>JAABUZ0100008392.1_pt1 | contig 12149 bp, 17 predicted proteins | sample 5562091 | NCBI WGS metagenome assembly JAABUZ01 (sample SAMN12813069, study PRJNA571459) | rock metagenome | isolation source: Antarctica rocks | place: Antarctica: Victoria Land, Linnaeus Terrace sud | collected 2015-12-21
GTGGCCAGGGGCAGGATCGAACTGCCGACCTACCGCTTTTCAGGCGGTCGCTCGTACCAACTGAGCTACCTGGCCGTCCACCTTCGCGCACGTGCCGCGCAGGCGTAGCGAGCTTACCCGATGCGCCCCGGTGCCGAGCCAGGCAGCTACCCCACCCGTACGCACCCCCGCTCGCCCCCCACTACATTCCAAGATCAGACACCGGGGTTTACGAAGGGTGTTCCTCGTCGCGGTCGGATGGCAGTTTGCCCTTATTCCCATAGTGGATTCGTCGTACAAGGGACGACACGTTGTGCGTGCTCGTATCGCCTCGCGCCACCTCGTGCGCGTCCAAACCGCGTCCAAATTGGGCACCAGATGAGCACGAACTACCAACCAGGGCCACACTGTGCGCACAACCGACGATGAGGGGTCCCACATGACCACCCTGACCTGGTCCCTCCGGACCGTTATCGTTGCCACTCTCTGCGTGCCCCTCGTGGCCTGCACCTCACCAGAAACCCCAGGCCCGGCCCGCGCTTCAAACGGACCCGTCGCCGGGATCACCAGCAGCACCCAGCCCACCGGCACCATCCCGGCCGGGTCACCATGGGCGGACCTCGTCATGGTCGGCAAGGTCACCGTGGACTCGGTGAGCCTGTTCCCGTCCGCCACCGTCGAAGTGATCAACCACTCCGCGGTCCGCTCCGACTACGCCATCGACGTGGCCCTGGAGTCAGCGAACGGCAAGCGGCAGCTCGACACCACCACCATCGGCACGTTCAACCTCGAACCCGGCCAGTCAGCGTTCATCGTCGCTGACTTCCTCAATCGGGAGCACCCACCGCAGGCCGCGCGCCTGTCGGTGAAGACGATCCAGCGCGTCCCCTCTCATTAGAGAGGCGCGTCACCACCGGCCACTACGCCCGCGCGTGAACCCAAGCGCCCGCTCGGCGGCCCGCTTCTCGACCTCACCCATCGAAGTCCAGTGCATCAGGCACGGCCGCAACGGCCCGCACGCACAGCCGATGCCTCGCGGCACAGTCGTCGCCGACCTCAACCGAGTCCGCATGGTCGCGGTCACCGGGTGCCACCCCCAGCCCGGTCGAGGTCGGCGATGCCGGCGCTGTGCAGCTGCGCCGCGATGGCATTGAGGCGGTCAGTCGGCAGCACCTTGCAGACGTCCGCTAACGTGCGACTCGGGGCGGCCGCCCACAGGTCCCCGAGTTGCTCAGCCAGCCGGGACAGCGCGACACCGCGGCCGTACAGCGCGGCGCCCAACTCCACCACCTGCCGGTGCGTCATCGACAGCAACGACGGCACCTCTGGGGCTGCTGTCGGCACGCGGAGATCGTCCACGATCGCTCGGCAGGCGGCGGCCAGGCCATCGGCTGCTGCTTGAAGCTCTGCCGCGGTGGCGGCGAGCTGGGCCACCCGCGCCATGCGTACATCGACTGGAGCGTCGGCGCTCATCAGCCGTACCAGCGCCTCGACCACCTCGGGCCGTGGGGCGGTCATCGGGCATCACCAGGTCGGCTCGCAGCGCGGGCCACCGTGCACAGCGGGCACTTGCAAGGAGCAGCCGCCCCGCGGCCGTTGTGGGCGATGCCGGGCACCGCGCGGTCGGCGGGCGCCACCCGGTGCTGGATGCCAGCAGAGGCGACCAGAGCACTCAGGCCCGCATTCGGTCGGCCTGCCACCCGCATCGTCCGAGCCGCCAAGCTCGCCGTGTAGCAGGTCGCGCACGTGCCGGGCTTGTGCTCGACGCCCAACGCACCAGACGCGACCAGGGCACGCTCACGCCCGGCCGGATGCACCCGCGCACTGAGCGCGGCGGTGATCACGCCGGAGCACGTCGAACACGGGCGCCCCAGTAGCCGCATGGTCGCGTTGTCCCACGTGGGAGTCGGCAGCTTGCGGACGGACGCCTCGCTTCGAGCGATGCACACCCGGCACACTCCGGCAGGAAGCGGCCGGGCGCTGGCCACGATCGCCGGCAAGCCGAAGCTGGAGACCAACTCTGGTGCTTGCCGCTCCAGCCGGGACACCCGGCCCTGCCATGTGTCCGGGACCGGGGCGAGGTCCGGCGATCCGAGCGCGGCAGCGATAGCCCGGACCGACCCCGTGCCTGCCCCGGTGTAGTGAGCCGGCGGTGCCAGGTAGCCGATCACCTCGTCGGCCAGGCCACTGCGGTCGCTGCGGAACGCCCGCGACCGGCAGGTGGCCGAGCAGAACGACGCATCGGCGCGGCGCCCCTCCAAGGCATTCGAGCACCCCGGCGCCCGGCAGTGCCTCACCGTCCTGCCCTTGCTGCCCGCGCCCCGGCGTCGGGGACCCGGCCCTCGCCTTTGACGGCCTGGTGGTCGGCTTCCAGGGCGGCCTTGGACGCGGCGTGCATCGCCTCGTGCTTCGGCGGGTCAACGGGGTGCGTGTTCCACTGGGTGCCGTCCGGTGCCGATCCGCGACGAGGCGACTTCGGTGGAATGGGTTTGCTGCTCATGGTGTGCCCTCGATCCGGTCGGGCCGTTGCGTTTCTCGTGCAACGGCTGAGCGGAGCGTCGCACGAGGCCGGGGTCACTGCCTCGCCGCAACGTGAAACACGTCCGCCGGTTACTCGCCTTCGGTCCGGGGCCGGTCTCCCAGGGCGCCCCATTCGGCGGCGCCGTCGTCCCCGCCGTTGGGTGCCGGGTTGCCGGTACCGGCCTCGGCGGTGAGGGTGAACACCCCGGCGGCGAGCAGCACCACGCCGACCCACCACAACACGGTGACCAGCAGCACCAGACCTGCGGCGGCGAGCAGCACCCCGCCAGCCTGAGTACGGCCCGACGCCGGGGCGTGATGGTGCACGCCACCCGTTTCGGTCCACCAGCGCCCGGTGGTCACCAAGCACCGGCCAGGCGTGCGCCGCCGAACAGGGCAGCGGCGGCGAGCATCGCGGCGGCGCCGAAGAATCCGAACGACGCAGCGGCCAGCAGCAGCGCGGCGCCCAGCTCGAGCACGGTCGGCGGTCGGTCGGTTGTGGTCATGGCGGGTCCTCTCGTCGGGGTCATGCGGTGCCGGTCCTGGCGCCGACCGGAACCTTCCGCGACTTCCCGCAGTGCGAACAGCGGGCGGCGCTACCGGCCTTGATCCGGGTCTGGAACTCCATCCCGCAGTCCGGGTTGTTGCAGACCAGGATCACGGGTTCACGGTCAGCTCGGGCGGTAGGCATGGCGGTAGGCATCGAGGTAGGCGTGGCGGTAGGCATCGCCCCGCTATGCGCGCGCGTGCGCGAGCCGGAGGTAGGCATGGGGTCGTCAGGCCTACCTCGATCGGTGCCTGTCTGAGCGTTGCCGGCGGGCGGCTCGGGTGCCTCGGCGGGCGACTGTGGCGCGGGTTCCGGTGCCGGCGTGGCGGGTGCACTGGCAGGCGCGGCGGGTGACCTGTACAACGCCCACGTGGCCGTCCCTCGAGCTGCGAGGGACCGAGCTGCGCTGTTGGGGACGAACGCAAGCTGTACAGGCCGCACCTCGCCGCCGCCGACCTGGATCAGCGCCCTGCCCTTGACCGTCTTGCCGTTGATCACCCGCTCCAGCTCCGGCACTGCGTCGTCACCGAAGACCATGGACTGCGCCCCGGTGGACAGGCGGCCGGCGGCGAGCCGCAGATCGAACTGGTCCCTCGCCAGCGACCCGCCAAGCGACGCGGCGCTGAGCTGTTGCCCGGCCACGATGACGTGGACACCGCTGGACCGGCCGCGGGTGAGAATGTCCTCCAAGCTCATCAACGCGGGTGGCCGGCCCTTGCCCTTCGCTGCCTGCCAGGCGCGTTGCAACGATGAGGTCAACGCGTTGACCTCATCGATCACGATCAGCAGCCGCGGCAGCCGGGCGCGCTCTGCCCGGCTGAGGCGTTCCCTCATCTTCATGTCGCCAGCGAGGGTGTTCAGGGTGGCGGCAATGTCGCCGCCGTCGACGAGGCGGCGGACGTTCGGCAACCCGTCGAAGGCGTCCGAGAAGTCATCGGAGTGCTTCGGGTCGATGATGGTGATCAGGCCGCCGTGGCCGGCCCAGTGCGCCGTAATCAGCACTTCGAGGGACGTCTTCCCGCCACCAGTTGGAGAGTTGAGCATCATGTGCGGCGAGCCGGTGAGGTCCACGGTCAGCGCCGAACCGTCGTCGTGGACGCCGATCGGGACCGTCGTGGGCGGCCCGTCCGGGTCACTGTCGGTGTAGGCGCAGCTCAGCGGCAGCGACGGCGGACGGACTTCCTCGGCGCGCCGGAACAGGATCTGGTCATGCGCCAAGTCGGTCCGCGGGCACCACTGCCCGCCGTACAGCCCACCGATGAGCGTGGCGAGCTTGTCCACCGCCGCGCCACCAGTGAAATCAGGGTGGCACCTGAGTCTGATGACCGCCCCGACAGCGGACGGATCGGCGGGAAGTTTGACGACGTTCACGGCCTGAGCGTCGGACTCCGGTCGGCCCCAGCCCAGCAGCGCGTACGCCTTGCGGCCCAACGCTCGCCGTGGGTCTTGCCCGCCGTGGCCTCTGGAGGAGACGAACAGTGCCCGGGCGGTGAGCGCCACGGCGGCCAGCACCAGGGCAGCCACGATCACCGGGCCGGGCACGGCGCCGATGATGAACACGCCGGCGAGCAGCGCCAGGCCGATCGCGGCGAACGTGAGTGGCGCGGCGTGCTTGGCGGCCAGCCTGCGGACGAGCCGTGGTGCCCGCGCACCGTGCCGGCGCACGGCCCACAAGGCGGCGGCGAATGCGGCGACGAGCGCCCACCCGGCCGCGGTGGTCGGTGCCGACCGCGCCGCCAGTAGCAACAAGGTGGGCGCCACCATGATCGGCACGAACCACAGCAGCGGCTGGCGGCGGGTGACACGCCGCCACCGCCTCCATACCGTCCTGGTCGGGTGCCTCAAGGTCGTGCGGAATGTGGTCACGCCGAACCCGCGGCCTCGCGCTCGCGGCGGTGCAGCTCGGTGACCAGCTCATCGGTCGTCATCCACCGCACACCCGGTGTGACCGTCCGGTCCGACTGGATGGTGTCGAGCCTCCACCGGCCGAACCAGGGCGACTCGGCGTCGCGGGCTCGGGACTTGACGGCGTGCAGGCCCAGGCGGCGTGCCCTGTAGCGCAGGCGGTCTGTGTGGGCGCGGTCGGTTGTGTCGGGGCTGTCCATGAGGCGTGCGCTCCGTTTCGGTGGGGGGTCGCGCGGTTACCTCAAGCGTACCGCCGCAGGGTGACAATGCCGAACCGGTTTGGCCTTATCGGCACAGGTGAAAGTCGCACTAGGTGCGACACCGTGAGGGGGTTGGGCCACCGGCTACGCGGTCACGAGCGCGTCCAAAAAGGAGCCCAAACGACGAGCGGCGAAACGATTTACCTTATGCTGTAAGGGTAAACCTGATCGGGCTACAAAACACTGAATATAGACACGTCACAAGCGGCCACCCGGCTTCATGGACCTCAGCACCGACCGGCGGCCCTCAGCGGCGTGCTGGGCGACCACCTGCGGGTACCCCTCGGGTCGCGGCCGGCCAGCGCCGAGCAGCGAAGTGCCCGACAGGCTCGATCGGCGGGACGGCGGCGGCACACGCTCGACCAGGACCCGGCCGGCGGCGTCGAGCAGCACCGCCCCGACCCGGTGGTCAGCCTCAAAGCTTGTGGCGTCGGTGTGCCGGAACGATTCCAACCGGGCCAGCTCGGCGCGGAGCCGGCGGACCTCGGCCAACTTCCTTGTGCTCATGCTGGGCCACCCTTCATTGCAGTTATCGCCGCGCGCAGCTCATTGATCTCGGCGTCTACGTCGCCGTCGTCGTCCTTCACGGGGCTGAGCGGCTCTGTGACCCGTTGGGCGGTCGGGGCCGGGGTCATTACCTCGCCACCGCCAGCTGGGCCGACCAGCAACGGCACACCCCCAGCGGTCGCCGGTTCAGGTGGACGTTCACCGGCTGCTGTCTCGAAGAATTGCCTCATCGCCTCAATCGCAGCAGCACGCTGGGCCTCGGTGAGATCGGGCAGCGCAGCCAGGCCCATCATGATCCCCTGCTGTGCGAGCTGAGCCATGGCCTCGAAGTGGCGGCCGCGGTCTTCGGTCAGCGAGTCCACCAGCCGAGCGTCGATCGCGGTCTTAGCGAGCTGCGCCAAGCGTTGGAGGTGGGCCAGGTGCTCGGTCGTTTCCTCGGCGCTCAGTTTCTCGCCGGCGAGCAACCGGAGTTTGCCCAGCCGGAAAAACCCATCGGCGGTGCCAAGCGCGTCGAGCAACGCCGCCCGCGGGTCACGGCCGCTCGCCATGAGTTGCGCCAGCGTCAGCCTCGTTTCTGCCGCGCGCTGCACTTGCGGGGCGGCACCGCCGTGGCTGCTGCACACGACGGCGCCGACAGCGGCCCACCGCCCGCACGGCTTCCCGGTGCGGCGCACGGTGGCGGTGCACTTCACCGGCGTGATCCCGCGGCTACGTGGCACGGTCGAGTCCTCCGGTCATTCGATGGTTCCGACTCATGGGTCTTTCGACCGTAGAGCGCCACGCGGGCCACCGACCACCGTTCGCGCGGTTTTGAGTTGACGTTTCGAGTGGGGGTGGTTCCGGTTGGGAACCGGTTCCGGGAACCATGGGAACTCCCCCCCTATAGCTGGTTCCGGTGATCAGTTTCCGGTCAGTCACGCACCACCGGTTCAACACGTTCCACCGGCTCAACCGGTTTCTCAGAGAGGTCTAGGCGGAACCGGCGGAAGGCGGGGGCGAGGCTGGATCGCAGGTAGCCGCGCGGCCCGACACCGCCGGGGCGGTCGGAGTGGATGTTGTACCCGTTGGTGAGCATCCGACCGAGACGTTGCGCTGTCACTGCCTTACCGAAGGGTGAGGCAGCACCCCACGTCTCGGGGTGGTTGCGGATCACGCGGTCGATCAGCGTCTCTGTTGAGACGAACGTCTCGCCCTCCAGGTACACCTCGTGTAGGTGCTTGAGCAGAACGACGGCTGGGCGTTGCTGCACGATTCCCTCCTCAGTCTCAGATTCGATCCGCTTCACATCCAGTACGGCAAGGCGGTCAACGACGGCCGGCCAGCGCCCGCCGGCCGCGTCGGCCACCCGCTTCAGTGGCGCCCATCGCTCACGTGATCGGCCGCGGACTCCCGCTGGCAGATCCGGGCGAGTGGCCTTGATCTCGTCTCGCACCGTGTCAGCCCACCCTGCGAGACGCTGACCCAGATCCCGCGCCGCCTCGTCATGCAGCTCCCAGTCGGAATCCTCGATCCGGTCGTCGATATCAGGCATCAACAACACCCGAATAGACCGCGACTTGGTGTCATCGGGGAGGTTCGGGTTGTTGCCGGCCATCGCCACCGGGGCGAACGTCGGCATCTCCCTCGCATCCCATCCACCACCCTTCACCGGGACGAGGACGGGCCGGGTGCCGCCGCGCTTGTAGCCCGAGTTGAGCACGGCCAGCAACTCGCCGACGCCCTCCTTGTCGGGGGCGAGGGACCGGTCAGCTTCATCAATGAGGATGGTGCGGGTGCCGGCGTCGAGCATGCGGGTGAGCAGCGCCGGTGAGGACAGCGCGGCCATCTGGACCGGATGCACGCAGAGACGTTCGAGGTGCTCCAACACGGTTGTCTTGCCAGAGCCGGGCACTGGTGAGTCCAGGAGGAGCCGCGGCGTCGTGTACGTCTCGTGACAGAGGTGCGTGTGGACGGTCCACAAGGCGAGCACGTCCAGGTCGTCGTCATCCATGGTGCATATGAACCGGGCGAGCCATTGGCGCGTCTCATCGAGTGCCCAACCGGATGCGCGCACCCTCTCTGAGAAACCGGTTGAGCCGGTGGAACGTGTTGAACCGGTGGGCTCGGGAACGGCGGCGAGTGCCGTGTTGTCGTCGGCCAGCGGGTCCGGATAGTTCTGCCCGTAGCTGATCATCCCGCCACCGGCACATCGAGGACGGAGTTGATTTCTTGTATCGACCAACCGCTTCGGTACAGCTCTCGAGCGTGGGCACGGAGTTCACGCTCGGTAAGGCCGTACGCGCCGGGGTGCGGTGTGTCGAGCGGCGGCCCGTCGAGATCCTCGATCAGCGTGTCGAGTCTGCGGATGACTGCGCGGTGATGCCGCCGGGCACGTAGGCGTGCGCGGGCCGCGGCGGTGTTGTCGCCGGTGGCAGGTAGCCTCATGAGCGGGGTTTGATTCGGTAGCGGGTGGTTGGCCGGGGCGGTGACAACGCTCCGGCCCTCGCTTTTTTCGGGTGCCCTCGGTTCGCTGGGGGTGGGGCAGCGGGTCGAGGTCACCGCCCAGCGGCGCTGGTGAGCGCCGCTGGGCTTGAAGGTGCGGGGTCCGGCTCGACGCGCCGGCCGCAACCGAGACATTTTTCGACCACGACCTCGAACAAGGAATGCACCGCGGCCCTCGGAAATCGGTACCCGCGATTTCCGAGCACGACCACCGGCAGCGGGACAGCACCGCGGCGGACTAGTCGGGTCAACGTCGCGTCGCCTACATCGAACAGCCGCGCGACTTCCGGCGTGCGGCAAGTCGGGCGGCACGCCGGGCAGAACGTGCCCGGCTCGATCCGTTCGGCTGGGATTCCAGTCATTGTCTTTCCTCTCTCGTTTGTGCGCTCAGACTGCATCGAATGTGCGTCATCCTCATGTCTATCAGACGACGTTGACAATGCCCAACACATCGACCGTTCACCTTTATGAACAAGGGGAAACGTGTCGCACTAGGCACGACAGGCAGTCATGGAGCGGCACGGCCGCATAACCCGTCCTTGCCATTCCCAGTACGCCAGAGGTACGCTTGAAGGGAACCGCCCGCGCACGTCGGGCGGCAACCCCACGAACGGAGCACCGATGAGCGAGCAACCCGCCGACAAGGCCCGCGAGGCCCGCACCCGACGCCGCGCCCAACGCCACGGCATGGCACTCGTGCGGAACAAAGCACGCTCCGCCGACGCGCCCGCCTTCGGCAAGTACCAGCTCACCCGGACCACCGAACGGACCGGCATCGTCCGCCCGGTAACCGGGTGGGTCGACCTGCCCGGCATCGACCGCGAGCTAGACGAGCTGGCGGCCCAACGATGAGAGGCCAGGTCCGTAAAGACGCCAGCGGCCGGTGGTACATCCGGTTCTCGGTCGGCTCGGGAGCCGCCCGCCGGCACGTCACCCGCCGCGGATTCCCGAACCGCAAAACCGCCGACAAGGCGTTGAGCGAGGCGCTGACAGCGGTCGGCCGCGGCGACATGGCGAGCCTGACGGCGCCGTCGAGCATCACGATCGAGGCTTACCTCGGAAGCTGGTTGGAATCCCGCAGCGGCTTGAAACAATCGACGCAGGATTCCTACCGGACGATCATCAAGGGGTGGATTGTGCCGCAGCTCGGCCAGCTCCCGTTGAAGTCCTTGACGGGCGCCCGGATCGCACGGTGGCACAACGACCTCGCGGCGTCCGGTGGTCGCGGTGGCCGGCCACTGAGCGCGCAATCGGTCACGCTCGCCTGGCGGGTGCTGAGCATGGGGCTGGCCGATGCGGTCGAGTCCAGGCAGTTGCCCCACAATCCCGCCCTGGACGTTCCCCGGCGGCAACGACCGACCGCCAAAGCTCAGCAGCAAGTCGGGAAAGTTTGGTCTGAGGAACAGGCCAAGAAGTTCCTGACGGCGACCTCTGGCGACCGCCTCAGCCCGCTTTGGGTGGTGCTCCTGACTACCGGGTGCCGGAGAGGTGAGGCCCTCGGCTTGCGATGGGGCGACGTGGATTTCATCGAGGGGATTGCCACCCTGAGCCGCAACCGGACACCGTTGAACACTGGCCAGGTCAGCGAAGGCAGCTTGAAGAATGGGCACGCGCGGCGCGTTGATTTGGCGCCCGCAGCCCTGGCCGCGTTGCGGTCGTGGCGGGCCGCCCTGGCGGCTGAGCGGCTCGCGGCGGGCACCGCGTATGAGGACAGCGGGTACATCTTTGTCGACCAGCTCGGGGCGCCGTTGACGCCCGGCTCGATCAGCGAAACGTTCAAGCGGGCCGTCGCCAAGGTCGACGTCCCCGCGGTGACCGTCCACGCGTGCAGGCACACGTGCGGGACGCTCATGCTTTCCCACGGTGTGCCGGTGCACGTCGCCGCCGCAATGTTGGGGCACGACGCGAGCGTGTTGTTGCGGCTGTACGCCCACGTGTTGCCGTCGAGCACAAAGGACGCCGCCCGGCTCATCGACCAGGCGCTCGGCGGGTAACCGGACGGAAGTCGCGGCCCTGAGCGGGCCGTGGAGCGCCCAGGAACCACGGCCCGGGGTCATAGGCCCGGGGCGTTCCGCCGCCTCGGCACTATTCTGGCCGGGTGGCAGCCGCGTACCCCTCCTACGAGCTGGGCTCGCCGGTGCCGCTGCAACCGTTGCTCGACGCGGACGGCCGGCCCTACCGGTGGGTGCCCTGCACCACCCAGCCGGCCGCGTGGGACGAGGACGCCCCGATGACCGCCAAGATCTCCGCCGCCCGCATCTGCCGCCACGACTGCCCCGCCCTCGCCGCGTGCGCTGAGTACCGGGACCAGCTCGGCCCGGAAGCGAGAGGGGTGTTCGCCGGGCAGGTGCTCCGCCGGAAGGGTGGCGCCCCGGCCAGGGTGCCGCGCCGGCGCCCCTCGCTCGGTCCGCCCCACGAGGTGACCTTGCCGATGCCGGATCGGGTGACCGTCGTCGGTTTCTGAGGGTGCGCGTCCAAACCGCGTCCAACGCACGGGCATTCCGGACATGACAGAAGGCGCTGAGGTGCTTGCAGGCCAGCAAATACGGGCCTCGCTGGTTTTGCGGGCGGTGAGGGCCTCTATATTCCAAGACATGACACGAACGAGCCCCCGTGCCTGAGGGCCATACGCTGCACCGACTCGCCCGCGAGCAGCAGAAGCTCTTCGGCCGGCAGGTCGTCCGAGCCAGCAGCCCGCAGGGACGCTTCGCCGAGGGCGCCGCTCTGATCGACGGCCGCGTCCTGCAGCGCACCGAGGCCAACGGCAAGCACCTGCTGCACTACTACGAGGGCTCCGTCGCCCTGCACATCCACCTCGGCCTGTACGGCAAGTTCACCACCGGCACCGGCGAGCCGCCACCGCCCATCGGTGCCCTCCGGCTCCGGCTGCGGGCCGACAGCCACTGGGCGGACCTGCGCGGCGCCACCGCCTGCGAGCTGATCGAACCGGCTGAGATCGCGACCCTGTTCGCCCGCCTCGGACCTGACCCGCTGCGCCGGGACGCCGACCCGACCCGGGCCTACCAGCGGATCAGCCGGAGCCGCACCAGCGTCGCCGCGCTGCTCATGGACCAGCAGGTCATCGCTGGCATCGGCAACGTCTACCGCGCCGAGCTGCTCTACCGGCACCGGCTGGACCCGTTCCTGCCCGGCAACGAGCTCGGCCTGGACACCTGGATGGAGATGTGGCTGGACCTGGTCGACCTCATGCGCGCCGGCGTCCGGGTCGGGCGCATCGAGACGCTGCGATCCGAGGACCGTCCCCGCAAGCGCGGGCCACTGCGCCGGGACGAGGCCGGGTACGTCTATCGCCGTGCGGGCCTGCCGTGCCGGGTGTGCGGCACCGAGGTCCGGATCGAGGTGCTGGTGGGACGCAACCTGTTCTGGTGCCCGTACTGCCAGGCATCCGGGGCACACCACGCCTGAGGGCGGCAGCAGGGCGCGAACTGGAAGCAAGCCGCACCGGCGAGGCCGTGGCGGTGCCGGTCAGCTCAGGGCTAGGGCGCCTGGGTCAGTTCCTGTCGAGCGCCTCGATCAGCCGTGGCCGCAGCTCGTGCGCACCGATCACGGCATCGACCGAACCGACCTCGACGGCGCGCTGGATGCTGTGCACGGCATCGAACTCCGCCGCGACCTCAGCCAGCTTCTCGACCCGCACCGTGGTGCGGACCTCGGCCAGTTCGGTCGCCAGGCTCGCGCGCTCGCTCGTGGTCGCGTCGGCCATCCGCTCCTGCAACGCGCGCAGCCGCGGGTCGCGGTTCGTCCGTGCCTCGACGTCACCGGTGAACACCACGGCGGCTGCCGGAGCACCACCGATCACCGACGCGTACGAGCCCTCGACGGCCAGCACCGTCATGGAGCTGTTCAGCGCCTTGGAGAACACCACGAACGCGCCACCGTGATAGCGCGACACCACACAGAACACGATCGGGCCGTCGAAGTTGACGATC
>JAABUZ0100008393.1_pt1 | contig 12148 bp, 16 predicted proteins | sample 5562091 | NCBI WGS metagenome assembly JAABUZ01 (sample SAMN12813069, study PRJNA571459) | rock metagenome | isolation source: Antarctica rocks | place: Antarctica: Victoria Land, Linnaeus Terrace sud | collected 2015-12-21
GTGTACATTTGTTTGAGAAATGCTGCGAAAAAGGATCCTTTGAAGACGGTAAAAGGATATTTGAAAGGCATAGCGTGTATTTCTCTTCACGGTTCCCTCTCCCTTTCGGGTAAGTCCAAACGGCTTGGGAAGCGGTTTTACACCCTTGTGAGCGGTTTTCGCAAGGATCCTAGTCCTACCTCGATCTAACACATATCGTTCTCAACCCACCTAGTTGGGCTAGTTAAACTGATGAAGCAAATACTCCCCTCAGACACTTTGTCATGAGTATTGCCAGCAGTGGATAGTCAATATTGGAGAAAAGATGGTTTTTCTTCTGGCTTGCCCAATCCCCTCCTTTTGTATTGACACACGACAGAGCAAGAGATACACTTCTTAAGAAGGAGAAATAGAGATGCGCACGCAATCACCAGATACCAGCCCTGAGGCAGAACGCACTCTGATTGAGCGGATTCGGCAAGCTCCTGTCTCTAGGCGTTTTCGCCTGGTGCAATCCCTTTCACAACGAAGGTTAAGTGGACAAGCCCTTGAGCACGATAGTCAGGCAGAGGCCATTCATGCCATCACCTCTGGATATGGTCAGCGCATTGGTCAACGTGTACAGGATGCTCTTGCCGATCGACCTAGGTGGCAAGAGCATCCTGTGGATTTGACCGCGACGCTGCTCCCAGTCATGCAGGCACTTCACGAGGAAGGCATTTCCTCCTATATTGGCGGCTCCATCGCTAGTTCGATTCATGGGATGCAACAGAGTGCGTCTGATATCGATTTGGTGCTCATGAGGCAGGAACACGGTTTCCTTTCACTGGGTGCTGCACTTGCGACCCTTCAGGATCAGTATCTTGTTGAGCCAGGAGAGATCGCTCAAGGACTTCGCGCAGAAACTTCGTTGTCGGTAGTCCATGTAAAAACGCTCATGAAAATTGATCTCATTGTTCCCCAGACTCCTGGGTTCGACGAGGCCATGCAAGCCAAGGTTGCGCCTTTACTGATCGATGAGCGATACGTGCCATTGCCTTTGGCTTCAGCCCTCGAAATGGTGGCGTGGAAGCTTGCACGTTGTGCCAAAGAACTCGCCAGAAGTTCTGATGGTGCGATCAACGATGCAGAATGGAATGATGTGCTTGGTATACTCAAAGTCCAGGGGTCGGTGCTGGATATCGCACAACTCAGGTACTGGACGCAGGTTCTCAATGCTGGGCATTTGCTTGCGCTGGCTCTGGATGATGCGGACCTCTCGCCGAGTGAAAAAGCATTTCCCCATCTACTGGCAGGATAAGGAAGGCATGCAGGATGCAATCCAATTTTCAAGAGATCGCTGAAGCACTTCAGCCATTTCTGCAGGCACTTGATCGCTTTGGTATCCCCTATTATGTTGGAGGCTCTGTCGCCAGTTCGTTTTATGGGAGTTGGCGTCAAACGCAGGATGTGGATGTGATTCTCGCTATTCGCCCCGATCAAATTCGCGCACTCGCCAAACTCCTCGCACAGGACTATGCTATTGATGCCGATGCTTGGATTGATGCGTTTCGACACGGTCAGCCATTTAACATTTTTTTCCAGCATACCTTTACCAAAATTGATGTTATGCCATTGCAGACAGCTCATCGGCAGGAAGAGGAACGGCGAGCACAACGTCAGTCTCTCTTCGTGGGTACACCTCCTATCCGATTGTCGTCAGCCGAAGATACCATTTTAGCAAAACTTCAGTGGGATAGAGCAATGGGAGGCTCGAAACGGCAGTGGACAGATATCCTGGGCGTGATACGCAATCAGCAGCCCAACCTCGATCTGATGTATCTCCGTGCGTGGGCGGACAACCTTGGCGTCCGATCCGAACTCGAACAGGCTCTGGTAGATGCCCAGTCAGGAAAACCATAGCCGAGCAGTTTCTTTCTTACTCAGAGAGATGCTGGTTGAGAGCACTTTGAGAAGATTGGAAACCTGCCGCGAAAGGATGGAAAGGATGCTTAATACTCCACTGTTTGCTGTTCAAGGAGAGAAAAAACATGAAACTCGTGCGACATACAGATGAAAGAGTCGTCGCGGTGATTGAACGAAATTGGGAGAAAGCGTACTTAACAGCTCGTCAGCCCCTCTCTGAATGGGAACCACTCTTTCTGATTGGAGAAGCAACTCCTTTCGCAGAAATTCATACTATGACGCATCAAGTACGACTGTATGAGGGTCGGCAACTTGCGGAGCAATGCGACGTAGTTCTTCACGATGTATGAGAGGAGATGTATCTTTTACTGAACATATTTCTTGTCTATTCGTCCTCCAGATTATGTTGCACTTCTTTTCGTCCCTTCTCATATCACTCCGGTTTCACAAGTCGTTGTAAGTCGGGATATGGCAAGGATTGCTTCCTGAGATAGCCATTTCACAATGTCTTACACCTTTGCCATGCTTCTGTGAGTGGCGATACTTCAAGGTGATTGCCACAGATTCCAAAAAAGAGATTTTCTCCTGGTGGCTCTACCTCGACCTCTATTGCTGCGACCACTTTTCCTGTTCTGCTGTTGCGAGGAGAATAGCAATAAAAGCAGTTTTTGGTCCGTTGGTCCTCCGGTACCTGCTCTAATGCCACAATACGACGTTTTTTCACCTTCACTCTTCCTACTGTCTTTGCAGTGACGCTCTTATCATAGAGAATAGTATAGATAGGATGTAAAAGCAACTTCTACGGTTTAAGTGCCTCGTATGGTTGTCCCAGGAAGCAATCCTTGCTATACGGGGTAGAGCTACGTAAGCTAACATGAAGGGCAGAGGAGCGGGTAGAAGAAGCACGAGCAAACTTGGACAGCATTCCTTCCCCTCGCCGAGTGCTGATATGTCGATTGGGAGCGGAACTGGGACTCCTTTTTGATCGAGACGAGACAAAAAAGGCTGATCTTCCTGTGTCTTCCGGTGCTGAGTTCCGACACTTGCCTTTTTAAGAACTCCTCCTCTCCCATGAGACATGTCTTGCTCGAAATGACCGCCACCCTGCCCTTCATGTCAGCTTACGTAGCTCTACCCCATTGTGGGAATCCAGACCATACCGCCCTGTCCAACCACCGGGCACGAACTTCGTTGAAACAACTTGCATCCGGGGTAGCACCGGAGTCGATCACGAAACGAGAGCAATCGGCAGGAGTGGTTCCTGTCGAGTCCCTTCGCAGTTCCGTTCTTCAGGGAATGACGCAGCTGCAAGGTGCCCTCGAATCCTACACCTCGAAGTTGGTAGAGATCGCCGATCCAGATATTTCAGCAGCCCAGATACAAGCGATTATCGACCAGGCCAATGTCCACATCGCTGATGCCCAACATGGTACATTGGCTGAATATTTGAACGGATTTAAGCGTGAGTTTACGCTGTATTCAAATATTCAGCCAAATTCTTTTGCCTGAATATTTGAACAAATGTGAATGTTGAGCGTATTATTGTGGTGTAAAAAGAGAGTGCCCGTGTTGAATAGCTTAGAAGCAGTGAATGCAAAAAGAAAGATTTTTAGATCATTCCAATGAACATCTATGTACATTTCTGGGTAGATTTTAGATAAAATTCAAAGATTGGGCCAAAAATGCAATGATCTAAGCAAGAAAGGTGCAAATACTGAGCCAAAGTACCAATGGCAGTTGTAGATACCGTCGAGGAGGCCGAGCAAGCGGTGCAAGCCTTGCAACAGGCGGGTTATAGTGCTGATGGAATACACTTATTACATAGCCAAGACTTCGTAAATTCTATTGAAACAACACAGCAGCAGGCAAGTGGTCTTACCAAGCTCCTTCATACATTTCAGGGATCAACAGATGAGGGGTTCGCGGCCAATATGTATCTTGAGGAAGCCCGCAGAGGCCATAACGTGCTTGTTGTGCATGAGCCAAAAGCTGATCAGGCAGGGCGAGTTCGTGATATTCTTGTCACGTATCATGCTCGTCTCATAAAATATTTTAGTACATGGGCAGTGACTGATTTGCGTTAACACACGGAATTGGAGGAGCTATACTTCATGACGCCCTTGCCCCGATTGTCTCTTCTAACAAGCATGTAATGATGCAGTTGGCAGGATGTAAATGTTGAAATTCCAGTAGTGGAGTCTGTACAATTATTCTGATGACTCTCGGTTTTCTTTGTCTTGTTTCTCCAGTACTGAAAGTAACTTTACAAGCCGTATAAGTCCAATGTGCGAGGCTGTTATCAGGTGCAAAAGTAGCCGCATCATTCCTGTCATGTTTGCCTTTGCCTGTTTTACTTATGCTTAAATAGAGTAGTTTCACCACAGTAACTGGCAGCAGAGAGCATTTTCTGCTGCCAGTTTTCCGCGACGAGTCACTCTATCAAGGACAGGGCAAAAATGCAAGTGGGAAGCGGCTTGAGAAGAAATATGGGACGTGTTACTATGAAAGGGCGAAGAGACTACCTTGCACTTCATGTCGGCTTCGCGCATATCACCCCCCCTTTGAAACGCTCTGTAGAGACTCTGAACGTGCCAGAGGAACGCACTTCTCTCTGGCACACACTCGTTAGTCCTCCCGCTCTTCCCGTTCATACAGGAACTGATACTCCTTGAGGACCAGTGGCGTGTTCATTTCTTGCTGTTCTCGCACGGTCTCCTCGTCCGTCGTCGCCAGGGGATACCACCACAGCGAGACGAGCTGCGCCTGGTCGTCGGTGATGTGTCCCTCCTGGATCACCTTTGCCAGCACCGAGCGAATGTGCTTGCGTATTCCTGGGTCGGCATAATAATACACCCTGCTATAGCGACGCCAGGCCAGGGGACTCCGCCACTGCGCTTGCTCTTCCCCTAGCTGTGCTTTGAGGTCATGATAGGCGTGGCCGTGGTAGTCCCGTTCACAGAGCAGTGCCACAAGGATGTCTGACAGCAGCGACTCCGTTTTGCGCGATAGCTCCACCTCAATCGCGATCAGCTCGGTGCCGAAAGCAAAGACGGCATCGGGTCGATGCACGCGTTTCTGCCCTCGGCGGCGGTGGGTTCGCTGTAACAGGGTGCGTTCACTGGTCCACTCGATCCGCTCATCTCCATCGTCGAAGTCGAGGCGGACATCAGTGATGGCGTAGAGATGCTTGCGGTCCTGTTCACTCAAGCTGGCGAGACTTTGATACTGATAGGAAAGTTTGACGCGTCTGAGGCCCTTCTTGGTGAGCCACACCCACTGTGGTTCTTCGACATCAATCCGGCGTGCCATGACCCACCCGGCCTGCTTCCAGCGAGCAATCACATTGAGCGTGGCACTCTCGCTGATCGCGTCTTCGTGTGCCGCCCCGTGACCTGCAAGCTGCCCCAGCAGTTCTTGGATCTGGTCGAGGCGCATGGCGTACTGCTGCCCAATCCAGGTGAGGACGAGTTCATCGCGTGATGTCAGCCGTGGGACGCTGGTATCCTTGCGCTTCTTTCGGCCTGTCGGGGAAGACTGGCATTCTTGTTTCTTTCGAGGAACTGATTGCTTCTTCTTGTGATACATTGGTCCATCCTTTCATGGAATCCCTCTGATTCGTTGATGCCCCCCATTCACCGTGGCTACGCATGTATGCCTTCGTATTACAAATGGGAGAAACGTGTGCCCTTTTTGTGTTGTTGTGGTACCCGTTCACCTCGCTTCCAGAGCCGATTGAGTGCATACACCGTTCACGACTTGCCCTCCCGTGATTTCCCTGAACCCACCCCTGAACAATCACGCCCTGAAAAATGCCCTGGAAAAAGCCGTTCTCCGCTGGTGTGTGCAGCAGAACGAGCGTTCTCCGTCGTACACGAGAGGGCCGTAACGTGTGGCAGGCTCATACATCGGGCGGCTCCCGCTCTCCGAGTTAAGTTGATGTGCTTCGGGTGCAAGAACCAGCCGATGGGTGCTGCTCCTCGCTGGCACCGTTCTGGATGCCCCGTTGCTCGGACTCCTGCACTCCGGGTTCAGAGCGTCTTAGGAACGCCTTGGTCGATGGCTCATGAGCAAAAACAGTGCGGGACGAGCGCATCGTTGCCCATGTCTGCTGTTCTGATGGAAGCATACTAAATGAAAGCAGATCGCCAGGAGAAACTGAGGGGAACTGAACCTGGAACGGAGTGGGAATGGGCCTGTACATGCTGAGGATTCCTCGTGTTGGCGTCTCTGTTCACCTGTACAGTGGGAAGACACCCTGTAAAAAAACCATTGAGCAAGGAGAATCGAGGTTCTCCGTTCTTTGCTGCACACAGAACGAGCGTTCTGTTCATGCCTTAATTAAGGAGGAGAAACGGGCCCAGCGTTCCGTCATCTGCAACGAAGCTCTGGGCCTGGATGGGTGTGGGCGTGTCACCTCTCTTTGCTTTGGTAGGGGAAAACGTTTGTCTGGTGTGATACGAACACCTGCTCCTCAGAAGATGAGCCGCGAGGGATAATCCATGCACCTTGCTCTGGAAAGGAACGTGATGCGTTCCCTGATGCGTTCCCTAACACGTCACCTGTCACTTTTTGCGTCGCGTTGGTGCTGAACGTCTTCAACCTGCATGCGTGTGAAGGTGAGTATCCCCTTTTCATAGATGGGGGTGAGGGTCGTGTCCTGTGCCCAGCCGTGAACGGTTTGTCGGCTCACACCGAGCCGTTTCGTCACCTCGCCAACGCCCATGCGTTGCTCTGGCGGATAGTGGCGAACGAGGGTGGTATGAACCATTTCACCAAGGGGCGTGGTGTGAAAATCTGTGGGGAACCGGAAGCCCTTCTTGCTCATCGATTGGGGGAAGAGCATGCGGGCAATCGTGTCAATATTGAGCAGGATATCTCCTTTGCCCAGATCATAGCCTTCAGCGTAGCGTGCGAGAATTCGGAGTTCTTTTGCCAGGGGAGATGCCAGGACGTGTTCTCGTGTGACGGCTTGTGGCGCGTCGAAACCAAGTGCGGCTGCGAGTTCGTAGAAACGCGTAAACACGAGAGGAAGTGCATCATCAATCACCTGCTGATGGGCTGGGGTGATGGGCATGGTGGGAGGTGGATTGGTGGTCATAGAAGCCAGAGTCCTCCTTTGTCGTTGCTTTCGTGTCCCCTTGCGTGTCTTCTGACGTGTCAGGTGACGTATATGTCTTCTCTCTTTCAACGTATCTCTGCTTCAAGAAGTTTCAGTGCGTGGTCGATGGGACGAGAAAACCAGTCACCTGTGCTGCTCAAAGGAGAGAGCAGGTATCCAGTTGCTTCCGGTATCTACCCATCAGGTCAACGCTGGGCTAGCCTTGTTCATCTCGTTCTCCAGCAAGCCATAACAAGCACCTAGAGCGGTGTTCACAAAGATTGAGCTGTGTGATAGGATACACATAGGATGAGCAACTAAGCCCTTGACTCCGAACGAAGAAGACCATGAAGAAAGCAAAAAAAGGCAAGAAGGGAGAGGGCAGTCCAGCATGGAAGAGCCGACCCTGTATGCGAAGCTCCGGCCTCCAGAGCCAACGCCAGAAGAAGAACTGTGCCGGTGTGAAGATCGGCCACCGATCAAGTTGATGTCTACGCTCACCGAGAATCCCATTCATTGCATGAATTGTAATTTGGAAGTGCCTCCCCAGACCATGCAATGGTCTGGGGAGGCAGTTGACAGGGTGGCGCATTGGAACGCGCTCTATCACGCCATTGACGTGCTGTGGCTCGACTCTGGAGCATACGAAGCTTGGGCAAGGGGACAACTCGCCGATATCACCAGCGAAGTGAATACGCGAGGCCGTGAAGTTCAGAGCGTTCTCAATGACACGCACCGCTGCTACTATTGGTATTTCCAAGATCAGTCAGTCGATGAGTATCCCCCCCTTCGCTCCTGTCCTGTCTGCGGAGATGCACTACTGGACTATCGAGCAGGGATTTTCTTACAACGTGTGTGCGAGCGAGATAGTATCGTGGTGGTGGGCGAGTAATCCTGCTTGGAGAGTCGCCTTTTCCCCACGAAAGGAGACCATCATATGCGAGCCTATTCGCAAGATTTACGGCAGCGCGTGCTACGAGCTATCGATGCCGGACACACGCAAACCGAGATCGCGAACATCTTCGCGATCTCCGTCGCCACGATCAAGCGCTATCTCAAACAACGTTGCGAGACTGGTCACATCGAGCCCAAAGCGATCCCAGGTCGCCCTGCCCAAAAAGGAGCTGCATTGCAGGCGGGCCTGAGAGAGCAGTTAGCAAAGCATCCAGATGCCACGCGAGAAGAGCACTGCCAAATGTGGGAAGCCAGGTATGCCATCAAGGTCAGTCGCGCCAGAGCCGCTTTGGGCTGGACGCGAAAAAAAAGACACTGAGGGCAAGCGAGCAGAATGAAGCAGCACGGGTGACTTGGCGCGAGCAAGCCCGACGCCTTGTCAGTCAGGATGTGGTGTTTGTAGATGAAACGGGCTCGCATATTGCTCTGACTCCTTTGTATGCTTACGCACCCAGAGGGCAACGAGCTATCGGCAAGGTTCCGCGCAACTATGGAGCCAACATGACGCTGTTGGCATCCTTGTCGATGCAGGGCATGGGAGAAGCGCTCATCCTGGATGGAGCCGCCGATGCCGCAGCGTTTGAGATCTATATTGAACAGGTGCTTGCCCCCAGTCTGCACGCAGGACAAATCGTGATCCTGGATAACTTGAGTATTCATCTGGGAACTCGCGTGAGGCAGGCCATCGAAGCCAGGGGATGTCGTCTCTTGTTTCTGCCTGCTTATTCACCTGATTTCTCGCCGATTGAAGAAGCTTTTTCCAAACTGAAAACCTTTTTGCGACGGGTAGGCGCTCGCACGCGAGAAGGGCTCCTGGAGGCGATTGCCCAGGCTTTGACCCTCATCACGGCCCAGGATGCTCTCGGTTGGTTCCTTCATTGCGGCTATCCACCTCCTACCCCAGCAGAAATAGCTCAATCTTTATGAACACCGCTGTAGGTCGATATGCGTGGTTCTCTGGTATCCATTCGGTCTATGTGCTGCCCTCCCTCCTGTCCTTTTCGTTGTAGAGAGGAGACGAACCACACTGCAATAGACGCGAATGAACGTCAGGAAGGACGCTGTATGAATAAGAAACAGCCATCAGGGAAGCACAAGGCATCATCAGGAAAGACGCGAACGTCTCCTGCAAGAAGCCGTAATCGGTTGACGCGTGATGATACAAAAGCACTCGCACAACTGGACCATCTGGTAGACTTGCAACGGCGACGAGAGCAGCTTGCGGCGAGTGTCCCACCCGGCATCGAGACGACACAAGAACGGCTTGCCAATGGGACCGTGCTGTATCACTTCTCACATCAAGAACTCGGCCCACTGGGCTACCTTCGTATTGCGCCTGTGCCGTACATGGTTCCTCAAGGCATGACCCATGTGAGCGTGGAGATGGCGTCATCTGACCCGGATGCCGATGCACAGTGGGACAAGAAGTATGTGCTGCTTCAGGAGATGGTGACACTGTGTGTGTCCGCGCTGCCATCCTCTTCAACTGTCGCATCGCCGATGCCGACAGTTGAAGAGGCTCGACTGCAACGACAGCTCTACGTGCGCTTTCTCGCCTGTGACCACAGTATTGCCATATTCGGGCTTGCAAAGGAACTAAGCAGCCAGGAGTATCAGACCCTTCGGGCCGCCATCGAGAACGCGCTACTGCATGCCAACCCGCAGGACCGCATAGGTATTGAGCAGCGACGGCGCGAATTGGACTTCTACTGGCGTGACCTGCAAGCTCGACCATCCATCTAGGGTGAAGGGAGAAGTTGACAGCGTGTGCCTCTCTCCAAGAGGACGTGCCGACGATCTCCAAACGTGACATGATACAAGGGTCACATCTGCCGTTCCAGGCTCACCATGTGACTCTGGATCGAGGAAGACACGAAGTATTCTTCTCATCAAGAGAGCGGGTGTCATGGACCTATGGTACACTAGAAGCGCATCATTGTTTGAAGAGAGTGTGTCATGCAGAGAAAGAAAGAGACCTATGCAAAAGAACGATTGGTTCTATCTTCAGCTGCTTCACGAATGCCAGTCGGCTGATCTTCAGCGTCGGTTGGGTGCGCTCAATGATGTGCGGAAGTATGGGTACTTGAACCTGATTGAGCCACAATTTTTGCTGGATCGCCTCAACTCGACCTCTCATGACCAGGAGCAGTCGTCGCTTCTGAGCCTCATGTGTGAGATCAAGAAACCGTTGCCTCTTGATGCGCTGCTGGCGATCCTCGCCGATCAGGAGACCTCCGTCTTTCTCCGCATGGAGGTTGCCCATACGCTGGCTGTGGTGAAAGCAGAAGCAGGACTGGCTCTCATCCTCCGTCTCCTTCAGGACGCGCGCGAACATCCCTGGTTGCGTGAGACGTTGACTGGATACCTGGGCATCTGGGGGGAACGTGTTCCCGACGAGCTCCTCTTGACGCTCCTTGCCGATCCTGAACCAGCAGTGTGTGCGGCCACGCTGGAGGTGCTGCGCGAGCGACCCTCTCAGACCATTCCTCTTGAGGTCGTGTTGCCTTACTGTACGCATGAGAGGAAGTATGTGCGTGAAGCAGCGATCAAAACCCTGCTGGCGGCAGAACAACGTGTTCCCATTCCTACTATCCTCTCAGCCCTTCACAATTCTGAGTCAGAAGTACGTGCTGCCGCTTCGTATGGATGTATTTCCTTGCTCGAACGGTTTGGGGATCAGGTTCCGCTTGAACCGCTATTGCAAGCTCTGAATGACGAGTATCCTCCGGTGCGCGAGAACCTGTTGGATGCCTTGGGCAAAGTCCCCTTGCGTATTCCTGTCGAGCCTGTTGCTGCTGCCCTCACTGATTCGACGTTCTACGTGCGGTGCGCGGCCCTTGAAACGCTGGCTCTCATGAGTGAGCGCGTGCCCGCCTCGCTCTATCCTTTCTTGCAAGAACTCTCCGGGTTAGATTCTTCTCCCCAGGTACGCCTACGGGCGACAAGAACCTTGCTCATGCTGCACGGAATAACGCCAGGGCCACTCAGAATGCCAATCATTGATTTTACCCGTGAGGAGCTGGGAGAATAAGGAGCAAAGCCTCAAGATCAGGCACCTCTTCTACAACTCTACCTCCTTGTTATTCGTTCGATTGTTCCTCGGTATCCTTGTTTATTTGTTGCTCGTCCTGAAACTGAGTTTGGGCAAAGAACTGACTGTAGGCCCGGGCCTCATCGGCTCTTACTGGAGCCAGCTTCGATTCTTCAAAACGCTCTAATTGCTCCACTTCGTCCCTATCCAGTCCAAAAAACAGGTTGATCCTTTCTACTGGTTTGCCGTCACGTTGAAGAAATGCTAGACGAGTTGCTTTGATTGTTTCAAGCATTTGGTTCATTTTTGCTAAGTAAAAACTTGCCTCAAACGGGTTAAATGCTTTGGTAACCTCGCTGATGGGAACTTCTTTTTCGCCGTCAACATCCCTTACTGGCTCTTTTTGGAGATACATAACTGAATCTTCTGCTGCCTGGATAACATGCATAGATCCTGCTATCGTGCCGTTAGGGTTTTGTCGTCCCATACTGACCCAATGAGGTCCAGTCATGACTCGTAGACCATGCTTATAGGAGTTGTAGGCACGGTCATACTTGAAGAAAAACTTGCCGATACGTGTGACAAGCCATGCAATATTGTCGATGTTCTCATCCCAGCGACTTGCAAGTTGTGAGTCTGCTGGCATGACTTCACTGTAAACCGAGACCTTGATAAAATCTTGCATCGTAGTGATTACTCCACTGGTGAGTTCATTGATCTGGCTAGACACAATGAGTCCTACTGCTTGTTTTATGTCCTTCGTCTCGTATGTTGTCAGGTAAAGCCAATGTGGTAGAGGTTGAAACGGGGCAATGAGCAATGCAAAGAAGGTTTCACATTGGTGAAGAGCAGTAAAAAATATTTCTGCGCGTATCGATTCCAGATACCTCTCAGAAAGTTTTGTTCCGCCGTTAGCAATAAGGTTCTTGTCGTTTGAACCAATTGCATTCGTTTTTCCGACTCATTTAATTTCTAGCGAATCGCCTAAAAGTGCTCTGGAAGAGAGTTTACGGTAACTTGCCATTCAATGGCCCTGACTCATAAATTTTCCAAACAGCATTGGACCATTTTTCTCGAACCTTGGCTCGTCGTGCAAAAAGAAAACGATATGTTTTCTGACCTATTTCTTTTCCAGATGGGTGCTGAGATGGCTTGGGAGGCAGGAGCATTTGCCGCCAAAT
>JAABUZ0100008394.1_pt1 | contig 12147 bp, 13 predicted proteins | sample 5562091 | NCBI WGS metagenome assembly JAABUZ01 (sample SAMN12813069, study PRJNA571459) | rock metagenome | isolation source: Antarctica rocks | place: Antarctica: Victoria Land, Linnaeus Terrace sud | collected 2015-12-21
CTGGACGTGTACACCCGGCCCTACGATCCGCGCTTCCCGCAGGTCTGCATGGACGAAGTGAGCAAACAACTCTTGCGGGACACGCGCACACCCCTGCCCGCAGCACCCGGCCAGCCCATTCGCGTGGATCACGAGTACGAGCGCGGCGGGGTGGTGAACTGCTTCTTGGGCTGTGAACCCCTCCAAGGCAGGCGCTGGGTCAGGGTCACCGAACATCGCACCAAGGTCGATTGGGCGCACGAGATCAAAGCGCTGGTGGACGAGCGCTATCCCGATGCTGAGCGCATTGTGCTCGTCTTGGACAACCTCAATACCCACTCACCCGCATCCCTGTATGACGCCTTCCCGCCCGCAGAGGCCAAGCGCCTGGCCGACAAGCTAGACATCCACTATACGCCCAAGCACGGCAGCTGGCTCAATATGGCAGAAATCGAACTGAGCGCGCTCAGCCGACAGTGCCTCGACCGCCGCGTCCCAGACCTCACCACGTTGGAAGGCGAGGTCGCCGCCTGGCAGGATCGGCGCAATCAAGCGGGCGGTGCCATCAACTGGCGCTTCACCACCAACCACGCCAGAATCAAACTCAAACGCCTCTACCCCTCAATCGACGAGTAACCGTCTACTAGCGCGAACCGTGCCGAACATATGGCCACCACCTGCGACGCACGACGTCGTGTCGCAGGCGGTTTGCTTGTATGGGAAACGTTCGTCCGGTGAATTTTCGCTTCCAGGAGGCGATTTACGGCGTCTGTTCAAGCCTGCGCGGCACAGAATCCTCTCCGGAGCCGATCGTCCGATCCACCTATCCACGCAGGACCAGCATCTGCGTGCTACGTGGCGACGCAGCACGACTGTTTATAAGCAAGCACACGAGTGGCGACTGACGATTTTGCGGTACACCCGACCCCATGTCCGCAATTGCACCACTGCTGACGAGTACGAAGATAGCAGGCTACGACCTCTGCAGCGAGGTCTCTCCCCTGCTGCAACTGAGGAGTCATCGATGAGCAGTCTCAACAAGGTCATGGTCATTGGCAACGTGGGTCGGGACCCGGAGCGACGGGAGCTGGCGGATGGTCGGCTTGTGGTGCAGTTCAGCGTCGCGGCCAGTCGCAAACTCCGTCCAGGAGAGGACGGGGAGCAGCGCGAGGAGACGGAGTGGTTCACGATCGTGGCCTTCGATCAGTTGGCCCAGATCTGCCAGCAGCTGGTGCAGAAAGGCAAACAGGTCTATGTGGAGGGACGGCTGCATACACGAAGCTGGGACGACCAGCACGGGCAGAAACACTGGCGGACCGAGGTGATTGCTCGCGACGTGGAACTGCTGGGCAACCGGGACCGAGGGTCGCACGACGTGCCGCACGCTGACGACCCGGCACCGGCACCACACCGTGAAGGCGATGCGCTGCCACGCTCCTCGGTCGCCGTGGCGTCCATGGACCGGCCGCGCGCCATAACACCACGCTAATGTCACTTCCACATCACCGCTCACGCCCCAGTGACGACACACGTATCTGACCACGCCGACACCGATGCGGTCGTCGCTGGCGCAGTACTAACACGCAGGCTTAAATGAAAAAAGGACTGCTGCTTCCTGCAGGAGGGAGTGGTTGACCGAGCAGTCCGTGTCATCCGTTCAGGGAACGCGGATTGCTCGGCCAGTGCGCTACTCGTCAAACAGCGACAACTGCCCGACCGAGGTCCGCTGGCGCCGTGCGGACACATGGCGGGCAAACGTTGCAAGGTCACCAAAGGTGATGCCGCGTTGCGTACGCACCTCCGCGTGCACAGGTGCTGGCGTCATCGCGATGGGCATGACATCGGGTCCATGTGACGGTGCAACAAGGAGGTCTTCTGTCACCGAGGATTGCGGACCTACCTCCGGGATGAGTCCCCGGTTCGCAGCCTCCTCGACCGCACGAACCTGGGCGAACAACGCTTCGAGGGATTCGCCGGTGCATGCGCTCGCCTCGGTCACGCGTTTCGCCAGCGCAAGCAGCATGTCCTGGCCATGGCCTCCTAACGCTGACAGGCCATCGTCTGGCAGTTCGCCTTCGATCATGAGCGAGGAGCGGAGTTTGGCGGCAACCAGCGCCAGGGCATCCGCCTGGAGCGTCTCCTCGTAGACGAGGAACCGCACCTCCACCGGCTGTTTCTGGCCGATCCGCCATGACCGTCGGCTCGCTTGCCGCATCACGTATACGGAGTAGTCACACTCGTAGAACATGATGGAGGCCCAGGCGATGAGATCAAGGCCGGTTTGGACCAATCTTGGGTGGCAGACCAGCACGTTGGCTCCCTCCGCCACACGAGCAGCCACCCACTCCTCGCGCCGGTCGGGTGCAACGGTGTTGGCCTTGAGCACGGCGACCCGTGCTCCCGCCCGTGTGAGAATGGACGCCAGACGCGGGATCACGTCCCGTCGGTCAGTGTGAGTGATGAAGACCAGGGTACGCCGTCCCCGAGCGCGGTCAGCAGCCACAAGGTCGATGAGTGCCTGTTCCTTGGGGTACAGGAGGTCGTCTCGCAGTGCCGGTGCCTGGGCCAGCAGCGCACCGGTGGCCCGGTCATGGACCGTCTCCTCCCGGGTACAGGCGTCAGGATAGGCGAGCAAGGCTTGCAGGTAGACGCCAAGGAGATGCTTGGAGCCACGCTGCAGGGCCGAGAGCATCGCCTGCCGGAGGTCACCCGCCAGCCGTCGGTAACACGCGTCCTGGGATAGGCCATCACCGCGCCGATCCAGCGGACAGGTCTGCACCATCTCGGTATACGGTGGCAGGTCAGTGGCAACATCGACCAGTCGCACGAAGACGGTGCTGTCGAGCAGGTGCAGCAGGACGGTGGGCGCCACCCCTGGCTTCTCGACAACACGGATCGGGTAGCGGCGTCTCCGGGAGACGCGACCATCGTCGGCATACGTGTCGGAGTCCTTTTTCGATACGCGCTCGACAATGCCATATCTGCTCACCCACTTTGCGTCGTCGTGGTACGAGAACTCGGCCCGGACCGTCCTGGAGAACCGCCACAGCAGATAGAAGAGGCTGGAGCTGGGTAGGGTAGGCTGCTGGCGAGTTGCTGCGGGGATGGGGGAAGGTCCGCTGTCTTTGTTAGACGACCGCTACCCGGCGCGCTGAGTCTCACCTCAGAGACCGGACGAGTGGGGTTCGCACCCACATTGTCGGACTGTCTCATTGTATCCCGTGGTACTTTTCCATCAGCCCCCCTCCGAACCGGGCGTGACACGTTTCCGATCACCCGGCTCTCCAGTGTCTTGTATCCGCGTCGGACGGCTCCGCGCCGGTCGCCCGGCGTGGATGTCCGCGTGGCAGTGGCGGCAGACGACGAGCGTCTTGCGCCGCCGCGCCGCCATGATCTCCATCCAGTCGGGCCGGGGTGCCCGGCCCTGCTTCCGCAGGTCCTTCAAGGCCCGGATGTGGTGCACCTGCACGCCGTCCGTTGAGCCGCAACGCTCGCAGGTGTCGGCGAGCAGGCGCTGCACCAGTTCCGTCCTGCCGTTCAGGTGCGGTGGAGGGAGATCGACGAGGGCTGCCGTCTCCTTCCGTACCAGTGAGATCGCCCCCCAATATGCCACCAGCGGCCGTTGGCCTTCGCGCTCCACTTTCGCCATCAGGACTTTGCGGCGTCCCTGCTCGGTCTGGATGGTCACCTTGAATTGCCGGAACACCCGGGCGACGCTGAGTTTCAGCTTCCCCGCGAGCGTTTTGGCGAGCGACATCTCCATGACCCAGCGCAGGCGATTCAGGGCGCCCAGGTTGAGGGCGTACTGGTAGTAGTTGACGACGCCCCGATACTCCGATTGGTACTGGCTGATGATGCTGAAAGGCGTATCATGCAGTCTTTCCCCTCGGTGGATCGGTTTGCCGTTGCGCATATAGGGGGCGCACTTGGCGCGGATGACGTCCGCCGGCACATGCAGACCGACGATGCCGTTGACCGTGCGTCGGCCTCTGGCATCAAGCTTGCGGTCGCTGTGCTGGACGGTGATCTCGTACCCAAGGAAGCGTGCCGCCTTGGTTCGACCGTGGGTGATCAGCGTCTTGACTTCGGACAGTTCCAGCTTGAGCGTGTCGCGCAGGAACTCCCCGATGTGACGCTTGATCGCCTCGGCCTCGTCCCGAGGTCCCGTGTAACCGAGCAGGAAGTCGTCGGCATACCGGAGGTACCGCAGTCGCCGGTAGTCGGGGTCGCGCGGATCGTTGTAGGGCAACGTCTGCATGTGCAGCTGTAGTTCCCTTGTCTCTCCAGCGCGCCCCGTCCGTCGCAGGTAGTTCCTGTGGCTGGCGATGCGCTGATACTCCGGGTTAGGCCGACGCTCCACTCCGCGATTATGCGCGGGCAGGAGCACGTGTTCCACGAACCTGTCCAACCGGTCCAAGTAGACGTTCGCCAGGATGGGGCTGACGACCCCACCTTGCGGCGTCCCGCTGTACGTCGCCTTGAACGTCCACTCTTCCAAGTAGCCCGCCTGGAGTAAGTGGTCGATCAAGCGAAGGAAGCGGTTGTCGAGGATCTTCTCGCGCAGGATTGGCAGCAGGACCGTGTGGTCGATGCTGTCGAAGCATGCCGAAATATCCCCTTCGATGAACCAGGTCGTGCCGGTCCAGGTGCGCTTGACCTCCGAGAGCGCCGTGTGGCACCCCCGGTTCGGTCGGAAACCGTGGGAGCGGTCGGAGAACTGCGGCTCGTAGTACGCCTCCAGGATGAGGCGGATAACTTCTTGCAGCAGCTTGTCCGACCAGGTCGGGATGCCGAGGGGGCGGAGTTTCGTCGAGTGTTGCTTCTCGATGTACGTCCGTCGCGCTGGCGTCCAGCGGTAGCGCTCGAAGCGCAAGGCTTCGATAATCGCCCCGATCTTGTCCAGCGCCATCCCGTCCGCGGTTTCCGGCGTCGCACCCGGCGTGAGCGCCCCGCGATTGCGCGCGATGCGCCCGTAGGCAGTCAGGTACAGGTCCGGGTTCCAGAGTTGTCGGTAGAGATCGTCGATGGGCAGCCCTTTGTTGCCCCGTTCGCGGATGATCCCCAGGACTGTTTCGGCGTTGCGCATCTCGCGCACCTCCCTTGCTGGGTCTCGAAGACACCTGCCCCCCTTCGCCATGTGGACGGCTTTCCCGCCCTCGGACTACTATGGGGGCTCCGTCGCCATAGGGCTCGCGCCCCGTAGGCGATCCGACGTTCCTAGATGACAGACGTGCTAGCGTGACGTAGGAGCCGCGTTCGTTTCCTTGAGTGGGATCATTTCCCACTGTTTGCCAGTCGAGAGTTCCCGGTTGCGGTCATAGTGGCCGGTGATACTGGCGACCTCGCAACAGGCGTTGTGGCGAGGGATGTCATGTTGCATCACAGGAAACTGCGGTTCAGGCAATCCAGCTTTCTCCATATCACGCGGGCCTTGCGGAGCGACGCCGTAAACGCCTTCGGTGCGTTCCCCGCTTCTCCCACATGCGATTGTCCCCTTTGGCTTTCGCCGCCAGGTAGGTGGGATGGCCCAGGGGTTTTCTCCCGAACCCCTCCTAGCTCAGCTAGGAATCACGCCATCTAGTGACGCCGCGCACGGCCGCCCATCAGTGTGCCTGTGAGACTGAGCGTTCGGCCGCAGGCTTCCGCGAGCGTCCCCGCCGCCATCCCCTGTGCCGAGCCACGGGCCTTGAACTCGTGGATTTCGTCTCCAATGAGGAGGTCGAAGTGTCCCCGCATGCGACGACTCACGTAGTCGGCGAGTGGTACCCGACGGGGACCGGAGGGGTCGGCCTGCCAGAGCGGGGTGTCGCAGGTCTGGCAACGACGTCGTTTCGCGTGCAGGTCGTCCCAGGAGAGGGGGATCTCCTCGCCGTCCACGATAGGGGTGCAGCAGTCGGGACAGCACCACTGCCGGAGCACCGCGCCTGCGTCGTCCCGTGCGAGGCGACCGTCGGCACCGAGCAGCGGACGGGCGACGGCCGCGGGTCGCCACCGGTAGCCCAGCTTGGCCTGTTCCCGCGAGCAGATGACGACCTGCATCGGACCGCTGAGCGTGCGCGACCGTTCGAGGTCACTGATGGTCCGTACGATGGCCACGCCCGCGTCGGGTACGGTGTCCAGCACTTCGCGTCGCCATTTGCGGACCAGGTGCGGGGGCGTGAGCAGGAAGACGCGGCGACATCCGGCGAGATAGGCGGCGGCGATGGCCACGTAACTGTTGGGTAGGGAGCGTACTTCCGTTGCCGGATAGCACGTCACCCCCCCACCGAACCGGGCTTGCACGTTTGCATGCACCCGGCTCTCCACCTAATCTAGATCTCGCAGTGATCTCGGGCGGGAAGGCGTCCGGCATGCAGAAGGTGGTGGCAACGCCTGCAGAGGACCATCGTCTTTCTGCGTCGTGCTGCCATCAGCCGCTGCCAGAGAGCCTTTCCACGCTGGACATCCTTCATCTTTCGAATGTGGTGAATCTCCATCGGGCCATCTGTCTTCCCACAGTACTCGCAGGTCCTGGCATTGGCCCGCTGGATGATTTCCGAGCGGCCCACGGTCAGGCTGAGTGTGTGGGGCTGGATGTCCACTCGCCCATAAAAGCGGGGCGGTGGTTGGAGGTCCTTGATTCGGAAGATGGGGATGGTCTGGGTGCGGTGCTCATTTCTGATGACGAGTGCATATCCGTCGTCAGCCTTGAGACTCCTGGCGACCTGCGTCACGCTGATCTTGTGCTTCGCGGCCAGAGTTTTGAGCAGACTGCCGCGCCACATGAGGCCCAGCTTGCTCATCTCCCGTTTGGCGTTCTGCGCAAGGGCGTAGTAGTTCGCCAATCCCCGTAGCTCCTGGTTATAGGCGAGGATAATCTCAGCGTCGCTGAGGATCGTGAGTTCCTTTCGGTGGATGGCATCGGTGGTGGCGTAGTTTCCATACCTTTTGGAGGTGCAGAACGCCGCCAACTTGCCCGGCGGGATGCGGACCTGGATGCGTTCCGAGGTCGCCTTGAAGGTCGTGGAGCGTGTTCCACGCCTCATCTTGACGACTCGATGACCTGAGTAGGTCCCGATCCAATAGCCCACAAAGATGACTCCGTCCTTGCTATGGCGGATGCTCGACTTCTCCTCTGCGACTGTTAGTTTGAGCGTCTCCTGGATAAACCGCTTGACGTTCTCTTGAACGGCCTCAGCATCGGCGTGAGAGCCGATGATGCCGATAGCGAAATCATCCGCATATCGGCAGTAGTGGAGACGCTTGTATCCGCTATCGAACGGGTCCCCGCTGGGAAGAGCCTTCCGTTGCTGGTCCACCTCTTTGATCTCGCGAGTGATCGCCTGGAGGTCCGTGGCGGGGGCGCCACATTCCCTCAGGCGGTCGCCTTTCTTCCGGAGCGCGTCGATCCGTTCTGTATAGCGGTGGTAGAGCTTGTTTTTCCTGCGTCGGTTGCCCTGGTTGAACGACTCCTTCATGGTTTGCATGAAGAGGTCGAGTTCGTGCAGGTAGACGTTGGCAAGAATGGGACTCGCTATTCCCCCTTGTGGGGTTCCGCTATACGTGCCATGGAACCGCCAGTCCTCGACATAGCCCGCACGGAGCATCGCCCTGATAAGAGTGATGAACCGCACATCGTCGATTTTCTTTTCCAACACGGCGATCATGACAGCATGGTCGATGGTGTCGAAAAAGCTCTGGATGTCCATGTCGATGATCCACGTGACGCTTGTCCATTGCTGCCCGATCTGTTCGAGCGCGGTGTGCGGGGATCGGCCTGGGCGGTACCCGTGGGAACTGGTCTGGAAGACCGGCTCGTAGATACGCTCCAGGATGAGCCGTATCACCTCCTGGACAAGCTTATCGTCCCCGGAAGGGACGCCGAGAGGTCGCTTCTTTCCGTTTGCCTTGGGGATGTACACCCGACGGGTCGGCTTGAAACGGTAGGTTCCGTCCTTAAGTCGCGTGATAATCGACACGACTCGTGCCTGGGAGAACCCATCGAGCGTGATACCATCGACTCCCCTGGTGATCGCACCAGCATTGGAGTTGATGTTGGCATACGCCTCGTACCACAACAGTGGGTGCTCCATCAGGCGGAACAACCCGTTGATCCGCTTTCCCTCTTTTGAGATCGTTGCGAGCGCGTCCAATCTCCTACTAACTGTTTCGGTTAGCATCAGCACAACCTCGCTTTCGGTTGATTGGTTGTCAGATTAAGCTGCTTCCCTTCCTCCCAGGCAGCGGGGCATTTGCGTGTGTTACCACCCGTGTCGTCCCATGCCGGTATCGCCGTCCCTTTGGGAGAGAGGCGATCTGCGGAACCCATTACAGGCCCACCTTGAGTAATATGGAAGCTCCGTCGCCATGCAGGAGCAGATCTGCTCCTGTGTAGGCGATCCCGCATTTACGGCAGAGTGAGATACGACGTGCTCCAGGCTCCCCGTTCGTCCCTGTATCCCTCGTAAGGAGGGCATGCCAGAAGGGTTGGATAGGGTGGTAGGAAAGACATGCCACCCTACCTTCTGGTCCAGCGTTTCAGTCATCTTTCGCTGGCGTCGGAGCGTAGACCATCAGGACTGGGGTTCAGGCAATCCAGCTTTAGCCATACACGTCTTGCGCTGACCGCCCACGTGACCGATGACTCCACGTTACGCGGCCTTGTCCCAACATGCTGCACTCCCCCTTCTCTTTCGAGATTCAAGCTCAGCTGAGCAGGGATAAGTTGGGTGCGCATGGGGTCTTCCAACAACCCCAACAGCACATGCTGCACTCTATGCTCTGCCGCCGAAGCGGCGCACTTTCCCCACGCCCATTTCCCCGACCACGGTCGTGCCCGCGTTGCGCTGCAACGGCAGCGCCGTCGCGCGGATGGCGTCGGCCTGGGCACCGAGCGGTGTGCGATGGAGACGCCGGACATCGAACGGCGAGCGATCCCGTGCCTGGAAGTCGTACAGCGGCGGGTAGGTGCGCGAGACCGCGTCACCGATGGCATCTCCGAAGGTGTCGATGAACTCGGGCAGGTTCATACCGCTTCCGCTCCCGTCGCACCCTGCCGGATGACTTCCAGCATGCCCGTGTCCAGGTCAAGGACGGTAACGGACGTGTGGAGCACCTCGCGTTCTACCAACACGCGGTCGTCGTCGTTGTCGATCTCGACCAGCTCCTTGTACGTCCGTCCTTTGACCAGGACGTGCCGCCCCCCCTGCCGAAGCACGACATTGTTCAAGAGGCCACCCGCGATGAGCAGCGCCAGGTGTCCCCGTCGCAGCGGCATCAGGGGACGCACTGGACGCACACCAGCTGGCCAGAGCTGGTCGATGAGCTGCGACTGGCTCCAGACACCCCGCTGCTGTGCCTCTCCCGCGGCCTGGTCGGCGTCGAAGAAGAGCGAGGCGAAGAGGATGTTCCCTGCTGGTTGTAGCGGTGGCGGGTAGCAGGGGCCGTCGGTCGGGTCATCGGGCAGCGGTGGCAGGTCGGCCGCACTCCACGCCTCAACCTGAGCGTGCGTCTGCGCGTCGTACCCCGGTAGGTGCTTCCGGCAGGCGAATAGGACCACCTGGTTGAACGCCGCAAACTCGGGGTCCGGGAAGCGGTACACGACCAGCTCCTGGTAATGGCTGGCCAGGTACCGGGCGGAGACCGCGAGTTGGCGCTGGAGGATGATGAAGACGAGCACCCCCGACGGGCAGAGCACGCGGGTGAACGCCGTGAGAAAGGCGTGTTCGAGGCGACGCTGCTCGGTCTCCTGATCATAGGGCGGATTCAGATAGAGGCACGAGAAGGCGCCATTGGCGACCCGGACCGAAAACGCGCTCGTGGCGAGCACGTGATTGAGCTGCGAGCGCGCGATGGCGGCCCGCTCCGTGTGCAACTCGATCCCATAGGTCTCAGCACCGAGTGACGTCCCCACGTGTGCGGCGGCGTCACCCATCCCCGCACAGGGGTCAAGCAGACGCATCACCCGACGTCCTCCCATCGGGGGTGCGTCCAGCATACGGGCGATGGACCTCACCACGCGAGGTGGCGACGGGAAGTATCCGGCACGTGCAATACTTTCAATTCTGGCCATTCAGATCAGCTCCTTTCGTACCACCATGCGACGGGGCGTAGCGCTGTCCACCACGCGTTCGTCCGTACCAGCAACGCCCAGCACGCCTGCTTTCACGGCGGCGCAGAGATCGTGCGCGAGGACCTCGACATCGGGCTGGCAGTGGTACGCCGAGATACCGACCGCATCCAGTTTCTCGGCATCGCCGTGACGGAGGGCGCGCGTCCAGAGCCAGTCGGCCCACGAGGGATGGAGCGGCAGATCGAGGCGGCGGTTGAGGAAGGTGTAGTGCAACGCGGCGACATCGTCCTGGGCACGGGGCAACAGAACGAAGCTGGTGCCGTCACCCGTCGCACGGGCGATGGTGGGGACGAGCATGCCGTGGTACCCCGCACTTCCTGGTAGTGAGGCGGTGAGGAGGTGCCAGCTTCCGGTCTCCTCGGTCGCCAGCGCACACCACGATGGAACACCAGATGCGTCCCCGTTCACGGTCGCCACCTCGTGCTTGAGCAACCGTGCCCAGATGGCTTTGACGGACTGCTGATACCCCAGGAGCGAGAGGAACCAGATACGGCGGTAGGAGCGTCCTACCACCTGGTCGCGACGCTCGAGTGCCAGGGCATCGACCGTCGCGGAGAAGCCGTCCAGCTGCAGGACGGGACGTGTCTCAGGGAGAGACGGCACCACTACCGCCATGTCCGACACCTCCCTGTCACCTGACGATGGCGACCATGCAGGAGGTGTCGGCGGTCCAGGACAGGAAATTCCTCGATGCTGATGAGGCCGAGCCTGAGCTGCACGGCCGCCAGGATGGTTCGGTTGCGGGGCTTCCGGCCCAGTGCACGCGTCAGTCCCGCCTGGTGCCGCGTGACCGCGATCTCCCGGGCAAACCCCCAGGCCGCGCAGCCACCCTGGGGCGTGAGCAGTCGGGCCGCGCATCTGCCGATCTTCAGCAGGTGTGACCGGTCGCGGCAGTGCGCGAGGGTAGGGTAGCCCGCACGAGCAGCAGCGTGCTCCAGGGCCGTGGCAGCGGCAAGGTGCACGGCACATGGTGCATGCAGGCGTCGGGCGGCGGTGTCGAGCGCGGCATACCAGGTGTCAGGATCAGCGGGGTCGCAGGAGAAACAGAAGGCCGCGACCTCGCGGCGAGCGGCACGGAGGACGGTGTACGCGGATACCGATACGGATGACATGGCGATTCCTTTCAACCATAGGGAGCACGATGACGGGTCGTGGAAAGCGCAGAGCCTTCCGCGACGCGTGCAAAGAACGGCCGTCAGCCGCTGTTCCCGGCTGACGGCCGGGTGTCGGCGTCATGAGGTGCGATGCGAGGGAATAATCAGGAAGTCAAGCAGCCGGAGCAGGGGGCTCGGCGAGTACCGCGACCGTCACCGACAGCGCGTGGTCCGATGCACGCACCACGAGACGGTTGGGACCACCGGGAACCAGCAGGACCGTTGGCGGCAGGGCGATCCGCAGGTCCCGAGCGATCATGGCAAGCAGGGCCGCGGGGTCGAGCGACGAGGCTCGCGTCCTGTCCTGCGCTTTATCGGAGGTACCCCATGCATCCGGCGCGGATTGGCCCCCGTCGTTCGCTCCTGGGGTGGAGGCGACCAGCGCGAAGGGAAAGGCGGCGGTGGCGGTGACCGCACGGACACGCCGCTGACGGTCCACGTCGTCAGCGGTGAGCGTCCCCTCGCTGTCCAGCTTCGCGGCCAGTCGCTCCTGGGCTGCTACGGGCAACTTTGCCGCCTGTTCGGCCACCGTGGCCGACACCACGCCGCGCCGCAGTCCCTCCCGCAGCGCCGGATCGAGTTCGAGGAGACGCAGTCGCTGCCGAAGCGTGGGGATGCGGAGCCCCGTCTCTCGCGCAATGTCGCGTTCGGACGCGCCCATCGCGAGCAGGCGCTCGATGGCCTCCAGGTCTGCCGCCGGGTTGGCTCGCCGGGTGGCGTGGGCAATGAGGGTGAGCGCGTGGGGCGTCATCTCGTCCATCGCTGCCACCCACGCGGGAATGTCGACGCGTCCCGCCGCCCGCGAGGCTTTGACGCGTCGCTTGCCCTCGACGACCGTCAGGACGTCCTCCGGCGACCGCATCAGCAGCACGGGCTGGAGCACGCCGAGACGCCGGATACTGG
>JAABUZ0100008395.1_pt1 | contig 12146 bp, 17 predicted proteins | sample 5562091 | NCBI WGS metagenome assembly JAABUZ01 (sample SAMN12813069, study PRJNA571459) | rock metagenome | isolation source: Antarctica rocks | place: Antarctica: Victoria Land, Linnaeus Terrace sud | collected 2015-12-21
ACTCGCCGCCGACCCGACCCCAGTGCCGGAGGTGTCCGTCCAGGGGACCGATCCCCAGCTGCGGGGTCGGGCGCTCGTGCCGCGGGTATGCCTCGTCCTCGCGCCCGGTGTCACCCGGCCCGACTCGGTCGAGGAGCTGCTGACGTGCGGGCGGCCGGGCGACGCCGCCGTCCGCCGGCTCACGTTCGATGTACGGCCCTTCCGCGACGTGCTCGAGGCCCGCGGCGGCTGGAACACCCTCGCGCAGCTCGTGCGCGACCCGTCCGACCGGGTCATCAACACCGCGTTCCGCGCCGCGATCGCGGATTCGTGTAACGGAGCGGCGGCGCCTTCGGCTCTCGAGAGCGGCGACCTCGATGCGGACGTCTGCGTCGTCTGCGTGGGCGACACGGTGGGCGCGCGCCGCCGCCACGAGCTCGGGCGTGCGCGGCTCACCTTGACGCCGTTCATGGCCGACTCCGAGCGCCTCACCCGCCTGCTCGCCGAGACTCTGCGCCGCCCGCGCGACGGGGCCGGTCGCCGATGCCTGGAGCGCGCCCTGGCCGACCTGGTGGCCGACGCGCCCCTCACCACGCTTCTGTACCTGCACCGCGACGCCCCACGCTGTGCGGTCCCCGGGGCATGGCCGAGCGAGTGAGGGGCGTCGGCGCCCCGAACACGCCGTGTCGCGGATCACGAGACTTGCGCTTGCGACGCTCGACGACCTGCCACCGTGCCGTCATAGGGTGCGGCGCACCACAGTGCCGGCGAGCGTGCGGCTGATCCCCGCCACACGGACCTTGTGACCTCGCGGACGGCTCTCCCGGGTCGTCCGCCACGCCGGTGCGCCCGTCGATGAGGACTGGAGCGAGTGACCACCACAGCACGCGATTCCGGGGCCACCCCGCCCGTAGCGGCCGGCCGGGCCGACATCCGAGCACGAACTCTACGTACCGACCGGTGGTGGCTCCCGCCGGTGGCCAACGCGCTGGGGCTGGCGACGTTCGTCGTCTACGCGACCATCCGGTCGTTCTGGGGTTCTGCCTACTACGTACCGCAGTACCACTACCTGTCACCGTTCTATTCCCCGTGCCTGAGCGCCTCGTGCGTCGAGGGGGCCGCGCACTTCGGTCGCGTCCTGCCCGAGTTCCCGGCGTGGATCCCGCTCGCGATCATCTCGCTGCCGTTCCTGCTCGGTTTCCGAATCACCTGTTATTACTACCGCAAATCGTACTACCGGGCGTTCTGGGCCTCGCCGCCCGCGTGCGCGGTGAGCGAGCCGCACTCCACCTACTCCGGCGAGACCCGGTTCCCGCTCATCCTGCAGAACGCGCACCGCTACTTCTTCTACGTGGCGTTCCTGATCTCGGCGATCAACACCTACGACATGGTGGTGGCCTTCCAGAGCGACGCCCCGGACGGCTCGAGTCGGTTCGGTCTGGGACTCGGCAACATCGTCCTGGTGATCAACGTGGTCGGGCTGTGGCTGTACACGCTCTCGTGTCATTCCTGCCGACACGTCGTCGGCGGACGACTCAAGCACTTCTCGCGGCACCCGCTGCGCTACCGGGCATGGACGACCTTGTCCCGGCTCAACACCCGTCACATGCTCTTCGCCTGGCTGACGATCGGCACGCTCATCCTTGCCGACCTCTACATCATGCTCGTCGCGAGCGGCACCATCCCGGACCCGAGGATCGTGAACTGATGACCGAACAGCAGGAGGCCCGGCAGGGCGCACCGATTACCCACCACAGCTACGACGTCCTCGTGATCGGTGCTGGCGGCGCGGGACTGCGGGCGGCCATCGAGGCGCGGATGCGGGGCAAGCGCGTCGCCATCATCTGCAAGTCGTTGCTCGGCAAGGCACACACCGTGATGGCCGAAGGTGGAATTGCGGCGTCGATGGGCAACGCCAACGCTCGCGACAACTGGGAGGTCCACTTCCGCGACACCATGCGCGGGGGCAAGTTCCTCAACAACTGGCGGATGGCCGAGTTGCACGCCAAAGAGGCGCCTCACCGGGTCTGGGAGCTCGAGACCTACGGGGCGCTGTTCGACCGCACCCCCGAGGGAAAGATCAGCCAGCGCAACTTCGGGGGGCACCAGTTCCCGCGGCTGGCCCACGTCGGCGACCGCACCGGGCTGGAGCTCATCCGCGCCCTCCAACAGAAGATCGTGTCGTTGCAGCAGGAGGATCACGCGCGCACCGGGGACTACGAGTCCGACCTCAAGGTCTTCCACGAGTACACGGTCACCGAGCTGCTCAAGGACTCCGGGCGGATCGCCGGCGCCTTCGGCTACGAGCGCCCCTCGGGCAATCCCGTGTGCTTCCACGGCGCCGCGATCGTCCTGGCGACCGGCGGGATCGGCAAGTCGTTCAAGGTCACCAGCAACTCCTGGGAGTACACCGGGGACGGTCACGCGCTAGCCCTCCGCGCCGGGGCGGAGCTGATCAACATGGAGTTCGTGCAGTTCCATCCGACCGGAATGGTCTGGCCGCCGAGCGTCAAGGGGATTCTCGTCACCGAGTCGGTCCGCGGCGACGGCGGGGTGTTGAAGAACTCCGAGGGCGAGCGCTTCATGTTCGGCTACATCCCCGAGGTGTTCCGGGAGCAGTACGCCACCAGCGAGGAGGAGGGCGACCGCTGGTACACCGACGCCGACAACAACCGACGTCCCCCCGAGCTGCTTCCGCGCGACGAGGTGGCCCGCGCGATCAACACCGAGGTCAAGGAGGGCCGTGGCTCGCCTGCGGGCGGGGTGTACCTCGACGTCTCGAGCCGGATGCCGGCCGAGACGATCCGCAAGCGACTGCCCTCGATGTACCACCAGTTCAAGGAGCTCGCCGACGTCGACATCACGGCCGGTCCGATGGAGGTGGGCCCGACCTGCCACTACGTGATGGGAGGGGTCGAGGTCGACCCGGACACTGCGGCGTCGGCGGTCCCGGGGCTCTTCGCCGCGGGCGAGGTTGCCGGAGGAATGCACGGCTCGAACCGGCTCGGCGGCAACTCCCTGTCGGACCTGCTCGTCTTCGGGTGCCGCGCCGGCGCGGGTGCGGCGGCGTACCTCGACGCCCTGGAGACGGTTCCGGACATTGCCGAGAACGACGTCCTCACGGCCCGCGCCGAGCTCGAGCGGCCGCTTGGCGAGGGGGGCGAGGAGAACGCCTATGTGCTCCAGGAGGAACTGCAGCAGACGATGAACGATCTCGTCGGCATCATCCGCAAGGCGGACGAGATGGAGATGGCGCTCAAGCGACTCGCCGAGCTCCACGACCGCATCCCCCGGGTCAGCGTGAATGGCCGCCGGACCTACAACCCGGGGTGGCACCTCGCCATGGACCTGCGCAACATGCTCACCGTCAGCCGGTGCGTCGCCACCGCCGCGCTCGAGCGGCAGGAGAGCCGCGGCGGGCACACCCGTGACGACTATCCGGCCATGGACGACACCTGGCGCCGCGAGCTCCTGGTCTGCTCGTGGCAGGACGGGGAGGTCGTGCTCTCGCGGCGTCCGCAGGTTCCCATGCGCTCGGACCTGTTCGATCTCTTCGAGCTCGACGAGCTCAAGAAGTACTACACCGGCGACGAGCTCGGCGGACACCGCAGCGACCCGCCGCTGCAGGCCAACGGGATCCGGCACGACGATGCCGGCGGCGGCGACCCGGGCAGCGAGCACACCGGACTGGAGGTCTAGGGATGGGCTACGAGGCGCACTTCAGGATCTGGCGCGGCGACGACGCCGGCGGCGAGCTGCGGGACTATCGCGTCGAGGTCTTCGAGGGAGAGGTCGTCCTCGACATCGTCCATCGGCTGCAGGCCACCCAGGCCGGCGACATGGCGGTGCGGTGGAACTGCAAGGCAGGCAAGTGCGGGTCGTGCAGCGCCGAGATCAACGGACGCTCGCGGCTGATGTGCATGACCCGGATGTCGACCTTCACCGAGGACGAGACGGTGACCGTGACCCCACTGCGGACGTTCCCGGTCATCCGCGACCTCGTCACCGACGTCGACTTCAACTACATCAAAGCGCGAGAGATACCGGCCTTCGCGCCACCCGAGGACCTCGCGCCCGGGGAGTACCGGATGGCGCAGGTCGACGTCGAGCGCTCGCAGGAGTTCCGCAAGTGCATCGAGTGCTATCTCTGCCAGAACACCTGCCACGTCGTGCGTGACCACGAGGAGAACAAGCGTGCGTTCGCCGGCCCGCGCTACCTGATGCGGATCGCCGAGCTGGACATGCACCCGCTCGACGTGCGCAACCGCAAGGAGGACGCCCAGGAGGAGCACGGGCTCGGCTTCTGCAACATCACCAAGTGCTGCACGGAGGTGTGCCCGGAGCACATCAAGATCACCGACAACGCCCTCATCCCGATGAAGGAACGCGTCGTGGACCGCAAGTACGACCCCCTGGTGTGGCTCGGGAGGAAGATCTTCTCCCGAGCCGAGCTGGAGAGCCGAGCAGCGACCGGGATGCGCTCGCTGGACGGTGCAGGCCCGACCAACGGCTCACCGCTGAAGGCCGACGAGATCGGCCCGGTGGACGGCTGACGGTTCGTGATGGACGAGCTCGTGGACCACCTCGCCGAGGCACTCGAGGCCGTCGACCCCCTGGTGGCCGGTATCGACGAGCAGCAGTGGTCCCGATCCACACCGTGCACCCGGTGGTCGGTGCGTGACCTCGTCGAGCATGTCGTCGGTGGTCACCAGATGTTCGCGGACATCGTGCGTGGTGCGCCGATGCCATCGCCCGAGGAGCGTGGGCCCACGGGCGGGCTCGGAGTGGACCCGCTGGGGACGTACCGCGCCGCGGCGTACGACGTGTTGGCGGCGTTCGGAGAGCCCGGTGTGCTGACCACGTCGTTCACCCTGCCGACGGGCTCCGTGCCCGGCGTTGCCGCAGTGCACTTGCGGATCGTGGAGGCCCTGGGCCACGGCTGGGATCTGGCGCGGGCTACGGGCCAGACGATCCAGGTCCGCGACCGGATCGCCGAGCTCGCTCTGGACTTCAGCGCCCAGTTGCTCACCGGTCTCCCCCCAGGCCCGGGCCCTTTCGCCCCCCCGCAAGCCGTGGCAGTGGACGCCCCGGTGCTCGAGCGCCTTGCGGCGTTGCTCGGCCGCCGCACGGGGAGCGCACCCCCGGGCTGAGGACCTGCCGCCGGTGGTCATCTGCCCGCGGTCACGGCTTTGAGCTCGTTCAGCAACTCCCCGATGTGTTGCGACAAGTCTCGCGAGTTGGTGTCGTTGATCCAGCGCTCGAACGCGATCCTGAAGACAGCGATCCCTGCCTCGGCAGCCAGACACTCGCGAGGCCAGCAGCCAGGCCGCACTCGCCCTGGCTGCGCGCGGCGTGCGCTCGTCGGTCGTGAGACTCGCTCCCTCGGTGCACGGCGCAGAAGATCACGGCTTCGTCTCGACCCTGGTCGGCATCGCCCGCGACCAGGGCGTCTCCGGCTACATCGGCGACGGGTCCAACCGCTGGACCGCCGTGCACCGGCTCGATGCCGCGCACCTGTACCGCCTGGCGCTGGAGAAGGCCCCGGGCGGATCGGTGCTGCACGCGGTCGCCGACGAGGGCGTGCCGGTCCGCGCCATCGCGGAGGTGATCGGGCGCCATCTCGACCTGCCGGTGGTCGCCATCTCCCCCGAGGAGGCCGGCGAGCACTTCGGCCGGCTGGCCGGATTCCTCGCGGCCGACAGCCCGGCCTCGAGTGCGCTGACCCGCGAGCTGATGGGTTGGCAGCCGACACATCCCGGGCTCATCGACGATCTCGACAAGGGCCACTACTTCCACCACCCATCCGCATGATCAGCCGCGTCGCTCGCGCCTATGCCGGTGCCGCGTGGTGTCCCACCTCGCAGGTTCCGGACCGGATCCTGCTTCCTCAACTGTACTTTGCCGTCCTATACTGATACTTTTAGCTCACACGTCGAGGCACGGGAGAACCATGGCGAAGCTGATCTACTCGGCCACGGCCTCGCTCGACGGATACATCGCCGGCCCCGACGGCGATATGTCCTGGCTGACAGAACACCTCGTGGGTGAGAACCCCACGGCCGACCGCCTGCTGGCCAACGTCGGGGCGATCCTCGCCGGAAACGGCACCAACGGCGGGGACGACCCGAACCGCGGCACCGATAGCGAGGGCGCCTTCGGCGGCCAGTACCACGGCCCGGTGGTCGTGCTCAGCCACCGACCCCCGGCCGCCCCACCCAGCGGTATCGCCTTCGCCAGCGACTTGGGCAGCGCCGTAGCGCAAGCCAAGGAGGCCGCCAGCGACAAGTACGTCAGCGTCCAGGGCGCGAACGTCGCTGCGCAATGCATCGAGGCCGGACTCCTCGACGAGGTGCTGATGTTCTTCGTGCCCGTACTGCTCGGTGCCGGGGTCCGGATGTTCACGCGACAGACTGCGACCAGCGTCCGACTGGCGCCGATCTCCCACGAAGCAGCTCACTGGTACCTGTCGCGTACTGAGCCCGGCGATCATGAGCCCGGCTGGAGGGAGTGCGCGCTGTGCGAGGGCTTCATTTGGGTCCTCAGTCGACATCGTCGCTGCTCAGGGGCCGTGCGCGGCTGACCTGCACCCGCTTCGGGTCGCCCGCATCTTCGGGGTGCCCGACCGCCTCAGCGCTTTGCTCACCAGCGGGAACGCAGCTCATCGACAAGCGCTGTGCACCAACTTGTCGGCTCCGAGCGACGCGTAGCGCGCCCGGAGCTCGAACTTCTTCACCTTGCCGGAAGTCGTCCTTCGCCCTGCGGTGCGGTGAGCCCACGGAGCGTGCCGCTCACCCGACGCTGCGGTCGCGTCCGGCCCACTCCTGGTCGCGCAGTTGCTTCTTCTGAATCTTCCCCGTGGAGGTCTTCGGCAGCTCGGTGATCTCGACGGCGACGGGGCGCATGTATCCGGCGAGGTGCTCCTTGGCGAAGGCGAGGATGTCGTCCTCGGCTCGTCGGGGGTGGAGACCACCGCGACCTCGGCGACGGCGTGGTGTTCGGCGATGGCCTGCTCGACGGCGATGGTGGAGATGTTCTCGCCGCCGGAGACGATGATGTCCTTCTTGCGGTCCCGCAGTTCGATGTAGCCGTCCCGGACCGGTTCGGCGATGAGGTAGTGCACGCCTTGCCGTCCCAGCAGCTGGGCCTGCTCGTCGAAGGTGAGCTCCTCCCACCCCGGCTGCCGCTCGCAGATCATGTAGGGCCCGTAGAGCTCCGTGGACCCGTAGACGTGGATCGGGCGGATTCCGGCCTCGCTGAGCCGGGTGAGAGCTCGGCGTTGGGCGGGGAGCCGGACACCGTCGTGGTCACTTCACGGTCCAGCGGGTGGTCCAGCAACGAGGTCTGCACGGTGGGCGCGCCGTTGTAGTGGGTCACCCCCTCGCTGTCGATGAGCTCCCAGATGCGCCCGGGGTCGACCTTGCGCAGGCACACGTGCCGCCCGCCCATGGCGGTGACGGCCCAGGTGAAGCACCAGCCGTTGCAGTGGAACATCGGCAGCGTCCACAGATAGACACTGTTTGGGCCCAGGCGGGTCTCCACGACCTCGCCGAGCGCGTTCAGGTAGGCACCCCGGTGGTGGAGATGGGCTCGTCCTCGTCATCCAGCACCACCGGCTGCCGCTCCGGGGAGCCCTCGGCCAGGAAGTCCTCGTACGGGTCCCCCGACGCACACGAACCGCGCACCGGAGTGCTCGAGGATGAAGCCGACGTCGGCCGCGGTCAGCCGGTAGTTGACCGCGACGAGCACCCCACCCGCGGCCGGCACGCCGTAGTGCGCCTCGAGCAGCGCGGGGATGTTCGGGCGATGACGGCGACCCGATCACCCTTGGCGAGCCCCGCGTCCTGCAGGGCCGAGGCCAGACGACGGACCCGCTCGGCCAGTTGGCGATAGGTGTAGCGGCGCTCCTCGTGGACGACGGCGACCTTCTCCGGATACACGAATTGGCTGCGCCACAGGAAGCTGATCGGGTCGAGCTCGCTGCGGTGAGCGCGCCGGACCTCGGCCGCGTCGCTGATCTCAGGCATGTCGTCCTCCCGGTTCGCCACGACCACGACGCTGGTCGGTCTCGGTCCCCCGGAGCGGGTGTGCTGATCGTCGCGGGGTGGTGCGATCAGCCCAGGGCGTCCGCGAGTCGGTCGAGGGTGGCGGCCAGTTCGGCAGCGGTCACCCGCGGGAACAGGCGTAGCAGGTCCGGGTCGGTGACACCGGACCAGTCGTAGACCTGGGTGACCACGGTGCGCTCGTCCCCGTCGGGCGACAGCAGGTAGGTATAGGTGTAGCCGAGCGGCTCCTGGCCCGGGTAGGTCGTCGCCCAACCGATGGCTCGGTCGGGCTCGTAGGTCGTCACCACGTTGTCGGTCTCGTAGTCCCCGCCACGGTCCTCGCGGTACATGGCCATGCAGAACCGCTCGCCCACGGCGGTGACCGGCACGGAGGCCCGGGCGGAACGCACCGTGCCCGACGCATCGATCTCGGCGTGCCGACCCGGGTCCGCGAGCACGGCGAACACCCGCGCCGCGGGGGCCTCGACCCGCCGCGAGACCACGATGCGCCGCACGTCGTCCACCCACGCGAGCCTACGTCCGTGCGGTCCCCTCGCCGAGCCCGCCGCGGTGGGCGAGCGCGCTGCTCAGAGCGGCGGGAGCGTCTGGTCGCGTCCGATGAGCGGCCGCGGCGGGTCCCCGGCCCGGCGCAGGCGGTCGAGGGCGGTGGCGATCGTCCAGTGGTCCCCTGCCAGGTCCGGGTCGTCGAGCTCGTCCCAGGTGATCGGGATCGACACCGGCGCGTCGGGCAGGCGCGAGGTCCAGGGGTGCAGCTCGATCGCGCCGTAGTTGGCCATCCACACCGGGGCCGCGGTGCTGTCGAGCACGAAGTAGTTCTGCGTCTCGTCCGGATCGGCCTCCGGGTCGTGCCAGCGCCGCAGCCAGCTCGGGGCGTGGCCGGGCACCTCCTTCTGCCAGAAGCCGGCGCGTGCCGTCCCGTCGGGGAAGCGGATCAGGTGGACCGGCCGGCCAGCCAGGTACGGCAGCAGGTACGGGGCGATTCGGGCGTGGTACCGGATGAGTTCCCGCTGCTCAGCGGCGGCCCCGCCGACGCGCGGTGCACTCCCGACTGCACGCGAGCGTCCCCGACTCCGCACCCGGAACCGGCCTCGTCCACGGCGACTTCTACCAGAACAACTGGATGGCCTCGGACGGGCGGCTCACCGCCATCCTGGACTGGGAGTCGGGGCACCTGGGGCCGACCTCGATCGACGTCGGCTACGTCGCGATGATGTACGACGCGGCGAGTTGGGACCCCGCGTTGCGCACCGATCTGGTGGACGTCGACCGGCCCGAGCACCTGCTCGACCGGTACGCGAGCGCCGCCGGGGCGCCGGTGTGCCACGCCGCGTGGTTCCGCGCGCTGGCCGGCCTGCGGCTCGGGGCGCTGACGGCCTACTTCGTCCGGCTCCACCGGGCCCTCCGCGCCGCGGATGCCCGACCGGGCTGTGGAGCTGCTCGGGGCGAGGTGACCCAGGAGCCCGGCCACCGCCTCGCCGCCGACACGCCGATGCCGGCGCAGACCTCGTCGAGCTCCCAGATAACGCCGTGAGGCATCATCTGCACCTCAGGCACGGCGGGCACGAGAGGGCTGCACACGACTTGGTTCCCCCGGCATCTTCGGGTACTCCGGCGGGTAAGGCAGGTCGCCGAGGCCGTGATCGCGCTCGTCGCGCTCCACCCACTCCAGCACCGTTCCGATCCCCGCCGGATCGTCGTGCAGGCCGGCGTGGGCGTCGCCACGCTCGGCCAGCAGCGTCGCGGCGTTGAGCACGTCGACGTCGTCGGGGTCGACGCCGCCGAGCTCGTCCCAACGCAGCGGAAACGACACCGTCGCCCGGGGGGTGCCGCGCACCGACCACGCCGAGGCGATGGTGCGATCGCGCGCGGCCTGATTGAAGTCGAGGAAGACGCGTTCCCCGCGCTCCTCCTTCCACCAATCGACGGTGGCCTCGGACGGCATGCGGCGGCAGACCTCGCGGGCGATCGCGATCACCGCGCGGCGGGTGGCGACGAAGTCCCACTCGGCGCGGATCGGCACCATCACATGGATGCCGCGCCCGCCCGAGGTCTTGGGCCAGCCGACGAGCCCGGCCTCGGTGAGGACCTCCCGCAGCACGGCGGCGACCCGCGCGGCGTCGGCGAAGTCGGTGCCCGGCTGGGGGTCGAGGTCGATGCGCAGCTCGTCGGGGGCGTCGACGAGGGGGCGCCGCACGGGCCACGGGTGGAAGTCGAACGTGCCGAGGTTGGCCGCCCACGCGAGGACCGCGACCTCGGTCGGGCAGATCTCCTCGGCGGGCCTCCCGCTCGGGAACCGGACCTCGACGGTCTCCACCCAGTCGGGAGCGCCCTTCGGGACACGCTTCTGGTAGAAGGGCTCGCCGGTGACTCCGTCGACGAAACGCTTGAGGTGGGTCGGCCGGTCGCGCAGGACGGCGAGGAGCGGCTCCCCCACGGCGGCGTAGTGCTCCACGACCTGCCGCTTCGTGATCCCCCGGTCCGGGAAGTAGACCTTGTCGGGGTTCGACAGCCGGACCGCGCGCCCACCGACCTCGAGCTCCACCGCCGACGACCGGGCCACGGCCGGAGAGGTTACCGTGAGCCATGACCTGGTCCGGAGCGCGCCGCGAGGACCCGGCACGCCGGTTCCACGACGATCTCGTCGGCCTCGACTCCGACGACCCGGAGGCCCGGGCGTTCGCCGAGCACCTCGACCGCATGGAGCGGGTGCGGTCGATGTTCACCGTCGAAGGCGAGCTGTCCGGCGTCCGCGACTTCGCCGACTCGGCCAACCGGGCCGGCGCGGACTGCGGCGGTGGTTCGCCGTCCTCATGGTCGGGCTGATCCTGCTCGGCACCGGATACGTCATGTACCTCGTGCTCGAGGTCGTCGTCGCCACCTGGTTCGGCTGACCGCGAATCCGAGTAGGTCGGGTGAGTCGTTCGGCGGACGTGGGGTGACGGCGCGCTGCCTAGCGTCGGCGGGCATGCGAACCCCCCTGCGCGCCGTCGTCCTCGGCGCCACGATCGTCACCGGCCTCGGCGTCGTCTACTCCCTGGTCGGCGCCATCTCCGGCTGGGAACCGGCCGCCGGGCCGCTCCTGCAGGCGCTGCTGCACCTCGCGGCCGGCGCCCTCGTGGTGACCGCCGCCGCGCAGGGTTCGGGGGGCCGCGGCTGGGCCGCCCGGCTCGGCTTCGGCGCCGGAGCCCTCGGGCTCGCACTGCTCGTCGTCGCCGAGCTGACCTATCCCGCCGCGCCGGCGGTGGCCGACGGCCTGTTCGGGATCGCGTCGCCCCTCGCCGGGCTCGGCCTCGTCGTCGCCGGGGTCGCGGTGCTGCGCCGACGGCGCTGGCGCGGCGGGTGGCGCGCCGTGCCGCTCGTGAGCGGCCTCTGGGTGTTCCTGGTGACGACGCCGGCCCTCGTCGTCACCGGGGGCCCGCCCGCCCCGGCCGCCCTGCTGGCAATCGCCGGGTGGGAGCTGTGCTGGACGCTGCTCGGCCTGGCCGTCCTACGGGAGGCGGCCACGCCGGGGATCCGCGCCGATCCGCGGACCCGGGTGGTCGCCTGAGAACGTCGCTCGGGCCGGGCGGGACCGGCCCACGACCCGGGCGCTTGCCGCCGCGGGGCGCCGCTCGCCAGACTCCCCTACGGGGGTGCGGGCGACATGCCGGGACGACTGCGCGGGCGGGCCGAGGAGATCGGGCTCCTCGAGGCCCGGCTCGCCGCCGCCCTCGACGGGGACGCCCGGTGCGTGCTGTGTACCGGTGAGTCGGGGATCGGCAAGACCCGGCTCGCCGAGGAGCTCGCGGCCCGGGCCACCGCCGGCGGGGTCCCGGTGGCCTGGGGCCGGGCTGTGGAGGACGCCGGCGCCCCGCCCTACTGGCCGTGGCGGCAGGTGCTGCGGGCGGCGCGCGGCGCGCGCGACGTGCTCGGGGACCCGACCACCGGCGGGAGGCCAGGTACTCCGACCGCCGACGAGGGCGGCGCCGAGGCCCGCTTCCGGGTCTTCGACCGCGTCAGCAGCGACCTGAGTACGTGTTGGGAAAGTTGATCTGGTTCGGCGTGTCGGCTTGGTAACAAGATCTTCTCTGTTGATGCTGGGCGGGTGGCTGATCACCCCGATCG
>JAABUZ0100008396.1_pt1 | contig 12145 bp, 16 predicted proteins | sample 5562091 | NCBI WGS metagenome assembly JAABUZ01 (sample SAMN12813069, study PRJNA571459) | rock metagenome | isolation source: Antarctica rocks | place: Antarctica: Victoria Land, Linnaeus Terrace sud | collected 2015-12-21
TGCAGCGGCGGCCGCGGCGGCGCCGGCGGCCGCGGCGCCCTCGGCGCTGGACTGGGACGATGGCGAGGAGGAAGTCGCGCGCGTCGGCCCGGACACCGTGCCGCGCGGCGCGCGGCGCTTCTCCGAGAAATACTCGCCGGAGGTGCGCTGCACATGGTAGGGTTAGGGTAGGTTAGGCGCGCCCGCGGTTTGCTGTTGTGATTACACTGGCGATGCATGTCCTGTCCCGCATGTCTACTAATATATGACGTGGCACCACTCTTTGCTGCTGCATGGCGTGCTGGAGGTGATCGGCTGCGCCCGCGCTCCAGGCCGCGGCATGCTGTTCTGTCACTGGCAATGCATGTCCTCACCGCACGTGTACTATACGTGACGTGGCAGTCCCGTGTGCTGCTGCACGGCATGCCAGAGGGTGCTGCTGCATGGCAGTGCACCACAGCCAAGTGGCATGACACTGCCTGCGCGGTCGGCGCGAAGCATAGATTTTGCATACGTTGGTCGTTGCTCACGTCCCGCAGCAAATTTGCGCCTGAGGCAGGGCATTGGCGTCCGTAAATCCTCCGTGTGAACCCTGTGTAGGGTCCGTCGGCGCTGAAGGCGCCGCCTGCGCCCGCGGGCGTGCCAGCGGCGCCGCCGGCGAGGTTTGCGCTGCGGTACGGGGCGCCGGACGGCACGGGTGCTGCGGAGCCTGATCAAGCGCACCTTGCGCAGCCGCCTGCAGCCGCTGCGAGCGCCTCTGCAGGTGTGCAAGCATCCAAGATAAGTCACGGTTCGTCTGTGTAGTAGCCAGGATGATATGGGAGCTTTCCATGCTGCGAGTCTTGCCACACCAGCAGGGAGTCTCGGATTTTTTCCATACGCACCAAATGCTGCTGCTGCTGCTGTAGCACACAAGGCATCTGCGTGGCTTCACACGCAGACCCCGGTTAACAAAGTCTGAGTCCGCCCAGGTGCACCCAGTGGCGGCGCGTTTGCAGTCAGTGGCGAGGGCCATGCGCGCGCCGGCGCGCTAGCGGGCGCCGGCGCCAGCGGCGGCAGCGCGGCGGGCAGCGGCGCGGCGCGCCAGGCGGCAGGGCTGGACAGCGCGGGGTGGGCTGCCGGCGCGGATGGCGCGAGCGCGCGCTTGGGCCCCGGGGCGGTGCCGGGCCCAAGCGCAAACGGTGGCCACCTTGGCGGCGGCCACCGCTCGCCGCTGCCGCTGCCGCTCTCCCAGGCGTGCCCCCAGTTGGCCGCGCCGCCCGCTTCTCTGGGCAGGGCAGTCCCGCACAGTCCCGCCCGGCCGCAGCTCCGCGTCACCGTCCTCCGTGTGCCAGCAGCACCAGCGCGGCACGCGCCGGGTTCCAGCAGCATCCGCCCAAATAATTTCTTGCGCGTGTCAAGCGTGTGCTGGACTCACATAGATGTCAGGCGCAGGGACCGTCGGGGCCGCGGGCGTTCCCCATCCAGGTCGCGTCCAGCCCAGCGCCATCCTCAACGCGGAGCAGCAGCCCGGACGCGGCGTCGGCGGAGCCCGAGTCTCGCGGGCTGACCGCGCGATCGCCGCGCGGCGCGTCGCGCCTCGCGAGCGCCGCCGGCGGCAGCTTGGAGCGCAGCAGCGGCAGCGGCGGCGACCCGCGCCGCGGCGCGGCATGGCTGAGCAGCGGCCGCGCCGGCGACGCGCGCCGGAACGTGCGCGCCTGCAGCGACCTGCATGCGAGTTCAGACGCTGGCCCCTGGCAGCCAAGGCGGGCACCACGCCGTGTCTGGTACAGCGCTGGCAGCGCCTGCTCGCTCAGGCCTGCAGTGCCGGAAACGCGGCGCTGCACGGCCGGGCCGCCATGCGCCGTGCCAGAGGCGCCCGGGCAGCTGCCTGCGCCTGCCGCTGTGTGTTTGTCGCACCAATTGCCGCTGTGTGCCGGTTGCTCCAGACGCGAGTGCATCGCTGCGAGCCAGGGTGTGCGGCGTGACCCTGATTAGGGTCTGTTGTTGGGCAGGCGCAGCTGGCGGAGGAAGGCCCGCGCGGCAGCGGCTGCCTGCCGCCGGGCGGCGCGGCGGGCCTGATTAGCAGCGTGGCGCTGATGGCGGACTCCATTGACGTCAAGGGTGGGCCCGAGATCGCGCGCGCCAGCGGACCCGGCGCCGACCGCACATTGCCCGGCCCGCATGTGCGCCACGTTGACGTAAGCATGAGCATGAGCATGAGAGTGCGTGCACTTCTCGGCCATCTGATGGACGCAAGTTTTGGGGCTGAACAATATGCAGGATGTGTGCGGCAGTGTTAGCTGATCGAAATCTCCCTGAGACTCCAGGGGCGTAGACGCTGGTGGCGGCACCTGGCAGCTGCTGACAGACGCTGCACGCGCAGCGCGCCTCGGGCGACCCTGCGGCTTCGGGGGAGGCCGGCGGGACGCTGGCGCAGCCAAGCGCCAGCGATGCGCCCGACCGCCGGTGGCGGGCCTAGCGCGCAGGCCCCGCGGCCGACAGCTGAGGGTGTGTAGTGTGTGGCAAAGCCCCCATGCTGTTGGGCCTGGTCCGTCAGCTGGCATGGCGCCAGCGGGCGGGCGCCTGGCCGCGCGCGGCGCACCTCGCCCATGTGGAGGAGATCCTGTGCCCGCAGCTGGTACCAGCGACTGCAGCACGCTGGTCGCAGCGTGGCTCTGCGGCGCATGCGGCGCCGAAGTCTGTGTCCAGGTCGGCACCTCCGCCACAGCCAGGCCGTTCGCGGCCGCCGCGTGGGGTCCACCGGCCGATGTGCTGCCTGGCGTCCGGCGCCCGCGCGCGCAGTGCTCAGCAGGGCCACGCCGGTGTCTGGCTTTGCTTGGCAGCGGAGGCCGATGCTTGATGGGCTGGTAACGGAGGCCGGTGCTTGATGGGCTGGTGGGCTGTCTTGCTCGGGACAAAGTCGCCGTGCGCATCCGTCAGTGTGTGTGCTGCGCGCCCTGCTGAGCGCTCAGAGGATGGGGGTTGCAGCCTTCTTTGGCGCACCCTAGACCTCGCTCTTTGCGTTGGCTTAAAAGTGCGGCAGCTGCGGCTGTAATGCTTGGCCAGCAATGAGCGCTCAATGGGCATGGGGCGTCGGACCCGGTGGGGGTGTTGTGCGTGTCTGCGCAAGGGGGCTGCATGGCCTTGTCTCGCACCCAGCCATGTTGCCGGTTTGTGTTTGCCAGTCCCAATATGCGGTGCTGCAGGATGGGTGGGCAGGAGTATTTGGGGGGTGCACCCCTGAGGCCGCAAAGCCTGCCTCTGCATAAAATTGAAAGCACAGCAAGGACAGCTTTGCCACGATTGTTCCGCACCGCTGCACCAGTCACACTCTTGTCTTCATCGAGTCTGCTTCTGTTGACCAAGAACAGGGCTGATAAAACCACTGACTCTGGTAAGCTGGCAGTGGCAGCGCGCTTGCGCGCGACCGCGCTTGCTGCGGCCATGCAGAGCACCTCAGGCCGCGCCGCGCAGCCACACGTAGGGCGCGCTCTCCAGCACCGCCGCCGCGCTCTCAGCCAGGAACTTGCGCGCGAACAGCGGGCAGGCGTAGCCGCCGAGCGCGCTCGCGTTGAAGCGCAGCGCGCGCGCGCGCGTGCAGACCGACGGCTGCTCTACCTCGGCCATCGCCTCATGCGGCTGCTGCAGGTCCTCCGCGGCCACGAATACGTCCTCCGCCGACCTGCCGTGCAGCCGCACGCATGCCCAGGGCTGAAAGGGCACGCACGGGCCGTCTGCACGCGGAACATGCTGAAAGCAAGGCTTGGCACGCATGGGCCTGCACGGTACGCGCATCGGTGAGTGCATCACAGGTGATCATGGGCAAGTCCCTAATGCACATGTAAAAGCGCAAAAATGCAAGCAGTGCGCTACCGGTGCGCCACTGACAGGGCGCATGCGCGCGGAGAATGCTGGGTAAAGTCCATGCCTGATGAGGGCCTCTGGGTCGCACTCGCTCGCCGGCCTGCGCAGCGCCTGAAACCTACACACGCGAACTGGCACGTAAGCGTCTTTAGTGGCACAACCTTGGCGGCAAAAAGTCTGTTACATCGGCAGTGCGTCAGCCCAGCTCCTCACGGTCAGGCCTATACATGTGAGCCACTAAAGTGCTCAGCGCATTTGGCGCCGCGGCATTCCGCGGCGGCAGCGCCATGAGCAAAGCGCTGCGGCGGCCCCGCCGAGCCGCGTCGCAGCGCTCCCGCGGCGGGGCGCACAGCTCGGGGCTCAGCTCGCCGCTGGCGTACGCGCGCGGGTGCGCGCCGCCGCGCAGCCAGTTGACGCTGACCAGGCTGCCGACGCAGGCGGTCTCGTGGCCCAGCTGTAGCGCAGAGAGGAGCGTGGGGATGTAGTGCTCGTCGCTGTAGCAGTCGCGCCACCTGCGCCCGGCCTCCCTGTCTGGCCATCCCCCGGGACGCGCGATGGGCAGCCTCCGCGCGTGGGCTAGCAGCGCATGGTGCTGCTAGACACGCCCTCTCAGCATGTCGGCAGCATGCTCTGCCGCTATGACTGCCATGCACACTGCAACAGGCCTTGCTTGAACGTCACAGAGCCACTCTGTTTGCATTTGAGGTGCTCTGAAGAGGTGTGAGGCAGCCCTATGCTGACAATGCATGCCTATACTTCGTCTGCAATGTTGCAACACAGCCGCCATGGTGTGCAGTGTCTTTTTCGCCAGCGCCACCGGTCTTCACCCAGGCTGCATCAAATGCTCCTACTGCACCCACCTCTGCGCATCGGCGTCCCAGGCATTTCGGCAGAAGGCCGCAAAGGTGGCCAGCACGCTTGCATCAGCCAGCACATGGGTGGCATGCTCCCGCGTCAGCGAGAACCACTGGGAGCTCTTGCGCCAGTGCGGCAGCAGCTCCGGCCCCATGCTGGCAGAGTAGCGGTGCACATCCTGCTCCTGCGCGCTCTCCCCAGCACCGAGGTGTAAGTTGCCCTGCGCTTTGCGCTGCAAACCAGGTTGCATGCCCTGCATGCTCATAGCTTATCCTGGTACACTCCAATTGCATCCAGTACTGTCGTGCTCCACAGTGGCGCCAACTGCTGCCATAGGAGCTGTGCATGCAACTGACAACAGCCGTCGTTGCACACTGTATGCAAACGCGTGACCTGAACACGGCGCATGCCAGATCTGTGTGAGCATGTAGGTCAGCTTGGCAGATATGCGCACCCCGGTGCCGCATGCGTTGACGCGCGAGCGCTCCTCAGCGAGCAGCTGCTGGTGCACAGCCGCAGGCGCGTAGAGGGGCAGTGCGCTCTCGCTCAGCAGCACGAAGCGGAGGTTATTGACATCTTGCAGCGCGGCGGCGAGCAGCAACCGCGCGGCCACCACCAGCGCATGCGAGCCCCACTCGACCTGCGTGTCGTGAGAACAGCTTGCAGGAGACAAAGCGTGCAGTGAGCAAGCGCCGGGAGGCTGAAGGCCTGGCAATGTGGGGAAACACCTGCGCCTGCATGCATGTCAACCGCCTCGCCAGAATGGCCTGGGTCAAAGATGCCTGATGGCACGGACCATGCAGAAGTGCCCGTAATCTGCCACTCGTGTATACGTGCAGGTAAGTACATGCAAGCACGTAAAGGATGCGTGCACATACGGGCAGCATGCCTGGATGCGGTCTTCGATCTCCCTTGCATGGAAAATGCTTTCAGGAGGGAAGCCTGCACACCGCACGACAGCCACAGTCGATGCATTGCATGCTCTTCCACAGACTGTAGGTTCACAGCATCCATCTGGTAGGCAGCAACATTGGCAAGCACGGCGCGGCTCAAGCACCGTCGAACGCCGGCGGCGGGTGCACATAGACGGTGAAGAGGTGCTGGCGCTGGATGACGCCCTGGCCGGGCGCCGGCTGGCAGAGCGCCTGCGCCAGTCGCAGCGCGCCCGCGCTGCATGCAGCTGGCTGCCCCGCCCCTGTGCCACATAGACGCCAGCAGTTTGCTGTGCTAGCATGCTTGATCGCCGCATGGTGCAAGCATAGCTTCAGCTGCACTGTACATTATTCTGTGCGAGCGCTCGTTTGGGAGCATGTAGAAGAGATACCAAGTGGAATGACACGGCTGCGGCGAGCAAGTGCTCAGCAAACCATGCGTATGATTGTGCGAACTTACGCCCGCTCCATCTGCACGGCCGTTAAGGTTACCTCCACAAGCGGAACGCGAATACTGCTAAAAATTGCCTTGCAACCACCATGCAGCTGCGCTGCAGCTTGCGGCCGAGGTTAGCCCCGCCGCGGGCTTCCTGACATGGGCCCGGCTGGTCAGATCAAGGCAGTGCCGGTGCGGCCCGTTGCTGCACCTCCGGGATTGTCCAGCAGGGACCGCAGCGGTAGCAGGCCGGCCGCGTGGCTGAACCAGAGGGCCCAGCTGCGCTCATGGAAGAGCGCGCCCGTGGTCAGGAACAGCAGCGCGACCTGCGCGCGGTGCCCTGTCCAAGCTCGTCTGGAGGCAGACATTGTGACCCAGCAGGGACAAGCCATCCAATGCATGTGGACCCCCCGATTGTACCTGGGGTGTGCATCAGCAGGCCCGCCTCTGCTGTTGCTCGCGGCGCCCTGTCAGCGCTGCCCCCGTGTGACTGCCAGCGCGCGAGGCAGCCTCACTGCGTGCGGTTACTTGCAGCTTGTGTGGCTGCTGCGCTGCATGTCACTCCAGGTGCCAAACCCTAGCACTGCAAGCTCACTCCAGCACGCACCGCAGGGAGAGCCACCAAGGGCAACAGGTCGCGCGCAGCAGTCTGCCACAGGAGCCAATTTAGGCCCGGCGTGGAAGCACTGGCTACGGAGCTGGGCTGCTCGTAGGGCATGCCCTGTTCCAGGCAGTAGGGTATGCCCTGGCCCGTGCAGTAGGACATAGGCTGGCGCGCGCCTTCGGGATGCGCAGGGCGGTTGCGCAGGCATCATGTGCGGCGCGCGCGGACAGGCCCGCGCTGGCAGCAGCTGCGTGCATGCCGTGCGCAGCGCCAATTTGCGCATCCCCGTCAGCCGCGCGGCCTGCATGCATCCGGAGGGTGCTTCTGCAAGCTTGGGTGGTGGGCAGACAGGCACGACACTACCCTTTACCATCTCAGGCATACACCTTGCTCAGCGGTTGCGTGCATTGTGCGATCACCTTAAATTCATGTCCCGATGACATGCAACTGAAGCCTTCCCACCACGGCCATGCTGCAAAGTGGGGCGTAGGGAGTGCAAACACTGAGCCTTCCCAGTTCGCCTGCAGACGGGTCTGATGAGCGCGCAGCGGCGGCGCCAGCGGCCGCCGACGCTGCAGCTGCCGCCTGCGCCTGCCCGTCCAGCAGCCGCTGGTCGCCGGCGCGGGCTGCCGCTGCGTGCGCGGCCCCTGCGGCGGATGCGTCCTGCAGCGCATCGGGCTGCAAGACCGCGCCGGCGCCGAGCGCAGCCGCCGCACCCGCACCTCGCGCGCCGCCCGCCTCCTCGGGCAGCACGCCTCTTCCGCTCGCATGCCCTCCAGCCACTGCCGCAGTTTCTGTAGCCGCGGCAGTTGCCAGCTTGTTGTCAGCATCTGCTCGCTGTTTGGCTCCGCGGCTGCGCCTGCAGCGAGCGCAGCAGCAGCCAGTGCGTCCTCCTGCGGGCGCAGCCGGACCTCGCTGCCGACCGCATGCGCAGCCGTGGTTGCAGCCAGCGTGGCCACTGCTGCTGGCGGCGGCCCAGGCTGCTGGTCCGCATCGCTGCGGTGCCCGGCAGCCGCTGCGGCCGTCGACCGGAGCGCAGGTGGGGCGCCCCCGGCGTGCTGCCGCCCCAGCCACGCGCGCCATGAGGTGGCCAAAGGCTGCCGTTCAAACCCTATACCTGCCAGGTGGACCCCCGGCATGCGGCCTCCGCTGGCCAGCCCAGGGAACACTTCCGCGGCCGTGCTGGCCGGGCCGGCGTTGTGTCCCCGCGCGGCCGTGGCCGCGCGCTCGCCGCGCGCGAGCAGGCAGACCAGGAGCAGGTTGGCCGACGCAATGCCCAGCAGCGCCGCACCCGCCCAGCAGGGCCGCCTGAACAGGCGCATTGCGCCGCCGCGCGGCGCCGCGCAGCGCGGCGCGGCGGAGCGCCTGCCCGCTGCCGGCGCGCCGGGCGGCGGCCGCAGGGCTCTGTCAGTTTCACGTGGCCGGCTGTGAGCGCGCCCGCCGGATTCACGTACGGTGTGTCGCAAGCAGCCAAAGTTGGCAGCTGCAGTGCGCACGCTGACGAGACCGTTGACAGATTTGCTGGTCAGCGCGCGCGCTCACAAAGCCGTCATGGCAACAATAAGGTCTATTGTGTGGGGCTGTTAACGCATGTAAGCTTGACACGCAGCTAGGACTGAGGCGCCGCGCTCCAAAGAACTGCCTGTTACGGTGCAGATACCACAGGCACTTCTTGCTAGAGCTCGCGCGGCTTCTAAGCATGCCGCCAGGGCATGCAACGGTGCAGGTGACGCGGCAGTTGCAACAGGTGACGCGGCAGTTGCAAACCTTGGACGCCGCATGACATACCCCTGGCATGTGCATGCATGCATGCAGGTCCCTTTGCACCCCCCCTGCTAATATTACACGCGAGGCGAGGAGCGGAAAAGTGAGGGCAGCAAACCACCCAAAGACGCACGCCGGAGCGCCTCGCTCTGTGGGGCACACGCGGGCTACCCAAAACTTGCGCAGGCTGCGCGAGGACATCCACGCATCGCAAACCACACCAGGCGGACAAGTGCTCAGTGATCCAGCACACGGGGAAAATCAGTCGGCGCCTAGGCGCGGCGCGCCTGCCCGCGCCCCGGCATGTGAGACCGGGCGAGGCATGTCGCCGCCCACTGCAGCCGCCGCTTCGCTTCACTTCGCAGCCGCAGTCGGCCAACAGAGCCGACCCGAGCACACAAGGACGCAGCTGGAGGCCGACTCGCCCTGACAGGCGCACAGGTATGGCAACCCTATAACCCTTGACACCCTCAACGCAGCTCGCCTGCATGCATCTCCGATTTGCAAGCACAAGCGCTCGTCTCTGACTGGCGCCCACAGGCACCACAACTGCTGTCTAGCCAGCGTTAATAGAAGGCAGACCCGCAACCTAGAAGAACACACCCAAAGCGGAGCAAGTCACCCCGTACCGCGCGCAGCTGGCAGGAAAGGCGCCAACCCTGCACATCACATCTCAGCAGGCCAGCGGGCCAGCTGCCAAAGAATCATCATAATAAGGAGCTATGTCTGAGCATGGCAGTCCGGCACACATCCAGAGCACGCGTCCTGAGGAGCACGATGAAGACCGAGCCATGCACAGCGGCCCGCCCTTAGCTCGAGCAGGGCTGCCGCTGGCGGCCTCAGCAGCCATCGCTGGCAATCTGAAGCCCGTTGGCGCAGTCAGCGAAAGCCGCGAACACCGCGGGCGCGGTGTGGGGCCCAAACTTGCGCGCAAACAGCGGGCACTGCGGCCCGAGCGCCCAGGCCGCGTATGGCGGCGGCGGCGCGCCGTCGCACACCTGCACCCCATCGCTCCAGTTGGCAAGCAGCTGTCTTGGCAGCATGGATTCCAAGCAGCTACCAGAGCGTCCTGCAGTCACTCGCGGGCTTGATGCAGATGGTGCTCAGGACAGACACATTGGCGAGAGTCCGCGGGTGTGCATGCACACGCCGTCCCGTTGGCATCGCCCACCCACACCTGGCCGGCTACTTTTGGACCACTGCCAAAGCCAGATGCCCCATGCAGACTGGGCAGGCCAGCGCTTGAGGCAGCTGGCGGCGCGCGCGCCTGCGGGCCCACCGCGTCGACCGGCACGAGCTGCGCGGCGGCGCTCGCGATCGCGGCTGGGTAGCGGCAGCCCTCGGTCGGCCCGCGCAGCTGCCGCAGCCTGCGGGGGACGGCAAACAGCATGCTCAGCAGGGCTGCCTCTGTGACTCTCGGCAAAGCGCTCGGCCGGGCGCCTGGCCAAGGCGACCTGGCACAGCTGCACGGCCGCCGGCCCTGCCGGTATGCGCGCGTGCGCTGCGCAGCCAGGGCTCCCTGCTCTGAGACCAAGCACGGGGGAGGACGACTGGAGTCCGCCTCGCGCTCGCGCCTGGAGCGCATGATCTTGCGTGCAAAGCATGACCCGAACGGAGCCCCGGTAAGGCTAGGGTAGGGCAGGGGAGAGGGCGCGCCTGGATGACGTGATCTCGCGCGGCTCGTACGCGCGCGGGTGCTCGCCCATGCGGCTCCAGTCCACGTGCACGGCGTAGCCCCAGCAGTCGGTCTCCGCGTCGCGGCCCTCCGCCGCCAGCAGCGTCGCAAAGTAGTGCTCGTCGCTGTAGCAGTCGCGCCACCTGGCGCGCGCCGCACGGGCGCTCAGTTCCGGCCTGCCAGCTCAGCGCCCCGCCGCAATCACTTCCCGCAAAACGCAGCTCTCAAGAGAAATTCCAAGGGCTGGGCGTGCCGCGAGCGTGCAGAGCGGCTCAAACACAGCGCAGGGGCAGGCGCTCAATGATGTCGACAGCGCCGCCGCGGGCAGAGCGTGTGCCAGGCGCGCAGTGCCGCGCAGGGCGCGCCAGCCCTCCCGGAATGTCGGCAGGCAGTACTGCCGGAAGCGCTCGGCGACCTCGGTCTCGTTGGCCGCCAGCGCCGCGTGCGCGCGCGTGAGCACCATCCTGCGCGCGCGCGGAACCCATCAGCTGCGGCCTGCCTTGAACAAGCAGTGCACGCACGCCAGGCGCACGCACGGGCGGGACCACATCGGAGGGCGCTGCAGGGTCGCGATGCAAGGACGGCCAGTGCAAGGACGGCTGAGAACAAAAGGCAACGTCACACCACACTGACCGAGGTACCATACGCTCTTGAGCGCTCATCATACTGGTGGATGCCCAGCCATGGCTTGTCTGCGCCTGGCAGGAGCCCGCTGCCGGGCGCACCACTGGCTGCTCTTGCGCCAGTGCTCCCGCTTGAGCTTGTCGGACTCCATCTTGCCCAGCCAGCGGTGCAGGTTGCGCTCGTCCTGCCGCGCCCAGCGCAGGTAGGGTCAGGGTGGGGTTCAGGCCCTCCTGCTGCGGGCCCAGGGTCAGGAAGCAGGCTGCATGCGGTGCAGGCTATGCCCGTCCTGCCGCACCCGGCCATGCGGCGAGTGCAATCGCTTTCCAGGACATTGGTGTTGCTGCACAGCCCGCCGTGTTTGAGCAGGAGCTGCGCGCACGCTGTCAACGCTGGTTGCGTGCGCGCCGGCAGAGCCCAGGGCGCCGCGCAGCGGTTCTGCCTCGCCAGCAGCTGCTGGGCATAGGGCGGCAGGCAGCCACAGCCAGATGCCTCATAATAAAACCAATGTTGGATCTCCAAGACGCCCGTGAGCGCAGCACGAGGGCAGGAGATGCGGCCGAGCGCGGCGTGTGAGCCAAAGAGGCGGAGAGGAGAGCGCGCGCCGCGCACCCCAGGCACGGCGCAGGCATTGATGCGGCTGCGCCGCTCGGCGGTCAGCTGCTGGTGCAGCGCGGCGGGTGGGTAGAGCGGGATGCCGCTCTCGCTCAGCAGCACAAAGCGCGTGTTGGCGCGGTCGGCGAGTGCGGCGCGCAGCAGCGCGCGCGTCGCGTCCACCAGCGCGAACGTGCCCCAGCGCACGTGCACGCGCTCGGCGATGTCGGTGCCATGGAACAGGCTGTCCGCCGGGAAGCCTGCCGCGGCGCAAAAGGCAGGGTTGATCAGGGTAGGGTAGGGGAAAGTGAGTAGGATAGGGTAGGGTAGGATAGGATAGGATAGGATAGCCGTGCTCATGTGCACCCGTCCCTGGCGTGGGCGCTCGCGGGGCGCCGCCAAGGACCCCGTGCAGCAACGAGCACCGCCTGCACGGGCCCAGCCCGGCGAATATGCGCATGCCCGGGCGCCGTCTGTGCGCGTGGCAACGCGCTGCCCTCCGCGGACACTGCCACTCCGCTGCAGACGCAGCATTCCGTTGGCCTGCCTGCACAGCGTGCTAAAAGGCAACCGTGACCCACGCTGGTAATACGCTGTGGAAGAGATGAGCGTGCAGAGTTGGCCCAAGCGGGCATGCTTGTCAGGAGGGCGGCGCCGGTGCGGGCGGGAGGGGCGCGGCGGGGGCGGCTTACCGGCAAACTCCGCGTCGTTGGCCCCGACGTGCACGTAGACGGAGAACAGATGCTGCTGCTGGAGCAGGCGGGGGCCGGCCGCGGCGCCGCACGCGCCGCGCAGCGCCGCCAGCTGCGGCGGCGCGCAGCCGCGCGCGCGCACGGCCG
>JAABUZ0100008397.1_pt1 | contig 12145 bp, 10 predicted proteins | sample 5562091 | NCBI WGS metagenome assembly JAABUZ01 (sample SAMN12813069, study PRJNA571459) | rock metagenome | isolation source: Antarctica rocks | place: Antarctica: Victoria Land, Linnaeus Terrace sud | collected 2015-12-21
GGTTGCCCACGTGTTACTCACCCGTCCGCCACTAGGCCCCCTCCGAAGAAGGGACCCCGTCCGACTTGCATGTCTTAGGTGCGCCGCCAGCGTTCGTCCTGAGCCAGGATCAAACTCTCCATGACAGAGTGGACCCAAAGGTCCACTAGCTACGAAGAAAGAATTGACCGTCGCAATAGAACCTGTATCGTGCCCAACCGGCGCCGCTCGACGCATTGGACCTCCGGACTAACCGGCGGTCCAACCGGCTTGCGACCGGTCGGACATCTTTAGCCCAACCGGCTTGTGACCGGCGGGACTATCTCTCAATCTTCAGCTTTTAAGGTGCCTGTCCGCAGGGGACAAAGATAAATATACTACCCCCACCTGGGCATGTCAAGCAAAATCGGGGGCAAATTTCCGGCAAAATAATCTAGAGCGCCGCGGCGAGCTCGTGCGGGGTGGGACGCCAATCCCGCGACCTCCGGCCCCTCGCACGTATGGAGCCCGCCCGTTCGGGAGTCCGCTTATGGGAGTGCGCCGTTGGAAGGCAGAGCGGGCAACGGCCGGCCTACTCCATGTCTCGGCGGCCCTCCAGAGCACGGCGCAGCGTGACATCGTCCGCGTACTCCAGGTCGCCGCCCATGGGCAACCCGCGGGCGAGGCGCGTCAGGTGGACGCCGAACGGCGCCAGTTGATGCACGATCCAGGCGGCCGTGGCGTCGCCGAGCTGGTTGGGATTGGTGGCCACGATGATCTCCTCAACCTTGTCGCGGCGCACCCGCTCGACCAACTCGGCCACCTTGATGTCGTCGGGGTTGATGCCCTCGATGGGGTTGAGCGCGCCGTGCAGCACATGGTAGACGCCGCGGTAGGCGTTTGTTCGCTCCAGCGCTGTGATGTCCAGCGGCTCTTCGACCACGCAGATCTTGGCGTGGTCGCGCGCGGGGTTGGCGCAGATGGCGCAGGGACTGTGCTCGGTCACGTTGAAGCAGACCGAGCAGAGCACCACGCGCTCCTTGACCTGCACGATCGCCTCGGCCAGCCGCCGCGCCTCGCCCTCGGGCTGCCGCAGGACAAAATAGGCCAGGCGTTGGGCCGTCTTCGGTCCAACGCCTGGCAGCTTGACAAACTCGTCGATCAGCCGGGAGACCGGCGCCGCGATGCTGTCCATGATTAGTCCTTAGCTATTAGCCGTTAGTAATTAGCTATTAGCCGTTAGCCTCCAGCCTTTTATGCTCTCAGTGTAACCATGGCCAGCATTGCGCAGCCCACATTCCCCAGTCACGGCTTCATGCCAGGAGCGAAAGGCGAAAGGCGAAAGGCGAAAGGCTAACGGCTATTAGAAGCCCAGCCCCGGCGGCAAGCCCAGGCCGCCGGTCACCTCGCCGAGGCGGTCGGCCTGCAGCTTCTTGGACCGCTCGAGGGCGTCGCTCACCGCGGCGACCACCAGATCTTGCAGCGTCTCGATGTCCTCGGGGTCGACCACCTCGGGCTGGATCGTGATCGAGCGCATCTCCTGGTCACCGCTCATGGACACGGTGACGACCCCGCCGCCGGCGGAGCCCTCGACCGTGGAGGCTGCGACCTCCGCCTGCGCCTTTTCCATCTTGCGCTGCATCTGCTCGATTTGACGCATCATGTCGCGTTGGTTGAAGCCCATCTTTCTACATCCTTCCCGTGTCGTCACTACCATCGGCTCAAACAGGTGTTGGCTCAGGCGGGTTCGTTCGCCAATCGTGGGGCCGGCAATGATCAATAATGGCGGCCGCACGGCGCCTCGCCGCGCCCGATGGAACTCGTGTCACCCTGTCCCGTCATCTATGGATCGTTGTCCTCGCGCTCGGATCGTCAGCATGATAGCTCCGATCTTGAGCCGTACCCATCAGGGACGCTTCGGCGCCATGTACAAGCCGCGCATCATCCGCTCGGCGTCCTCGACAAAAGTGTCACGCGGGGCAGCATCCGTGCGCGCGGCAGGCAGAGCTTTGCCGTTAGCGTTGCGACCGGCGCCGTTACCGCTATGGCCATTGGCGTTGGCGCCGTGGCCGTAGCCATGGCCATCGGTTGTCGCCGCTTGGTCCACTGTATCATAGCGTACTCGCACCGGTTGCCCGACTATCTTCGTGAGCGCATCTTCGATGCGCGTTCGCGCTGTCGCCTTCTCGACCAGGTCGCGCGTTATCCCATTGACGCCTGGTAACCGCGCGAGAACCATCGTCGTTCCCTCAAATCGCACGGGTGCGCTCGTCGCCTCGAGCCACTGCTTCAGCCCGGCGGCAGGCAATGCCTTCAGCAGTTGCCTCCACACCTCCTGTACATCGTGCTCCGCCACTGCTTGACGGGGCGGCTCCGCGCTCACGGCAACGGGTTCCGCTGTCACGACCGGCGTCTCAACCACTCGTGGTGATTGCGGCGGTTGTTGACGTGGCGGGCGCGCCATCTCTGGCTCGTGCTGAGACGCTCCCGTCGTTCCTTCGGTAGCGGAGCCATTTGGCGATGTTGCCGGCGCGGGAGGCGTCGCGAGGGGCGCCAACTCAAGAGCGCCATCAGGCTCCTTCGGCAGTGTTGGCAGGGTTGCCCCCCTCGTATCGACCGCGGTGGGCGGCGCGGGCGCGTCAGGTGGAGCGATGGCGGTCGCGGACGCCCGCGGCTTGCTCTTGACAGGTTCTGGCTCCTGTTCCAACCCTGGCAAGTCCAATGCGGTCGGCCTGGGTATGGGTGGCATCGGAGGAGTAGCTGTCGACGCTGCCGCTGTCGCTGGAGCAGGCGTCTTGGAGGGATGTGGCAGCGTCGACCTGCCAGCGTTTGCCGGCAGCGACCCTGCCGTCGTCTGACGCGTCTCCATCTCAGGTCGACCGCCGACGCCCTCCCGACCGCCTCCAAAGTGCTGGCAGGCCTCGGCAACGGCAAGCTCGAGCTGCCACTGCGCCGACGCACTGCGACGGCCACTGTAGTCGGGTTGTAAGATCGTTTTCAGGATGGCGGTCACGTCGGACGTACTCAGCCGGGCGGCCAGGGCCATAGCGCGTGGATCGTGGCTGCGCGCCCGCGCGGCGGCCGGGCCGATGGCGCACAGCAGCAGCAGGTCGCGCCAGTAGTGGATCAATTGCTTGGCATACTGACGCATATCGGTGCCAGCAATGGCTAGCTCACCGATCAACGCCAATGCGGCTCCGATATCACTGTCCGCTATAGACTCGGTCAGGCTAGAGAGTGTCTCCCTACGTGCCATACCCAGGGCCTCTTCAACCTCGTGTACCCCAATACTCGTCGTCTCGTAGGCATGTATTTGCTCTAGTAGAGTAAGAGCATCGCGCAATGAGCCCGTGGCTTGTTCCGAAATGAGATCTAGCGCGGCGCGGTCCGCGCGAATACCTTCCTGTTCACAGATGTATACGAGGCGCGTGGTAATATCATCCAACTCGATGGCGCGGAAGTCGAGGCGTTGGCAGCGCGAGGTAACTGTGGCCGGGACCTTATGCAAATCGGTCGTGGCCAGCACAAACAGCACGTGCGAGGGTGGCTCCTCCAATGTCTTGAGCAGTGCGTTAAAGGCACTGGAAGAGATCATATGGACTTCGTCAATTATGTAGACCTTACGCCCCACTTCAGACGGCACGTAGCGCGCACCCTCGCGCAAGTCACGTACGTTCTCGACACTTGTATGCGTGGCCGCATCGATCTCCATGATGTCGAGACAGCGGTCCTCAAGGATACTGCGACAGGCCGTGCAAGCGTTGCAGGGCTCACCCTCATGTGGGTTGAGGCAGTTGACGGCGCGGGCCAGGATGCGCGCCGTACTGGTCTTGCCGGTGCCACGTGGTCCGGTAAAGAGATATGCATGGCCGACGGAGTTGGTACGCACAGCGTTGCGCAGGGTTTGGGTGACGTGACCCTGACCAACCACCTCAGCGAAGTCCCGCGACCGCCATAGACGGTAGAGCGAGTGCGCGGTGTGCGGTATGGCGGGGTTCGTGGTGTCGGGGGTGGTCGCGAGGCGCCCTTGCTCCATCATCGTCCTCGTGTCGGTTACAAGTACAGGGCGTATAGGGCGCTACAGTACGACAGCGCAAAAGGATAGACCGTGCACACGCTTTGCCCCACTCCACGAGGTGTCACATGCTTGATGGCTCAGGTCCAAGCACTCTCGGAGCACCCGGAGCTTGCCGCTTAGCGCTGCTGCCTTCCGGCTCTGACGCGGTTCACAGGGCTCCGCCGTCCAAGAACTAAAACCCTCGTCGTCACCGCCCATGGTAGGCCTCACGAAGCCAGGTCGCAGGCGTGCACTCAGCCCCGCGTAAAGCGGATTTCGGGTTCAGGGCACCGCTAGCGCCCCGCCTAGCACGGTCATCAGAATGGTACCCACGGGCAGCGCACGTGTCAAGCGCAGTGGGCAGTGGGCAGTGGGCAGTGAGCAGTGAGCAGTGGGCAGTGGGCAGTGGGCAGTGGGCAGACAGAAGTGTTGCGCCGGATCGCATGCCAGCCCACGGCTGAAGATACGCGCCTCCTCCTTCTGTGAACTGCCCACTGCCCACTTCGTCGTTTGACCTACGCGCCGCCGAGTGCTACCATCGTGTGCATGACATCCATTATGCGATCCTTGTTAGCGTTGCAGGCGACTGACAGCGAGATAGAAACTCTACGGGGCCGAGTACGTTCTTTGCAGGTGGCCCTGGCTGATGGATCACTCCTTGCCCGCGCGCGCCAGGGCGCTGAGACCGCCCAGATCGAGGCGACGGCGGCGGGCCAGACGTTGCGCGCAAGCGAGGAGCGCCTGGAACGCCTGGGCCAGACCATCGCCAAGCTGGAGAAGCGTCTCTACGACGGCTCCATCCATAACGAGCGCGAGGCCAAAAGTGTCCAGGAGGAACTGGAGCATCGTCGCGCCGACCGCGGGGCAACGGAGGATGCCGTGCTGGCGGCCATGGAGCGCGTCGAGGCGGCACAGGACGCGCTGACCACGGCCACGGCGCGCCTGAGCGAGAGCGAGAGCGGCGAGGCCAGGCGCATCTCCACGCTCAAAGCGGACGGGCGCGCGGCCATGGCGCGCCTCAAGACGCTGCAGGACCAACGCGGCGCCCTGGCCGGCGCCGCTCCTCCTGCCCTATTATCCCGCTACGAACGCCTGCGCGTCGCCACCCACCCGGCCGTCGTGGCCATCCACGATGGTTCCTGCGGCGGATGTGGCGTCGCGGTGCCAACGGGCATGCAGCAAAAGGTCGGCGCCGACCAACTGATGCAGTGCATCAACTGCAACCGCATCCTGGCAAGTGGCTAATCACTCGTACAGGCGGCGCCGCTCGATGTAGGCGCGCACGGGCTCGGGGAGTTGGTAGCGGACGGGCTCACCGGCGGCGATGCGGCGGCGCAACTCGCGCGCGCTGACGTCGACGTCGGGGACGGCCAGCGTGACGACGCGCTCGCGGATCGGCAGCGCGGGGTCGATCCGCTGCAGCAACCTCCAATCGGGCTCGGGGACCTTGCCGCGCGACATCACGACCAGCCGCGCCAACCGCAGCAGCGCGGCCGGCTCGCGCCAACGGTCGAGCGTGTTGGCGGAGTCGATGCCGAGCAAAAAATACAGCTCGCAGCCTCGTGCGGCGTCCCCGTAGGTCTGCCGCAGGCGCCGCAGCGTCTCGACCGTGTACGACGGGGCCGGGCGTTCCAACTCAACCGTGCTGACCGCGAAGCGCGGATTGCCCTCGATGGCCAGCGCGACCATGGCCAGGCGGTCGGCGTCGGACACGCGTGGCGCCTGCTCCTTGAGCGGCTGATGGTGCGCGGGGACAAATAGCACCGGGTCGAGGTCGAGCCGATACGCGGCCTCCTCTGCCGCAGCTAGGTGACCCAGGTGGATCGGGTCGAAGGTCCCGCCGAAAACACCGAGACGCATCGGCCGCCTGCCGCTGGCTACCATTGCACGGGGATCTGGGTCAGCTTGAGGATGGTCCCGCGGTCAACCACTTCCAGCGGCGTCAGGTCTGGCGTCCAGCGCACGTCGGGCCGGTAGCGCCATTCGGGCTGCCCCGGTCCCGCATCGTCGATCAGGTCGCACGCGGGGATCGGGTGCGTGGCATCGACCTTATTCGTGGCGGCGTAGGCGTCCGCCTGTATCTTGCATGCGGTGGGCTGGTAGACCGCCAGATCAAGGTCGACCTTGCCGTTGTCGTTGGCGAAGATGCCGAGCGGGACCGACTGCAGCGTGATGATGCGTCCCACCGGCCACTTGTCGGCGGGCAGCCAGTCTGTGGCGGGCTCGTCGATGCCACGCGCGTCGAGCGCGCCTTCCGGGTTGCTCAGGTACATGACAGGAGTGATGGGTCCGGTCGCGGGCGCCGAGAGCCGCCAGTAGGTGGTGAGGACCACATCGGGCAGGCGTAGATTGACCTGCTCGCTCCGATCCAGGTTGTAGCCTACCAACTGCAACGAGGGGCCGTAGTCCACCCGCAGGGGGTGTTGGATGACGGGCGGCGTCGGCGAGACCACGAAGGTGTAGAACGAGGCCGGCAATGTGGTCGGCAGGCCAGGGTCAAGCTTGCGGCGCTCCAGCAGCAACAGCCCGTCGACGGCATACTTCACGCCCCAGTCGCCTTTGCTGAGCAACTCCATGATAGTGCCCTGTTCGTCGGACGGTGTGAGCGGATTCTTATCCCGGCTGACGTCGACCGCGATGTAGTCGGCGTTGCTGTGGTCGTCGAACAGGAAGATGTTGGGCCGGTCGGAGAGGTGAGGGTTGAGATAGTCGCCCGCCGTGACCGACGCGCCGGGCGGGATGAGGTTGACCAGCTGCTGCGCCGCGCGGTCGTGGTTGGTCAGCGGCTGGAGCATCGGAGCAGCGGCGTCGGCCGCCAGCGGCGTGAAGCCGTTGACTGCTGTGTTGGCCACGCTCATCAGGAGCAGCCACAGGCAGGCCAGGGTCGCGACCGCGCCCGGCGTGACCGGCCGCACCCGCCGGCGCAACGGCCGCGCCGCGCGCGTACTCAGCCATGTGAACGCGCGCGACAGCGTGCGGGAGAGCCACGCTGTGCCGATGATGGCCGAGCCGATCAGGATCGGGACCAACTCGGCCGGATAGTGCCCCAGGCCGCTGTACATATGCACGTCGTTGCTGAAGAGGATGATGGCGTAGCTGGGCAGGCTGATCAGCAGGGTGAGGGGCGAGAGCAGCGACAGGTAGCCCGTCGGCGCCAGCATACGGTGCAGGAAGCCCATCTTCTGCGTGATCCACACGATGCTCAGCACCTGGTCGGGGTGCCGCAGCCAGAGTTGGGCCACGCCGAGACACGACGTCACCTTCGGGTCGTTGCCGACGTTCTGGCCGTTCATGACATAGGGATTGAAGCGCCCGCAGTAGGGGCTGGACGGCCCGTTGTGGAAGTGCCGCATGATCACCAGCACCGCGAAGAGCGACCAGCCCACGGCCAGGATCGCGGTACAGAGTCCGACGGTGCGGTCGCGGTGACGCCACCAGATCCAGAGCCCCATCAGGCCCACGATCAGACCGATCTCCTCCTTCGTGGCCATGGCCAGCAGGGCGAAGACGGCGAACAACACGTAGCGCCGGCCGTCGGCGAAGTAGAACGCCCATAGCAGCAGCCCGGCCGAGAGCGTCACGGGGTGGAACTCGTACAGGTTGGCCGCCTCCAGCGGCGGGGCCAGCAGGTAGGCCAGGGGGAACGCCACCTGCGCCAGGAGGCTGTGCAGGTGGCGCCGGGCCAGCCAGGCCGCCGGGAATGCGCCCGAGGCCACCACCACCGTCTGGACCACCAGTAGGGCGGCCGGCGTGGGGCGCAGCTTATAGGCGAGGGCCAGCAAGAAGAAGATGGGCTCGACGTGGAAGCTGAGCCGCGTCATGGTCCCCGAGGCCTCCAGGAACCCCTGGAAGCGCAGGTTGTTGAAGCCGAACGGATTGCCGTGCGCCGTATTCCAGACCGCCTGCTCCATGTTGCCAAGGTCCTCGGCGTGCGGCAGGAAATGGCGGTAGCGCATATAGGAGGCATAGACGAAGTAGCCGATGTAGAGGACCGTCATCAGCCCCACCAGCACGGCCGCCACGCCTGCCGCGGTCACGGTAACGGCCCCGATGCGCCAGCGCGCGGGTTCGCGCACGGCGCTCGGCGGGGTCGTCGTGACTTCGGTGGCGGTGGGAATCCGGGGGCGAGCGGGGGCGGCGCCCTGCCCGACGGCGATGTGTCCCCGCGTGCTCATCGACACGCCCGACTACTCCAGGACACGTTTGATGCTGTACTCGGCGGTCGACTTGTAGGCGAAGTTGCGCAGCATCTCGCCCAGCAGGCCCAGGCTGAACAGTTGTACGCCCATGACCATCAGCAGCACGGACAGGGTCAGCAGCGGCCGCGTGCCGATGCTGTGACCCGCGATCAGCTTGTCGGCCGTGAGGTAGACGCCGGTCAGGAACCCCAGCACAAGCATGCCGAAGCCGACCGTGCCGAAGAGGTGCAACGGACGCTGCAGATACTTCATGATGAAGAGCACCTTGAAGAAATCGAGCATGCCGCGCAGGAAGCGCATCGCGCCGAACTTGCTGTAGCCGTACTTGCGCGGGTTGTGCTGCACCGGTACCTCGGTGACGCGGAAGCCGCGCCAGTCGGCCAGCACGGGGATGAAGCGATGGAACTCGCTGTAGAGCGTCAGCTCCTGCGTCACCTCGCGGCGATAGGCCTTGAACCCGCAGTTGAAGTCGTGCAGCGGCAGGCCGGTCATGCGCGAGACCACGCCGTTGAAGATGCGCGACGGCAAGGTCTTGTTCCTGGGGTCGTGGCGCTCTCTCTTCCAGCCCGACACCATATCGTAGCCTTCGCCCAACTTGTCGAGCAGCTTTGAGATCTCGTTGGGCTCGTCCTGCAGGTCGCCATCCATGGTGATGACGACCTCGCCGATGGCGCGCTCGAAGCCCGCCACCAACGCGGCGGTCTTGCCGAAGTTGCGGCGGAACGAGATCACGCGCACCCGCTTGTCCTGCTGGTAGAGCGAGCCAAGCGCGGGATAGGTGCCATCGGTGCTGCCATCGTCGACGAAGATGATCTCGAAGCGCTCGGTGATGGGCTCGACAGCGGCGACCAGCCGATCGTAGAGCTCGCCGACGCTCTCCTCTTCGTTCATCACCGGGATCACGAAGGAGATGTCGAGCCGCTCCCGCGGCTCTCGAACCTCGCCACCCGACGCGCCGACCGGGCGCAGGAAAGGCGGCGCCTGGTGACCAGACTGGGGTGTGGGTGTGGTGATGACGACCATCGCTGTGATCCTTGTTCCTGTGTGTAGGCTACTGTTATATTATCCAAAAAACATGGGAGCCGTGGCCGTCTACAGACGATCAGCGGTGTGGGAATGATATCGACTATAGCAGAGCCGGCGACGCTATGCAAACGAGCCGTGAGCCGTGAGCCGTGAGCCGTGAGCCACGGTTTGGCTCACCTGACCGCCGGGACGCGGCTATCCGTGAGCAGCATATACGGATTGCGCAATCCTGCCAAGGGCTTTAATCACGGCCCGCTGCCAGGGCGTCTGCGATACGCCCCTACGGCCCACGGCCCACGGCCCGCTTACAGCTCGTCCTCCCCCTCGGGATCGAGCGCAGTGGCCAGGCGGTAGGCGTCGTCGTCCGAGTGGAACCGCAGCAACACGACGACGCCCTCTTGCCGGCGGCGTACGCGCACACGGGCACCCAGGGCCCGGCGCAGGCGTTCCTCCAGTGTTGCGGCCACGACGTCACGCTTCCGTGCGTCGTCATCGCCGCTTGTCGGGCCGGTGTCCCTCCGTTCGGCGGCGAGCCGGCGGGCAAGCCGCTCGGACTGGCGCACGCTCAACCGTCCTGCCAGGACGACACGCAAGGCCTCGTCATGCCGCCCGTCCGGAACGCCCAGCAGGGCGCGCGCGTGCCCTTCGGTGATCCAGCCCTCGACCAACGCCTCGCGCGTCGCCGGGCTCAGCGAGAGCAAGCGCAGGCGATTGGTAACCGCGACGCGACTGATACCGAGGCGCTCGGCCAGGCGCTCCTGTGTCAAACCGAGCGTCGCCATCAGGCCGCGATACGCTTCCGCCTCCTCCAGCGGGGTCAGGTCGGCGCGTTGCAGATTCTCGACCAGCGCAAGCTCGAGGGCGCGACGAGGAGACGCCCGCAACTCCAGCGCGGGCAGTGTCGCCAGGCCTGCCAGGCGCGCCGCCTGCCAGCGCCGCTCGCCGGCCACCAACTCATACGCGCTCTCGCGGTCGGAGGCCCTATCATGGTCAGCGTCGTCAGCGTCCAGGCGGCGGACCAACACAGGCTGAAGCACCCCGTGCTCGCGCAACGACGCGGCCAACTCCGCCAGGGCTCGCGGCTCGAAGCGCTGGCGCGGCTGCGCGGGGTTAGGACGAATGGCGTCGAGCGGCAGCATCAGGACGCGCGCCCCATCGACCGTCATCTCACCGTCCACGCGCCGCTCCGATCTTGCCACCACCCTCCGTCGGCATCCTCACCGCCGCAGGCGCGGGCCGCGCGACGACCCTACAGCCCGCGCCCGTCCGGGCGTCAAACTCCAGTTTCCGGGCCATCAGGCCCGGCAAGCGGGCGCCATGACCAGTCGTGCAGTCCATTGATATCGGCAGAGATGCCCGGACGCGCTTTCGCCGGATAAAGTTAGACCTGCGAGTGGCCGCACGACGGGCAGAAGCGCGCCCCGGCGGTCAGCGTGGCGCCGCAGGACGCGCAATGGGCGCCCAGGGCGGACGCCCCCTGGGCCGATAGATCGTTGCCGCACGATGCGCAGAACTTCGAGCCCGCCGCGCTGACCGTATGGCAGCGTGGGCACGCGACGCCATTGGCCTGGGGCGACTGCTGCGGCGCCGGTCGGTAGCCTTGCTGCTGTTGCGGCTGCTGGCCAGAGCCCTGCTGCTGCGACTGGCCGTAGCCACCCTGCTGTTGGCTGTACCCCTGTTGCTGCGATTGACCATAGCCTTGCTGCTGGCCATAACCCTGCTGGCCGTACCCGCCCTGCTGGCCGTACCCGCCCTGCTGGCCGTACCCGCCCTGCTGGCCGTACCCGCCGCCGCCGTATCCGGGTCCTTGCGGCGGCATCAGGTTCTGCGGCTGGTAGCCGCGCGGCACGCCGAACTGGGCGGGGTGCATGAACATCCAGTTGCCGTTGACGAGGTCGAGCGGATGCCACATGCCGTTGTACATCACGCCGTGGTGGCCAAGCATCGGGTCGAAGAACATATCGCCGTGGAGGAAGGGGTCGAACATCATGCCCTCCATCTCCCATCGTTCCTCCGCCAGCCACATTTCCTCCTGGCGGATCTCCTGGCGTACTTCCCAGCCCTCGATAGCCCGTTCGATGTTGTTGAAGAAACTCATCGTCCACTCCTTCCTGCCCTCCTGGGGCAGGTATCGGTCTGGCGGGGCAGAAGCGGCAGGGCGCCACACGCGCTTGACCGCGCCCACGGCACTAGTGTAGCACCAAACTCCGATGGGTACCCGCGACCGGCCTGTCGGGCTAGCCGGGGACCTATCCCAGCGCCGCCACTGCCCGCGTCACGCTGTCCTCGGGCTTGACCCGAACCGCGGCCTCGACGATCCGGCCCTCCTCGTCGACGACGAAGTGGCTGCGTTCGACGCCCCAAAACGTCTTCCCATTCATGGACCGCTCCGCCCACACGCCGTAGGCCTCCGCGGCGTGGTGTTCGTCGTCCACCAGCAGCGTAAACGGCAAGTCGTACTTTGTCCGGAACGCCTGGTGCGACGCCTGTCCGTCCGTACTGATGCCGAGGATAACCGCGTTCTTTTCCTCGACCCGGGGATAGTTGTCGCGGAAGCCGCACGCCTGGGTGGTGCAACCGGGCGTATCGTCCTTGGGATAAAAATAGAGGATCACTTTCTTGCCCCGCAAATCCGACAGCCGGACCAACGCGCCGCTGTCGCTCAAAAGCTCGATCTCCGGGGCGGTCTCGCCCGCCCGTAGGGTGTGCTCAGCCATACTCGCCCTGCCTCCTTCGTGCAATTATCCTGACGACACAACAGTAGAGTAGCAGAAAGGCAACACCAGGAGACGCCTCATGGTCGACGCCGTTGCCCCGGGCGGGGGGGGGGGGGGGGGGGGGGGGGGGGCCCCCCCCCCCCCCCGCCCCCCCCCCCCCCCCCCCCCCACCCACCGCCACCACCGCG
>JAABUZ0100008399.1_pt1 | contig 12143 bp, 11 predicted proteins | sample 5562091 | NCBI WGS metagenome assembly JAABUZ01 (sample SAMN12813069, study PRJNA571459) | rock metagenome | isolation source: Antarctica rocks | place: Antarctica: Victoria Land, Linnaeus Terrace sud | collected 2015-12-21
CTGGAGACGCTGTTGGCGGCGCTGTTGAGCTGACGGGTCGCTTGGATTCTGCCGGCGGCCGCAGCCGACGCTGGACGTTCCACGTTTTACACCCCGCCGTCCCCGGGTCGGTACCTTCTTAGGGTGAAGTTCAAGAATCGTGGACTGCTCACTGAGTTGCTTGAAGTGGGCCTGCTCGCTCTCGGCCTCTATCTCATCATCCACTTCGTGATTCAACCGGTGCATGTCCTGGGCTCGTCGATGTATCCCACGTTGAAGGATCAGGACTATGTCATCGCTGTAACGGTCGGCTACCGCTTCCAGGGCCCGCAGCGCGGCGACATCGTCATCATGCGTGATCCCTACGATCACTCCAAGGACTTCATCAAGCGGGTGGTGGGGGTGCCAGGTGACCGCTTGCTGATCAAGGGCGGCAGAGTCTACATCAATGGCCAGGCGGTGGAAGAGCCATATATCAACCATGAGCCAGAGACCCAGTTCCCGGACTATCCAGTGCCTCCGGGCTCCGACCAGCAGGGCCGGCAGCTGGGTCCCGACGAGTTCTTCGTACTGGGTGACAACCGCAATCGATCCAACGACTCTCGCTACTTCGGGCCGGTCAATCGCGATCAGATCGAGGGGCGGGCCTGGCTCCGGGTTCTGCCCCTGCCGCAGTTCGGAACGGTCGACGGGCAAAGACCGAGGGTCTCCCAGACCGAGACCATCCCCCTAGGCGCCTGACCCCGGCCGGGAGGTAGGTCGTCTGACGACCGGCCGGCCCGGGCCGGCGGCGGGTCAGGCGCCGATCGCAGCCAGGAAGGGTGCTTCCGACTTGAAGGGGCCAATCATGGCCATGCGAATGGGCTGGTCCAGCACGCGCTGCGCCACCCTGCGAACGTCCTCGGGAGTCACTGCATCTATCCGAGCCGTGACCTCCGAGACCGTCCGAACCTCACCCATGAGCAGCTCCTGCTGGCACAACCAGCTGGCCAGCGAGTTCGTCCCCTCCAAGCCCAGCCGCAGCCGGCCCTTCATGTACTCCTTGGCCTTCGTCAACTCCTCCTCCGGCGCCGACTGCTCACTGATCTCACGCAGGATGCCCAGGACCGAATTCACCGCCTCCTCCGCCTTCTTGGGATCGACACCCATGTAGACCGCAAAGTAGCCGGCGTCACGGTGCTTGCTGGTGAAGCTGTGCACGTCGTAGGCGAGACCACGCTTCTCGCGGATCTCCAGGAAGAGTCGGGAGCTCATCCCCTCGCCGAGGATGGTGTTGAGGATGTCGACCGCATAGCGGTCGGGATCCAGGTACGACGTAGCCCGGGTGCCCAGGCAGATGTGCGCCTGCTCCGTTTTCTTGGCCTGGAGCAGGAGTTGGGGACTGGCCAGCAGCTCCGGAACCAGCGCACTGCGCCCGTCGCCCCCGGCGGGCAATTGCAGGCGTGCTTCCAGCTCTCGCGCCGAGCGATCTGGATCGATCGAACCTGAGAGGCCCACCACAAGGTTGCGGAGGCTGTACTGCGCTTGGATGTACGCCAGCAGCTGCTCCCGAGTGGTTCCGGCAACGGACTGGGCGGTGCCGATGATGTCGCGACCCAGCGAGTGTCCAGGCCACATGATCTCCTCGAAAAGGCTGTGCACGTAATCCTGGGGCTGATCGAGGTACATCTTCAGCTCTTCCAGGATCACCATGCGCTCGCGCTCGACGTCAGTCGGCGCCAGCTGCGAGTCGGTGACGATATCGCAGAGGACGTCGGTCGCCAGCCCGAGGCGTTCGGCCGGCACCCGGCACCAATAGACCGTCACCTCCTTGTCAGTCGAGGCATTCATGACGCCACCTACACCCTCGATCGCCTCGGCGATCGCCTTGGCGGTCGGCCGGCGGCGGGTGCCCTTGAAAAAGAGATGCTCGACGAAGTGAGACGCGCCTCCGATCGGGTCCTCCTCGTAGCGAGAACCGACAGAGAACATCAGGACCAGGCTGGCGGAGGAACGGTCGGGAAGCGCCGCCGTCAAGAGACGGGCCCCCCCGCTCAGCTCGCGCCGGGTCTGATTCGGAGCCAAGCCCATGGACGGCCCAGTATAGGCAGCGTCTCCCCCCGCGAGCTGCCGCGGGCAGCCGAGCCGGGCGCGTCAGCCCTCCTGCAACCGGCCAAGCGCCGAATAGAGCAGCATCGCCGTGTAGTCCGGCGGCATCCCGTCGGAGACTGAGTCGAGCGCTTCGTGCAGGTACTTGATGAGCTGGTGGTCGCCGCTCAGGTCTCGGCTTTCCAGGGCGTCCCGGATCGGCTCGGCCAGCTCTGAGGGTGTGAACTCATCGTCACCGGGCCGGTCTGCCGCCTGGTTGGCGATCCGGATGGCCTCCCGGATGAACTCCCGCCCGGGCTGGCTCAAGCCGTCCGCTCCCCAGCCGACGCCCTCACGCCTCGGCTCCGGCTAGCGGTACCGCACCTCTAGTCGGCCTTCTTGACAGGCGTCACCACCACCCGCCGGTCCGGCTCGGCTCCGGTGCTGACCGTTGTCACTTCCGGATCGTCGCCCAGGGCGAGGTGGATGGCCCGCCGCTCGAACGGCTGCATCGCGTCCAGGGTGATGGGGTCGCCGGCCACCTTGACCTGCCGCGCGGCTCGGTAGGCGATCTCACGCACCGTGTGTTCGCGGCGCTGCCGATACCGCTCGACGTCGACGACCACACGCTGCTCCTCCGGCAGGCGGCGGCTCGTGATCACGTTGGTGATCGTCTGAAGAGCACGGAGCGTCTCGCCGCGCCAGCCGATCAGAACGCCGAGATCCCGCCCGCTGATGTCCACCATGATCGCTTCCGGCGTCATGCGGGCGGTCACCTGGCAGCGGATGCCCATCCGCGTCAACAGCTCCGCGACCATGTCGCGGGCGACCTCGGTGGGCGAACCGCCGGAAGCCGCTTCCGGCCCAGATACAGTGGAATCACCCGAGGCGGCGACGCTCGGCGCAGAACCAGCGGCCCCGGACGTGTCCGCAGCGGATCCAATCGCAGCGCTCGGGCCAGCCTTGACGGCCGCCGATTCCCCGCCAGACGCTCCAGCGACGGCACCCTCCAGGACCACGACCTCGACGACCGTCTCCGTGTCCGTCTCGCTGACCACCTTGACGTCGACGTTGCGGCGGCTCTCGCCGAGCTGGATCAGCGCCGCGTCGACGGCATCCTCGACAGTTGGTCCCCGTCCTTCCGCAGTCTTCATGTCTTCGGCTTCCTTACTGATGTGGACTTGGAAGCGACCGACTTGGCGCCGATCGCTTTGGAGGGAGCCGGCTTGGCCGAGGCGCCCTTGGCGGGGCGTTGCTGAGCAGGCAGGGGGGCTGCAGCGCCGCTCGGGCCCCTACCGTCGTTCCTCCGCCGGGCCTGGGTGCCGCCGGGCGGCGGTTCCGGCCGCCGGAACAAGCCTCCCCAACCGTTCACGAGGTACTGCTGACCGATCGAGAACAGGTTCGAGATGGACCAGTAGAGCCCCAGGCCGGCGGGAGTCACGATGGCGAAGTAGCCGATCATCAGCGGCATCAGCACCTGCATCTGGCGCGCCATCTGCTGCTGCTGCTTCTCCTGATCAGTTGCCGCCGGGTTGACCGGCTGCTGCATCATGCGCGACTGCACGAAGGTCGTGCCGGCGGCGAGGAGCGGGATGACCAGATAGACGAGCGCCGGGATTGGCAGGCCGTGCGCGAGCGGGACCTGCTGCGGCGTCAAGTTCAGGTGCGGGACGAAGAGAAAGTGATCGACAAACGTGTTGGAGCGGGCGTTGCCGTAGAAGACGAAGTACAGCGCGCTGAGGATCGGCAGCTGGAGCAGGGAGGGGAGGCAGCCCAGCATCGGAGTCAGCGGATTGACACCGTGCTCCTTCTGCAACGCGAGGACCGCCTGCTGCTGCTTCATGCGGTCGCCCTTGAACTTCTTCCGCACCTCGGCCATCTGCGGCGCCAGCTTCCGCTGCTGGTCCTGCGACCGCTTGGAGCTGAGCAACTGCAACTGCAGAAGGGGTGAGAGAAGCGTCTTGATGGCGATCGTCAGCACGATGATGGCGAGCCCGTAGGCGCCGACGGCGGAGAGGACCGGAACCGCGGCCAACCCGTGATAGATGAATCGCAGGGCACCGTCCAGGGTCTGGCCGAAAGTCACCCACCACAGCGTGTGGATCGGCAGGAATATGTCGAAAATCTTGCGCAGTTCGTTTATGGGAAGGAGTCTCCTGGGCTTAGACCGGGTCGTACCCGCCCTTGCTGAAGGGATGGCATCGGCTGATCCGCCGGATGCCCATCCAGGCACCCTTCAACCACCCGTGCCGGTCGATCGCCTCATAAGTGTACTGAGAGCAGGTCGGGCTGAACCGGCACGAACTCCCAAGCAAGGGGGAGAGCGCCGCCTGGTAGAGGGTGATGAGCCGGAGGCTCAAGTACTTCACCGGCGGACCACCGGGCGATGTCCACGCGTCCCCGTCTCCCATCCGATCGCGCCCCCGCCGGCGGCTCCGGCGCCCGGCCGCGAAGCCGCCGGCGGTGCCGGTTCGAGCGGCCCTTTGGTCGACTCCGCAACTGCCAGCAGCCGGCTTCGGAGTCGAGCCATATCGGCGGCCAGCTGCGAGAACTGCAGGGTTGCGGCCGCCGGCCGGGCAATGAGGACCACGTCCAGAGCTATTCCCAAGCGGCGGCTCCCCGAACCGGCCGGCGGCTCCTGGAGAAGCCCCAGTCGAACCGCTTCGCGCAGACGGCGGCGGACGCGGTTGCGCTTCACCGCCCTCTTCACGTTCCGGCTCACGCCTACGCCGACCCGCCCTTCGCGCTCGGTGGGGGTGGCGACAGCTACGAAACCTGCGCAGGCGAGCAAGCGCGGGCCAGCGAGAACGCGTTGAAACTCGCCCTTCTTCAGCAGGCGCACGCGCTTCTTCATGTTATGAATTCGGTGGTTGCTTGGCGGAGCCGAGGTTAGTCCCGGTCGGGATGAACCCGGCGCACCAGCTGGCGATCGAAGCAGGGTCTCAGGAAGCCGCGAGTCGGCTCCGGCTCTTGCGACGGCGATTCGCGATGATGCGTCGCCCGCTCGGGGTGGCCATCCGCGCGCGGAAGCCGTGGGTGCGCCGACGGTAGCGCTTCTTGGGTTGGAAGGTTCGCTTGATTGATCTGTCCTCTGTCGTCGGCTGCGTCCGGACGGACGCCGGCAGACGCTGGGATTATAGGCCAAAGGCCATGCCGGTCCACTTCGTGCCCGCCTCGCCCTGCCTGCCGGACAAGTAGGCACCGCTGCTATCAGAAGTTCCCTCTGTCGCGGGCATTGCGGATGGCGGCGGCCTTTGCTAACCTGGGCAAACCAACGGAGAGCGGCCGGTTCGGCCCAATCCAGCAACTGCCTCACCTCACTTCTCAGTACCAGCTTCCAGTTCTGCGTGGCCGCCGGCTCGACGAACCAGAACGACTCACTACCGGCCTTTGAGCGGGGCGCTTCGAACAGGGTTTTCCACAATCTAGACACAGGAGACGAATCGGCTTTGGCAGCACGCCCCAGGGTGATTCCCGAGCGGCCAGGAACCGCGCGGAGCACGAATCAAAACCAGGGAGCGAAGCCCAGCACAAGTTCTCCACAGGATCTGCACCAGGTCGCACTGGTTCTCCACCGAACGGCCCGACTTGTACCCAGAGGACGCTTCGGCCCGCCGCTCCCCCCTCGAGCGGCAGCCCCGCTCGAGGAGACGTCTGCTCAAAGCAGTTATCCACAACCGAACCGGCGCTGACACGCCCACGCCTGAAGGAGCCTCCCACCCAGTGAATGACGACCAAATTTGGTCTGCGGTGCAGGACGATCTGCGCTTCCAGATCCCCCGGCCCAGCTACGAGACCTGGGTGAAGAACACGGTGCTGCTCTCGTCAGACGAGAGCAACTTCCACATCGGCGTGCCAAGCCGGCTCCACAAGAGCTGGCTCGAGGATCGGTTTGCTGGCATGATTCGGGAAACCCTGCAGGAGGTGGTGGGAGGCGAGGTCCAACTGGACTTCGTTGTCCGCGAGAACGGGCACGCCGCCCAAGCGCCACCCGAACCGTTGTACTTCCCCGGGCCCCGAGAGAGCGAAGCCCTGCCGCCGGTGCCGGCGACCGTTTTGAGTGACAAGTTCCGGTTTGCCACCTTTGTGGTCGGCAACAACTCGCGGTTAGCCCATGCCGCGGCTCAGGCGGTGGCTGAGGCACCCGGCCTGAGCTACAACCCGCTCTTCCTGTACGGCGGCGTCGGTCTGGGGAAGACGCATCTGATGCACGCCATCGGCCACCAGGTGCAGGTCAAGTGGCCGCTGCAGCGGGTCGTCTACCTGACCTCCGAGCACTTCATGAACGAGATGATCACGTCCATCCAGGCCAACCAGATGGAGGACTTTCGCACTCGCTACCGGACGGTGGACGTCCTACTCATCGACGACATCCAGTTCCTCGCCGGCAACAAGGCGACGACCAAGGAGGAGTTCTTCCACACCTTCAACGCCCTGCAGGAGATCGGTAAGCAGGTGGTCATCTCCTCCGACCGGCCGCCCAAGGACATCCCGACTCTGGAGGACCGGCTGCGCTCGCGCTTCGAGCAGGGCCTCATGGCCGACATCCAGCCGCCCGACTTCGAGACCCGGCTGGCCATCCTCCGCGCCAAGGTGGGCGAGAACGACAAGCTGCTGTCGGAGGAGGTGCTGACGTTCATCGCCCACAAGGTGCAGAAGAACATCCGCGAATTGGAGGGAGCGCTGACGCGGCTGCTCGCCTACTCGGCTATCCATCAGAAGCAGATCGGCGAGGCGGAGGCGGCCGGCCTCCTCGCCGACATCATCCCGGCGGGTCTGCGCCGTCCTCTCACGATCGAACGGATTCAGCAGGTGGTGGCCGGCTACTACGAACTGGCGGTGGAGGACATGAAGGGCAAGCGGCGAGACAGGCACATCGTGCTACCCCGCCAGGTGGCCATGTACCTGGTCCGGGAGGAGACGCCGTCCTCGCTCCCTGTGATCGGCCAGGCTTTCGGCGGCCGGGACCACACCACCGCCCTGCACTCAATCGACAAGATCGCCAACGAGGTCAAGGAAGACGCCCGCCTCCGGTACGACGTCCAGGCCATCCGCGATCGCCTGGACGATCATCGATGACCTGCCGGCGTTTTGCACACTTGCTTGGGGAACCGGCTGGGAGCACGCTTGGAAGCGACGCCGCGAACCGAGTTCTCCCCCATCTCCGCGCAGCCCGGGCAAGGTCCAGCCCGGCTTTCACTATGCTTTTCCCCCGTCCTGGCCGAACTCGGGGTGAACTGCGGGTCCACAGTCTGCACAGTCCCTACGGCTCTGTACGACGAATCTATTACCTAACAGACACAGTTAAGTCATGGGGATAAGGAACCTGCTTTGAGACTCACCTGCCAACCGGCCACTCTCGGTCAAGCGCTGCAAATCGTGTCTCGGGCCATCTCGACCCGGACCACCCTGCCGATCCTGAACAACGTGCTGCTGGAGACGACCTCCTCCGGTCTGGCCCTGACGGCCACCAACTTGGAGATCGGGATCAAGAAGCTGGTCGAGGCCGAGGTCAGCGAGGAGGGGAGCACCACGGTGCCCGCCCGCCTGCTCACCGACTTCGTGGGCACATTGCCCCAGCACCCCCTCGAGCTCTCACTGGACGTGGCCAGTCAGACGCTGGCCATGCGCTGTGGTCGCTTCGACACGCACATCAAGTGCATCGAGGCCGATGAGTTTCCGCCGACTCCCCGCTCGGACGAGGGCGACACGATCAGGCTGCCCTTGGAGGACTTGCTGGCTGGCATCGAGCAGACCCAGATGGCCGCCTCTAGCGACGAGGCCCGGCCGGTGCTGACCGGAGAGCTACTCCAGATCGAAGGCGGCCGGCTCACGATAGTGGCGACGGACGGCCACCGTCTCGCCGAGCGCCGGCTGCAGGTCAGTAGCGGCGAAGGCCTGGAGGCGCGGTTGATCGTGCCGGCCAGGGCCTTGGGCGAGCTGCCCCGGGCTTTTCGTGGGGAGTCGGGAGAGGCAGAGATCACCGTTTCCAAGGCGCGCAACCAGATCTTTTTTCGAACCGGCGCGACGGGTTCCTCGGAGGTCACCTCGCGGCTCATCGACGGAACCTATCCGAACTACGCGCAGGTGATCCCCAGCAAGAGCTCCACAGTGGTCAGGGTGGACACCGGAGAGCTGAATCAGACCGTGCGGGCGGTCTCGCTCTTCGCCCGCGACTCGGCCAACGTCCTGAGGCTCAAGGCGCAGGCCGGCGGTCTCGCGCTCTCGGCCACGACCAATGAGGTCGGTGACAGCCGGGCTGAGTTGGGTGCCGATGTCGACGGCAATGACATCCAGATCGCCTTCAACGCGCGCTACGTGCTCGACGCGCTGGCGGCGGTCACCGCGGATCAGGTGGAGCTGCGTTTCGATGGTCCGCTCAGCCCGGGCTTGATCCGGCTTCCGGAGCGGGACGACTACCTCTACGTGATCATGCCCGTGCGGGTGGCGATGTAGGGGCAGTCAGGTGCTCTTGAAGCATCTGGAACTTCGCAACTACCGCAACTACGCACGCCTGAAGCTGGAACCTGGGCCGGGCCTGAACCTTTTCCTGGGCGCCAATGGCCAGGGCAAGACCAACCTTTTGGAAGCGGTCGCCCTGCTGGCACTCAGCACTTCCCCGCGAGCCGGCCGGGAATCCGAGCTGATCGGCGAGCTGGCCAAGGAGGCAAGGGTTTACGCGCAAGTCGAAAGTGGTGGCCGGCTGGTGGAGATCCGGATCAACTTCCTGCTGGAGGGCAACCGTACACGGCGCCGCATCTTGGTTGACGGCCAGCCACGACGCGCCCTGGACCTGCCCGGCGTGTTTCGCGTCACCCTGTTCTGGCCGGACGACCTGGATCTGATCAAGTCCGGCCCGGAACACCGCCGGCGGCTCTTGAACCAGCTCCTGGTCCAGGTGCGGCCTGGCTACGCGCGGGCTCTCGCACGCTACGCGCGTGTGCTGGAGCAGCGAAACCGGTTGCTGAAGCAGGTCGCCCTCGGCGAGCAACCAGAGGACGCGCTCGACGTCTGGGACTTCGAACTGGTGCAGTTGGGCAGCGAGCTCCGCACGGCCCGGGCTGAAGTGGTGACCAGCCTGGCCCCGGCCGCGGCAACCGCCCATGCCATCATCGCCGGTGGGGAGCAGCTGGAGCTGCACTACGCGGGAGTTGACCAGGAGCTGGGCCAGGCGGTGGCTGCGGCGCGACGGGAAGACCTCCGCCGGGGTGTGAGCACGGTCGGGCCGCACCGTGACGACGTGCTGTTCGTTTTGGAGGGCCGCGAGGCGCGAGCCTACGCGTCTCAGGGCCAGCAGCGCACTGCCGTGGTCAGCGTGAAGCTGGCCGAGGCGCGGGTGATCGCGGAGGTGACCGGTGAGGCGCCGGTGCTTCTCCTAGACGACGTCCTCTCGGAGTTGGATACCGAGCGCCGGCGTCAGCTGCTGGAGCGACTGCTCGAACCCGGCCAGGTCATAGTCACCTCGGTCGAGGCAGACCCGTTTCCGCCCGCCCTGGTCGCCCTGGCCCGGGTGCGGTGGATCAAGGGGGGAACCTTGCAGAGCTGTGCATAAGTTGGGGAAGGTTCTGGAAGGACTTGTGGCAAAGGAGGGGAAGGAGAGCCCTCTCGTGGAGGCGCGGCTGCGGCTGACTTTCAAGGAGGTGCTGGGGGAATCGCTAGCGGCTGCCTGCGAGACGATCGAGGTTCACGACGGTACTCTCTCCGTCACCACCGCCAACCCTTCGCTGGCGCACCAGCTGCGCCTCGACTCGGGCGAGCTGATGCGCAGGCTGAACGCCCAATCCCGGCTGCGCCACCGGGTGCGGGAGATCAAGATCAGGGTCGGCCGGCCACCGCCATGATCGAGCTGAGCCCCAGGCAGAAGGCGGCCTGCCGCCCGCTGCGGGGACCGGTCCGGATCGTGGCGGGCGCCGGGACCGGCAAGACCGCGGTCATCGCCGAGCGCTATCGTCGCATCGTCGGCCGCGGCGAGGACCCCAGCCGGATCCTGGTCCTCACCTTCACCGACAAGGCCGCGAGCGAGATGCGCGAGCGGGTGCTGGCCAGCTGTCCCCAGGCGGACCCGAGCGCCATCGGCACCTTCCACTCGCAGGCGCTCGGCTGGCTGCACGAGGACGGCCGTGCCATCGGCGTCGGGGCCGGCTTCAGGCTGCTCGTTGGAGCAGACCTCTGGATCGCCCTGCGGGAGCTGATGTGGGAGACGGCGGACCCGGTCCTGGTCGGTCAGGAGAGGCCTGATGACCTCGTCTCTCCCCTTCTCCGGCTGGACGAGAAGCTGAAACAGGAGCTGGTGCCGGTTCACCGCCTGCTGGCCTGGGCGCGCCGCGCCGACGATGCGGAACGGGGATCCCTGCTCGGGGCAGGGGCGCGGCTGCTCGATGCGTTTGCCGCGCGCAAGCGGCGCGAGAACCTCCTGGATTTCAACGACCTGATCGTCAGAACTGTGCAGCTGCTGGAAGCTAAACCGGGGCTCCGAGAGCGCTACCGGCAACGCTGGCGGTGGATTCTGGTTGACGAGTACCAGGACACGAACCTGGCCCAGGAGCGCGTGGTCGAGCTGCTGGGAGCGCCGGCCGGCAACGTCTGCGTGGTCGGAGACGACGACCAGAGCATCTATCGTTTTCGGGGAGCGTCCCGGGCCAGCCTCGAGCGCTTCCTCGCGGTCTTTCCCTCCGCCACGACCAGGGCGCTGGCAGAGAACCGGCGCAGCGCCGCCACCGTGGTTCAGGCAGCCGCAGCGCTCATCGAGCACAACCCAGACCGGAGCGAGAAGGAGTTGAGGGCGCACGCAGCGGCGGACGGGGCGGAACCGGTGCAGGTCTGGCACCTGGCCAGCCGCGGCGCCGAAGCCAGGGCACTGGCGGGGGAGATCGGTCGCCTGGCCGAGGGGGGTGCGGCGCTGGAACAGATTGCCGTGCTGGGCCGTACGCACGCCAGCCTGCAGGCCGTGGCGGAGGCGCTGGGCGAAGCGGGCGTGCCCTTCGAGAGGGGCGGCCAGGGCCTGTTCCGCCGGCCGGAGGTGTTCGATCTCATCGCCTACCTCCAGCTCATCCACGATCCCGCTGATCTGCTGGCGCTGAGCCGGCTCTTGAGCCGGCCGCCACTGAGCCTGGAGTTGCCCCCGGCGCTCCAGCGGGCCCGGGCGGGGGCCGAGGGCGGCCAGCCGCCGCTGGTGGCCCTCTCCCTCTGGGAGCCCACCCGCGAGTGGGCCCTCATGCTTCAGACACTGGTCGAGTTGAAGGCCAGCCTGGGAGTGGACGAGTTGCTCTTCGAACTGCTGGAGCGAAGTCGCTACCTGCAGACGGCCGTCCCAGCGGCCGGCCTCGAAGCGCAGCGCATCAGCGGCAACGTGAGCCTCTTCATGGAGCGGGTCGAGGCGTACTGCGAACGCCGTCGCGACCATTCGCTGAGCCTCTTCATCGAGTACCTGAAGATGGTGCTGCTCTCCGACGAGGACGCGGCCGTCGCCGAGCTGACGGACGCCCCGAACGGCGCCGTGCAGCTGCTCACCATGCACAAGGCGAAGGGCCTCGAGTTCGACACCGTCTTCATCCCCTCGGTGGTGGAGTCCCGCCTTCCACATCGACATCAGCCGGACGTGCTCGAGCTGCCCGGCCAGCTGGTCGAGCCGGCTGTGCGAGGCAAGGGTGACCAAGTCGCCGAGGAACGCCGGCTCTTCTACGTCGCCCTGACGAGAGCGCGGCGCCGGCTGATCCTGACCTACGCCGATCGCTACGAGGGACTCCGGCCCTGGCGCCAGTCGCGCTTCCTCCGGGAGCTGGGCGAAGGCGTCCGAAAGCTGGATCTCCGCGGGGCGGACCAACCGGCAGAGTCGAACCCGCCGGAAGTCGATCTGCCGGCTCAAGACGAGGGACCGGTACTTTCCTTCAGCTCGATCGCGGCCTACCAGGAATGTCCGCGGCGGCACTGGTTCCGCTATCAGCTTCGGCTCAGCGCGGAGCCAAGCGTAGAAGCGCAGTTTGGCACGATCGTGCATCAGATCCTGAAGCGGGTCGGGGGCTATAGCCGCCAGGGACAGAAATTGAGCCTGCAGCTGCTGCGCTCGATCCATCAGGATGCCTGGGATCGAGCTGCGC
>JAABUZ0100008401.1_pt1 | contig 12142 bp, 20 predicted proteins | sample 5562091 | NCBI WGS metagenome assembly JAABUZ01 (sample SAMN12813069, study PRJNA571459) | rock metagenome | isolation source: Antarctica rocks | place: Antarctica: Victoria Land, Linnaeus Terrace sud | collected 2015-12-21
GTCCACGAGGATGGCGCGTCTGCACTGCACGCACACAAAGGGCACAACAGCGCGGTAGGCCGTGGTGCGCATACCATCGCTGTCGGTCGCGGGTCCCACCACGCGGCTCTTACGAGGCATAGGCGCTGTCCCTCCTTGCTGTGTCACCCTATACGTCGAGGGGGACGACCTGGGGGCCGTGGAGCACCGTGTCGCCGGCCAGCACGAAGTAGATGGCCGGGGCGTCGGGTAGGGCCTTGCGCTCGTCGAGCGGCAACGATGGCAGGTCGGCCAGGACCAGAGAGGCAGTCATTGCTCACCGCCTGGTCGGTACATACGCCGCTGCTCCTCACGGAGTCGCTCCACGATCCAGCCGCGGACCATGACCGTCACAGGCTGGTCCTTATACACCGCCATCTCGCGGATCTCGTCTAGAATACCCGGCCCGAACTCTACCAGGAGCCGCCGCTCAATCCTACTGCCCGCCGGGGTGTCGCCCTTACGCGGCATCGTGCGTTCCTTCATCTCCAGAGCCACGGTTTGTGATCCTCCACCACTACGCGCATGATACTAGATCAAGCCCTAGCACCTGCCCTTAGTATACAACACATTTGCTATTGACGTATCTTGTACATGCGTAGTATACTCTAGGGGTAGGGGAGATCACCCCACGAAAAAGCCCGGCGCTGGCTTCAACAGCGCCGGGCCAGAGCACAGCGAAAGGACCTTCGCCATGCAGACCAAAGTATCGCAGGCCCGTAAACCCCGCGTTGCCCTCACCGATCAGCGCGGCACGTACCGCGTCGAGAGCCAGACGACACCCGGCGTGTTCTACACCACAACGGCCGCGCGCTGCTCGTGCCCCGCCCGCAAGCCCTGCAAGCACATGAGATTTGTGCGCCGGCTGAACGTGGCCTTCTTCGTCAAGAAGGGGGCCCAGGCTCAGGCGGCGCGGGCCGCCGCCCCGGTCGCGGGCATCGACGCCCAGCTCGCCGAGTCGGAGCGCCTCCTGGAGATCGCGCGCCAGGCACTCGCGGACTGTCACCCCCAAGCCGATGAGTACGCGACCCTCTTGCGCGCGGTGGACCGCAGCGAGCGCGCGATGGCCACGCTTGACGCCTCTGCTGTGCGGGCGGCCTGATGCGCGCCCTATCACCAACAGCCACCACTATCACGGCCCCTCCCCCTGCATCACGACCGATGCAGGGGGAGGGCACGGCCGCCATGCTCATCGCCGACGAGCCCCAGTATCGCTACGCGGGTGCTGGCCGCTGGCTCCCTGCTAACGCTGCTGCCCATGCCGAGTGCGCCGCCTGGAATCGCTGGGCCACCGAGGTCAACGGCCGTGCGGCCAGGAGGCGCTCATGACCGCCACAAGCCGCCGCTCGGGACACCGAGGGCCGCGGGGAGCCGCCGCCCTCGATACGCCGCCCGCCTGCGCGTGGTGCGACGACGAGCCGGCCGAGGCGGTTCTCTCAATCGAGGCTGACGAGGGGCACACCGCCGTCCTCGCTCTGGGGCCGGCGTGCCTGCGACAACTCACGGCGTTAGGGCTGGGCATCCAGTCCCGCGCCGTGGAGGGGTGGGGCGGGTGAAGGCTCGACACAGGGGCGCCCGGTCGCCGCCCGCCCCACGGCAGAGTGCCGTCAACGAGTTGCCTTTATGCGGCGCACTAGCCGTTTGTTGAGCGACATGGCATAGATATAGCCTGTGCCCCTCGCGCGGTGGGCACGAGCCTAGCTCCCGAAAAGAAGGATTGAAACAAACATGCACACCACCAGTGATCCCGACCGTCACGCCAGGGGATGCGCAGAGCCAGGGGCGACCAACCCGAATACGCGCCTATTAACGCCCGGGGAAATCAATGCGCTCGGCCTAGAGATGGAGCACGCGGTCGCGGCCATGACCTACTCCCAGGTCTGTGAGCTGATCGACATGGCGGTGCACGATCCAACTGCGGCGATCGTGGCGCAGGTCTACACGATTGTCATGCGCCATGCTCCCCGCGCCGCTGTGGCCGCGCACATCGCCAACGACGTGCCGCTCGACCGCGCCCAGTGCGACGAGGGCGCGTATGCCGCGCCGATCGGCGCGCGCCCATCCTTACAGATTGTCCACTAATCGCGCCCCTGACGCCTCCCTGACGCCCCTCTCACACACCGTACACGAAAGGTTGAACGACCATGACCATGCTGCACACACTAGAATCGAGCACCCTACCACAACCGACCCCGACCGGCGAAAAGCTGCGCACGGCGCTGCTCAGTGGATCATGGATCGCCATGGATGCCGCGCTGGTCGCGGACCTCGACGCCTGGATGAACAACCGCCTGGAGTGGTCGCCCACGGCCGCGTCCGGCCCGGTGACACGCACGGACCAGATCGGCACGGCCACGGAGGGCGTGCGCGCCGGTCGCCTCGTGCCCGTTGAGCGTGGGCAGGTCGTCGGGTATGAAGATGCGCTGGCCCTCGAAGCGGTGCGCTCCGCTGCCCTATTCCGCGACGGATGGTCCGGGGACGCGTTCCTCCATCACGCGGTCGCGGAGATCGAGGCTGACAGTAGGCCCGGCTGGTCACAGCGGGCTGTGCCCTGTGCCTCCGATAGGCTGACACGCGCCACCATCGCCCGCCTTCTGGCTCAGGTGTCCGAGACCGTGTATTGGAGCGACCAACTCGGGCAATCGCGGGAGGCCGACCTGTACCAAGAGGAACTCGGGCACGTCCTGGAGGGGCTCATCAGCCAGAGGGCCGCGCAAGAGGAGTCTTAGGCCACGGCGTGACCAGCAGAGACCGCGCCCACGCCTGACACCGGCGATGCGCCGAGGCACGCGAGAGCCCCCCAGCATTGCACTGGGGGGCTCCTTGCACATCGTGGGGTACGGAGCACACTTACGGCCACATGACGCGCCCCAGCGCGCCCCTTATGGCGTCTGTTGTCGAGGCCCCACGTCGTACAGCGCACATAGGAGCCGCTGTACGAGGGAGCTAGAGTGCGGCGCCTTACTTGTCTCGACTGACAACTTGCCACGTAGGGAAGTGGATGTCAGAGCGTCTTTAGTAGTGAACAGGAGAGCGGCGGCGTATGGGCTGTGCGCCGGCCGCCCTCCTGGGCACTTATAGGGGCGTCATCGTATGGGCTGTGCGATAGCGCCCCTTATGTATGCGTTATTCGGGGACCGCCCCCCATACCCAGCACAGGAGGGAGACCATCGGTGGCCGCGCAAAAGGCAGCAGGCACGCCGACAGCCTCACCTCATCGCGCGGCCACACAGGGCACAGCCCGTGCCCGCGCAGCTCCACGCGACGCCCCTATTCTACCGAATGACGACTCCGATAGCAGTGCCACGTCCAGGGGCGCCGCCACGGTCGGGTGACGCCTGCTTGAAGAAGAGAGAGGGCACGACGCCCCACACTGCCCACGCGACGCTAGCCGAGTAACCCGCCCCAACGCAAAAGAGCCCGCCATGCGTCCCGAGAGGGGTCATGGCGGGCTCTCTGTCTATGTAGGACGGCATCCTCGTCGCCGCACGGCGCGCCTGTGTGAACGTGCTACGATGCGTCAGGAGGAGGCAGCATGGCTGTGACAGAGGAAGAGAAGGGAAACTGTCGTATTTGAGTATCATATACGGCATAGAAAAAGGGGCCTGGGTTTGAACACGCTTGCGCCATTGCATCTAAATTACGCAAGAAACGGTCTGCCATGTCCTGGGAACGCAAATCTTGGCGACTTAGGCAAAAACAACGCACAGCGTGACGCCTAACCGCAGCGATCTCTGGCGCATTACGCCTGATACGTTCGTCTTTCATGAGGACAGCCCACCCAAGCTGGCCTACGTCCGCTAACCAGTTCTCGTCTTCGATCTCCTGGTCTTGCGGCGTCCCATAATGTTCAGCCAGGGTGACTAGTCTCAGGCCATGTGCGCGAAGAATCTGAGGCACCTGTATTCGACCAAGGCTCCTATCCAGGAAGAGGTCAGGCAGCCCGGCGGGATGCGGCACGGACGGCGTCCTCTAGTTCCGCTTCTGGCATTCCATACTCTTCGGCAACCGTCCTCAAATCCTCGCCGGCCCAGAAGAGTTGCAACGCATCATCGACGCGCGCGCCGCCATGGCTGAAAATAGGGCGTCCGAACGAGCGTGCTGGATCGGCTACAATGTGTGCGTTATCATATTGTGGGAGACGAATAACTTGGGCATAGTTGTCTGGTCCATAGGTAATTCGCTCAAGGAAATCCCCAACAATTTCATCAAACACACCCTGTCCATTACGGATCACGATTAGTTGCCGCGCACTCTCCCCTGCGGGCGTGCCACCTTCACTACGGGCATAATTGTAGAGCAATTCAGCACCGAGAAGGTATAGATCGCGCGATGCGAGCGCATGCTCCACGCCAATAGTCTCAGATAGAACCCGTAAGGCGGGCCTAATCCGTTGAAGCGAAATACCACGGCGTCGCACTGCTGCCAATACCAATCCCTCAGCTAGCCCGATGAAGGGGATAGATAGGTCGTGTCCTTGATGATCCAGAGCTGTGACGACAGGAGGTTGGATCACTTCTGGGCGACCAGGGGGCCGTCGTCGATAACCATGCGCCCACGTAGCAAAGGTGGACGCAGGGACATCCACGTAGTGGGCCGCCTCAGATAAGGTATAAAGCGGCACAGTAAAGCGATCAACCCCCTCGGGGGCCTTCGTCAAGGCATTCGCTTCAGCCATGATGCACTACTCTCCTCAACTGTAACGGTAGCTAATTGTAGAACATATTTTCTAATTACTTGCGAAAAGGGAGGGGCAAGAGCTCAGACTATCATCGACTATGCAGACTGGCCTTCTTGCTCCATGCGAGGCTCGGCATCAGTACAGAGTTGCCGCAGTCTCCACACAATCTGTGCATTCACCGACCGGTGATCGCGTGCAGCCTCCCTCTTTACCGCCTCGTACACGTCATGTGGTAGGCGCAAGGGGAAGTTGTGAATCATAGATTCTGTCGTATCACTCATGGCAGCAGTATACCGACTTTGATATCACTATGATATTATCATTCGCCACCAGTAGGATATATACCAATTAGCCTAGGCATTGCCCTCCGTACATCGACCGCTCGTTATGGATTACGACGCCTCGCCCCAGTTGTCGCTAGTGGTAGCGTCATCGACGCGCGTTGACGCACTGGCTGGTGGCCACTGCGGCACAGCCGCTGCCACTGCGGCACAGCCGCTGCCACTGCGGCACAGCCGCTGCCCGCGCTGCCCGCCATGTCCTCCCCATCACGAACGTCGCCGCTGTTACCGAGCCGCATTGACCAAATTGAACACAACGCGTCGTAGGGTGTCGCGCTCGAAGCTATGGCTGCTTCTGACGCCACCCATCTTCCCCTCAATGGGGTGTATGTTCTTATCGACATCTCCAGCATAGGCGTTCAGGAGAATACCCTTCAGGTGTGTGATAGTCGCCATTTCATCTTCCGTGAATGGGGGGTCCGAATGGCTGACAACGGCCTGACGGCACATGTCGCTATAACGCTCGTCGTCGATGATGGGTGGCACATCGTCTTTCTCAATCTGGCTGTGAAATTGCTTTATAGAGTTGATATCATTACCCGGCATCGTTTACCTCCACATTCTGCCCAATCACGCTGTGCCTGACGATAACAAGTACCGTCAGGGCGTCTTCGCGATTGTCAACGCGGCCAACTGGTCTTGCCCATTAATTGACGTGGCTTGTAGGAATGGCCACAGCAAGTAGCGCGCATGCCCTATCGGGTGAAGTTTCAGTCCCGCCGCTTCGATGGTTTTCGTCTGTTTGTAGTCATCCTGCAAGGTGATCGATTCAACCTCTTCGTCCCGCGCCACATAAGACGAGCCCGACAGCAATTTCTGCTGTGCTACCCCGGTCACGGCGACGCCGATATCGACCTGGCCTTCAAAACCCGCTCGTTCGTAAAGCGCGCCGAAAGCTACAAATGCGCGCACCGCAATCGCCGCAATCGCATCCGCGTTGACGGTCCACATCTCGTTGCCGTGTAACAATTCGGCGGCGCCGCCCATCGTGAGGCAACCACGCCCGTCGTAGCGCACTTCCAGATCGACCAGTCTCACAATGGATGTCCCTTTTGGGTTTGATCCTATACGCCATGCTAGGCCGCGACGAGCGAGATTGGGATATCGGCGATCTAGATTTGGCTGGACGGGAGGAGCCATCACAGTGAGAGCCGCATCGAGCAGGGGGTGCATGGCGTTTACCAGGTTACTCTCTGTTGTTGTCCATGTTTGGATAATCCCACCGGGGTCTAAAGGCCACGAGGTCACGTAAAAGAAGGCTTGATTATCCACTTTGTCGGCAAGGCCCAATGCCTGGTTGGCATTGGTTATAGCCCTATCAAGGTGTCCTTCTCGCCGCTCCTGCTCCTCTCTTGCTGTATCCATGCCTACCCTCATCTCCTTTGATGTCTTTCAGGATATGGGGTAAGTATACGCTGGATAGGTAGAGTGACGACTTCCGCATGTAACAAGCCGCCTGCACGGTATCGCTTCAGATAGCGTTCACGACGCCTCACCCCAGTCGTACGTGTTGGCGTCGGCGTCGTCACCGGCCGCGCCCATCGTGCGCAGCTCGTCGCCCGTCGCTGGGGCGAGGTCGAGTGGGCGCACAGCGACGGCGCGCAAACGGCCGTTCGCATCGGTCTCCTCAATGTAGTCAACCTGCTGCCCGAGTTGGAGGCTATCGTAGCGGCCGCCCGCCACGTGACGCGCATGAAAATAACGGTCGTCGTCGGCGCCGTGCGCTGTGATCCAGCCGAAGCCGCGGGTGCCCAGGCGTGTGATCGTGCCCGTGCAACGGGGCGCTTGCCTGTCCGCCTCGGCCTGCGCCTCTGTCTCTGCGTCTGTGCGAGAGGGGCCTGACAACGCGGGGCTGGGCATGACAGCAACCGCGCGCGCCCGGCCACCTCTATCACCAGGAGCCTCGCGGTACTGGACGCACATGCCCACGCGCAGCTGCGCGAATAGCTCGCCGGCGGGTAGCCCTAGCGCGGCCATCTGTGAGAAGTGAAAGAAGCGGTCGGGCCTGCCCTCGGCGGGGCGCAGAAAGCCCCAGCCGTTACCGGGACCGCCTCCCATCTGTACGGTGACGATGACGCCTTCGAGCGTCGCCCGCTGCACCGAGAGCGCGGCTGGCCCCCGCGCGGTCATGGTCGGCTCGAAAAGGACATAATCGCCCACGCCCATCTCCTCGATCGGTGCGCCATCGACGAGCGCGCTGGCATGGAAGAAATGGTCGCGCCTATCCTCGGCCCTAATGAATCCGTAGCCAGACGTTCTACTCACGGTCAGCACACGTCCACGCATCTCTACCCCTATCTCTCCACCTCATAGCACGCCGTGCCACGGACCGCCCGCGTATGACGGCGGGCGACCCATGGGGTCTAGCGCGCGGCCGTCGCTGGACGCCGGCGCGTGGGCTTCTTCTCGTCCGTCCCCTCCTCGGGCTCAGGTTCACGCGCCCACGACGGCGGGGCAGGCATGGCGTAGCCCTCGATCAAGGCGGCACCCTCACGCGCCCACACCTTATCGCTGGCCGCGCGCGCCGCGGCGTAGCTGGCCTCCTGGATCTCCTTCAGGCGCATATCCGCGAACTTATAGACGTAGCGTTGGGCCAGGTCCACCCGCCGCGTCTGCCACTCGTTGTGAAGGTCGCGTTGCCGCCGGTCGTACTCAATCCTGGTGATGTCGCCGCGTTCGTGGTAGCGCCGCTTGAGGGCCTCCAGGGCGGCCGTGTACAGTCCCTTGGCTACGTCCTCCAGGCGCTCCTGCTGCGTCTGTATGGCGCTCTGGTGCGTCCGGATGGCCGTTCGTAGGGCGAGGGGGGCTTCCGTCCACACCATCCGGTGTTGCTGTTCCCAGTCGAGCTGGTGGCGCACGGAGAGTTCCGCATCGCGCTGCATGGCCATTTGTTGATTGACGACTTGTTGAAAGGCCACGTCGCTCGGGGCCTGCGCTGAATTAAGGTTGTTCATTGTGTTCTCTCCTCTCTTCTTCTCTCTCGGTTGATTAACCCAGCATGTCAATGAGACGCCGGTGTGCCTCGACGAAACGCGCTTCGACCAGAGGCGACGCAGGATCGGCGACGGGCGTGTGCGACGCAGCAGACGACGGCGGCGCGGTGCGCGCAGCGATGGCCGCTTCGACGTACTCGATCCGCTCGCGCAGCCCCAGCGGGTCCCCCGTCGTGGGCATCGGGTCCCACTCGTACACGGTCAGGGGGACCGCGCTTGCCTCGGTCAACGCCACGACGGGGGCGGCAGGCGCGGGCGCGGGCGCGGGCGTGGGCGTGGGCGTGGGCGCGGCTGGCGGGCGACGCTTTGGCAACAGAGCAGCCACCTCGCCAAGGAGGGTGTCCTTGCCGGATGTGGGCTCTGTCGTATGGGTGCTCGTGTTCGGCGCACTGGCGGGCGCCTTCAGGGTTGCGTCGATGGCCTCGGTGAGCTGGGCCGCCGTCTTGATATTACTCTTGCTCATGTCTATCTCCGTAGTTGTGCTATGGGGTCATTGGGTAAAGCGCGTTAGTAGCGATCGTCGAAGGCGCGCCGCCACTGCGCGAGGATCTGCTGATGGGGGTCCATAATCGCGTCATCACCACCGAGGCGCGATGCGCGCCTGTACGCGGCCTCCATATCGGGCGTCCACTCGTCGGCGAGGTGGACAACCTCCTGAGTCGGCGGTTGATACGTCCTGATCGCGAGCGCGATTGACGCCGCCATGACACGATCATCGTGTAAGTTGCCACTGGCCGCAGTCTCCCCCGAGTCCTTGACCACGTATGTCCGGCACTCACCGACGAACGCCGCGTTACGGAAGGGCCACCGTTCGGCGATCGCCTGTCCAAGGCCGTCAATGGCGATAGGCTTGGTCCGCGTCGTCGTGGGCCAGCCCGGGCGCGGCGTCGCGTTTCCCGTCGCGTCAAACTCAGCATGCGCGTAGAGATTGGGATAGCCATGCCGCGGCCCCAATTCGAGCAGTACGGTCCCGCCGTGGTTGTTCCGTTCGACGCCGATCAGGGCGGTGTTGTACCAGTAGCCCAGGTCGTTGAGGCAGGCCGCGAACTCGGCCGGCGGGAAGTGCCCGTGCAATTCGGCCACGTCCAGCCCGGTCGCGCTGTCGATCACGATCGCCGCTGAGTAGTCGCCCCGCGCCAGCCCTTCGGCAGGGTCGGCTCCCACGACGTAGGAGCGCCCCGCGACGGGCATCTCCCACACGCGCAGGGCTCCGTTCAACTCAGTCGTTAGCGGTTCCGTACAGCCCGCGAGGATGGCTTCTAGCGCCTCTGTGTCGAAGCGTCCACGCCCCGAGAGGATGAAGGCCGTTTCGGGGTTGGCGGGGTACTCCTGGTGCTTCTTGGGCGTGTCATACCCTTTAGTCGCGTTGACGTACCACGCCTCATCGCGCCCTGGCCGGATGTGCCACGGCAGGAAAATCGCGTGCATGCCCTCGCCCGCGACCGCTTGCTGCCAGTGGACGTGAAAGGCGTTCCCGGCTCCGTTGGCGGTCGAGATGACGAGGATGCGCTGGCCGGCCGAGCGCGCGGTCACGGCCGCGGCGTCGAAGATCGCCGCGCCGTATTCCTGATGGGCGAACTCGTCGAGCACGAGCAATTGGCAATTGAGCGAACGCGCGGCCTTCTCGGTCGCGGCCTGCGGCAAGATGCGCGACCCGTTACTAAGCTCAAGCGTCGTCGTCAACTGCGGGTTGGACAGGGGAACCTGCAACCACGCCGGGAGGTGGTCCCACGCGATGCGGCACTTGCGGGCGAATTCTTTGGCCTTTGGCTCGTCCTGCGAGAAGACAATCACCTTGTTGTGCCCGAAGAAGCTCACTTGCCACAGAGCGAGCGCGGCCGCCAGCTCGGTGATGCCCAGATGGCGGGCTTTGAGGGTGATGCACTCCCGGTGGGTCATCCACTGCCGCAGCACGTCGCGCTGGTAGTCGAAGAGCCGGAAGGCCACGACGCCCCGGCCGGCATCCGACTCGACCAGGCAGTACGTGTCGATAAAGTAGGCCGAGTCGGCGCGGCAGCGCGCGATCTCGGCGGCGACCCACGCGGGATCGAGGTCGCCCAGGTCAGCGGCTGGGTTGAGCGCCACGGCGTTGCGCGTGCCGACCACCTGCTCCAGCTTCGAGAGTCGATTAAGAAGCGTCCCCATCCGTCGTCACCCTCCGTTCAATCGCGGACATGCGAGCCTCGATCTCCACCGTCCCGTAAATCCTGCTGATAGCCCCCGCGAGCGCGGCGAGGGCCGTCGCCTGCTGCGTTGGCAGCGTGCCCTCGTGCGTCTCCGTCAGGGCCTCCAGGAGGAGCGTCAGCACGGGGCGCAGCTCGTGGGGCACGAGGCGCTGCACGCGCTGTGCGGCCCCCTTGTTGCGGCCGCCGGTAGCGTAGGCTTCATCGCGCTTGTCGCGTAGGGAAGGATCGTGCGCGAAGCAGCACTGGCTCCCCGGCAGGCGTCGGGCGCGGCAGGGCGTCCCGTCCTTACGCGTGCCCGCGCAGGTCTCATCATCCATAGGTTGTCTCCACGTTGTGCCAACTATCAGCAAGTATTGGCAAGTATCCGGGTTTTACCCGTCAGTCAGTAGGCGTCAGGCCCTGGACCGTTGGGCGACAGCAGACGTGAGCCGTCGGGACCGCGTGTCTCGCGGCCCCTCTGCGCGCTCTCACCCAGGGGCGGAGCGCCGTCCTGCTCGGCGTACGGACGCGGGGCGATGGACGGCCAGTGCCGCAGCGCCAGATCGCGCGGCGTCAGGGCCGCCTTCTCCTTTGCCGCCCGCAGGCGGGCCGTCGCCTCGTCGCTCTCGACCGCGGGCGTCTGGTCGGCCGGTGGTGTTGTGGCGCGTGCGTTACGGGGCATGGTCGCCCTCCTTGTCGGCGGTGGCCGCCGCTGTGATGGCGCTATCGGCCGCCTCCACAACCTCACCTGACAGCGCCATCATGTCCCTGACGATGGTCATGCATCGAATGAGCGCCCGTGAGATATCGAGCCTGGTCGCAAGCGGGTCGGTCGATTCGAGGGCGACCAAACCGCGCGCGATGCGCTGCGCCGCCAAGCCTTTCGCCTGTAGCTGCGTGTTGGCCTCACGGGCGCGCGCCAGGCGCTCGCGCGGCGTGTCCGGCGTGTCCGCTGTAGGCGGGGTGGCGCTGGTGTCTGTGTCGCTCATGCTCAGGACCCCCGGTAGCCAGGCCGGCGACGGGGCAACACATCGTCAACCTCAATGTCAGCGGCGCGCTCAATGCGATAGGTGTCGTGGGCTAGCAGGTAGGCCACGTCGTCCTCGTGGACCAACACCGTCTTGTCCTTCTCGAAGGTGTAGTTCGGCCCGGACAGCACTAGGCGGTCGGCCAGGCGCACGTACGGGCGGGTTACGCCCCTCCGCATATCCTCTGCGGCCCACGCCTGGCGCTGGCTCTCCTCGTCGAGGCCGGGTATCGCGTCCTGCTTGTCAGCAACGGCTGCGTCGTTGTCCTCATCCGGCACGGTGACGGTGATGTACTGGTCAACGAGGATGGCGCGCGATCGCTTGCCACGGTACACGAGACCGACCTCCTCCGGCGCGCGTCGTCGGGATTGAACGCGCCTGGCGGGGGACGTGTCGGCGAGATGCGCCAGGTCGCGGTCCAGTCGTGCGTCGGGCGCCATCGCCTCGCCGCGCTCTAGCGTTTGCCGGTCGCGGGCTTGCTCACGCTCGGCTTGGGTCGGGGCGCCCCCCGTGCGGGTCTTGGTGGTGGTGGTTGTACGTGCCATGGGCTTCTCCTTGTGTAACGGTGGTGTATGAGCCGCCGGCACCAATACGCCGGCGCGTTTCAACTGACTTCTAATCTTGGCCAGCGCCCGATAATCACTGGGCGAACTGCTAATGACGATGAGCGGGCCAGCCCGGCTCGGCGGGCGGAGCATCAGGTGCCCGGATCCACGCTTTTCGCAGCGCCAGCCCTGGCGGCGCGCCAGGGAGATGAGGGCGTCGAGGTCGTTCATTGTCGCTATCCGCCCTGGCCGAAGCGATGGAAACGGGGTGGCGGCGCGGGTGGGGTGTGGTCCGTCGGGCCATACGATTGATGGGCCTTGGGCTTGCGTCCGTGATCCACGGGGTGCGTAATGGTGTGCGTCTGCGGCTT
>JAABUZ0100008402.1_pt1 | contig 12141 bp, 10 predicted proteins | sample 5562091 | NCBI WGS metagenome assembly JAABUZ01 (sample SAMN12813069, study PRJNA571459) | rock metagenome | isolation source: Antarctica rocks | place: Antarctica: Victoria Land, Linnaeus Terrace sud | collected 2015-12-21
CAGTAGCTGCACGGGGCCTGACACGTGCCGGGCGACCGCCCCGATGGCGCTCACCAGTTCGTCGGAGGCCCACTGGAGGTCGTCGATGACGACGAGCAGCGGCCCCTCCTCGCTGAGCGCCCGCAGGAGAGCCGCGACGGCCTCGACGCCTGAGTCGCCCAGCAGCAGGTCACTCGGGGCGGACGCCAGCCGCCGCCCCGGAGTTGCCGTCCCCGCGGTGTCGAGGTCGGCGAAGGCGGCCACTGACGGCTGCACCGGGGCGCTGCGCGCGGGGATGTCGTCCGGGTGCAGCCCGAGCACCTCGAGCAGCCGGTCGGCGAACGCGTCCGGCAGCAGCGCCGTCGAGAGCGGATCGAGGCGCTGCACCGTGTGTCGCACCCGCCGGGTGATCTCGGCGTCGTCGGCGTCGTCGCCGATGCCGCAGGCCAGCCTGACGATCTCGAGCAGCGGCGAGATGTCGTGGCCCACGCCGTAGCGCGACACCCGACCCCAGAGCACACGCCCGCCCGGGATCTCGCGGACGAACCCGGCGAGCTCCGCGGCCGCACGGGTCTTGCCGACCCCCGCCTCCCCCGTAACCAGCACCGTCGCGGGGCGCCGACTGCTGGCCACCTGCAAGAAGGAGGAGATCAGCTGGCCCAGCTCCTCCTCGCGGCCGAGGTAGGCGGCCTCATCGCCCAGCTCGAGCCGGGGCGCGTTCACCGGGCGCAGACCCACGAGCTCGTAGGCCGCGACGAGGTCGCGCTTGCCCTTGAGCTGCAGCAGCGGCAAGGCCCGCCACGACGCGACCCCCATCGTCGACACCGCCGTCTCGCGACCGACGAACACTGCGCCCACCGTGGCCGCGTCGGCCAGCCGGGAGGCGGTGTTGACGGTGTCGCCGACGACCGTGTACGCGAGCGCCGCCTGGACGCCGGCGAGGACCTCACCGGTATTGACGCCGACCCGCAACCCGAGGCGCCGGTCACCGCCCGTCTCGCCGGCGACGAGCTGCCCGACGGCGTCCTGCATCGCGAGTGCGGCGCGCACCGCGCGCTCGGGGTCGTCCTCGTGCGCCGTCGGCGCGCCGAACACAGCCATGATCCCGTCGCCGGTGAGCTTGTCGACGTGCCCCCCGACGTCGAGGACGGCCTGGGCCAGGGCGGCCAGCACCCGGTCGGTGACGCCGCCGACCCGTTCGGGGTCGAGGTCCTCTGCCCATGAGGTGAAATCGGACAGGTCGCCGAACAACACAGTCACGACCCGCCGTTCGGCGGTGTCGGCGGGTCGGGCGGCGCCCAACGCGTGCCCGCAGATGTGGCAGAACAGCGCACCGGGCACGGGCGAGCTGCCGCAGGCCGGGCAGGGCTGCGGCTCGGGATGCTGCCGCAGCTGCGGCTGGGCTGCGCTCACCGCCCAGCCTCCACTGCCTCGAGGTACTCCAGCTGGGCCCGGACCGAGAGCTCTGCCGCGGCCCACAGCGACCCGTCAATATCGGCGTACACGGTCTCGACCACCTCGCGAGGCGTCCTGGCTCCGTCCGCCACAGCGGCCCGGACGGCGGCGAGCCGGTCCTGCCGGTGATCGAGGTACAGCTCGGTCACGGCCCGTGCGCTCGGCAGCTCGGGGCCGTGTCCCGGCAGCACCCGCGCGTCGCCGAGCTCCCTCAGCCGCTGCAGGCTTGACAGATAGGGCGCCAGCCGCCCGTCCGGGTGCGCGACCACGCTCGTGCCCCGCCCGAGAACGGTGTCGCCGGTCAGCACAGCGGAGTCCTTCGGCAGCCAGAACGAGACCGAGTCGCTGGTGTGCCCCGGCGTCGCGATGACGTCGACGCGTAGCCCGCCGAAGCTCAGCGCGTCGCCCGTTGCCAGCGGCTGCGCCGACAGCTTCGGGTCCAGGGCGAGCACGGTCGCCCCGGCGAGCTCCGAGCAGCGGGCTGCGCCCTCACTGTGGTCGAGGTGCCGGTGGGTGAGCAGGACCGCGTCAACCCGTGGAGAGCGGCCGTCGCTCCCTTCGGCGGTGGCGGCGCCGACCACGGCGCCGAGGTGGCCCTCGTCCAGCGGCCCGGGGTCGACGATGACCACGCCCGTCCCGTCCGGCTCCCGCAGCACCCAGGTGTTGGTGCCCTCGAGAGTCATCGGGCCAGGGTTGGGGGCCAGCACGACGCTCGCTCGCGCCGTCACCGAGCGCGCGCCGCTCACGGGCTGCCGGTCTCCGGTGGCAGCACGACGGCGGCCTGTCCGTCGACCACCTCGATCCGAGGCTGGACCGTTGGCACGGTCCGGCTGTCCGCAGCGGCCAGCACCGCAGCGGCGGAGGGAAGGCCAACCAGCTGCTCGAGTGTCACGACGGTTGGCGGCAGCATCGCCAGCTCGCCGCCGTGGTGCTGGCGGAGGGCTGCAGCAGGCCTCAGCCACGCGGCGTGGTCGGCTTCGCCCCCAACGTGGCGGGCGCTCTGCAGCGGTGGCAGCGCGGCAACGAGGAAGCGGGTGTCGTAGCGGCGCCGCTCGCCCTCGGGTGTGATCCACCGGGCCCACGGGCGCAGCAGGTCGGCCCGCAGCATCAGCCCGCGGGTCTGCAGCAACTCGGACAGGCTGACCTCGCGCGCGAGCAGCGCCTGACGGTGGGCCTCCCACTCCGGGTCGCCGACATCGACGACGGACGAGGCGTCACGGCCGGCCAGCAGGACCCCGCATTCTTCGAAGGTCTCGCGGACGGCGGCGCAGACCAGAGCGCGCGCGAGGGGGACGTCGGCCGAGAGCGGGCCGGCCCACGTGTGCGCCGGTGGCCCGACCCAGCCGATGTCGTCACCGCTGTCGGCGGGGTCGACCCGGCCGCCGGGGAAGACGTACATCCCTGCGGCGAAGGCCATCGTGCTCACCCGGCGCAGCAGGTAGACCTCGGGACCGGCGTCAGAGCCCTGGCCAGCACCCGTGTCGCGCAGCAACACGACGGTCGCGGCGTCGCGGGGGACGGCCGGCGGGGCATCGTGCGGCACGAGGCCCGCCGCGGCACCGCTGGGGAGCACCCACCTGTCCGTCACCCGTTCACACTAGTGCGGGGGAGGGCGGCGGGTCATCCTCGGGCGGATGCGCCCATGCACCCCCTGGGCCGCAACCGACCCAGCCGCCGACACCGACCAGCCACTCCTAGAACAACCCCGCCACCTGGACCTTAGGCCGCCACCTGGGCCTAGCCCGCCACCGAGACGACGATCTCCACCTCGACGGGGGCCCCGAGCGGCAGCGCCGCCACCCCGACCGCTGAGCGGGCGTGCCGCCCGGCATCCCCGAAGACCTGGCCGAGCAGCCGACTCGCGCCGTTGACCACGCCCGGCTGACCGGTGAACCCCGGCGCGCTGGCGACGAAGCCGACCACCTTGACCACTCGCCTCACGGCTGCCAGCCCCCCGTCGTCCGCGAGCACCGCGTGCACCGCGGCCAGCGCGTTGAGCGCGCAGGTGGCGGCAAGCTCGGCGGCCCGCTCGGGGTCGACGGGAGCCGCGTGTCCGGCACCGGAGGACGTGGTGCCGAGCGACTGGGTGCCGACCAACCCCGTGACGCGCAGCTCGCCGCCGACGAGCGGCAGCTGGCCGCTGGTCCACACGAGGTCGCCGTCGCGCACCGCCGGGACGTAGCTCGCCAGGGGGGTGGCGACCGGCGGCAGGACCAGCCCCAGCTCGGCAAGCCGGGCGAGCGGGTCGGGGGTACTCACGGCTGCGGGGTCAGGAGGCGGCCGGGATGGGCCGCTTGAGGTAGGCGACGAGCTGCTCGCCGGTGGGGCCCGGCAGGACGGTCACCAGCTCGTAGCCCTGGTCGCCCCACGAGTCGAGGATCTGCTTGGTCGCGTGGCTCAGCAGCGGCACCGTCACGTACTCCCACTTCGGCATGGCGCCAGCCTAAGTCGGGCCGGGCACGGCCGGTACCGTCGATGTGTGACTGCTGCCGTCGTCCATCCCTCGGGAGCAGGCGCAGCTTCGAGTGCCGGCACGCCGTCGGCTGCCGCCGCTGCTGCCCCGCAGGGCGCTCGCGCCATCCCGACGGGCGTGCGGCTGCACATCGTCACCGGCAAGGGCGGCACGGGCAAGACGACGGTTGCAGCCGCTCTCGCGGTCGCGCTCGCAACGGGGGGCAGGCGCGTGCTGCTTGCCGAGGTCGAGGGGCGGCAGGGCATCGCGCAGGTCTTCGACACCCCCCAGCTGCCTTACGAGGAGCGGAAGGTGGCCACGGCTCCCGGCGGCGGCGAGGTGTTCGCGCTCGCCATCGACCCCGAGGACGCGCTGCTCGACTACCTCGACACCTTCTACGGGCTCAAGCGCGCAGGAAAGGCCTTCACCCGGTTCGGTCTCGTCGACTTCGTGACGACTGTCGCCCCCGGGATGCGCGACGTGCTGCTGACCGGGAAGGTCAAGGAGAGCGTGGTGCGCACCGGCAAGGGTGGCGGCCACGCCTACGACGCGGTGGTGCTGGATGCGCCGCCAACCGGGCGGATCGCCCGCTTCCTTAACGTCACCGAGGAGGTCGCCGGGCTGGCGAAGGTGGGCCCGATCAAGGGCCAGGCCGACGGCGTCATCGCCCTGCTGCACTCGCCGCAGACGGCCGTGCACATCGTCACGATCCTCGAGGAGATGCCCGTTCAGGAGACTGTCGACGCGGTACGTGAGCTTGAGCAAGCGGGCCTGCCGGTGGGGGCGGTGCTCGTCAACATGGTCCGCGAGCCCCTGCTGTCGGAGGCCGACCTGGAGCGGGCCCGTGCCGGCGCGCTCGACACGGCGGGAACTGCCGCCGAGGTCGAGGCGGCCCTCGTCATCGCCGGTTACCCCGCCACGCCGCAGACAGTCCAGACGCTCGTCGCCGAGGCCGTCGACCACGCCTCGCGCGTCGAGCTGGAGCGCCAGGGTCGGGCGACCATCGCCGGGCTGCACCGGCCCCTGGTCGAGCTGCCGCTGCTGTCGGGCACGGTCGACGCCGGGGCGGTCTACCGCCTGGCGGAGCTGCTGCTGGCCCAGGGTGTGCTCGGGTGACGCGCCCAGCCGCCGTCCCGGAGCGGGAGGCCCCGGCGCTCGACCTCGATGCCCTGCTCGCAACCAGCCGCATCATCGTCTGCTGCGGCTCGGGCGGCGTCGGCAAGACGACCACGGCCGCCGCCCTCGGCCTGCGCGCTGCCGAGCGGGGGCGCAAGGCCGTCGTGCTCACGATCGACCCGGCGCGGCGCCTCGCGCAGTCGATGGGCCTGACCGAGCTCGACAACACGCCACGGCCGGTCGGCGGCGTCGACCGCGCGGCCGGCGGCTCGCTCGACGCGATGATGCTCGACATGAAGCGGACCTTCGACGAGGTCGTGCTAACGCACACCACGCCCGACCGCGCGGAGCAGATCTTCCAGAACCCCTTCTACCAGTCGCTGTCGTCCTCGTTCGCCGGGACCCAGGAGTACATGGCGATGGAGAAGCTGGGCCAGCTCGTGGCGTCCGGCACGTGGGAGCTCATCGTCGTCGACACGCCGCCCAGCCGGTCGGCCCTCGACTTCCTCGATGCCCCGAACCGGCTCGGCCGCTTCCTCGACGGCCGGCTGCTGCGGCTGCTGCTGGCCCCGGCTCGGGCCGGCGGCCGGGCCTACTTCAAGGTCGTGAGCGCCAGCTTCCTCGCGTTCAGCCGCCTGGTCACCCGCATCATCGGGGCGCAGGTGCTGCAGGATGTCAGCCAGTTCGTCTCGGCTCTCGAGACGATGTTCGGCGGTTTCCGTCAGCGCGCCGACGAGACCTACCGGCTGCTGAGCGCGCCCGGCACCGCGTTCGTCGTCGTCGCCGCGCCCGAGCCGGCGGCTCTGCGGGAGGCCTCGTACTTCGTCGACCGGCTTGCAACCGATGCGATGCCGCTCGCCGGCCTGGTCGTCAACCGCGTGCACCGCACCGCGCTACCGCAGCTGCGTGCCGACCGCAGCAGCGCCGGCGCCGAGGTGCTCGACGAGCGCCACGAGCACCCCCTCGGCGCAGCGCTGCTGCGGGTTCATGCCGAGCGGGTGCTGGTCGCCGACCGGGAGCAACGGCTGCGGCAGCGGTTCACCTCCGCCCACCCCGAGGTATCGCAGGTGGAGGTCAGCGCGCTCGCGGGTGACGTCCACGACCTGGACGGGTTACGGGTCGTCGGCGCCGAGCTGACCGGCGCGCTCGCGGCGGCCGCTCCGATCGGGGGACCGGCGGTGGCAACGGGCTGACGCTTGTGGGGGGCGGGTGCGCCTACGCGTGCTCGGAGTCGCCGCGCGGCCGCGGCAGCGTCGGGAGGCCCCGGCGGGACGGTGCCGGCTTGGGGGTCGCCGGGTCGCTTGAGCCGCGCGGGTTGCGCAAGCCGCCGGGCAGGTGCAGCGGCCGGCCGGGCATCACGGCGAGTTGAGCGCAGACGTCCGCGCCGCTCATCGGCCTCGCGTAGTGGTAACCCTGGGCGGCCTCGCACCCGATGCTGACCAGCTCGTCTCGCTGCTGCTGGGTCTCCACGCCCTCGGCCGTCACGGTCATGCCAAGGACGTGGGCCAGCTGCGTGATGGCAGCGACGATGGCGCCCGTGACGGGCTCGCGGCCGATGGTGGCCGTGAAACCTTGGTCGATCTTGACGATGTCGACCGGGAACTGCCGCAGGTAGCTCAGCGAGGAGTAGCCGGTGCCGAAGTCGTCCAGCGCCAGCCGCACACCCTGTGCGCGCAGGTCGGCGAGCACGGTAGACGCACGCTCGGTGTCGCTGAGCAGGATCCCCTCGGTGATCTCCAACACCAGCGCCGTCGGGTCCATCCCGGTGGCGGCGAGCACCGCCGCAACGGTGTCACGGAAGTCGCGGGCCATCAGCTGCCGCACGGAGACGTTGACCGACATGTCAAGTGGCCGCTCCGGGTGCTCACGCAGCCAGCGGACGCGGTCGCGACAGGCTCGCTGCAGCACCCACGCGCCCATCTCGTGGATGAGCCCGTCGCGCTCGGCGAGGGCGACGGCTGTCAGCGCCGGAACCTGGCCGAGCACCGGATGGGTCCACCGCAGCAGTGCCTCGACGCCAGTGACCAGCCCGTCGGCGGTGCGCACGATCGGCTGGTAGGCCACATCCAGGCTGCCGGCAGCGGTAGCGGTGCGCAGGTCGCGGCTGAGGTTGTTGCGGGAGCCACGCTCGGTGGACTCGCGCAGGTCGATGACAGCGGTGGCCTGGCCCCCCTGGCCCCCCTGGCTCCCGCGGCCCCCTTGGCTCACGGGGCTCCTTCGCCGCTTCGCCTCGTACATGGCGGCGTCCGCGTCGCTGACGAGCTGGTGCGTGATCGCCTGGCCGGGACCGGAGTAGGCGATGCCGACACTCGCCGAGACCACGATCTCGATTCCGTTGACCGCGAAGGGTGCAGCGAAGGCATGGTCGATACGGGCCGCGAGCGACTCGGCGTCCGCGGGCGCCCCCAGGTCCTCGCACAGGATGACGAACTCGTCGCCGGAGATCCTGGCGAGGGTGTCGCCCGGGCGCACCAGGGCGGACAGTCGCGCGGCTACGTCGATGAGCAGCCCGTCACCGACGGCGTGACCGTGGGTGTCGTTGACCTGCTTGAAGCGGTCGAGGTCGGCGAAAAGCACTGCTGCTGTGGTCCGCGACCGTTGGGCTCGTGCCGCGGCGTGCTCGAGGCGCTGCGCGAGCAGCATCCGGTTGGGCAGCCCGGTGAGGGCGTCGTGCAGCGCGCTCTCCTGGAACCGGTCGCGCGCCTCGATGGCTTGCTCGCGGGCATTGGCGTTGAGCAGGTAGGCCGCTGCGACGTTGGCGAGGGTCTGTGCCGCGGCCACGTCGTCAGGCGCCAGTGCGGCCGCGCTGTCGCGGTAGAGGTCCAACGCGCCCAAGCGCCCGTCGCCGTGGCCGAGTGGGAAGGCGAACACAGCTGCCAACCCCGCTGCCAGCGCTGCTGGACCGAACTGGGGAAAGGTGGCGTCGACGGCGAGGTCAGGGATGAGCACCGGCTCGCCCGAGTGGTGCGCCACCAAGCACGGCCCCTGCCCGAGCTTGGTCTGCAACCGCTCGAAGCGCAGCGCCGCCTCGCCGGACGCGGCGACGTACTGCGGCGTGACTCCCGGCGTGATGAGCGTGACACCGGCACCGGATAACGGCAGGACGTCGACGATGCGCTCCACGAGGTGGTCGAGGATCGCTTGAATCCGGAAATCGGTCAGCATCGTCTCGGCGAACTCGCTGAGCACGGCTGACAGGCTGTTCTCGTGAACCACTAGCCGCCTCATCACGCAGACAGTCCCGCGTGGTCTGGACGGGAGCCACACCGGCGGGCGTGGTGCAAGCACTATCGGCAGCTGCACAGACCCGCTGAGCCGGGGCTCAGCCCGCAGCGGGCGGATAGCGCCGACGCCTGTCGCGCCCCATGTCGTCGATGGCGCGGCGCCACGCCTGCTCGAGAGTCTCCTGCGGCTGCCGGCCGGCGATGCCGACCGAGGCTGCCAGGCCCGCGGACTGGAGCCGGACCCGCAGCTGTGCTGCAAGCGCACGCATGCAGATGACGTCGCACTCCACGGCCAGTACTGCAAACTCGCCAGCGACTACCCGGCACAGCGTGTCGCCCGGCCGGCGGATGCTCTGCAGGACGGTGGCGCACGCCTCCAACGTCGCGTCGCCGAGATGGTCGCCGGCCGGGCCGCCGGTCCCGGTCGCCCTCTCAGGCGCACTGGTGAGGCCCAGGGAGAGGACGCTGACAGGAGCGCCGTACCAGCGACTGCGCTGCTCCTCCAGCAGCAGGGCTGCTTCCCAGCCGCGCTGGTTGCGCAGGCCGGTAATCGGGTCCTGCTCAGCGAGGGCGTAGGCCGCAGCGGCCTCCTGCGACCGGTCGGCGGCGAACTGCTCGCCCGCGACAAGGGTGCTCAGCAGGCGACCGAGCAACGTAGCGGGTTCAAGCATCGTCGACATCGTCTTCGGCTGGGGGGCACCAGCGAAAGCGCACAGCGTCCCGAACAGGCGCCCCTCGCCCGACAGCAGCGGCACCCCCACGTAGGCGTGCACGCGGGCCAGGCTCCCGACGGCGATGGGTCCGTATCCCGGCGACCGCTGCACATCGGGCTCGGCCACGGGACCGTCGTGGGTCACCATCCGCAAGCAGAATGACTGCGCCCACGAGAAGGCCACGCCCGGCGACGCGAGGCCGCCCCACGGTCCGGCCGAGGCAACCACCACCTGGCGGTCGTCGTCGACGTGCGTCACCATCCACAGGTCCAGGCCGAACCGACGGTGCAGGTCGCTGACCACCGCGTCGGCGGCGACCGCGAAGCCTGGCCAGGGGCCAACCTCGGCTGCCGGTGGCTGCCGCCGGGCCTGCCCTGCCGGCCCTGACGGCGCTGGCGGCGCTGACGGCGCTGACGACGCTGACGGCGCTGACGGCGCTGGGGAATCAGCCACGACCATGCTCCTGCGGTGCGGGCCCGGTGCCCACGGCCATACCGGCACCTGCCACGAGGGGCACTTCCCAGCGCTTCACAGGTTCGCCTCCCGCGCCACTGTGGGTGCGACGCTGCCGCGTGTCAAGGCGGTGTCCCCATGGTGCTCGAGGACCTGCGCCCCTGCGGAGGGTTGGCTCACTCCTTGAAACGCCGGACGTACCGCCGCTGCCAGGGGGTCTCCACCGCCCGCTGGTCGTAGCGCCGTCGTACGTAGCCGACCGCCTCAGCCGGCCGTACCCCGTCGAGGACCGCGAGGCAGCCCAGCGCCGTCCCCGTCCGACCTCGGCCGCCGCTGCAGGCGACCTCCACCCGCTGGCTTTCGGCGCGCCGCCACAGCTCCGTGAGCGCCTCGCGGGCATCGCCGGAGTCGCTGGGCAGCCACCAGTCGGGCCACCGCACCCATCGCGAGTCCCAGCTCACCTGCGGTGGCGGCCTACTCCGCAGGTACAGCCCGAACTCCGGAACAGCACCGTCTGGCGCCGGGTTGCGCAGCCCCCGCCCGCGCACCAGGCGACCCGACGGCAGTTCCAGCACGCCGACTTGCGTCGGATTCCACCGCACGCCTGCGACCGTAGCCACGCCGAGGGTCGCGTGAGGTCAGCTCGCGAGCGCTTCGCCCGGGGTTGGTCCACGCCGGGCAACGATGTTGAGCCGCACGTAGTCGATGACCGGTTCGCGCATCGCGGCCGCGACAGCCTGCGCGAACGGTCGGCGGTCGCCCGAGGGGAGCGTCGCGAGGTGCTCGCGCAGGCAGACGGCCTCGAGGAAGTCGAGCAGCGGCGCCCCCGGTGTGAAGGACGTCGGCTCGTCGTGAGTCCACACCCGCGCGTCGACGAAGCCGGAGGCCGCGAGCCGGCGGCGGGTGGCGTCGACCGAGGCGTAGTGCCAGGTGCCGACCCGCTCCACGCCGAGGGAGCGGACCGTGCTCAGCAGCCGGGCGATGTTGCCCTCGCCGCCGCACTGGGCAACCAGCTGGCCGCCGGGTCGCAGCACGGCGGCGAGTCCGGCGAACAGCCGGTCGTGGTCGCTGACCCAGTGGAACGTCGCTGTCGAGAAAACGGCGTCGACGGGCGCGCCGGCGGCTAACGCGTCCGGCAGGGCAAGCAGGTCAGCCTCGACGAAGGAGACCGAGCACGGGCCCTGCAGTCGAGCGCGCGCCTGCCCGAGCATCGCGCGGGAGGCATCCAGGGCGATGACGTGACCGCCCGGCAGCCGGTCGCACAGCAGCTGGGTGACCCGGCCGGTGCCGCAGCCCGCGTCGAGGACGGTCTCGCTGCCGTCGAGGACCAGCCGACCGAGCACTGCCTCGCCCCACCGCGCCTGCGGGTCGGCCACCCGGTCGTAGGTCGTTGCATCCCACTCCCGGACCGGGCCACCGCCCGTGCCACCCGCGTCCACGCCCACACGCTAGCGATGCCGGCTGGCCGGCCTGCAGCCGTCGGCAGCGGCGGCGGCGCACCGCTGACTTCCCGCAACGGATTCATCGCCAGCGGCAGGCGAGCTCCTGTCACGGGGCACGCCATGCGGCGGCTCAGCGCGCGTGGTGCTGGGCGAAGTCCCGGGTACGGATCAGCGCGAGGGCGAGCGCGCCCGAGACTAGGGCGACGACCCCGGCGATCAGCAGGATGTGGTTCAGCCCGCTGGTGAACGAGGCTTTGCTGATACCCGCAGCGGTGCCGCGCAACGAGGCGGGCAGCGAGCCCAGGACCCGGGCGACCTCGCCTGACTGCAGTCCGTGCGCGATCTGCGGGCCTTTGCCGGCCAGCCCGGGAACGCTGGCTGTGCGGGCGAGTACCTCTGAGTTGATCCGGGTGGCGAACAGCGTCCCGAGCAGGGCGATGCCGGTGGCGACACCGACCTGGCGGAAGGTCGAGTTGATCCCGGATGCCATGCCGGCCTGCTGGGGCGGCACCACGCCTACAGCGGTGGAGGCCAGCGGCGGGTTGACCAGCCCCGTCCCGACGCCGGCGAGGAGCAGACCGGGGACGAGGTGGGTCCACGACGTGCCTGCGCCGAGGCCTCGCATCAGCAGCAGGCCGACGCCGACCAGCAGCAGCCCCGGCCCGATCAGCAGGCGGACCGGGACGTGTGAGGTCAGCCGGCCCGCGAGCGTCGAGGTGAGGAGGATGCCGGCTGAGAGCACCAGCAGACGCAGCCCGGTCTGCAGCGGGCTGTAGCCGAGGACGTTCTGCAGGTACAGGACCAGGTAGAGCAGCATCGCGAACAGTGACGAGCTCAACCCGAACGCGGCGATGGCACCCCCGCTGAAGGTCGGCTTGGCGAACAGCGAGAGGTCGAACATCGGGTGGCCGCTGCGACGCTCGACAACGACGAAAACAGCGAGCAGCGCTGCGGCGCCGAGCAGGCAGCCGATCACCAGCAGACTGCCGAACGAGCGCTGGTTGGACTCGATCAGCCCGTAGACGAGAGCGCTGAGCGCGGCGGTGAACAGCACGAAGCCTGCCCAGTCGGGGCGACGCGCTTGCGGAGACTTCGACTCGGCCACCTTCGTGAGCGCGATGCCGACTGTCACGATGCCGATGGGCAGGTTGACCAGGAAGATCGCGCGCCAGGACAGGCCCGACGTGAGCACCCCGCCGAGCAGCGGGCCGATGGCGACAGCCAGGCCGGTGACCGCTCCCCACACTCCGAAGGCCACGCCGCGGTCCTTGCCGCGGAACGCGTCGGCCAGCAGCGCCAGCGACACC
>JAABUZ0100008405.1_pt1 | contig 12140 bp, 6 predicted proteins | sample 5562091 | NCBI WGS metagenome assembly JAABUZ01 (sample SAMN12813069, study PRJNA571459) | rock metagenome | isolation source: Antarctica rocks | place: Antarctica: Victoria Land, Linnaeus Terrace sud | collected 2015-12-21
ACCCGAGCGAGCGGCTCGGCGGGTCGGTGAACGGCGCGCTCTACGCGGGCGACACGTGGCGCGCCGCGCCGGGCGTGCAGCTGACCTACGGGCTGCGCCTCGAACGCTCCGACTACACGCACGCCCCCGCGACGAATGCCGTGCTCGACTCCGCGTTCGGGGTGCGCACGGGCCGCTTCCCGACCGAAACGCACCTGAGCCCGCGCCTCGGTTTCACCTGGGCGCCGACGAGCGCGCCGCCTCCGAACCAGAACGCACAGGGTGACGGCGGCCCGCCGCCGGAGCAAGGCGGGGGACGCGGAGGCGGAGGCGGTGGAGGATTCGGGGGACGCGGCGGCGCGTACGCCGGCGGCTTCGGCAGCGGGCGCAACGGCGGCCCCACGACCGTGATCCGCGGCGGCGTGGGCGAGTTCCGCGGACTGGCCTCGGCGGGGCTGTTCGCGGCCGCGCAGGGCGCGCCGGGCTTCCTCGCCACACAATCGCAGCTCGTCTGCACCGGCGCGGACGTCCCCACGCCCGACTACTCCGACTGGCTCAACGACCCGTCCGCGATCCCGTCGTCGTGCGTCTCGGTGCCCACCGAGGGCGTCGGGCTCGGCGCGACGGGCGGCACCGCGCGCCCCAACGCGGTCATCGTCGACCAGCACTTCCAGGCCCCGCGGTCGTGGCGCGCGTCGTTAGGCGTGCAGCGGCGCGTCGGCGAGCGCACCGCCGTCTCGCTCGACGGCAACCTCGCGCTCGGCGTCGCGCAGTACGGCTTCCGCGACCTCAACCTCAACACCACGCCGCGGTTCGCGCTCGCGGCCGAGGGCGGCCGGCCGGTCTACGTCCCCGCGGCGTCGATCGTGCCGGGGACGGGCGCGCTCTCGTTCTTCAACTCGCGCGTCGACCCCGCGTTCGGCCGCGTGCTCCTGGGCGAGAGCGCGCTCCACTCCCAGACGGGGCAGGCGACGCTCGGCGTGAATACCAGCACCGCGCGCGGCCTGCTCCTCAGCGCGAGCTACACGTTCACGCGCTCGCGCGACCAGTCGTCGTTCCCGGGTGCGTTAGGCGGTGCGGGCGTCGCCGGCACCACGCCCGGCAACCCGAACCTCGTGCAGTGGTCGACGAGCGACCTCGAGCGCCGGTACCAAGTCATCGCCACGGTGACGTACCCGGTCACCTCGTGGCTGGAGCTGACCTCGATCGGGCGCCTCGCGTCGGGCGCGCCGTTCACGCCGCTCGTCGGCAACGACATCAACGGCGACGGCGCGCGCGACGACCAGGCGTTCGTCTTCAACCCCGCCGCGACGTCGGACACGGCGGTCGCGGCCGGCATGCGGCGCGTCCTCGCGGCCGCCCCCGCGAGCGTCCGCCACTGCCTCACGTCGCAGGTGGGCGCGGTCGCCTCGCGCAACAGCTGCACCGGCCCGTGGACGCCGTCGCTCGACTTCCAGGCGAACATCCGCCCGACGGCGTTCGGCCTCGACCGCCGGCTGTCGCTCTCGGTCTCGACCACGAACTTCCTCGCCGGCCTCGACCAGCTCGTGCACGGGTCAAACCACGTGCAGGGCTGGGGCAACCCGGCGCGCCCCGATGCGACCCTCCTCACGGTCCGCGGCTTCGACCCGGCGGCGCAGCAGTTCCTCTACGCGGTGAACGAGCGCTTCGGCCAGACGAACGCGGGCGCGAACGCGTTCCGCGTGCCGTTCTCGATCGGCCTGCAGGCCCGCCTCGCGCTCGGCCCCGACCCGGCGCGCGACCGGTTGCGCCAGGTGTTCGGCGACCCTCGCGCCCGGGGCGCGGACGCCGAGGCGGCGTTCAACGACCGCTTCGCACGGCTCGTCCCGAACCCCGTCGACACGATCCTCACGCTTCGCGACACGCTCGCGCTCACCACCGCGCAGGTCGCCGCGCTGACCGGCCTGCGCGACTCGCTCCGCGCGCGCAACGCCCCGCTCGCGGACTCGCTCCGCGCGCGTCTCGCGTCGGCGCAGAGCGCGCCCGACCCACGGCAGGCGTTCGCGACGGTGGCGCCGCTGCTGCAACGCGCGCGGGCGAACGCCGCGGCGACGCTGGAAGCCGCGCGGGGCGTGTTGACCCCCGAGCAGTGGGCGCGGGTGCCCGAGAGCGTGAAGCGTCCGCCGCGCGGCGGGCTCGGTGGTGGTCGCGGGGCGGGACGGCCGGGCGGGGCTGGCGGGCCGTGACGCGCCGGCCCGTTCGGCCGGCCGCTTGCCGCTAGATCGTGCGCGATCTAGTTTCGATCCTCGTGAGTCGCGCGCGCGCACAGAGCCCGGATCGGCCGGCAGACCACCTCCGCTTGGAGGACCAGCTCTGCTTCGCCCTCTACTCGGCGTCGCTCGCGATGAACAAGCTGTACCGCGGGCTCCTCGCCGAGCTCGGGGTCACGTACCCGCAGTACCTGGTCATGCTCGTGCTCTGGGAACGAGACGGGGTGCGCGTGTCGGAGATCGGGGAGCGGCTCTTCCTCGACTCCGCCACACTGACGCCGTTGCTCAAACGGCTCGAGCGGGCGGGGCTCGTCACCCGGACGCGCGCGACCGACGACGAGCGGAGCGTGATCGTGGCGCTCACCGACGCCGGGCGGGCGCTTCGGGCGCGCGCGGCGTCGCTGCCACCCCAAGTGGCCTGCGCCGCACTCGCTCCCGAGGATGAGGGAGATCTGCGTCCCCTGCATCGCTCGTTAAGCCAGCTCCGCGACCGCCTCCTCGCGCAGGGCTGACCCGTTGGGACCGGGCAAGGTGCTTGCGCGCGCATTTATATCGTGTACGATATTATCGTGTGCGATCTGCAGAACCGAACGACAGAACCCTCCTCTCACGACCGATGACCGTCACCCGCACCTCGCGCGCTCGACTCCTGTCGGCCGCCGCCCTCACCGTCGTTGCCGCGTCCGCCGCAGTGGCCCAGACGCCCGCCACTGCGACGACGCCCCGCACCGACGCGGCCGGCGCCGCAGGCAAGCCCACCGTCGTTCTCGTCCACGGCGCCTTCGCCAACGCGTCGAGCTGGGCGCGCGTGATCCCGATTCTCCAGCGCGACGGCTACCACGTCATCGCCGTCGAGAACCCGCTGACCTCGTGGGACGCGGACCTCGCGACGACCAAGCGTGTCATCGGCGCGCAGCAGGGCCCGATCGTTGTCGTCGGTCACTCGTACGGCGGAGCCGTGATCACCGGCGCGGCGGCGGGCAACCCGAATGTGAAGGCGCTGGTCTACATCGCCGCGCTCGCACCCGACTCCGGCGAGGCCGTTGCCGCGTTCCTCGACAAGTATCCGGCCCCGCTCTCCAAGGCGCTCGTTCCCGACCCGGCCGGGTTCCTCTACGTGGACCGCGCCAAGCTGCGCGACGTCTTCGCCCTCGACGTGCCGCAGGCCGAGACGGACGTCATGGCCGTCACGCAGAAGCCGATCAACGGCGCGTCGTTCCAGGCCGCTCCAGCCGTCGCGGCGTGGAAGCAGATCCCGTCGTGGTACCTCGTCGCGCGGCAGGACCGGTCGATCAACCCCGACCTCGAGCGCTTCTACGCGAAGCGCATGAACGCGACGACGGTCGAGGTCGCCTCGAGCCACGTGCCCTTCCTCTCGCACCCGGCGGAAGTGGCCCACCTCATCGAGCAGGCCGCGTCCGGCGCTCGCGCGACGCACACCGCGCCACGGTGATCGCCATGTCGCAATCGCAGCAGGACCTCGCCACCCGCTTCCGCGACCTGCACGCCCCCGGGACCGACGGCCCCCTCGTGTTGGCGAACGCGTGGGACGCGATGACCGCGCGCCTCGTCGAGGCGGCCGGCGCCCGCGCCATCGCGACCACGAGCGCGGGCGTCTCGTGGGCACTCGGCCGCCCCGACGGGCAGGGACTCACCCGCGAGGCGATGGTCGACGCGGTACGGAGCATCGTCGAGGCCGTACGCGTGCCGGTCACGGCCGACGTCGAGAGCGGCTACGGCACCGGCACTCCCGACGACGTGGCTGCGACCGTCCGCGGCGTGCTCGCCGCCGGCGCGGTCGGCGTCAACCTCGAAGACTCGCCCGGCCCGGGCGGTGCGCCGCTCGTCGACGTGGGCGTGCAGGCCGAGCGCCTCGCGTCCGCGCGCGCCGCGGCGGGGGCAGCAGGCACCGATCTCTTCGTCAACGCGCGCATCGACACCTACCTGCGGCAGGTCGGGGGCGCCGGGGAGGCGCGCTTCGACGAGACGGTCCGGCGCGCCCGCGCCTACGTGGACGCCGGTGCGAACGGCGTCTTCGTCCCGGGTGTGACCGACGCCGAGACGATCCGGCGCCTCGCGGGCGCGGTCGGGGCGCCGCTCAACGTGCTCGCCGGCCCGGGATCGCCGAGTGTGGCGGAACTGCGCGCGCTCGGCGTCGCGCGAGTGAGCGTCGGGCCGGGGCTCGCGCGCTCGGTCATGGCGCACGTCCGCCGCGCCACGACCGAACTGTTCGGGCCGGGGACGTACGACGCGCTCCGCGACCAGATGCCGTCCCCGGAAGCGAACGCCCTGTTTGCGAACCGGCCGTGACGATACATCCACCATCTTCGCCCGACCACCGCGACAGCATGACGTCCACGCTGCCCACCCCCGCCCCGCTCGTGCTCATCCCGGCGCTGCTGTGCGACGACGCGCTCTTCGCTGGCGTGCTCGCCGACCTCGGCAACCGCGTTGCGCCGGAGGTGATCGTCGCGTCGCGGCCCACGCTGGCCGACAGCGTCGCCGACATCCTCGCGCGCGCGCCGGAGCGCTTCGTGCTCGCGGGCGCGTCGTACGGCGGCATCGTCGCGCTCGAAGTCGCGCTCGCCGCGCCGGAGCGGGTCGCGGCGCTCTGGGTGACCGGAAGCGACCCCGGCGCGCCGGACCGTGACGCCAATCTCGGATTCGCCGGCATGCTCGAAGGGGCGACCGCGGACGCCATCGGCTACCTGTCGACGCGCGTCGTGCGTCCCGAGGCGACCACCGCCTCGGCGACGTTCACCGCGATGGCGGGCCGCGTGGGTGGCGCGACGGGCGCCGCGCAGATGCGCGCGCTCGCCGGGCGCACGGCGGCGTGGGACCGGCTCGGAGCGCTCACGATGCCCACCCTCGTGCTCTGGGGCGCGGAAGACGCGCTGGCCCCGGTCGCGGTCGGCCAGCGTCTTGCCGACGCGTTACCGCATGCGCAGTTCCACGTGCTGAATGGGTGCGGTCACCTTCCCATGCTCGAGGCGCCCAGCGAGGTCGCTGCCGTGGTCGGCGCGTGGTTGGACACGATGGTGTGACTTGGCGCGCGCCGGACGACACTCGGCCGGCAGGTCGAGGACGCGTCCGGCGCCGCGTGTCGCGCGTGTCCGCGGTCATTGGGTGTGTGCTCGCCGTCTCAGCCGACGCGCCCACGACCTCGACCGCTACTGAGTCGGGCGACGGACCCTCCGCCTGCCCCGGTCCGTTCGTCCCCGGCTGGAGCGGCCCCGGGGCCTTCGTCCCCGCGCGGCTTCGTCCCCGGGGCGTCATCGTCCAACCCGGTCCTACCGTCCGGCAGGTTCGTGCCCGGCTGGAGCGTTCCCGGGTGAATCGCCCCCGCCCGTTCCGTCTCAGCCCGCCAAGCGCAGCGTCACAGTGAACGTTGACCCCTGCCCCTCGCGGCTCCGCACCCGCAGATCGCCACCCATCCCCCGCGCCAGATCCCGCGCGATCGCGAGCCCGAGCCCCGTCCCGTCGTGCGCCCGCGTGTACCCGCCGCGCACCTGCACGAACGGCTGAAACACCGCGTCCAGCTTGTCGCGCGGGATCCCGATCCCGGTGTCCGTCACCTGCACGAACGCCACCCCCGCGCGCCCGCCGTCCGTGCCGTTCAGGCGCGTCAGCACCGCGACGCCGACGCACCCACCCTCGGGGGTGAACTTCACGGCGTTCGAGAGCAGGTTCACGAGCACCTGGACGAGCTTCTCCCGGTCCGCCCACACGAGCCGGCTCGCCGAGTCGGGGGTCTCGACCCGGAACCGGAGATGCTTGGCCGCGAGCTGCGGCTCGACGAGCGGCGAGACCGCCGCGAGCACGTCCGCGACGTCCACCGGCCGTACGTCGTACTCCACGCGTCCGCTCTCCAACTTCGCGTAGTTCAGCACGTCGTTGATGAGCCCGAGCAGGTGGCGTTGCGCCCGGTCGACGCGGCCGAGCGCGTGCTGCTGCGCCTCCGTCACCGGTCCGTGGAGCCCCATGTCGAGGAGCTGGACGTACCCCGCGATCGCGTTGAGCGGCGTGCGCAGCTCGTGGCTCATGTTCGCCAGGAACTGGCTCTTCCCCTGGTTGGCCTCCTCGGCCCGCTGCCGCGCCGCCTCCGCCTCCGCGCGCGTGGCGCGTTCGGCCGCGTACAGCCGCGCGCGCTCGACCGCCTGCCCGCACTGGTGCGCGAGGGCGACCATGAACACGCGGTCCTCGGGCGCGAACGCGCGCGCGTCGTCGAAGTTGAGGCCGAGGGCCCCGACCACCTGCGGCACCCCGCCGAGCCCCGGGGCGAGCAGCGGCACCGCCGCCATTCCCCCGCCGCCGTTCTCGGCCGACAGCCGCACGAGGTGCGGATACGACGCGCGCCGCTCCTCCACCGTCGACAGGAGGATGGGCTCGCCCGTACGAGCGACGTCGCTGAGCGGGAAGGCGGCCGCGAGCGGCACCCGCTGGTACGCCGCCGTCGCTCCCACGCTGTACCCGAACGAGGCGACGAGCTCGAGCATCGTTCCGGGGCCGTCGGGACCGTCGCCGCGGAACGCCACGGCCCCGCGGGACGCGCCGAGTGCCGCGGCGGCGCGCTCGACGACGACACGGGCGACCTCTTCGGGCGTCGCGGCCGCGACGAGCGCGCCCGTGACCGCGAGCAGCGCGTCAGCGCGCGCGACGGCCGCCGTCTGCGCCGCCGCGGACTCGACGCGCGCCGTGACGTCCTCCGCCAACAGCACGACCTCGCGTACCACCCCATCCACGTCGCGCACCGGGTACGCGGTGACTTCGATCCATGGCGCACGCCCGACGCCGAGCGTCACGGCGGCGTCGTGACGGATCGGGCCCGAGCGCGTGACCTCGCCGGCGAACGTGCGACGCAGCAGGGCGAGCGTGCCGTTCTGCGCCGGCTGTGGGTCATCGAGGATGTTGTACATCATCGCCTGCGCCGCCGTGATCCCGAATAGGCGCTCGAAGGCGGGGTTGACGGCGATCGTCTGCCCTCGCGCGTCGACGACGTGGACCGCCACCGGACTCTGCTCGTAGAGTGCGCGGTAGCGGCTGTCCGCCGCCGGGCCCACGCCGCCGGGCGGTGTGAGTGTGCCGACCGAATCGGAGCCGACGGCGGCGTCGCGCGCGGATTCGGGACCGAAGCGGTTCACGGGTCGGCGAACGGGGGAGGCGGCTGGCACGACGGGGGGACGACCGATGTAGCGCCCGCGCATCACGACGGGGCGACGGGCCGAAGATGGCCCGCCGCCCCGCGCAACGCCGCTTCCGTGACGGTCGTTCCCCGAACGTGCGTCTAGTGACGGCGGTCTCGGTGACCGCCGTCCCAGTTACGGCCGCCCGCCGCCGCCCGGCGGTCCGCCGAATGCGCGCCGGATCGGGTTCTTCACATCGTCACCGACCTTCGCCCACTGCGCGGGGGTGAGGATCGTTTGCGACGCCTGCACGGCCTCCGTGATGAGCTGCTGCCCGCGCGGGAACTCGGGGCGCAGCGTCGAGAGGACGACCGCGGGGTCCGGATTGTTGCCGAGCTTGCGCACCTTGGCCTGCAAGTCGGCGCGGAAGCGGCCGTAGCGCGCGGTGAGCGTGTCGCGGACGACTTCGAGCTTGCCGACCTGCGCCGAGTCGAGGGCGAGCGAGTCGCGCAGCTGGATCAGCTTGGCCGCGGGGTTCAGGCTCGCCGCGAGCGAGGTGCTCGCCGCGTCACTGCCGCCCGGCCCGCCGCCGAGCAGGCCGGTGAGCGGGCCGCCGCCCTCGCCGCGTCCTCCACCGCCACCAGGGCCCCCACCACCGAACCCGAACGCGCCGAACGGATTGGCGCCGTAGACGTAGCGCGCCTGAATCCCGAGCTGGAACGTCTGCCGGAACACCGACGCCTGCCCGGTCGTGTTGCCGAAGCGCTGATTCACGGTGTAGACGTACTGCTGCGTCGTCGGGTTGAATCCGCGCACGGCGAGCAACGTCTGGTCGGGTCGCACCGTCTGCCCCCACCCGCGCAGGTTGTTGGCGCCGTGGAAGAGCTGATCGAAACCGGCCAGCGTGTTGAGCAGCGTGGCCGAGAGCGTCAGCCGACGCTGGAGTCCGAGGCGGTCCGGCTTGTAGTTGAACTGCACGTCGAGCCCGGGCACCCACGGGCCGCGACAGCTGTTGCGCCCCGCGACGGCGCCGAGTTGCGACTCCAGACACGTCCGGGCGGCACTCGGCGCGCTCGCGAACACGCGCTGCATCCCGGCCGCGAGCGCCGGGTCGAGCCCCGGCGTGTTCGGGTTGAAGACGAACGCCGCGTCGTTACGCGCGCCGTCGCCGTTCACGTCGCCGTTGACCGTCGGCGTGTACGGCGAGCCGCTCGAAAGGCGGCCGATCCCGGTGACCTCGAGCGAGGCGTTGAGTGGGAAGGTGGCGGTCCCGATGATGTTGTGGCGGATGTCCTGGTCGGCGGCGCCCAACGCAAGCACGTTCGGGTTCCCGGCGGTCGGCGTCTGCTGGTAGCCGAACGCCGGCGGCCCGAACGCGTACGAGCTCTGGTCGCGGTTCCGCGCGATCGTCCACGACAGGTTGAAAATCGCGCCCCGCGACGTGAAGCCGTTGAGCGAGCCCGTGACCTGCGCGTTGCGCGACCGGAGACCCGAGGCGACCTCGAACACCTGCCCGAAGGCCGGATCGCGCCGGCTCGCGGCGAGCGCGGTCGCGCCGTTGAGCGGAGAGATCGCGGCCGCGGGGACGTAGACCGGGCGGTTGCCCTCCTGCGCGAGCGTGAAGCTCGGGGCGGTGTTGAGGTTGGCGTCGGTGACGCCGTACTGCGAGACGCCCCACGCGTAGCTCGCGTCGAGGCCCGCGGTCCACCGCTCCCAGAATCGGCGCGTCACGCCTAACGACGCGCGCACCGAGCGCGGCGAGCGGAAGTCGGGGGCGAACGCCGTCACGGTCGGGACCGCGCCCGTCGCGAACGCGTTGGGGGTGAGCGGCGCGCCCGCGCGCTGCGTGCAGGTGGTCGGGATCGCGGAGACGCCCTGCGCGCGGATCGTGGCGTAGTCCGGGCCGACCGGGTTCAGGCAGGTGATCTGCGTCTGGTCGCCCGGGAGTCCGGAGCCCTGCTGCGCCGCGGAGAAGAGCTGCGTCGGCGCGCGGCCGCGGAACTCGCCGATGCCGCCGCGGACGAAGAGCGTCGGGCCGCCGCGGAAGAGCGACGGCGCGCCGCTCGCCGCCTGACGCTGCTGCGCGGCGGCCTGCTTCGCGCTGTCCGGGAAGAACGTGTACGTAAAGCCGATGCGCGGGCTCGCGCGGATCTCGCCCGGGAACCGGTCGGTGCGCAGTCCGAAGGCGGAATCGACCCCGCGGTTGTAGGCGGGGACGCCCGAGTACGTCGTGCCTTCGACGCGCACGCCGTACGTGAGCTGAAAGTTGCGGCTCTGGCGCCAGGTGTCGCCGAGGTAACCGTTCAGGTTCAGCGCGCCGCCGTGCACGTTAGGCGCGCCGAGGGTGCGTTGGTAGAGCGCCGGCGTGTTGTCGAGGAAGTCGGCGAGCGTGTTGTACGTGTAGCTGCCGTACGGGCTGATCGACGTTTGCTGGGCGAAGCGGCTCGCGTTGAGCAGGCCGCCGAGCTTGATGCGGTGCTTGCCGTCGCCGGTGAGCAGCGAGAGTTCGTCGGTGGCCTCGACGTAGTTGGTCTGCCCCTCGTTCGGCAGGCCGGCGTTGGCGCCGAAGCCGAACGAGCTGATGCCCGTCGTGCCGTCGGCGAGCGTACTCGTGACGCGGACGCGCCCGCCCGGGATGTCGACGTACGGCGTCGCGTCGTTGCTCGCGCGGTTGACGTAGACGCGCCCCTCGTTCAGCAGCGCCCCGCCGAACACCTCGTTCGGGAAGCGGGACGAGAGCGACGCGAAGAGCCCGCCGCCGTGGTTACTGCTCTGCCCGCCGTTGGTCGGCACGGCGAACGGCGAGATGCGCGCCGCGTCCTGCCCGCGGTAGCTGTAGTCGCCGCGGAGCGTGAGCGTCTGCGACTCCGACAGGTTGAAGTCGAGGCGCGTGATCCCGGTGAACTGGTCGTTCACGCGCGTGCCCGGGATCGCCGACGCCGTCGCGGGGATGCCGCGCGCGCTGAGCGCGGCGAGGAAGCGCGCGGCGGAGTCGCTGCTCGCGCCGAGGCCGGCGAGCGCGCGCGGGTCGGCGCCTAACAGCGAGGTGAGCGGGTCGGTGCGGCGCGAGCCCTGGACGGCGACGAAGTAGAACGCCTTGTCCTGCCTGAACGCGCCGCCGACGCCGGCCGAGAGCTGGTTCGACGTGTAGCCGTTGCCGTAGACGCCGTTGAAGTCGGGCGTCTGCTGGAGCTGGGGCGCGCGGAGCGTGTACGTCCCGCCGAGGTAGAGGTTGTTGGTCCCCGCGCGCGTCGTGCTCGCCACCTGGCCGCCCGAGAACTGCCCGCGCGCGACGTCGAAGGTGTTGGTGATCACGCGCGTGGCGCGCACCGCCTCCTGCGGGAAGCTCGCGCCGCCGAACGTGAGCCCGTCGAGCGTCACGTTGTTCTGCGAGGCGCGCTGCCCCGCGACGTTGAAGCCCGCCTGCGTGGTGTCGTTCCCCGTCTGCGCGATGACGCCGGGCGTGAGCGCCGCGATCGCGTTCGGGTCGGTCGCGTCCACCGGCAGGCGGAGCGCCTGCTCGCCGCTGACCGTGCGCTCCGAGTTGCCCGGCTCCTGCCGCTGGCCCCCGCCGGTCGGCGCGCGGGCGGTCACGCGCACCCCGGCCAGCGTCGTCGTCGCCTGCGCGAGTGAGACGTTCGCGACCAGGCGGTCCTCGTCCCCCTCGCGCTGCACGTTGACCGTGCGCGGCTGCTGGCCGATGGCGCGGACGACGATCCGGTACCGCCCGCCGCCGTCGGGAAAGAGGACGGTGTACGTCCCCTTTTCGTTCGTCATGCGACTCCGGCTGACGCCGGTTTCGAGCGAGGTGACGGTTACCTGGGCGCCGGCCACGGGCTGTCCGCCGACGCCGGCGACCTTGCCCGTGACGATGTCGGTGGTGCTGCCGACCTGCGCGGACGCGACCGCGGGCGTGGCGGCGCTCACGGCGGCGCTCACGGAAATGGCGGCGGCGACTGCGCCGACGCGGAACGTTCGAGACATGATGAGGAGCGGTAGGGCGAGTGTCCGCAGTCAGAACGCAGGAGCCCCTCGAAGTGCTGCCTTTGCGCCCGGGTAGATTCCGGCATGGCAGAATCGTTCTCCGACGACGCGGCCGTGCCTCCGCCGTCGGTCGTGCCGGCGGCCGAGTTGCTCGTCGCGCGGGCGGTGGCGCGCCGGTCCGGGCGGCCGGTGTTCGCGGTGCGGGACCCCGCGACGGGCTCGCGCCGCCTCGCCGGCGAACCGCCCGACGACGTGCACGACCTCGCGTACCTCGTGGACCGCCGCGGCGGGGTGCGCTATGGCCCGGCAGGCCGCGCCGACGCGCCCGCGGCCGGCGCCGCGCTCGTCCGCGATGCGGCGCGCATCCCAGCGGCCGAACTGGCGGTGGCGCGTGACGTCGCGCTCGCCGCGGGCGCGACGGTGTTCGTCGCCGACCCCCCAGTCTCGTCGCTCGACGACGTGGACGACGACGACGAAACCGTCTTGCTCGCGGATCAGGGCGGCCCGGCGTTCCGCTTCGAGCCCCCGGACGACGGCACGCTCCGCTACGCCGTGCGCCCGTGGGGCGAACTCATCCTCGGCGACGACGCGCGCCGCGAGCCGCCGCGGAGCGTGAGCGACGCGGGCTGGATGCCGCGCGTCAGCGCGGTCCTCCGCACGCTGCGCCGCTTCCGCGAGCGCGGGGCGTCGCTCGCCACGCTCGGCGCCGTCGACGCGCGGGCGTGGGGCCGCGTCGAGCGGCTGGTGCCGGACGCGGAGCGCAAAGCACTGCGCCCGGGCGTCGTCGTCGGACGGCCCGGGCGCGAGGTCGCGGCCGCCGTCG
>JAABUZ0100008407.1_pt1 | contig 12138 bp, 8 predicted proteins | sample 5562091 | NCBI WGS metagenome assembly JAABUZ01 (sample SAMN12813069, study PRJNA571459) | rock metagenome | isolation source: Antarctica rocks | place: Antarctica: Victoria Land, Linnaeus Terrace sud | collected 2015-12-21
CCGAGCGCCCGCATCGCGCTTTCCTCGCCGACCTTCCACTTCGCGCTCTTGACGAACTGGAAGACGCCGATCGGCCAGCCCTGGTTCCACGCCCGCAGCGCGAGGCCGAAGGCGGCTGTCGACTTGCCCTTCATGTCACCGGTGTGCACGACGGTCAGCGCTCGGGTGCGGCGCTGGCGGGTGGTGAGGCCGTCGTCGGGGATGACGCTCGGATGGCCCTGCGGCATCCTCAGGCCACCTTCCGGCTCGGGGCGGCGGTGCGGGCGCGCACCGAGGATGCGAGGGAGTCCGCGGCGACCTCGTCCAGGCGCAGCAGCTCGCCGCCGAGCGCGGTCGCCAGGGTGGCGGCCAGGCCCAGGCGAACCGGCCCAGACTCGCAGTCGACGACGACGGACGCCACTCCAGCGGCGGCCAGCAGGCCCGCGGCGCGCTGGGCCTGCTCGACTGGTGCACCGGATGCGCCACCCGCCGGACCGGTAGCCCGGCCGTCCGTGACGACGACGAGTAGCGGCCGCCGCGACGGGTCCCGCATCCGCTCGACCCGCAGGACGTCGGCGGCGCGCAGCAGCCCGGCGGCGAGCGGGGTCCGGCCGCCGGTGGGCAGCGCCTGCAGTCGGGCTGCGGCGGCCTCGACGGACGAGGTCGGCGGCAGCGCCACCTGCGCGTCGGCGCCGCGGAAGGTCACCATCCCGACCTTGTCGCGCCGCTGGTAGGCATCGAGCAGCAGCGACAGGACGGCGCCCTTGACCGCGCTCATCCGCGCGCGGGCGGCCATCGAGCCGCTGGCGTCGACGCAGAACAGCACGAGGTTGCCCTCGCGCCCCTCCCGCACACTCTCGCGCAGGTCCTCGCCGCGGATCACCAGGCCGCGGCCGGTGCGACCGCGGGCCTGCTGATGCGGGGCGGCTGCCACGAGCGTGGCGGGCAGGTGCAGCCGGGTGACCCGCTCGGCCGGGATGCGCGCCGCCGTCACCCGGCCGGAGCCGCTGCGCGCCCGTGACCGCCGGCCCGCCGCGCCCGTCCCGACGCCGGGCACGGTCAGCAGCCGGGCGCGGAACGGGGTCGCGGCAGCGGCGGGCGGGGCCTCGGGTGCGGGCGCGGGGCGGGGTGTGCCGCTGTCGCCGGCTGATGCGGCCGCGCCCGACTGGGCCTCGTCCTGACCGCTCTCGTCCTCACCGCTGCCGTCCGGCGCACCCCCGCCGGGGCCATCCGGCGGCTCCTCGGGGCCGTCGCCCGCATCGCCCTCGTCCGCCGCCTCCTGCAGCGCCTGGTCGAGCTGCTCCTCATCGAGCCCCGGCGCGTCGAACGGGTTACGCCGCCGCCGGTGCGGCAGGGCCAGCCGGGCGGCGACGCGGACGTCCTCGGCGTCCACCTTCGCGCGGCCGGACCAGGCCGCGTGCGCCAGGGCGGTCCGAGCCATGACCAGGTCGGCGCGCAGCCCGTCGACGTCGAAGGCCGCGCACACCGTCGTGATCTGCCGGAGCGCCGCGTCGGGCAGCACCACGCTCGCCAGCCGCGCCCGAGCCCCGATGATGCGCTCAGCCAGCGCCTGCTCCTCGTCGACCCAGCGCTCGGCGAACCCGGCCGGGTCGTCGTCGGCCGCAAGCCGCCGCCGGACGACCTCGGCCCGCACGCCGGGCTCCCGCGGCGCGCTGGCGTCCACGGTCAGCCCGAACCGGTCGAGCAGCTGCGGGCGTAGCTCGCCCTCCTCGGGGTTCATCGTCCCGACGAGCAGGAAGCGACCGGCGTGCCGCACCGACACGCCCTCGCGCTCGACGTAAGAGGTGCCGAGCGCGGCCGCATCCAGCAGCAGGTCGACGAGGTGGTCGTGCAGCAGGTTGACCTCGTCGACGTACAGCACCCCGCGGTGCGCGGCGGCCAGCAGCCCCGGCTCGTACGCCTTGACCCCTTCGGTCAGCGCGCGCTCGAGGTCCAGGGAGCCGACCAGCCTGTCCTCGGATGCCCCGACCGGCAGCTCGACCAGCCGCGCCGGGCGCACCGCCACCGGCGCGGACGCGTCGTGCGGCCCGTCCGGGCACGCCCGGTCTGGTGCCGCCGGGTCGCACGAGAACCGGCAGCCGGGCACGACGGCGACCTCGGGCAGCACCGCGGTCAGCGCCCGCACGGTTGTCGACTTCGCCGTCCCTTTCTCGCCACGCACCAGCAGCCCGCCGATCGCCGGCGACACCGCGTTGAGGATGAGCGCGAGGCGCATGTCGTCCATCCCGACAACGGCACTGAACGGGTAGGCCGTCATGTCGACTCACCGCCACTGTGCTTATGTGAGGGCTCGCCCTCGAGCTCGCCCTCGAGCTCCAGATAGGTATCCCGCAGCCCGTCGAGCGTGGCCTGCTCGGGGTGCTCCCACAGCTCGCGGTCGGCCGCCTCGAGCAGTCGTTCTGCGATGCCGCGCAGCGCCCAGGGGTTGGAGCGCTGCATGAACGCCCGCACCTCGGGGTCGAAGACGTAGGACGCGGCGAGCTGCTCGTACATCCAGTCGTCGACCACGCCCGCGGTCGCGTCGTAGCCGAACAGGTAGTCGACCGTCGCGGCCATCTCGAACGCGCCCTTGTAGCCGTGGCGCTGCATCGCCGCGGTCCACCGCGGGTTGACTACCCGCGCCCGGAACACCCGCTTGGTCTCCTCCGCGAGCGTGCGGGTGCGGACCTGGTCGGGCACTGCCGAGTCGCCGACGTAGGCCGCGGGCGAGCTGCCGGTCAGGTGCCGCACCATCGCCACCATCCCGCCGTGGTACTGGAAGTAGTCGTCGGAGTCGACGATGTCGTGCTCCCGGGTGTCCTGGTTCTTCGCCGCCACCGCGATGCGCCGGAACGCCGTCTCCATGTCGCCGCGCGCCTCCCGCCCGCCCAGGTCGCGGCCGTAGGCGTAGCCGCCCCAGACGGCGTAGACCTCGGCGAGGTCGGCGTCGCTGCGCCAGTTGCGGGCATCGATCAGCGGCAGCAGCCCGGCCCCGTACGCGCCGGGCTTGGAGCCGAAGATGCGGGTGGTGGCGCGGCGCCGGTCGCCGTGGGATGCGGTGTCGGCGTCGGCGTGCGCCCGGACGAAGTTGGCCTCGGCGGGCTCGTCCAGCTCGGCCACCGCGCGGACGGCGTCGTCGAGCAGCGCCACGACGTGGGGGAACGCGTCGCGGAAGAAGCCCGAGATGCGCACGGTGACGTCGATGCGCGGCCGGCCCAGCTCGGCTGCGGGCACGACCTCGAAGCCGGTGACCCGACGCGAGGCGTCGTCCCACACCGGCCGGCAGCCGAGCAGCGCCAGGACCTCGGCGATGTCGTCGCCCTGGGTGCGCATCGCCGACGTGCCCCAGACCGTCAGCCCGACCGAGCGCGGGTACTCGCCGGTATCGGCGAGGTGGCGGGCGAGCAGAGAGTCGGCCAGCGCGGTGCCGACGTCCCACGCGTTGCGCGACGGGATGGCCTTGGGGTCGACGGAGTAGAAGTTGCGCCCGGTCGGCAGCACGTTGACCAGGCCGCGGGTGGGGGAGCCGGAGGGGCCGGCCGGCACATACCGGCCGTCCAGCGCGCGCAGCAGGTTGGTGATCTCGTCGGTGGTCTGGGCGAGGCGCGGGGCGACCTCGGTCGCGGCGAAGCGCAGCACCCGGATGACGTCGGCGGGCCCGGCGCCGAGCACCTCGCCGGCGACCAGCGGAGCCTTCTCCGCCTCCCACCCGGCGGTGTCGAGCGCGGCGACAAGCCGGCGGGCGAGCGTCTCCAGCAAGTCGACCGCGTCGGCCCCGCTGACCGCCGGGCCGCCGGTGATGGCGGTCAGCGCCGCTGGCACGGTAACCCGCGCGCCGGGGTCGGCGAGCAGCGCCTTCTCGTCCAGCCCGACCCACGCCGCGAGCGCGGAGCGCAGCCCGGGCAGCGCCACCGAGCCGCCCCACACCTGCGCCGCGCGCAGCACGGCGAGGACGAGGTCGATGCGCGCCTCGCCCGCCGGAGCGCCGCCGAGGATGTGCAGCCCGTCGCGGATCTGCACGTCCTTGACCTCGCACAAGTAGCCGTCGACATGCAGGACGAACGCGTCGAAGTCGTCGTCGCCCGGCATGGCGTCCAGGTGCAGGTCGTGCTGCAGCTGCGCGGCCTGAATCAGCGTCCACACCTGCGCGCGCACGGCGGGCAGCTTGATCGGGTCGAGCGCCTGGACGGTCGCGTACTCGTCCAGCAGCTGCTCGAGCTTGGCCATGTCGCCGTAGGTGTCGGCCCGGGCCATCGGCGGGATCAGGTGGTCGACGATCACGGCGTGCGCTCGGCGCTTGGCCTGCGTGCCCTCGCCCGGGTCGTTGACGATGAACGGGTAGACCATCGGCAGGTCGCCGAGCACCGCGTCGGGGGCGCACCCGGCCGACAGCCCCAGGCCGTTGCCGGGCAGCCACTCGAGTGTGCCGTGCTTGCCCAGGTGCACGACAGCGTCGGCGCCGAAGGTGCGGTCGAGCCAGCGATAGGCCGCGAGGTAGTGGTGGCTCGGCGCCAGGGCGGGGTCGTGGTAGATCGCGACCGGGTTCTCACCGAACCCGCGGGGCGGCTGGATCATCAGCACGACGTTGCCGAACCGCAGCCCGGCCAGCACGATCTGCGCGGCGCCACCCTCGCCGTCGAGGTACAGCTCGCCGGGCGGCTCGCCCCACGCCTCGACGATGGACTGCCGCAGCGGCGCCGGCAGCGCATCGAACGCGGAGCGGTACTCCGCGAGCGGCACCCGCATCGGAGCCGCGGCGAGCTGGGCCTCGGTGAGCCACTCGACGTCGTGGCCACCGGCGGCGATGAGCCGGTGGATCAGCTCGTCGCCGTCCTCGGGGAAGCTGTCGGCCGCCTGGCCGTTCGGGTCGCCACAGTCGTAGCCGGCCTCCCGGAGCGCCTGGAGCAGGACGACGGCCGAGGCGGGGGTGTCGAGCCCTACCGCGTTGCCCACCCGCGCGTGCTTGGTGGGGTAGGCCGACAGCACGATGGCGAGGCGCTTGTCGGCGTTGGGGATGTACCGCAGCCGGGCGTGCCGGACGGCGATGCCGGCCACACGCGCGGCCCGCTCGGCGTCGGCGACGTACGTCGGGATGTCGCCCTCACCGACGGTTGGGACGAGCTCCTTGAACGAGAACGGGACCGAGATGAGCCGCCCGTCGAACTCGGGAATGGCGACCTGCATCGCGGCGTCCATCGGGGTGAGCGCCGCATCGGATGCCTCCCAGGCCGCCCGCGACGTGGTCAGGCACAGCCCCTGGACCACAGGCACGCCGAGGGCCGCGAGCGCGCCGACATCCCAGGCGTCGTCCCCGCCGGCGGTCGCGCCGCTGGCAGCAGCGCCTCCTGCGGCCAGCACCGTGACGACGAGCGCGTCAACCCCGGCCAGCAGGTCGTAGACGGCGGCATCGGCGGCCCGCAGCGACCCGCAGAACACCGGCCGTGCGTTGGCGCCCGCATCCTCGATCGCGGCGCAGAGGACGTCGACGAATCCGGTGTTGCCCGCAACGGCGTGCGCCCGGTAGAACACGACGCCGACCGTGGGCCGGGCGGGGTCGGCGGCGTACTCGCCGTGCAGCCCGGTGGAGGGCAGCGGCTGCGGCGGCTCGTAGGCCTCGCCGGTCATCCGCAGCGCGTCGGACAGGAACGCGGCGAGGTTCGTCAGGTTGCCCGGTCCACCTTCACGCAGGTAGGCGAGCGCCTCCGCGGCGATGCCGGCGGGGACGGTGGAGCGGGCCATCAGCTCGGCATCCGGCGCCGCCTCACCGCCGAGGACGATCACCGGCAGGCCGCTGGCGAGGACGGCCTCGAGCCCTGCCTCCCAGGTGCGGGCGCCGCCCAGCAGCCGGACGACGACGCACCATGCCCCGTCAAGCAGCGCGGGCAGGTCACCGGGCGCCGTGCGGGCCGGGTTCGCGGTGCCGTAGAAGGCGCCGCTGGTGGCACTGGTGGCGCTGGCGGCGCTGGCGGCGCTGGCGGCACTGCCGCGGGCGGCGAGCAGGTCGGTGTCGGCGCTCGACAGCAGCAGGATCACGCGGGCGCTCCAGGCGGGACGAACGGCAGCCCGGCGGGGGCGCCGTCGCTGATGAGGCCGAGCAGCGCCGCCGTGTCGACATGCTGCTCGACCAGGTCGCCGAGCACGTCGAGCCGGCGCTCGCGCACGTCCGCGAAGCAGACCGCATCCACCCCTGATGCCGGGACGAACGCGCGGCCGGACTGCTCGGCCACGGCGCACAGGAATGCCCGGCGGAACCCGTCGTTCTCCATCGCCCCGTGCCACGTCGTGCCCCACACCGACCCGGCGCTACAGCCGTCGAGGAACGGCTCCCCACCATCGGCGCTCACCACGCCGGAGTGGATCTCGTACGCCTCGACGGGATGGCCGAGCGCCGCCCCGACCGGGCGGTCGAGCACCTTGGCCGGGCCGAAGCGGACGGTCGCGGGCAGCAGGCCCAGCCCGGCCACGGTGCCGGCGCGGCTCTCCACCTCGTCCTCGATCGTGCGCGCCAGCATCTGGTAGCCGCCGCAGACGCCCAGCACCGGCCGGCCCCGCCGGGCGTGCTCGACGACCGCGGCGGCCAGCCCGCGCTCGTGCAGCCAACCGAGGTCGGCCACGGTGGCGCGGGTGCCGGGGAGCACGACGAGGTCGGCGTCGGCCAGCTCCTCGGGCTCGGCGACCAGCCGGAGCGCGACGCCAGGCTCGGCCGCGAGGGCGTCGACATCGGTGACGTTGCTGATCCGTGGCAAGCGCACGACCGCGATGCGCAGGGTCTCACGTACGGCGCGCCCTCGAGCCCGCGCGGAGCCGAAGCGGGCCAGCCCGAGTGAGTCCTCGACGTCGACCTCCAGCCCGTCGGTCCACGGCAGCACCCCCAGCACCGGCCGGCCGGTCGTGGCGCTGATCATCTCGAGCCCCGGCGCGAGCAGCCGCGCATCCCCGCGGAACTTGTTGACGAGGAACCCCGCGACCAGCGCCTGGTCCTCGGGGGACAGCAGCGCGACAGTGCCGTGCAGCGCGGCGAACACCCCGCCCCGGTCGATGTCGCCGACGACCAGCACGGGCAGGTCGGCCTCGCGGGCCAGACCCATGTTGGCGATGTCGGTAGCGCGCAGGTTGACCTCGGTGGGGCTGCCCGCACCCTCGCAGACCACCACGTCGAAGCGGGCGCGCAGGTCGGTGAGGGCGCCGGTCACCGCCGCCATCAGCTGCGGCTTGAGCGGCCGGTAGGACATCGCATCGACCTCGGTGAGCGGCCGGCCCATGAGCACGACCTGGCTGCGGCCGTCGCCGCCGGGCTTGAGCAGCACCGGGTTCATCGCCGCCTCGGGCTCGATGCCGGCGGCGGCGGCCTGCATCGCCTGGGCTCGCCCGATCTCAGCTCCGCCGCGGGTGACCATCGAGTTCAGCGACATGTTCTGGGCTTTGAACGGCGCCACCCGGACCCCGCGGCGCACCAGAGCGCGGCAGATGCCGGCGGTGACGACGCTCTTGCCCGCGTCCGAGGTGGTGCCCGCGACGAGCAACCCGCCGGTCAGCCCCCGCCCGCTCACGGCGCGCGCTCCACAGCAGCAGCGAGCCCCGCGGCCAGCACCACAGCCGTTGCGCAGACGAGGGACGCCAAACGCACGGCGCGGCGCAGGTCGGCTGCGGTGGGTGCAGGCCCGTCGCCATGCGGCCCGCGGACCTCGGGACTCCCGCCATAGCTGAGCGGCCCGCCGAGCGTGACGTCTAGAGCCCCGGCGAAGGCGGCCTCGCACTGCCCGGCGTTGGGGCTGGGATGCCGGCCGCCGTCCCGCGCCACCACCTGAAGCGTGCGCCGCGGGCTGCCGCCGACCAACGGTGCGAGCACCGCCGCGAGCAGGGCCGTCATACGCGCCGGAACGAGGTTCGCCAGGTCGTCGAGCCGCGCCGAAGCCCAGCCGAAGTTGGCGTACCGCGGGCTGCGGTGCCCGACCATTGCATCGAGGGTGTTGACGGCACGGTAGCCGACCAGCCCCGGCATCCCCGCGACCGCGCCCCACAGCAGCGGGGCGACGACGGCGTCGGCGGTGTTCTCGGCGACGGACTCCAGGGCCGCACGCGCCAGTCCGGCGGCGTCAAGCTGCTGCGGGTCCCGGCCGCACAGCGCGGGCAGTAGGGCGCGGGCGGTTGCGAGGTCGCCGGCGTCCAGGGCATCGGCGACAGCAGTGCCGGCGCGGGCGAGCGAGGTGCCGCCGAGGACGCTCCACGTCGCGCCCACGAGTGCGACCCGTCTGTTACGGGGGGTGGCCCGCTCCGCCAGAGCCGCTGCCGCGACAGCAGCCCCGACGCACAGCGCGGCGTAGCTCAGCCCGCGGCCCCGAGAGTCGGCCCAGACAGCGCGCTCGAGCCGCCCGGCGGCCAGGCCAAAGCCCGCGACAGGATGTGCCCGCGCGGGATCGGCCCAGGCACGGTCGGCGAGGTAGCCGACCAGCAGGCCGGTGGCGCGGACGGTTGACGTCGGCACCCTCAGGGCGCCGACGGATAGCAGGGCACGCGTCGCATAGCAAGGAGCCTCTTCGGGTTTCCACGCCCGTAGGTCGGTCGGTCGCGACGGACGCAGTGTCCTGGCTCCCGGATCGGCGCTCGCCCCCGGCCTTCCAACCCGTGAGGGCCGTGACCATACGAGGGGGGTCTGCTCCCCGGTGACAGTGGCGGGACCGCGTCGGACTCACACCGACTTCCTGCAACCGTCGCAACCAGACTTAACACGCTGGTAAGGCGCCGCGTCAACGCGTGGTCGCCGCGGAGCTAATCCGGCGCCGCCAACCGGCCGCCGATGACGACGGTCGCGTCCTGCTCCTCGGACCGCGCCACCCGCCCCGCCAGCCCGCCCCGCGCGAGGGCGTCCAGTGTCTCCGGTCCCTGTCGCTCGCTGGTCTCGACGAGCAGGTGCCCCCCGGCGGCGAGCCACAGCGGCGCGGCGTCGATCACCCGGCGCTGGACCTCGATCCCGGCGGCGCCGCCGTCGAGCGCCGTTCTCGGCTCGTACTCACGCGCCTCCGGCGGCATCAGGGCGATGGCCTCGGTCGGTACGTAAGGAGCGTTGGCGACGAGGACGTCGATCCGGCCCCGCAACTCGGCGGGCAGCGGCTCGTACAGGTCGCCCACGTACACCCGGCTCGCCGCGCCTCCCACCGCAGCGACGTTGAGCTGCGCGCAGGCCACCGCGACCGGGTCGATGTCGGCCGCATGCAGCTCGACCCCCGGCCGCGCCACGAGCATCGCAGCCCCCACCGGACCTGCCCCGCAGCACAAGTCGAGCACTACGGCATCGGGCGCGGCAAGGGCGATGGCCTGGTGGGCGAGGAACTCGGTGCGCCCACGAGGGACGAACACCCCGGGGACGACGGTGATGCGCAGCCCGCAGAACTCAGCCCAGCCAAGGATCTGCTCCAGCGGCAGCCCGGCGACGCGGCGCTCGACCATCGCGTCGAGCTCGGCGGGCGTTCCCGCCGCGCCGATGAGCAGCTGCGCCTCGTCCTCGGCGAACACGCAGCCCGCTGCCCGCAGTCGGGCGGTCACAGCAGTTCGTGACGGTGACACGGGCTCCCCGAGTGACGACGCCGCGTCCGCGGCTTGCGTCGGCGCCGGCGCGATGCTATCGAGCTGTCCTCCAGCCCGGCCAGTCATTCTTGCCAGCACTGGATGCGACGATGACGCCATGGCCAGCAGCTGGGACACCCCCGAGCGGTGCGCTCTGCGTGCGAGCGTGCGGCGCTTCACCGAGCGCGAGGTCGTTCCGCACCTCGCGCAGTGGGAGGACGAGGGCGAGCTGCCGCGCAGCTTGCACCTGGCTGCGGCCAAGGCCGGCCTACTCGGGGTGAGCTTTCCAGAGGAGCTCGGCGGCGGCGGTGGCACCACCGTCGACTCCATGATTGTGACCGAGGAGATCATCCAGGCCGGCGGGTCCTCCGGCGTCGTCGCAAGCCTGTTCACCCACGGCATCGGCCTCCCGCATCTGGTGACCGCGGCCGACCCGCACCTGCTGGATCGGGTGGCGCGGCCGGTACTGGCCGGTGAGAAGATTGCCGCTCTGGCCGTGAGCGAGCCCGACGCCGGCTCCGACGTCGCCCGGCTGCGCACCCGCGCCGTCCGCGAGGGCGACAGCTACGTCGTCACCGGCTCGAAGATGTACATCACCTCTGGCACCCGCGCCGACTTCGTCACCACAGCAGTCCGAACCGGTGGGGAGGGTGCGCACGGCATCTCCCTGCTGTTGCTCGAGCGCGGGATGCCGGGCTTCACGGTCTCCCGGCCACTGCGCAAGATGGGCTGGCTGTGCTCCGACACCGCCGAGTTGACCTTCGACGAGGTGCGCGTGCCCGCCGGCAACCTCATCGGCAGCGAGGGTGCAGGGTTCGCTCAGATCATGCAGCAGTTCGTCCCCGAGCGGCTGTCCCTCGCCGTGCAGGCCTACGCTACCGCCCGGCGCTGCCTCGACCTCACGCTGCAATGGGTGAAGCAGCGGGAGACGTTCGGCCGGCCGCTCGCGACCCGCCAGGTCGTCCGGCACCGGGTGGCCGAGATGGCGCGCCAGGTCGACGTCGCCCGCACCTACACGCGGGCCGTCGTCGACGCCTGGCAGGCGGGCGACGACGTCGTCCAGCGCGTGGCGATGGCTAAGAACACCGCCGTTGCGGCGTGCGACTACGTGGTCAACGACGCGGTCCAGCTGCACGGCGGCATGGGCTACCTGCGCGAAAGTGAGGTGGAGCGGCACTACCGCGACAGCCGCATCCTCGGCATCGGGGGCGGCACCACCGAGATCATGACCGAGCTGGTGTCACGGCTGCTGCTCGGCTGACCCCGTCGCCAACCCTCGCCTGCGGACAAGGAGACCCTCATGGACTGGAAGCTTGCGCAGATCGTCGTCCCGGTCGCAGACGTCGATCGCGCCAAGGCGTTCTATGCCGAGAAGGCCGGCTTCGGCCTCGACGTCGACCACCAGGCTGGTGACTTCCGCGTGGTGCAGCTGACGCCGCCGGGCTCGGCCTGTTCCATCGCGCTGATGCGCAACCCTGACGCTGCCGGCTCGCTGCAGGGGCTGCACCTGGTCGTCACCGACATCGACGCAGCGCGCGCGGAGCTCGACGGGCGCGGGGTCGAGGTCGGCGAGGTGTTCCACTTCGACGTCGGCGGACAGGTGCCCGGCCCCGACCCCGAGCGACGCGACTACGCCTCGTTCCTGTCCTTCAGCGACCCCGACGGCACGGGTTGGCTGGTGCAGGAGGTGGGCCGGCGGCAGTCCGACCCGCAGCCCGCTACGGAAGATGCCGCCGGATGAGCCGCCAGATCCAGGTCACCTTCGACGCCCACGACCCGCGGGCGCTGTCGTGCTTCTGGCGCGACGCGCTGGGCTATCTCCACCCGGGGCCGCCTGGGGTCGAGCTGCCGGAGGGCGCCGATCCGCTGGCCGCGTGGGACGACTTCCTCGCGCGGGCCGGGGTGCCGGAGGAACAGCGCAACTCGAGGTCGGCTCTCGAGGACCCCGACGCGCGCGGCCCCCGCTTGTTCTTCCAGCAGGTGCCGGAGGGCAAGGCCGTCAAGAACCGCGTCCACCTCGACGTCCGGGCGGCTCCCGGACTGCAGGGTGGCGACGAGCGGATGGCGGCGCTGGAGGCCGAGTGCGCGCGCCTCGTCACGCTCGGAGCGACGCGGGTGCACCGCGAGGAGCCCGCTCCCCCGATGCAAGCCGGCTTCATCGTGATGACCGACCCCGAAGGTAACGAGTTCTGCCTGGACTGACGCCAGCTCAGCCGGTCAGCCGACGAGCACTGTGGCGAGTCGCTCGAGCTCCGCCTGCGCGTCGTTCGTCAACCCGCTATGCACCGGACCGGCTGACACGACCGTGCTGCGCGGCGCGGTCAGCCACCGGAACCGCTGCCCCAGAGAGGTCTGGCCCGCCGGGCCCCCGCCCGAGCAGGTGCGGCGGACAGCCTCGGCCGCCGCACGGACTGCGTCGACGTCGACGCCCGGGTCCAGCGACCGCAGCCGGTTCTCGTCGAGTCTGATCTTCGCGGCAAGAAAGTCCTGCTGTTGGCAGTAGAGAAGGACGCCGATGTTGACGCACTCCCCGCGTTCAATGCGGGGGGTGGCGCGCAACACCGCGTACTCGAAGACCTGCAGGCTCACGGTCGC
>JAABUZ0100008408.1_pt1 | contig 12136 bp, 18 predicted proteins | sample 5562091 | NCBI WGS metagenome assembly JAABUZ01 (sample SAMN12813069, study PRJNA571459) | rock metagenome | isolation source: Antarctica rocks | place: Antarctica: Victoria Land, Linnaeus Terrace sud | collected 2015-12-21
ATTGATGGCGTTGAAGCTAGAGGAGAAAGAGGAAACTATAGTACACAACCTGTTAAATTTAACTTCACTCCTATTAATTAACTGTTCTTTACATACTTCGGAATTTTCCCGCCGACTTACTTAGATCTAACCAAAAAGCTTTAATTCAACAGCAAGGAGTTATTCTGTAAAAATATTAATCAAGATGAGAGATTTAGCAAGAGAGCAATGCGAAGCGTAAAATTGTCTGTTAGTGGCTCTTATCAATTAATATTACGTCAACAACCTGACCTGCTAGAGTAAGCTGGTTCGGAGTACTTTTGAATTTGGAATTAGTTTAAAAATATGAAGGAATCAGCTCTGAACTCACTAAAGTTAAATCATGATTCCAACTCTAACTTAGAGTCGCCTTTTTGCGAAAAAAATGGCTTGCTGGAGTTTAAGGAAGGATTTACCGAGCCTGAGTTCTTCACACGCTGGTCTTTTATTACGCATCTGTATGATGAGCAAGTATTCATAGACCATTACGTACTGACTTTTCCAGACCGTAGCACTCTCGAAAATTACGCCGATGCTTTGCGATTGGGTAATGCCCAGATTGTAGAGGGGCCAGGACTCTTCCCTGTTGAGTTTTGTCCCGATACCTACACTCTAGCCCCAGACTTGTGGATGCATTTTATGACAATGTTGATGCCATCGGGTGGACTATTGGTTCTGAATTCACCCCACGCATCGGGCGATGAAAAAGACCGTTTTATTCAGAAAAGGGGACTAGCTGCTGTCCACCATGTTGCTATTCGCGTTGACGATGTGCATGCGGCAGCTTTGCTCTGGCAGAAAAAGGGGTTTCAGCCATTGTCTTTAGAGCCTATGAATGGAGACAAGTTATGCCAATGGTTTCTGGAAAACTCAGATAGACAAATTATAGAGTTGATCAGCCGCAGTCCTGACAACAACGCAACTTTTGACTGCCATAATATAGGTAGACTTCGCCTTGCAGAGGTGGCTGAATAACTAGACTTCATTGTTGATGGGGATGGCGATGAGCGGAGCGCTATAAGAGTCTTTATCATGTCGGATCGCTTAAGCATTAAGCATACTGTTCTCGTCTTTGGCAGCATCAACATGGATTTGGTTGCCAAGGCATCCCGGCTGCCAGTACCTGGTGAAACGCTACTCGGGCGTGACTTTTTTACCGTGCCGGGTGGCAAAGGGGCAAATCAGGCGGTGGCGATCGCTCGCCTCGGAGTTGCTACCAAGATGGTGGGGCGTGTAGGTGGGGACAGTTTTGGCGGTGAATTAATCAATAGTCTTCAAACATCTGGGGTGCAGACTGAGCATGTTTTAGTGGATCAGGCAGCTGGTTCTGGGGTGGCGTTGATTGCGGTGGATGATGGCGGTGAGAACCAGATTATTATCGTCCCTGGTGCGAATGGGCGTGTGAATGAAGCGGATGTAGAGCGGCTTCAGGGTTTGTTACTGGGCGCTTACGCCATTCTCCTACAATTTGAAATCCCCATACAAGCTGTTCTGTCAGCTGCCCAGGCGGCTCGACGGGCTGGAGTACGAGTGATTCTCGATCCCGCACCAGCCCATCTGGACGTTCCATCTGAGCTTTATCCCTTGGTTGACATCATTACCCCCAATGAAGTTGAGGCGGGGCAACTGGTTGGTTTTCCCGTAGATGGGTTAGAGGCAGCAGAGTCGGCAGCATCTGTTTTACGGCAACGGGGTGTGGGAAGTGTGATCGTGAAACTGGGCGCACGGGGTGCTTTGTGTGCAACAGGCAGCGAAACATTCCTGATACCGGCTTTTCCAGTGCAAGCTGTTGACACCGTGGCAGCTGGGGATGCGTTTAATGGGGGTCTGGCAACTGCTCTGGCGGAGGGGCTTTCCTTGCGGCAAGCTGTTGTTTGGGGAGCTGCTGCGGGTGCGATCGCATCTACCAAACAAGGCGCACAATCTTCTATGTGCGATCGCGACACGTTCAACAAGTTTCTCAGCGAGAGAGAAACCCCTACTGGATATTCTAGGTAAAATAGAGGCTATAGCTTGTCTTGCAACCCGGAGGCAACAACGAATGGTACAAACACCATCCAAAACTCTAACGCTGGAGGAGTTTCTAAAATTGCCAGAAACCAAACCTGCCAGTGAGTACATTGATGGTCAAATTATTCAGAAGCCAATGCCGCAGGGGAAACACAGCACTATTCAAGGCGAACTTGTGACAACTATTAATGCTGTGGTGAAACCCAAGCGCATTGCGCGTGCGTTTCCTGAATTACGTTGCACTTTTGGTTGCCGGTCAACGGTGCCGGACGTATCTATCTTCGTCTGGGACAGAATTCCGCGTGATGACAATGGCGAAATTGCCAACACATTCCCAATAGCCCCCGATTGGACCATCGAAATTTTGTCACCTGACCAGAATCAGACAAAAGTTACAAAGAACATTCTGCATTGTCTCAAGTATGAGACGCGAATGGGTTGGTTAATCGATCCGGACGAGCAAACAGTGTTTGTTTATCTACCCAAGCGAGAGCCAGAAGTATTTGATCAGCCAGAACAACAGCTTCCTGTACCGTCCTTTGTTACTGAGTTACAACTGAGTGTGGGAGACTTGTTTGGTTGGCTACTGGGTTAAAGAGCGCAGCGATGTGAAAGCTAATTTGCCATTACGATCAAGGATGCGGAATTTTACAGAGTTACTCTGGCACGCAGTTCGCGTTCTTGACGCTCCTTGTCCTCAAAAAGACCCTTAAAAATCAGTGGCACTATGATTTTTCCGAAGACAAAACCTGACTGATTCCTACTATCTCCAACACCTAAAGATGACTCACAGATAATTCGACGCGTACCTGATTTCTCCATAGCAGCAATAATGTTCTTCGTGCCTGTGGATAATACTGTTGTGGCAGAAAGACTTCTCGTACCCAGTGCACATAGTACCGCATCCTGACCAACCATTGCTGCCTCAACCGAGGCAGGATCAAGAACGTCGCCCCGAACAACGGACAGTTGATCCGGCTCAAATGAGAGCGCTTCATCCAAGCCTTCTTGGATTACGGACGGATTACGCGCGAACGCAGTCACCTCGTGACTGAGCAGCAGCGCTTGCTCCGTCAGGCACTGCCCCGTCGCTCCAGTAGCACCGAAAATTAAAACCTTCATCCAAGACCTTTGCGAAAATTGAATACTTGCATCGTAAACTTCCGTTTTCCACCATAGCGCGATCTGGCTTTAGCCAGATATCTGCCGGAGGCAGATCGCACAGACTCAAAAAAATCTCCAGCAACCACTTCGCAGCGTGATGCAACTCCCTGTGCCTCAATCAAATCCAAAGCACCTTCAGCAAATCAGCGAGCCCAAGCTTCGCGGCGGCTTATATTGACGCAGAGAGCCAGTCGCCAGTCGCCATTTGTATCATTGCCACCTCTGGCGGTAATTCCGGAGTCATGCGATGATTGGCAAACAAGTAGTCACAACCGCTGATCGCCTCTGCTTTTGGGCAGCAGTAAGTTTTGCTTTTTAAAGCCACCCGCTTTATATATTGTTACAAGCGGAGGAAAAATTAGAATTTGTTTCATCGGTATCACACCGCTCCGGGCGCATGCATGGCTCAGCAAACAAGAAGTGGATTAAGGGCAGCAACTCTGTACCAGCGTAGAATGAAAGCAGAATCGATGTGATAGGGTATGCCCAATCGACGCCATGACCCAAACGAAGCAGCGTTTTCAAAGTTTTGAAGAGTACCTGTCCTACGAGGATGGCACAGAGAACTTATATGAGCTATTCAACGGAGAGTTGATCCTCGTGCCGCCAGAATCTGGGAAAAATACAGCGCTCGCTGTCTTCTTGCTGCTACAGTTTGCCGCGATCGTCGGTCACTTGAGGGTTAGACCTCACGGGTTGGAACTCGAAGTCAGAGGAGAACCGAGAAACCGTTATCCCGATCTCACTATCATTAGAGCCGAACACATTCAGCAGTTAGATCGACGTAATACCTTGCGGCTTTCAATGGCTCCCCCCTTACTCGTGATTGAAATCGTTAGCCCCGGAGAGTTGCAGCGCGACAGAGATTACATCGCCAAGCGAGCGCAATATCAGGAGCGAGGGATTCCGGAATATTGGGTTGTAGACCCCCAGATTGAAACCGTTCTGGTCCTGGAACTAACCGAAACGGTCTATGTAGAAGTAGGTACTTTTTCTGGCAGCGATCTTATTCGTTCTTCCCTGTTGGGACAACTAAACCTCACAGCATCACAGATTTTTGCAACTTCTTAACTAAGAGCTGATTTATAAAGTAATGTTAAAGACATTTGGTAGAGATAAAGCGATCGCGTATCATACCCTACGTGTGACAAACAAGCAGGGTGCAGATCATAAGAATTACATAGAAAACGGCTCTAGACGAAACTACCAGTCACAACCGCTTATTTAAAGCAAGACACTTTTCAATCTAGAGAATCCACATGACTTTTCGCATAGGCTCTTACTGCTGCCCTCTTTCTGTTCATCTTGCGTTTCAGTAGCATTCCTGCGCCCCCAATACCAAGAGCTAACATGCCCAAGCTAGAGTTCGACTCAGGGACAGGGTGAACTTGAAAGTTGGTAATATCGTCACGGAGCAGCTCCATCGTTGTGGGATTGGTAGTAGTAAACGTGTAGTGAAAACTCAGATTTGCTCACTCAAATTTTTCTGTTTATCGGCTTAGCTTTTAATTTTTATTAGATTCGACAAGCAAACAGGTTTTTATCATAAAACTTTTAACTATCAGGCGGGACTTCCCGCCTGATAGTTAAACACGATTATTTGTATTTAATTCTACAGGACAGAGGCCATCACTGCCTCGGGATTGGTTAAGTATTAGTACTTAGTTTGACCTAGTAAACCGGGGGCGGAGCGCTCCTTCTTGCGTAAGTCCTGCCAGAGAGAGTTTGCAGTCGCTCCTGCGTCTTTAGCTGTATCTCCCATAATGCTTGTTGTGTCAGTGACAAAAAGTGTCATAAGCAAAGTCCAAGTCAGTAGTAAAAAGTGAGATTTTGGGACAACGGTGGAGATGCGGACAGTTGACAACCACGTTCTTGCGGCGTTGCTTCGGGTGAATCGCTCTTCGTTTCAGCGACAATGAAAATAGCCCAAGGTTGAGGCAGCCGTTGTGGAAGAATTATTCACTCTCAAGACATTGCTGTTGAAAGGTGATATTCAAGGGGCAATTGCGATTGTTGAAGAACTTGAAGAGATGAGTCGTGACGACAAAATTAACGCGATCAGCAGCTATGCCGTGATTCTGCTGATACATCTGATTAAGCAGCAAGCTGAAAATCGCACAACTCGCTCTTGGGATGTTTCCATTCGCAATTCAGTGCGGACGATTCAAAAAAAGAACAAACGTCGTCAGGCTGGTGGCTATTACCTGCCACCAGAAGATTTACGCCTCGCTCTCGAAGAGGCTTACCCAGATGCGATCGATCAGGCTTCTTTAGAGGTTGAAGAAGGTCGTTATGACCCAAATGAATTGGAACAGATGGTCAATCGAGAAAAGATCTTGAATCAGGCAATGATCCTAATCATACCACCATAGCCATCAAATCGATGCGCGTAGGGTGTAACTATCGCCTAAGCGAATTGCTGACATACCTCCCGCCAGGGAATTTTCGGTTTAGATGTGCAGCTCAATCCAACTGCTATCAAAGATTAATTCATAAATCCGATTATAGACTCTCAGAGAACCTTGTTGCTTGACCACTAGCCCCGACAAGAGCAATTCCCTTGACTCTGGACTATCAACTGAGACAACTTCTCCTAATTGCAAAATTTGTCGATAGAGTTCTAGTAGCCTCACAGATTGCCGTTCACTTTTGAGGATGATCAGACGAAGCTTTTGCCAGATGGGCAGTCTTTTGGCTTCTTCGTACCATGAACGCAACATGGGTAAAATGTCTTTCGCCACTTGAGGATGCTCAAAAATCTGATTCACCTCATCCAAAGCCAAAACGAGGGGAGCGTCAATTTGCTCTAGCAGATAGCCTTGAAAGTAGAGGGTGCAGCTGACTTTGCTGCCAATATCTTTATCCCAATAGTCGTCTAGTCGAGGGTGCTAACGTTGCTGATCCGCGTATAGTTATAAGCCAAGTCAACCATTTTACTTTTCTCCGTTGTCTGCTTTGTTGAGAAACCTGGAAAATCCTAGCTAAAGTAAAGTTTTGCTTTCAGCTGCCCTGAACCTCTATCAAGCACATTGTCCAATAATTGCTTGATTTTTTCTAAAGAATTAGCGTCTATTGCCTGCTCGAATTCTTCAGCAATTTCGAGAGCGTGAGATTGATACAGTTTCTGGGAAAAAGTCATAGGACTTAGGTATGTAGTTAGCTCAAATGTCACCTGACTATTAGCTCTATAATTTCTCGGGCAGCTAGCTGCTCCTTGGCGCTGGGCTTGAGCGTGGCTACCTTTGTAACGCCGCGCTGCTCACACCAATGTGAAGCACATCCTTTGCGTTTGATTTGCTATTTACAAGAAATTAAAACATTAATGCCAGTTGTGTCAGTGACAAAAAGTGTTAGAAAGTGACCTAAACTTGGAAACGCTAGTCAAAATTTTATGGCTCCCGTATTAAAATATACAACTGGTGGGCTCACGTGACTAAAAAACTTGTGCTAATGGATCACGACGGTGGTGTGGATGATTATCTAGCAACCATGCTGTTGATGACGATGGAGCATGTCCAGCCCCTCGGCGTTGTCGTCACTCCAGCTGATTGCTATATCAAGCCAGCTATTGGCGCGACGTGCAAAATTCTAGATCTGATGGGTTGCTCTGATGTCCCGGTTGCAGAGAGTACTGTGCGCGGTATCAACCCTTTTCCGCGTCTCTACCGCCGCGATTCGTTTATCGTTGATCATCTCCCCATTCTGAATCAGAGCGAAACGATTCGCATGACACTGGTTTCAGAAACAGGTCAAGACTTCATGGTGCGGGTGTTACGTGAGGCTCCTGAGCCAGTGACGCTGATGGTGACTGGTCCCTTGACTACGGTAGCAACTGCTTTGGACACAGCACCGGAGATTGAAGCGAAGATTAAAGAGATTGTCTGGATGGGGGGTGCGCTCAATGTCCCTGGCAACGTGGAAAAAAGTATCGAGGCGGGACAGGACGGATCTGCAGAATGGAATGCGTATTGGGACCCAGTTTCAGCTGCGCGGGTGTGGCAGACGCAGATTCCAATAGTACTTTGCCCGTTGGATCTTACTAACAATGTCCCAGTTACATCTGAGTTGGTGCAACAGATGGGGCGACAGCGTCGGTATCCCTTATCCGATTTGGCGGGACAATGTTATGCGCTGGTCATCCCACAAGATTATTATTTCTGGGATGTACTGGCGACGGCTTATCTTGCCCACCCAGAGTTCTATCAGCTGCGCGAGTGGGAAACGGTGATTGTGACGACTGGCCCCAGCCTTGGGCGTACCAAGGTGGAGCCGGGTGGACGCAAGATTTGCGCGATGGATAAGGTAGACAAGTCAAGCTTTTACACCTATATTTTGCAGCAATGGGCGCGTTAGATCGCCCTGGCTGTTTTGTCTATTGCTTAAGAAGTTTAAGCCTAAAACAATGGCTGCAACGGTTCCTGCAACACAAATTTCTCCGATTGCAATCTTTTCCATGACTACTTCCATAGGAATTAATACCACATCAATTTCTTCTGTAACGTCTAGTTCTTGTTGTCCAGTTTTTATAACATTCTCTGCGATAAATAAGTGGATTTTGTTGGTATCTTTGACGGGATTGTCGTATATTATTGATAGTGGCGTGATTTGTTCAGTAATATACCCAGTCTCCTCTTTGAGTTCTCGTATTGCTGCTGCTTGGGGGATCTCTTGCTCTGGGTTGAAGGTACCGGCAGGGAGTTCTAACAAAATTTCACCTGCACCATGTCTATATTGACGCACCAAAATAATCTCTTGGTTACTGGTGATAGGTAAAATAAGAGCAACTTCCGGTCTAATAGTGAGAAAATAATCATCGATAACTTGTCCGTTAGGTAATTGTATTTCATCTTGTCTGACTTTGCACCAGGGGTGATCAAAGACCATTGTAGATTTCAAGATTTTCCACTTTCTTAAGTTTTTCATAGAAATATTATGGTCAACCACAACCATGCATATTAGCGTTGAAAGCTTCAAAGTACACAAGCGGTTCCCGTTAACCATTAGTCGCGGCACGACAGCCCAGACTACAAATGTATGGCTGCGAGTGGAGCAGGATGGTATTGAGGGATGGGGGGAAGCGTCGCCGTTTAACCTGGGGAACCATCGGCAATCCACCGAAACAATCCTTTCAGCATTGCAGGAAGTTGCGCCAATGCTGAAAGGATTTAGCCCTTTGGAGCGGCAGCGGGTTGAGGTAGTGTTAAAGGAGGCGCAGGTTTCTGACTCTGCAAGGGCGGCGCTGGATATGGCGCTGCACGATTGGTTGGGGAAGCGAGTGGGACTACCGCTATGGCAAATGTGGGGGCTGGATCGCCGTCGCATTGTGCCGACTTCGGTCACTATTGGGATTAATTCGCCGGAGGCGGCAAGGGCTAGAGTGCATGACTGGCTCAAATTTACTGATGTGCGTGTCTTCAAGGTGAAGCTGGGCAATCCAATTGGGATAGAAGCGGATCAGGCGATGCTGATGGCGGTGCGGGAGGAAGCTCCAACGCAAGAGCTGTACGTTGATGCTAATGGGGGTTGGAGTCTGGATGATGCAGTAGTCATGTGCAGTTGGCTGGCTGGGTGTGGTGTGAAGTATGTGGAACAGCCGCTACCGCGAGGGGAAGAAGATAGACTAAAGGAGTTAAAGCCGCGATCGCCTCTCCCCATCTTTGTTGATGAAAGCTGCCTCACCGGCTGCGATATTCCCCAGTTAGCAGATCGTGTAGATGGCATTAATATCAAACTAATGAAAGCTGGGGGTTTAACTGAGGCAATGCGGATGGTAAATACGGCGCGAGCTTGTGGGTTGCAAGTGATGTTCGGTTGCTATTCTGACAGTTCGCTTTCTAATACGGCTGCGGCACACCTCTCGCCCCTCGCTGACTATCTAGATTTGGACAGCCACCTCAACCTGCTGGATGACCCCTTTGTGGGCGCAGCGGTACAAGAGGGACGGCTGTTGCCGAATGACAAACCCGGACTGGGAGTGCAACGCAGTGCAGCTTACAGTTAACCAACGCTTAGCGATCCTGCTCCATGAGGGAGTTCGTGGGACTCATGGGAAGACGGGGTTGGCAATTTTACGCTATAGTGAAGCCCCGATTGTGGCAGTGATCGACCGTCAATGTGCCGGTGAATCGTTGCGGCTTTTGACTGGCATTGCCCGTGAGGTTCCCATTGTCGCTTCGGTAAAGGAAGCGTTGGCTTACGCGCCGGATGTGCTTGTAATTGGCATTGCGCCGTCTGGCGGTGCCTTGCCCGAGGAGTATTGGCAGGAAGTGAGGCAGGCAGTGGTAGCTGGGTTGTCGGTGGTAAACGGTTTGCACACGCCAATGGCGACGGTACCAGAACTACGGGATAGCTTGCGCTCAGGGCAATGGATTTGGGATGTACGCCGAGAGCCGTCCAACTTGACGATCGCAAGTGCCCAAGCGCGTATTCTTCGGTGTCGGCGTGTTTTAACTGTTGGCACCGATATGGGAGTTGGCAAGATGTCAACCAGCCTGGAGTTAAACTGGGCGGCACAAAAGCGGGGCTTGCGTTCAAAGTTCCTTGCAACAGGTCAAGCGGGTTTGATGATCGCAGGCGATGGGGTAGCACTGGATGCGGTGCGGGTGGACTTTGCCGCCGGTGCTGTGGAGGAGGTGGTGATGCGCTTTGGCAACAATCATGATATCCTTCATATCGAAGGACAAGGGTCACTGCTGCACCCAGGTTCCACTGCAACCCTGCCACTACTGCGTGGTTCGCAGCCGACTCAGCTGGTGCTGGTACACCGGGCGCAGCAATCTACGATTCGCAATCATCCTGATGTACCGATTCCACCTCTATCTGAGGTGATTCGGCTTTATGAAACTGTTGCCGGTGCGGTTGGTGCCTTTGCGCCGGTGCGTGTGGTAGCGATCGCGCTTAACACAGCTCACCTAGACGCCTCAACTGCTAAGCTGGCGATCGAGCAGACACAGGCAGAAACTGGGCTACCTTGTACCGATCCAGTCCGCTTTGGTGCTGAAGTGCTGTTAAATGCGGTAATGCAGGATGTGGTAATTCGTAATTCGTAATTAACGTGATTTAGGTCTTTGCCCCTCAAGCAGATCTATCTGGGGTTTGAGCGACGAGGCAATGAAGTCGATGAAAGCACGCACTCGCGATACATTCCAAATATCTTCATGGGTGAGTAACCAAAGGTCTGCCGCCAGTTCGGGTAGGGGTGGATCACCGTGGAGTCGTGAACTGCCAGATTGCCGACTTTATGAATGGTTCGGACTTTTTGAAACAGACTGGGAGGATTGGGTTATCTTTAAATGTCTGCTCGTGGATCAGTGCGCCGAGATTGTTGTCTTTGGGGTCGCGGTAGGGGAGTTGAAGATAGGTGTCGTTTTTGTAGAGCCAGTGAACGGCTTGTTCTAGTGCGAAGCGGGCATAGAAGCAACTTGCGCCAGGGGCGGAGTAGATGAGGCTTTCGGCGTGGGTGGCGTGATCGAAGAGGTTGGAGAATCGAGGGGTGAGAAAGTCAAAGTTCGATGCCATTGGAGCCTACCCACGGAAAGATCTACTAAGCACTCGAGGACGGTGAAGAGAATTCGATAGGTGTGTTGTCCTCGTCCATATAGAAACTGGCGAATCTCCTGGCTGAAGAATGCGTTCTCACGAGCTAGGGCACAGCGATTGGGCATCGTTTGAAGCGAGGAGATGGCTTTGATCAGTCCCTGATACCATTCTTGAGCGTGATCGGGAGTTGTGAATTGGGAGAAACTCACAAAAGCAGCATCGGCTTCTGCTTTGGCAACGCTAGAGAAATCGATGCGGTAGGTCATGACTCTAGGGAAAGACCATATTTCTGATTTTGTTCAGCGATGAATTCTTCTAGGCTAGAGAACTGTCCTTGCTCAAAATCGTCGAGTCCGCGTTGGATACCGTTTAGGGACTCGAAGAAATCACGATCATCAAGGCTCAATCCAAAGGCGAGGACAGCCAGGGCGATGTGTGAGATGTCTTGTCCAGTGCTTTCGGCACGTTGGCGGAGCAGGGCTTCGATCTTGGGTGGAAGATTTAAGGTGATGGGCATTCGTGCTAAAGGTAAATTACTCCGATAGGCTCATTATAGCGATCGCGCTTTGTCTCTCTGAAGCGATCGCCGAATTCGAGCATTATGCTGAGATCTTAAGACAGAGCAAATTCGGTAATGCGTCGCCGTTGTTCGGATTTGAAGCCGAGAACAATTTGCTGTTTTGGAATGCCGACTACTACGAGTTCGCTGGCGATGCCGTCTTCTGTTCCGTCTTGTTGAATTCATTTCACAATGACTTCTTGAATGGGATTGAACAAGGCTTAAAGTTCGCCTCGAAAAGCTCTTTGGAGAAGGGAGTTGAAAAGGTCGTTAGATGTTTCTCCTGATGCTTTTCGTGTGGGAGCATCCCACTTTTGCGAAAACAGTCAAAAAGCGAGTTGACCATTGAGGTATGCGCATCTCAATTGCAACATTGGGTTTACGGACTCTAGGTTCCATTTAGCCCCGGAAATTTGTAAGCGGCGGTTAATTTGCGCGCGCAGCAGACTCAACTGCTCCAGAACCAATCGAACAGAGTTGTTCCGCTTGGTAGTAGGCATAGTTGACAATGCGAGACCGGTGCGCTGGTCGTGATCCGCTTCAAACTTGCGCGAAGGCTGACAATGAATCTATGTAAATCGCAGGCTTCCTTCATCTAAATAGTTGTTTACCGCAATCAACAAGTGGGGTGTTTAAAGGTATGGAATGTTGCCTAAAGAAAAGGGGGAGGGCTTAACAACACAATTAATTGTCGAGTCTCAAAAGATAACTCAAATGACCCCTCCCCCTTTTCTTGGCTTCGGCGACCGCGCCCAGATTTACACAGGTTCTCCTCTCGGCAGTCGGCGGCAATCAGCCAGCAGGTTTCTAGCGGCGTCGAGCTGTCCCTGCCATAACAGCGCTTCT
>JAABUZ0100008411.1_pt1 | contig 12132 bp, 6 predicted proteins | sample 5562091 | NCBI WGS metagenome assembly JAABUZ01 (sample SAMN12813069, study PRJNA571459) | rock metagenome | isolation source: Antarctica rocks | place: Antarctica: Victoria Land, Linnaeus Terrace sud | collected 2015-12-21
GTGGCCGAACGCGGGGGAACTGACCAGCGCGGCGAGCATCCCGCGCTTGGAGCCGAATGCCGCCGCCACCGTTTTCGGGGAGACAGCGGCGGCCGCGGCGACGGCCTCCAGCGTCGTGCCCGCGTAGCCCGCGCTCAGGAAGAGGGCGCGCGCCGCATCCAGGATGCGCCAGCGCGTGTCCTCGGCCTGTCGTCGGCGCGTCGGCGAGTGGTAGGGGTGCCGCACCCGCTCGGATCGGGGTTGCTCAACCATATCTATCAGCATACAAGGTTTTGGATAGGCGTTATCCTTTCCAAATACGCCGACCCGCAATCTTCAAGATTGCGGGTCAGATTGCGGGGATGCCGTGGTCCCGGCACGCGGGAGGGCTCACAATGGGAAACATGAGGGCCAGGTACTACCCTGGCCCTGGGAGGAGGAGACGCGATCAGAGGCGGCGCGTGCGCGCTGGCTGGAAGGAGAGGTGATACGGCGCATGCAAGGAGCCCAGTCGGCCGCACCTCATCTGCCCTGGCAGACATCGGGAGCCTGGCAGACACCGGGAGCCTGGCAGACACCGGGAGGATGGACCGATGAACACGACACTCCACACGGACCAACCAACGACTCAACGATCGAAAGGACGGACGGATATGAACACACGGACACGACGGTTGTCGGTGACGACCGGTCTCTGCGGCACCGTCGCCATCCTGGTCGGGCTGACGCTCGGCGCCGCTGCTACTGGTGGGTCGACGATCCGGGCCGCAGCGCCCCAGGCGCTCGCCCACACACGGCCGCTCCGCGCGGCCATCCTCCCTCAGCGCCCCTGCGGCGCGCTCATGCAGACCGGCTCCTGGCCGATGCCAGGGGTGGCGCCCGGCGTCACCGACTTCTCGGCCATCCCCGGCGCGCCGACCCGCGTTGTCTCAGCCACGGTGGTGGCAGCGACGGCCCAGAGCCCCGCGTACTGCGACGTGCAGGGCTACGTCGCACCACAGATCCACTTCGAGCTTGGGCTCCCGACCACAACCTGGCAAGGCCGCTACCTCCAGAATGGCTGTGGCGGCTTCTGCGGCACCGTGTACCCGCCACTCTTCCCGCCCTGTGCCACACAGCCCGGCGGCAACTTCGCCGTCGCCCGCACCGACGACGGCCATACCAGTGCCAGCCCCGGCGGATTCGATGGCCTGTGGGCGCGCGACGATGCGCAATTGCGCATCGACTACGGCTATCGCGCCGCGCACGTCCTGGCCGTGGCAGCCAAGGCGCTCATCACCGCCTACTACGGCGCCGCGCCGCGCCACTCCTACTTCGCCGGCTGCTCCGACGGTGGCCGTGAGGCCTTGATGGAGGCGCAGAGGTACCCGGCCGACTTTGACGGCATCATCGCCGGCGGCCCGGCGAGCGTCTTCGCTCCGTTGATGGGCGAGCTCCTGCCGTGGCAGGCGGACGTGAACACGGACGCGCGCGGCCGGGAGATCCTGACGGCGGCGAAGATCCCGGTCCTGCACCGCGCTGTGATCGCGGCCTGCGACGCGAACGATGGCGTGCGCGACGGCCAGATCGGCGACCCGCGCGCCTGCCACTTCGACCCCGGGACGTTGCGCTGCGCGGCCGGCGTGGACCGGCCCAGTTGCCTCACCTCCGCCCAGGTCGCGGTCGTGCGCAAGCTGTACGCGGGGCCGGTGGATGCGCAGGGACGCCATCTGTACCCCGGCGGCGAGCCGCGCGGCTCCGAGTTGGCCTGGGTCGGCTGGCTGATCAAGCCGCCGGCCGGCGTCCCGGCGTGGTTCCCCACGGCCGCCCAGCAAGGCGGCGACAACTACCTGGAGGACATGGCCTTCCCGGTGGGCCAGACCGGCCTGGCCAGCAGGGGCTGGCGCTTCACGGTCGCCGGATTCAACCAACTGCGGGCCGAAGGACACATCTACAACGCCACCGCCGCCGATCTGCGCGCGTTCCGCGCCCGCGGGGGCAAGCTGATCATCTGGCACGGGTGGGCCGACCCGAACATCTCCCCTATAGGGACGCTCGCCTACTACCAGGCGGTGCAAGACCGCCTGGGCGGGCTGGCGGCGACGCAACGGTTCGCGCGGTTGTTCATGTTCCCGAGCGTGTACCACTGCGTGGGGGGCTTTGGGCCAGACCAGTTCGACCTGCTCACGCCGATCGTGCGCTGGGTCGAGCAGGGCGCGGCGCCGACCAGGATCATCGCGACGCAGCTGCAGGCGGAGCCCAACCCCTATTGGCCTTCTCCGTCCACGGGCGGCAAGGTGGTCAGGACGCGCCCCGTCTTCCCCTACCCGATGGTGGCCAGGTACAGCGGCAGCGGCAGCGTTACCAGCGCGGCGAGCTTTGTCGGCGTGATGCCCGCGGCGCCACCGAACGACCATATCCAGTGGGTCGGGAACGACCTCTTCACCACGCCGTAGGTGGGTCGCCGGGGCCGGGGGACCGGGCGCGTCGCGTCCGACCCCGCCCGGTCCTCCCGGTCTCGCTGGAGCGGTCCCGCATACCACCGCCTTATCTCCGTGCGACATCCAGACGTCGTGTCGCCCCTACCTGAATGCCGTCCAAGCGAGGGGAGGGCACGAAACATTCAAGGACTGTTCAAGAATCGTTCAACACTATACCCCCTGTTTGTTCAAGGATGGCCCCTACCATGGGAGATGTCACCTGAGCGCGCCGGTCGATAACGGCGGCCGATGACAAGAGCACACGTCGAGAGACGATACGAAAGGAAAGGGTAGCAGCATGGCAACAGTCACACGCTGGATTCTGCGGCATCGGCTCCTCGTCGCCGCGTTCTGGATCGTCGTCGCCGTCGCCGGCCTGAACTCGGCCGGATCGGCGACCAACGCCCTCTCGCAGCAGTACTCCGCTCCTGCAGGCTACGAAGGCGTCGCGACGAACGCCGCCATCCTGCGCGCGTATGGCACGGGCGGCAGCGCGTCCCCGCTCGTCCCCGTCATCACCTTGCCCCCTGGCGTGACCGTGGCGACCCCCGGTGTCCGGGCCACGCTCGCTGCCGCCTTCGCAGCCGTGGGAGCGGCGCTGCCGGGCGCCCGCGTCGTGTCGTACGCCTCGACCGGCGACCGCGCCTTCGTCTCCGCCGACGGGCGGACCACCTTCGCCCTGGTCTACCCGTTCGCGCTGCCGGGCTCACAGGCCCCGCCGCCGCCCGTCGGAACCGTCGAGCGGGCGCTGGCCGCGCATCCTATAGCGGGGGCGCGGGTCCAGGTCACCGGCCGCGACGTGTTGGCGGCGGAGGCCGCCACCGCTAAGAGCAGCGCCGGCTCGCCAGGCGTGCTGGCCGAGACGCTGATCACCGGCTTGGGCGCGCTGCTCATCCTGATCCTCGTGTTCGGCTCGTTCCTGGCGGTCGTGCCCCTGCTGGTCGCGCTCGTGTCCATCCCCACCACCTTCCTGCTGGTGTGGGCGCTGACCGCCGTCACCAGCGTCAACACGATCGTGGAGTTCTTGATCGCGCTGATCGGCCTCGGTATTGCCATCGACTACTCGCTGCTCATCGTCACCCGTTGGCGCGAGGAGCGCGCCCGCGGCCACTCCAACGACGAGGCCGTGCGGCGCGCCATGGCCACGGCCGGTCGCTCGGTCATCTTCAGCGGTACCACCGTGGGTATCAGCCTGCTCGCGCTCGTCGTGCTGCCCCTGCCCTTCCTGCGCAGCGTCGGCTACGGGGGCCTGCTCATCCCCCTGGTGACGGTTCTCGTCGTGTGCACGCTCTTGCCGGCGCTGCTCTCGGCGGTGGGGCCGCGCCTCGACTGGCCGCGCCACGGCCACAGCGAGCGGCCCAGCCGGGTGTGGGCGGCGTGGGCGCGCGGTGTGGTGCGGCGGCGCTGGCTTGCCGCCGGAGTCGCCACGCTCATCCTGGGCGCGCTGCTGTTCCCTCTCAGCGGCCTCGTGCTCGGCAACCCATCCGTGGACGCCCTGGCCACGACGGGCTCAGGTCCCGCGTACCAGGGACTGCGGGCGCTGGAGACGTCCGGCATCGGCGCCGGCGCGCTCGACCCCATCGAAGTGTTGTCCACGCCGCGCGACGCCGCCGCGCTCGTGGCGCGTCTGTCGCATGTGGACGGCGTGCGTGGCGCGGTGGCCCCGTCTACCCTGGCCTGGCAACGGGCGGGGACGGCGCTGGTCGACGTGTTGCCCGCGGCCGATAGCACGTCGGTGAGCGGTCGCGCCGCGCTCGCTAACGTTAGGCAGGCGGCGCACGCCGGCCTAGGGCAGGCGCCGGCGCGGGTGGGCGGAGCGGCCGCCGGCGACGCCGATTTCGTCGCGTCCATCTACGGCAACTTTCCGCTGATGATCGGCCTGATCGCGCTCGTCACGTTCGTCCTGCTGGTGCGCGCCTTCCGTTCGCTGCTCTTGCCCGTGAAGGCGCTGCTGCTCAACGTGGTCTCGGTCGGCGCGGCCTGGGGCGCGATGACGCTGGTGTGGCAACTCGGCTATGGCTCGAAGGCCATCTGGGGCATCGCCGCCACCGGCTCGATCACCGCCTGGATACCCCTGATGATCTTCGCCTTCCTGTTCGGGCTGTCGATGGACTACGAGGTGTTCATCCTCTCGCGCATGCGCGAGGAGTACGACCGCACGGGCTCGACGTCCGCGGCCGTGGTCGGCGGCATCGGGCATACCGGCCGGCTGGTCACCAGCGCGGCGCTGATCCTGATGCTGACCTTCGTGTCCCTGGCCTCGTCGCCCGGCACGGACCTCAAGATGCTGGCCACGGGGCTGGCCGCGGGCATCCTGCTCGACGCCACGGTGGTGCGCATGCTGCTGGTGCCGGCGCTGGTCGCGCTGTTCGGGCGCTGGAACTGGTGGCTGCCGGCGCTCCCCGCGCGCCTGCTGCGCGTGCAACCCTCCCTGGAGTGGGACGCGCCGGAGGGACCCGCGCGTGGATTGAGCGCGGCCCGCTAGCCTGCGGGGGCGCGCCCAGGTCGCCGCGCGGCGACCTGGGCGACGACCTGAGAGAGGCGAGATGGATGGTCGCTGGCCGAGAATGATGCGACAACGACAGACCGACGTCCGTAGGAGCAGGAGCCACAGAACAAGGAGGCAATGACAATGACACGCATAGATACCATAGACAGGAGGACAGGACTGATGGAACGCACATCGATGATTGCCACGACCACGCCGCGCACGACCACCACGACCACCATGACCGGCGCGCTCGCCCTGCCTGGAAGCGACGCCTACCCCCGCGACATGGCCACACGGCATGGTCACGGAGGATCGCGCTCGACGCACACCAGGCACATCATGACCGAGCGCTTGGTCCCGCTGGCGCTCCGCGCCGGCATCGTCGCGCCGCTCCTGTTCGCCCTCGTCGTCACCGTCGACGGGTTGGTGACACCCGGCTACTCGGCCTACAACGAGGCGATCAGCTATCTCGATCTGGGCGCGCAGGGGTGGATCCAGCGCGCCAACTTCATCGTCTTCAGCCTGCTGCTGCTGGCCTTCGCCCTCGGCTACACCCGTGCGATGCGCCCCCTCCTCCCGCGGCGGTGGCGCACCGCGGTGGCGACGTGTTTCATCCTGTCCGATCTGGGGTGGATGGCAGCGGGCGTGTTCGTCCCGAACGCCTATCTCGCGCCACAAAACAGCGGACACGCGCTGCTGCACCAGGTGGCGTCCATCCTCGTCTTCTTGCCATTCGCGACGGCGAGCCTGCTCCAGGGCGCCCGGTTCGCCAGGACCCGCGGCTGGCGCGTCTACGGGGGATACTGCCTGGTCCTGGGCCTGATTCAGGCCTTCTTCCCCATCGCGACGACGGTCTACTTCATCCACCCGCAGATCGTGGGCGATGTGAACTCACCCGGCAGCGGCTTGTTTAACAGGATCGCGCTGCTGGTCGGCCCCATCAGCTGGTATCTGATCCTCGGGTGCGTGCTGTCCGTGCGAGACTGGGCGAGCCGTCGGGCGGAGAAACGCGCACCGGCCGTTTCTGTCGGGCGGTGAGAGGGCACGCGCGCGCCTGATCTCGTGTCTTGAGCTGCCATAGACCGTCAAAGTGCCAGACGGGCACCCCGGACCGGAAAACTCGGAGCGGAATGATGTTTCCGCTCCGAGTCGCCGCGCCCTATCCTGCAAGTTAGCCCATCCCATCGGGTGGAAGGGCTCGTCGGCGAGCGTGTCTGCACCCAATGAGGCCGCGAAACTCGTCACGGAAAGTTTTGTGGGGAGGAATGAGCCATGACCGTCGTCGCGTTACACCCAGCGGAGGGCTTAGTGGAGGAGTTCGCGCAGACACTCGCCGGCAAGGCGAGGAGCACAGCGGAGGTCTACCTGCGCATCCTGCGCCACCTCACGGCCTGGATCGCGGCGCGTCCGGGCAACGGCGGCCACTTCCGTCCCGAGCACTTCACGCGGACGGCGCTCGAAACGTACCTGGCGCATCTGGAGGCGGAGGGCTACAGCGTCAGCCACCGGGCGCGGGTCAAATCGGCCGCGAGCAGCTTCGCCCGTTGGCTGATCGAGGAGCAGGGCCTGTTGCGACGCAACCCGGCGCGCGGGGTGGAGATCCCGGCCCAACAACTCCTCGCGCCGCGCCGGTTGAGCCCGGACCAGCGCTACGTGTTGCGCAATCTGGTGGAGCGCGCCGATGACGCGCGGGGGGCGGCCCTCTTCGCCCTCGGCTACTGGGCCGGCTGTCGCGTCAGCGATGCGGCCTGGCTGCGCGCGGAGGATGCGCACGTCGGGCCGAAGATCGGCTGGCTGCGCGTGGGGCACAAGGGCGGCAAGGTGCGCGACATCGACCTGATCAACGCGGCGCGCCAGCCGCTGCACGCTTACCTCCTCCACGGCGGCCGGGACCCCGAGAGCCCCTACGTCTTCACCTCACAACGCGGCGCGCGGCTCACCGAGGCTGGCGTCCACCATTGGCTGCGCGGCCTCAAAGCGCGGGCGACGCACGAAGAGTGGGACCTCATCCACGACGTCACCTATCACGATCTGCGCCACGACTTCGCGCACCGCTGCCGCGACGCCGGCTGGCGCATCGAGGAGGTGGCCTACTACCTGGGCCATGTCACCAAGAAAGGGACGCCGGCGATCGGCACGACGGCCCGCTACACCCAGGTCAGCCGGGAGGACGTGCGCGCCAAGCTGCGCCAGATCACCGGCTGACCCCTCAGATGATGGGAGGCACGTTTCATGGCATCCATCGACCGCACAGCATACCCACGGTTCAAGCGTCACCTCTCAACGCGCGAGTTGGAGACGCTCTACACCCCCACGCCACAGGAGAGCGCCTTCGCCCAGGAGACGGCGCGCGGGTCATCTCCGACACTGAGCGTGCTCGTGCTCCTCAAAGCCGTCCAGCACCTGGGCTACTTCCCGCGGTTGGACGACGTGCCGCCGGCCATCGTCGAGCACCTGCGCGCGACGCTCCGGTACACCCCCCACGTTGTGCCGGAGGTGACGCCGCGCACGCGGTACAAGTACCATCAGGCGATCCGCCTGCACCTGGGGATCAACCCCGACGGGCGGCGCACCCGCCGCATTGCGGCGCGGGCTATCTACGAGGCGGCGCGGGTCATGGACAACCCCGCCGACCTGATCAACGTCGCCATCGAGGAGCTGATCCACGCGCGCTGTGAGTTGCCGGCCTACACGACGCTCGACCGCCTCACCCAGCGGGTGCGCGCCCTGGTCAACCGGCGCCTATTTCGGGCGGTGTCCGACCGCCTCGCCGAGGACGACCGCCGCCGCCTCGACGCGCTGCTGGAGACGAGCCTGCCGCGGCGGCACAGCCCGTACAATGATCTCAAGCAGCTCCCTAAACGTCCCACGCGCTCGCACCTCCAGGACCTGCTCGCGCACACGGACTGGCTGACCTCCCTCGGCGACGTCGACCGCTACCTGGAGGGTCTCCCGCCGCTCAAGGTGCGTCACGTCGCCGCTCAGTGCAAGGCGCTCGACGCGCGCGAGATGAAGGACATCGCCGCGCCCAAACGCCTCACGCTGCTGGTCTGCCTGCTGCATCGGGCGCAGGTGCAGGCGCGCGACGACCTGGCCGAGATGCTGATCAAGCGCATGAACCGCATCCACGTCGCCGGCAAGGAGGAGTTGGAGCGCCTGCGCGCGGAGCACCGCGAAACGATCGAGACCTTGGTCGCGGCGCTGGCCGATGTGCTGGGCGTGCTCGAGGGCGACCCGCCAGATGTCGAGGCAGGTCAGCGGGTGAAGGACGCACTCCTGCCCCACGGCGGCGTGCCGCAACTCCTGCTTGAGTGCGAGGCGGTCAGCGCCTACAATGGCAACAACTACCTGCCGCTGCTCTGGCGCTTCTTCCGCAGCCACCGCGGCACGCTCTTCCGCCTGGCGCGCACGCTGACGCTGCGCGCGACGACGCAGGATCGGACCGTCATGGCGGCGCTGCGGGTGGCACTGGACAACCAGGAGCGCGACAGCACGTATCTCCCGGTCATGGTCGATCTCTCCTTCGCCACCGAGCTGTGGCAGCGCACCATCCTCGTCCGCAGGGGGCGCCAGCGGCGCGCCCTACGCCGGCCGTTCGAGGTGTGCGTCTTCACCTACCTGGCCGCCGAGCTCAAGTCGGGGGACATCGCGGTCGTGGGCTCCGACGCCTACGCCGACTACCGCGAGCAACTGCTCCCCTGGGAGGAGTGCGCCCCGCTCGTTGCGGACTACTGCCGTGACCTTGCCCTGCCCGTGACCGCCGCGGGTTTCGTCGACGAGCTGCGGACCTGGCTCGCCGACGTCGCGGCTGCCACGGATGCAGGGTTCCCGACCAACGACCAACTCGATATCACGCCGCAGGGCGAGCCGATCCTCAAACGCCTGCAGCGGCGCGAGCCCGGCCCCACCGCCCAGGCGCTCGAGGCGGCGATCCTGGAGCGGTTGCCCGAGCACAGCATCATCGAGGTCCTGGCCAACGCGCACCACTGGACGGGGTGGGCCCGCCACTTCGGACCGCTCTCCGGCTCCGACCCCAAGGTCGAGCGACCCACCGAGCGCCACATCCTGACCACCTTCGCGTTCGGCTGTAACCTCGGGCCGGTGCAGGCCGCCCGTCACCTCGGCGGCGCCGTCACCCCGCACATGCTCTCCTTCATCAACCGCCGCCACGTCACGGCGAGCAAGCTCGACGCCGCCCTGCGCGACCTGATCGACACCTACGCGCGCTTCGGGTTGCCCCTCCTGTGGGGCGAGGGGACCGCGGCGGCGGCCGACGGCACCAAGTTCGACGTGTATGAGGAAAATATGGTCGCCGACTACAGCATCCGCTACGGCAGCTACGGTGGCATCGCCTATCATCACGTTTCCGACCGTTACGTGGCCATCTTTTCGCATTTCATCCCGTGCGGGGTCTGGGAGGCCATTTATATCATCGAGGGGTTGCTCAAGAACACGTCGTCGCTGCAACCGACGACCGTCCATGCCGACACGCAGGGGCAATCGACGCCGGTCTTCGCGCTGGCCCACTTGCTGGGGATTCATCTCCAACCACGCATCCGCAACTGGAAGGACCTCACCTTCTACCGTCCCGCCAAAGACGCCCGCTATCAGCACATCGACCTGCTCTTCGGCGACACCATCAACTGGGCCTTAATCGAGACGCACTGGCCCGACCTGTTGCAGGTGGTGCTCTCGATCAAGGCCGGCAAGATCTCCACACCGATCCTGCTGCGCAAGCTGGGCAACGAGAGCCACAAGAACCGGCTGTACCAGGCCTTCCGCGAGCTCGGGCGCGTGGTGCGCACTGCGTTCTTGTTGCGGTACATCTCCGACCTGCATCTCCGCGAAGAGATCCAGGCCGGCACCAACAAGGTCGAGGCCTACAACGGTTTCTCCAAGTTCTGCTTCTTCGGCGGCGACGGGATCATCACCGAGAACGATCCGGAGGAACAGGAGAAGAGGGTCAAATACCTCGACATCGTCGCCACGAGCGCCATCGTGCAGACCGTCGTGGACATGAGCTATGCGATCCGCGACCTCGTCCATGAGGGCTACCCCGTGACGCGGGCGGACGTGGCCACCTTGAGCCCCTACATCACGCGCACGATCAAGCGCTTCGGCGATTACGTGGTCAATCTCGATGTCGTCCCCACGCCGCTCGCCGGAGCGATGGAGTTGCCCTTGGACGATATACAGGGAGCCCGGGAAGCCGAGCAGCCGGCCTAATTCCTATTTTGGGGCGTATCTCGGCTCAACCCCGATGGGGCATGGGCTATGGCGCGCGTGGGGCATCCTGTCTTATCATGGTAGCATGCTCGTGCCCCTGCGCGGCGTGGACGCTCGCATGCGGTCGGGGCTATCCGGGATGTCCCATGCGGTCCGCGACGGTGAACGTGGGGCGTGGTGGAGCGGTTGCCAACCCCGCGGAGGGGAGAAGTGTGAGGATCGTGTGACGGGGCTATCGCCCACCCTACGCGGCTATCTGTGGACCATCTACGCCGCCTGCGCCACTCTGGCCCTGGCGCAGGCGCCGCTCCTGCGGGGCGCGCTGGCGCCGGGCGTCTTCGGGGGCGTGGTCGTCTTCGGGGGGCTCGCGTACCTGGCCGAGCGCACGACGCTGCAGATCACGCAGGCCGTCAATCAGACGGTCACCGGCGCGGTCCACATCGCGACCATCCTGCTGTTCCCGCCGCCGTTACCGCTGGCGCTCACGCTCCTGGCCACGCTCGCCGCGGAACTGCCACAGACCCAGCGCCCGCTCCACAAGCGCGCCTTCAACATCTGCCTGGCGGGGCTGTCCGTGGGCATCCCCAGCCTTGCCGTGGCGCGGCTGCGCGGGACCGGTCTGACGCCGCTCCGGCCTGGTCACGTCACCGCGGCGCTGCCCGCGCTCGTCGGGGTGATCCTGCTGTACTACGCCCTCAACAGCGCCCTCCTGCACGGTTGGAGAATGCCCCTATTGCTTTCAACCGTCGCGCTATCAACGCGGCGCTGCGCAGCATAGTAAAGAGGAAGGAGATGTCATGCACTTCCGCATCCAGGTCGTCGCGGTCGGAGACGACGGCACGGAACACGCGCAGGAGATCGCCGACTTAACCCGTGCCGAGACACGGATCGAGACGACGGGTCTGACACTGGAGGAGAGCAAGCAGGTGCTCCAGACGCTGCAACGCGCCATCATCGACCGGCAGGTGGCCGCCTATTTCGCCCAGCAGCGCGCGTGCCCCCAATGCGGGCAGATGCGCCGCCTCAAGGACAGCGAGACGGCGCCCTTTCGCACCCTCTTCGGCGTGGTGGCCATCCACAATCCGCGATGGGAGCAGTGTCCCTGCCAACCGCATACAACGAAAACCTTTCGTCCACTCAGCGCCCTCCTCCCGACACGCACCAGCCCTGAGCTGCTCTGCCTGGAGACGAAATGGGCCGCGCTCGCGTCCTATGGCCTCACCGTGAAGATCCTCCACGACGTGTTACCAATCGACCGGAAGTACAGTGCGGTCACCGTGCGCAACCACATGTTCCAGGTGGCCCGGCGCAAGGAGCAGATGCTGGGGACGGAGAAGACCATGTTTGTGGACGGCTGTCAGGCTGAGCGCGATCGGTTGCCCATCCCCGATGGCCCGTTGTCGGTCGGTCTCGATGGTGGCATTGTGCGCGCGCGGAGAGGGACCAGGGGAGAGAAGACGCCGACTCTGTTTGAGGTGATTGCCGGCAAGAGCATCCTGGCCTTCCGCCGCGACGATCCCGACGATGTGTCTCCGTCGAGCAAGTGTTTCGCTCTGGTGCAGAGTATTGACACCAAGCCCAAGCGCCGGCTCTTTGATCTGTTGCAGTCCCAGGGCATGCAGGCCAACCAGCAGGTTACCTTCTTCTCCGATGGAGGCGAGACGGTGCGCACGCTCTCGGAGTACCTCAATCCTGAGGCGGAGCACATCCTGGACTGGTTCCATATCACGATGAAAATCACGGTGCTGCAGCAGTGCGCGCGTGGCCTGGCCAAGGCGACGGCCAGCGATGCCGTCGACGAGCGGACGTTGGAACGCCGGCTGGACAGTGTCAAACACTACCTGTGGCATGGCAACAGTGCCAGAGCTCTGGACAGTCTCGAGGACCTGGACAATGATCTCGACACCTGGGGGTACGATGACGAGGGCGAGAAGCATCCCCAACCTGACAGCGAGGCGGCGGTACGAATGCTCAAGT
>JAABUZ0100008412.1_pt1 | contig 12132 bp, 11 predicted proteins | sample 5562091 | NCBI WGS metagenome assembly JAABUZ01 (sample SAMN12813069, study PRJNA571459) | rock metagenome | isolation source: Antarctica rocks | place: Antarctica: Victoria Land, Linnaeus Terrace sud | collected 2015-12-21
TGCGCTCCCCACCCCTCCATACGAGAGGGAGGTTCGGAGGGCGTCGCCCTCCGCACCTCCCTCTCGTGAACAACCTACCCCTAAAAGGTCGAGGGGGGCGCCGAATAACGTTCACCGACGTGGGCGCGCTGGTCGCGGCGACACGGGAGCGGCTCGGCGGCCTCTCGATCCTGGTGAACCGCAATGGCGCGGGCGTTACAGCGCCGCGCGATAGAAATAATAGTTCGCCGTGTAGGGCATGGACGCCCCAGCGCCGACCGTGGCCGCGTCGCAGCCGCTCGCGGGCGCCTGACCGCCGCGCGTGTCCAGCCGCTGCACGTAGGTGGTCGCGCTCAGCATCGTGCCGCCCGCGTAGCCCTTGCCCCCACCGACGACGCGCAGCAACAACCATGGGACCGACCGCTCCCGCTGATCGGGGCTGGGTGCGCTGGCGCTCGGCTTGCCGCGGACATAGCTGCCGTCGGGCGCCTGCCACGTCGGACCGGTCGTGGCGTAGTGGTGGATGACCATCCCGTCGTTGGTGAGCAGCAGGGCGGCCGGGGTCGCGGCGCTCCAGCCAAAGCCGGCGCCCTTGGGCGCGCAGGTGTAGATCTGCACACCGGTGGCATGCCCCACGAGGTAGGCCGCGTTCCCCATCGGAACCCGCAGCGCGGCGGGTACGGTGGGCGGCATCACGCCGCCGCGGGCGCCTTGGGCGTGGGCCGGTTGCATGGTGAAAGCGGGGGCGGCGACGGTGGCCATGGCGGCGCCTACGCCGAACAGGCGAGCGAGTGTGCGCGTTAACGTCATGAAATTCTCCTCTTCTTGACAGTCCGGGGCAGTAGCCGCTGCCGTCGGGATAGCCGCATCGGGACAGGCCTGCGCTGGGCACGGCCCTATATCAGTCCTCATTATTGTACCCGTTATACCTCACGGGAAACCGGCGAAGACGTCACGCCCTTGCACGACCAATCGTAGCGCCATGCCGGGTGGGTGTGGCGCCATCAGGGGGTGGCGTCGCCTCCTCCGCGAAGACATCGTCCCGGGCCATACCACGCGACCATGGTCGAGCGGGGGTGGGCTCCCGCTCAGCCCGAACTGGGCGCCTCGCCGCGGAACTCCGCGATGACGTGCGCCTTGATCGCGTCGAGCGGGTAGCCCTCCGGGTAGGTCGAGTACAGCAGCATGATGCCCTGCAGCGTCGACGAGAAGTACAGGGAGCGCTCCCGCGCGTTGTCAATCCCTAGCTGCTCGAACAGCCTGGTCTGCACCTCGAACTGCTCCGCATAGGCGGCGTTGAGCCGCCCCGCGTGCGCGGCCACGACCGGGTCGAGCCGGGGCTGCGTGGAGAGGTTGAGGTAGAAGCGGAAGACCTCGGGGCGGCGGCGCACGTTGTCCAGCGCCCCCTCCACGATGTGCCGCAGCCCCGCAGCGGGGTCCTCGTGCGCCGCCGCGGCACGCATCACCGCCAGCAACTCGTCGATGCGCCGGTCGACCAACGCCGCCAGGAGGTCCTCCTTACCCTCAACATAGTGGTAGAGAAGGCCCTTCGAGACTTTGGCGGCCCTGGCGACATCGTCGATCGACGCGGCGTGGTAGCCCTTATCCATGAACGTGTCCATGGCCGCGGCGATGATCCGCTCACGGGTGGCCCGCCGGATGCGCTCGTTCGCTTCGGGGGTACGCGGCATCGGTCGCGCTACTCGCCCAGGAACCGGGTGATGAGGCGGGACACCTCCTCGGGGTGGGTCAGCGTCGGCATGTGGTCCGCGCCGTCGATGCGGGCGAAGCGGATGGCGGGGACCCGCTCGAACTGCTCCGCGATGCGGAACAGGTCGTCGGTGTCTTGCGTGCCGACGATAAACAACGTGGGCGCCGCCAGCGTGTCTAGCCGCTCAATGGCGGGCGGCTGCGGCCAGACCTGCTCGGTGGTCTTCCAGTCGAGCATCTTCCGCAGGTTGTCTTCTGTCATCTGGACCATGAGCGCGCGCTGTGGGCCGGCCAGCACGACGCGGTAGGACGGGAAGTCTAACGCAAGCTCGGTCATCTTCTTTACATCGGGGGCAGCCGCTTGCACCCGCGCGAACAGCCGCGCATAGGCCGGCGAGAACTGGTAGCCCGAGAGCGCCGGGCCAATCAGCGTGAGCCGCGACACCCGATCCGGATAGGTCAGGGCAAAGTCGGTGGCGAGTTGGCCGCCGATCGAGTGGCCGACGAGGGCGGCCGTGCCGACGCCGAGATAGTCGAGGAGCTTGCGTAGATCCTCGACGTAGTTGACCGGTTCGACTGGCGCGGGGGACCGGCCGGCGCCGCGGCCGTCGAACGCGACGACCCTGTAGGTCCGGGCCAAGCGCGGGGCGATGAACTGCCAGTCGCGCAGATCCTGCCCGCCGCTGTGGATCAGGACGACCGGCTCGCCCGTCCCGTGCGTTTCGTAATACAAGTCCACTATCGTACCCTCCAAACCTTCACACCGTACCGTCGGCCACGCGCGGCCAGACGACCGGGCAGCCGGGCGGCCTGTCACGATCGGAGACCGGTCTCCGATGGCGAGACCGCGCCATATGCGACCAGTAGGCGCCGAGTTCAGTATATATTATGACTGACTGTTAGGTCAATGATAAAGGCCGACATGCCCGGCGTATTGGTAGAGGAATCCAGCTTTGGTGGGGCACGTCCCGCGTCGCCGCGGGATCTACCCATGCGCGCCCTCATAGTAGCTGTCGAGGAAGCAGTGCGCCATCGCGTTGAACGGGGCCGCGTGCTCGACGTAGTGAGGAGCGCCCGCTCGCGGGGATCACCGCGACGAAGACCGGCGGGAAGAACGGGTCCTCGTCGCCGTAGAGGAAGAGGGTGCGCGCCGGGACGGCGAGCCGGTCCATCGCGGGGACCCGCGTCGGGTCGAGGGTATCCGGGGGTTGAGCCCGGCGATCATCGCGTGGAGTCGGATGAGCGCGGGCTGGTCTCGCTACGGCCCGACGTCGATCTGGGCTCGATCAGGCGGCGCAGCTTGCGGGCCGTGTCCGCTTCCGGCAGCGGTGGATAGACGACCAGCTGGAGGTCGGGCGCTTCCGCGACGTGCAAGGTGGTCGGGTGGACCACGAGCCGTCCGACCTCCGGGTGGTCCAGCTCTTTGCGCTCGGCATGCACGGCGCGCACGTCGTCCCGCGCCCACCAGGCCGCGAACGCGGGGCTCGCACGCGTCAGGTCGGCGATCAACTCTTTGTACCACGGCTCGCCCACGTAGCGCCCCGTGCTCGCGCGGAAGAGCGCTAGGGTCCGCTGCGCCTCCCCCTCCCAGTCGACGAGCAGGTCGCGCTGGCCGGGGTACGTGAACACGAACCACAGGATCGTGCGCTCGCGGCGCGACAGGGCCGCGAAATCGGCGAAGACCCGGCAGGCGGCGCGGTTCCACGCCACCACGGTCCAGCGCGCGTCGAGGACGTAGGCCGGGTAGGGGTCGAGCGCGTCGAGGATGCGCCGCAGCGACGGGCTGACCGCTTCCGCCGGCGGGGGCGGCGCGGCCAGCGTTTCGTCCCGCGCCAGCGTGAACAGGTAGGCGCGCTCGTCGGGATCGAGGCGCAGCGCGCGGGCGACGCTGTCGAGGACGGCCGCCGACACCGTGATGTCGCGACCTTGCTCAAGCCAGGTGTACCACGCGACCCCGACTCCCGCAAGCTGCGCCACCTCCTCGCGGCGCAACCCCGGCGTGCGTCGGCGTCCGCCCGCCGGCAAGCCCGCCTGGAGCGGCGAGAGGTGCTCGCGGCGCGTGCGCAGGAAATGCGCGAGGGCCGCCCGTCGCTCCGCGTCGTCCATCGCTTGTCCCGTCCCTTCCCTGATACTTTTTATCCCCCGATAATCAGGCTCCTGGTGACAGGATACACGCCCTGGCACACTGTGGGCAGGGGGTCTTCGATCCCCTCTATGGCGCGAGAAGAGCCCGAAAGGAGACCACCATGCGCGCTGTTGTCATCCCCCGCTTCGGCGGACCCGAGGTCCTGGAGGTCCGCGACCTGCCGGCACCCGCGCCGGGGCCGGGCGAGGTCACCGTCGACGTGGCCTATGCCGGCGTGAACCACGCCGAAGTCTTGTATCGCCGCGGCGACGTCGACGTCCCGCTGCCCTACACCCCCGGCATCGAAGTCGCCGGCCACATCCGCGCCCTGGGCTCGGGCGTCGCCGGGCTGCGCGCCGGCCAGCCCGTCGCCGCGCTGACGATCGTGGACGGCGGCGGCTACGCCGAGGTCGTCCGCGTCGCGGCACCGCTCGTCTTCCCGTTGGACACGCTCGCCCCCGACCTGGACCTGTCCACGGCGGCGGCGTTCCCATCCAACACGACGACGGCCCTGCTGGTGCTGTCCACGGTCGCCCATCTGCAAAAGGGTGAGCGCGTGCTGGTCCACGGGGCGAGCGGTGGCGTCGGCAGCGTGCTCGGCCAGATGGCCCGCGCGCTGGGCGCCGGCCAGGTGATCGGGACGGTCGGGAGCCCGGACAAGGTGGACGCCGCCAAAGGTCTCGGCTACGACACCGTCCTGCTCGGCGACAGCTTCGCCGACGCGCTCCCCGACGCGACCGGCGGCGCCGGGGTCGACGTGGTCGTCGACCCGGTCGGCGGGGAGGCGCGGACGCGCAGCCTCGCCGCCCTGAACACGCTGGGCCGCCTGGTGGTGATGGGCAACGCCGGCGCCGCGGACGACGTGACGGTCTCGGCGAACGGGTTGTGGTTCGCGGGCACGGCGGTGCTGGGCTTCAATCTGGCGCTGCTCAGCGCGCGAGACCCCGAGCGCGTCCACGCCGCCGGAGAGGAGGCGCTGCGCCTGGTGGCGCGCGGCTCGGTGCGCGTGGACGTGACGGATGTCCTGCCGCTCGACCAGGCCGCCGAGGCGCACCGCCGCATCGCGGCCCGCGCGGTGCGCGGCAAGCTCGTCCTACGGGCGTCGGGAGCGTAAGCTTGGGCGCGGCGCAAGAGGCCGCGCGCCGTGCAGCGCCGCGCGGGGAGTGTCGGGGAGGGGCGGCCCTATGCGCGCGCCCGTTGGCGGGGCGCCAGCACGGCCGCCCCAATGATGAGCGCCCCGCCCAGTGCGGCGAGGGGGCTCAAGCCTTGCCCCAGGATGAGCGCCCCCAGCAGCGCGCCGACCAGCGGCTCCAGGTTTAGGTAGACGCTCGCGCCGCCGGCCGGCACGCCGCGCTGCCCCCAGTTCCACAGGGCCAGCGCCGCCGCCGAACAGCCCAGCCCCAGCATCGCCACGGAGGCCCACGCGCCGGCCGACAGGGCGCGGCGCGGCAGCCCCTCCAGGAGCAGCGCGAACGGTAGCGTCGCCAGCGTGCCGCAGGCGATGACGTAGGCTGTCGCGGCCACCGGCGGGTAGGCGCGCGTCAAGCGCCGGCCGAGCAGCACCCACCCGACGACGGCCAGCAGCGAGAGGAGGACCAGCGCGTCGCCCGCCCAATCGTTCCCCGCGCCGGGTTGGCTGACCGCGAGCGCGACCCCCAGGCTGGAGAGTCCCACCGCGACCCACCCCAACCGGCCGAGCCGCTCGCCCAGGAATAGGCGCGCCGCCACCGCGATCAGCGGCGCGTTGACCCCCACGATCAGCGCGGCGACGCTGGCGCTGGTGCGCTGGAGCCCGGCGAACTGGACCAGGAAGGTAGAGGGCACGGTGAGGACGCCGGCCAGCGCGAAGAGCGGGAGGTCGCGCCAGCGCGGATAGACTCGCCGGACCAGCGCGACCGGCAGCAGCGCGAGCGTGGCGAGCGCGAAGCGCAGGAGCGTCAGGTCGGCCGGTCCAAGCTCGCGCAGCGCCACCTTGCCGAAGAGGAAGCTCGTGCCCCACAGGGTCCCCGCCGCGACGAGGGCGAGCACGGCCAGTCGGTGTCGCGCCCCTGGGCGGTCGCGGCCCGACGCTCCCGATGCTCCCGGCGTTGCGCGATCGTCCCCTGGCGCTGGAGGGCCGGCGGCGCCGGATGTGGAGCGGGGAGCGCGTCGCCGTAGCATAGGCCCTATCCCTTCCAGAATGTCGCTTTCAGAATGCCGCACATATATACTACGTCTCCCTATCCAGACATTGAAGAGGCAATCGACGGTGGACGGTTCCCACTACGATGCGACGTGAGGTAAAATGGGGCTATGACCTTACACCACGCTATAGTCCTCGACGATGTCGATTGGCACATTCTGGCCGTGCTGCAAGACGACGGGCGGATCCCCTACGCGCAGTTGGGGCGGCGCGTGGGGCTGTCCTCGCCGGCCGTGATCGAGCGGGTGCGCAAGCTGGAGGACGCGGGCGTCATCCGGGGCTACCACGCCGAGGTCGACCCGGCCCTGGCCGGCTCGCCGGTCATGGCGTTCATCCGCATCAAGACGACGCCGGAGAGCTACCCGCGGGTCGTGGCGCTCGCGGGGGAGTTGCCCGAGGTGCTGGAGTGCCACCGGGCGACGGGGCACGACTGCTTCGTGCTCAAGGTCGTCGTCGCCTCGATCGCGCATCTGGAGGCGGTGCTCGACCGCTTGATGCGCCACGGCGAGCCGACCACCTCGATCGTGCTGTCCTCGCCCGTGACGCGCAAGGCGATCCCGCCGGCCGACCGACGCCAGCGGTCATAGCCGCACACCGCCGCGGGTAGACGGGCGACAACCAACACACGGCTTCGGCGGAGCAACCCGAAATCCGAGGGAGTAATGGATAGTCAGAAGGTCACCATCCATCGTTCATCGCTCGCCGTAGGGCGGCGCGGATCAGCCCCTCTTGTCCGGGGTAGATGCGCAGGGCGTCGAGCGCGGCGGGATCGACGAAGGTAATGTCGAGCCCTTCGCGACACAGGACGGGTTGCGTGTCGTCGTAGCGCGCGTAGAAGAGGGTCGCGCCGCGCGCCGCGCCGTCGGGCAAGGTCAGAGTTGTCTCGCCGCCCCACCATAGTGGACCGGCGACGTAGCCCGTCTCCTCGGCCAGCTCGCGCCGCGCCGCCTCCTCGTCCGTCTCGCCGGGCTCGACGGCCCCGCCGACCGTGGCCCAGTGGTAAGGATAAGCGCCGCCGCTGTCGCGCAGTTGCAGCAGGATCCAGCCACGTCCGTCGATCAGCAGCACACCGGCCCCTCGTTGCGCTCTATCCATCAACACGCGCCTTTCGCGGACGTATACGCGCAAACAGCGGCGGACCGAAACAGCACGGCGTCCACCTGGTATAACAAGACAGATGTACGAGCCCGTGTCGCGTAACACTCTCGACCGACGTTCCTCGCGCGGGCGCCGGTCTGATCACGCGGTCACGGTGACAACCTAATCAACCTTATCAAATTGGCAGAAAGGCGTTCTCATGCCTCCACGGGTGGCGACGTTCTCTATCGTCGGCTGCGACAGCGCGACCGGCGAGCTTGGTGTGGCGGTACAGAGCAAGTTTATCGCCGTGGGATCCGTCGTTCCCTGGGCGCGGGCCGGGGTGGGGGCCGTGGCGACGCAGTCGCTCGCCAACACGTCGTACGGGCCGGAGGGGTTGCGCCTCCTGGGCGAGGGACTCGCCCCGCAAGACGCGCTCGACCGTCTCGTCTCTGGCGACCCAGAGGCGTCCGACCGGCAGGTGGGGATCGTCGACGCGCGTGGTCACGCGGCGACCTATACCGGCGCGACCTGTTCCCTCTGGGCGGGGGGACGCGTGGGCGACGGCTACGCGGCGCAGGGCAACATCCTCGTGAGCGGGGCGACGGTCGACGCGATGGCCGCGACGTTCGAGGCGACGCCCGGCGCCCTGGCCGGACGCCTCCTCACCGCGCTCGCGGCGGGACAGCGGGCGGGCGGTGACTCACGGGGGCAGCAGGCGGCGGCGCTCCTCGTCATGCGCGAGGGGGGCGGGTACGGCGGCTACAATGACCGCTACATCGACCTGCGCGTCGACGACCACCCCGCGCCGATCGCGGAGTTACAGCGTATCCACGACCTGTACGCGCTGTATTTCCCGCCCGCCGGTCCGCGTGACCTCGCGCCGGTCGACGCGGCGCTGGCGGCCGAACTGCAGCGCATCCTGACGCGCACGGGCGACTATGCCGGCGACCCGACCGGCGTGTTCGACGCGGCGACGCGCGCCGCCCTGCGCGCCTATATGGGGCGCGAGAACCTGGAGGAGCGCCTGATCGACGGCGACACTATAGACGCCGTGGTGTTGCGCCACCTGCGGGAGCAATCGTAGGAGGTCGCGGGCATGCAATCTTTGTGACGGACATGGCACTTGTGTTCTCGCCGCAATCCCTAGTACCATGGCTACATGGCGACCGTTGGGCGCCACGTCTAAAACCGGTAGAGAGGAACATGTCATGGTGAAGCCCAAGCCCAGGCTGGTGGTATCCTCGCTCCTCGCCCTCACGGTCACCGGCTCGACCGCCCTGGTGACGATGGGCGCGGCCGTCCATGGCGGCGGAGGTCTCGGAAGCGCCGTCCCCGAGCAGCTGGCCCCCGCCTCGTCGAGCATCTATGTCGGCCTCGACCGCACCGTGGGCGGCCAGGGGACCGCGCTCGGCGCGCTCGTGAACACGTACCTGGCTCACCCCGGTACAAGCGCGATCCCGGCGGGGCTGCATGCCGCGCTCGGTCCGATGGGGAACCAGGCCATCAACACGCTCTTCAGCGTCGGCGGCAACCGCATCGGGCTCTCCGTCTGGACCCCGCCCGCGGCGAACCCGTCCGTTCCTGCCCGCTTCGCCCTCATCGCGCAGCTCAAGGCGGCCAGCATCTCTACCGCCGCGACCGGCGGGAATCCGCTGCGGGGCCTCGTCTCCTTCTCGTCCCCCATGCCGTACAACGGCGCGACGATCTACCGCATCACGTTCAGCGGCGGCGCCGGGAGCCCTCAGGGGTACGGCGCGATCGTCTCGGGCGACGGCGTCCTGGCGAGCGACCTGACGGCGATCGAGCGCGTCGTCGACACCGCCACGTTCCGGGCGCCCTCGCTCCTCAACGATCCTAACTTCACGGCCGCCACGGGCTCGCTGCCGGCCCCGCGCGCCCTCACGGTCTACGCGAGCCAGGCCCTCGTGAAGCAGGGCGTTCAGGCGCTGCTGGGCGCCACGGCGACCTCCGGCGCGGCCGCCGCGCTGCCGGCCCAGACGCGGCAGTATCTCACGCGGATCGGGGGGCGGGGGTACGCGCTCGGCTTCGTGGCGCAGCCGCGCGGCCTCTCCATCGTCACGTCCTCGGTCCCCGCGCTCAACGCCAACGCGCTCTCGCCGGACCCGAACGCCCTGGCGAATGTCGTGGGGAACAACGCTCTCTACTACGCCTCGCAGAACAACCTTGCCCGCCAGTTCCTGGGCGCGGGCACGCTGACGCCGGCGATGCTCGCGCAGCTCAAGGCGCAAACGGGGATCGACATCATGCGCGATGTCGTGCCGCTCTTCAGCGGCGAGACCGCGATCAACCTCAACGACGAGGTCAGCCCGCTCGTGCAGCGGTTGCTGGGCTCGGCCGCCGGCGGCGCGACGATCGGGACGGTCCCGGGCTCCATCGAGATCGTCACCCAGGTAGCCGACGTCAACGCGGCGAACGCGGCGCTGCAGCGCATCGCCACCGCCGTCCTGCGCTCGGCGTCGGGCGGGGCGGGCGCGGGCGTTCCCGTCGTCAAAACCCCGCGCGGGGACGGCGGCTTTATCTACTCCTTCGCGGCGTTGCCGGGCCTGGAGTATACCTTCCGCGGTAACACGTTGATTCTCTCCACCAGCCTCGCCGCCGACCTACAGGCCGCGGGGACGCCGCTCGCGGCCGACGCGGGCTTCCAGACGGGCCTCGTCAACGCGGCCGGACCGGGGACGCTCGTGAGCGTGCAGTACCTCAACGTCACGCGCCTGCTGCGCTTCGTCGACCGCATCGTCCAGGTCACGCGGACGGGCGGCGCGACAGTGATGGGCGCCACGTCGCTGCGGCAGGCCGAGGCCTACATCGCGCCGTTTAGCGGCGTCACGAGCGAAGTGCGGGCGATCGGGCCGCTCGACGAGCAGCTGCGCACGTTCATCGCGGTGCAATAAGCGGTCAGACGACCGCTCTATCGGGAGGGGGCGGCGCGCCGACGGGCGCGCCGCCCCTTTTAGGGGTAGGTTTTTCACGCGCGAGGGAGGCGCGGAGGGCGTCGCCCTCCGCGCCTCCCTCGCGCGTGTGGAGGGGCGCCCGGCGACGCCAGGCGCCCCTCCACACAAAAAACCTACCCTTCTGTGAGAAATACATCATGACGCGAACCGGAGGATCGGGTACATACAAAGGGAGTGGGTCGTGATGTTGAGTAGCGAGGAGTACGTAATGCGACGAGGAGTCCGGCGAGTGGCGAGTGTGGGTCTGGTCTTGACATGCGTGTGCGGCGCCGCGTTGGGCGCCGGATCGGCGCACGCGGCGTCGCGGAGCGTCCGCACCCATGTGGGTTTAGTTCTCGACACCGCGAGCGTAGGGACGCAACCCGTGGCCGTGGCGGTCGATGGGAAGACACGGTTGGCCTTCGTCGCCTCGAGCGACAACGTCAGCGTGATCGACGCCACGACCAGCATCTCGATCACCTCGATCAAGGGCGGCGTCGGCAACGATCCGTATGGGGCGAGCCCGCACGCGGTGGCGATCGACGAGAAGACGGGCCGCGCCTTTGTCGCCAACTTCGGCAGCAACAGCGTCAGCGTGATCGATGCGAGCACCGGTAAACTCCTGCGCACCACCAAAGTGGGCTCGGGGCCCGGCGCGGTCGCGGTCGACGAGCGGACGCAGCGCGTCTTCGTCACCAACTTCTCGAGCGACAACGTGACCGTGCTCGACGCGCGCAGCGGGGCCGGCCTCAGTACCGTCCGGGTCGGCCAGGCGCCGACGGCGGTAGCGGTCGATACGCGCGCCGGGCGCGTCTTCGTCACGAACTTCGCCACGAACAACGTCAGCGTCCTCAACGCGACGACCGGAGCCTTCGTCAGCCTCGTCTCGGTCGGGCTCAAACCCAACGACGTGGCGGTCGACGAGAAGACGGGCCACGCCTTCGTCGCCAATTGGGACGACAGCACGGTCAGCGTGCTCAGCACCACGACCTATAAGGTCCTGCGCACCGTCTCGGTCGACCTCACGCCGGTCGCGCTGGCCGTGAACAGCGCCGGGGGACAGGTCTTCGTCGCCAACTTTACAGGTAACAGCGTCAGCATCCTCGACACGCGCACCGGCGCGTCCCTGGCGAGCGTCCCGACCGGGACCTTCCCGAGCGCGGTGACCGTCGACGCGACGAGCGGGTACGCCTTCATCGCCAACGCGGGGAGCAACAGCGTCAGCGTGCTCGACGTCCGGCGGCGGAAGATCGTCCGCACCGTGTCGGTGGGACAGTATCCCAACGCGGTCGCGATCGCCCAAAAGGACGGGCGCGCGCTCGTGACCAATCAGCAGGATAACAGCCTCAGCGTTCTGTCGACAAAGTAGCGTTCGTGCCGATCCACGAGACGGAGGTCGGCTGGATCTTGGAGACGGACCGCGCCGGATACGCGTTTGGGCTCGACAGGGCGGGGCGGCTGGCGCACCGCTACTGGGGCCTGCGCTTGCCCTACCCCGCCGACTATCCGCCGCCGCCGCCAGCCCCCGTCGCGTGGGCGTCCTTCAACGACGCGGGCCACCTCACGCCCGAGGAGTACCCCGGCTACGGCGGCCTGTCGTACGTCGATCCGTGCCTCAAAGTCACCTTCGCCGACGGTGTACGCGACGTCGTGTTGCGCGTCGCGACGACCGAGCGGGTCGACGGCGACGTCCCTGACCTGCGGATCCACCTGCACGATGCCTATTACCCCTTGCGGGTGACGCTGCATTATCGCGTCCATGCGGCCTACGACCTGATCGAGCGGTGGGTGACGGTCGCCAACGAGGGGGACGCGCCGGTGACGCTCGAGCGCGTCTGGTCGGCGCAGTGGCACCTGCCCTCCGGCACCGAGGCCCGCAATCAGCTTATCCTCAACCTGGCCCGTCCCGACGTGCAAGACTACCTTATCGACGCGCTCGACCGGCTGCTCGCGGCGCACGACATCGCGTTCGTCAAGTGGGACATGAACCGCAATGTGAGCGAGTCGGGCTGGCCCGACGCGCCCGGCGACCCGCGCGAGGTGTGGGTGCGCTACGTTCAGGGGCTCTATCGCGTGTGGGGGACGCTGCGCGAGCGGCGCCCCGA
>JAABUZ0100008415.1_pt1 | contig 12131 bp, 14 predicted proteins | sample 5562091 | NCBI WGS metagenome assembly JAABUZ01 (sample SAMN12813069, study PRJNA571459) | rock metagenome | isolation source: Antarctica rocks | place: Antarctica: Victoria Land, Linnaeus Terrace sud | collected 2015-12-21
ACGGGCGTCAAGGCATACAATCGGAACAGGCATGGCATCTCTCCTGGCTACAAGGCGGTCTGTGCAACCTCTTGCTACCAGATGGAGCGCCATGCCTCAACCATCCTCAAAAACTGCAAAGATAGAGGATGGCAGTTAGAGGTTCGTTAAGTGGTAGAATCGACTCGTGAGCACGTTGCGCGGAGTGAACAGCGCGCCGAGCAGCGCCTCAGCCCGCACGATAGGGTGTAAGGACACGGGTGCTCTCGCATAATGACTATCCCGGCAGCGATACTCGCAGAGGGTGAGCGATAAAAACGCGACGTACTGTTTCCGGCTACTTGTGTCGAGGCACTCGAACCACTTGAGTGGAAGTTCCACCCGGATCAGCCCCCAGTTCGGCATTGCAGTGCCGGCGGGAGAAAGGCGGATATACCATGACGCAACTTGCAACTTCTGCTTGCGAAGCACAAATAGTGGAGTACGCTCACCAGGCTTGAGGTCGTACAACACCTGCATACCGAGGGCGTGGAGATAGGGTTTCATGTGAGTCTTCACGACACCGACTGCTGGTGAGTGCATCTGGTCGAGACCGCCTTGACGCGGCTCAAGCCGTCCGTCAACTACGGTTGGTGTCAACGGATCCTGTGCCAATGCTGCTTCTTCCAGAACGCCCATTTCGGTGTTGGATCGGTTCTGTGCTGCCTTACGCATCTCCTCAAAGTCGTAGCTTGGCTCCCCGCCGGGCGGTTCAGCCGGAAGCAATCGGAATCCATGCTGCTGAAGCGCAGCGGCGAAACTCTCAACTTGGTCCCATGGAAACGGATTGACGACCATGGAGACCACGCGTTCCACTATTTCAAACTCGCGCCGACAAACGCCGTCGACCACTCGCACGGCCACGCCGCCGATTTCGGACAATCGCACGGGCACCGGGTACCCTCCAGGAGCCTTCAGCGATGCGACCGTTTCCCCAACATCCTTCCCGTCAATGAATCGAATGGGCCGCTCGAGCCAATCGTTAGGATGCCACTTCGGCGGGACAATCACTTGCTGCGGCTCCCACGAGTCCATGTCGATCTCGTAGCCAAGACCGCGCTTGACCTCTTCGGCATCCAGATCGTCGTCATCTGTGGGATGAGTCGGAAGCGGAGGTTGGGGAGCATATCCAGTCACACGCCGACCCGAATACGTTCGCAAGAACCCTAAACTCATGCTGCCACCACAGAGAGATTAAGTTCCTCCAAACGGCGAATCATAGCCAATTCGCTCACAAGACACTCGGTCGCTAGGAGTCGAGCCAACACTTGCCCTTTGCCTCGGCAGCGGCGAAGGTTTGCCTCGACGAGCGAGCGACAGAGCGGCTCGGGCATCAGAATTTCGGCGGCGAACAAGTCCGCCTCCTTCTCCGCCTGTGCCGCGTCGATAAGAACAACCTGCCCACTATTGCCAATCATCATAGGATATCCTGCCGGCGCATCGTCTTGGTCTTGCTCTCCCTCGGTACGCAGCAACTGCTCGGTGAAAACGGTAGCCCCGTCGGCCAACCGTGGTAGCACATGGAGGACGTAGTGTCCAAGTTCGTGCGCGACCGTGAAGCGCCTGCGCACAAGCGGATGCTTCTGCTCTACAAGAATGCAGCCGCCAACTTGGGTAGCGTACAAGCGGCCGGCCAAATCGTTGTCGTGACCCGATACCTCATCTACAGGCACACCAAGCTTGATATGCAGGTGCATCGCTGCGGTTGTCTCCTTCAAACCGGGGACTTCGTACCAGGTCAGCGGATATGCAGCCACAAGCTTCTTCAGTGGAGCGACGGCAGACGCTGCATAACTCCGCTCCAATCCAGCGGCACAATACGCCGCCGCGACAGCCCTACGCACTGTATCGCGGTCCACCAAGCCGCTGCTCCCACTCATTGCTTCGTGTCCTTTCCTTTCCTTCCCCGTAGTTGCTTGCGATGCGTCGGTTGCGTTCGCGCTGCAGCGAGTTGGAGACCGGCGACACCATGGACCATAGCAGCGGTCACGCTTTCCCGCCGGAAGATCTCCCAATAAGTCTCGCTCGCGACCACGTTTAACTCTTGGGCAAGTTGTGCAATCGTCGTCGTCGTCGCAGGTATTGGGACAGGGGCCGAACTTGTTATGAGGCCGCGATTCACAAGATGATCGGCCGCTGGCAACTGTTGCCGGAGTACCTGATCTCCTTGGATGCGTGCGGCCACATCCCCGACCGTTGGTACCGGTTGTTGCTCAGCAGGCAATGCTGCTGTCGGCATATGGCGGAGCAGCAGGACGCGAACCGTCTGGGCATCATGCTCCAATCCGCCCAGGCCGGCCTCGTCATGCATAGCTGCGTTTACAGCTGCAATCTGACGGTCAAGCTTCGAGTCAAACACTGCCTCCTCCAGGATCTCGGCGAGAGCTTCAAGATCCCCTGTGTCGACGGCTTGGATATAGCGATGGAGAGCTAGATCGCGCCAGCTTTCATCATCCATCCATGTGGATCCCATCATCTCTCAGAGTCCCTCTCTAGCATGTCCTCGGAACGGTGATATTCGATAGTAAGCTTTTGCAACGCTCGACTGAGGCGAACCCGCGCCGCCCCCTCCGAGATACCGAGGTTCGCCGCGATCTCTCGCCCGTCCAATTGATCCACATACCGATAGGTGAGTATCTCCCGGTCGGCAGGTGACACAAGATCGAGAATCTCCATAACATTCTGATCTTGTTGTTCCGCGAGTTCATGAACGCGTTTGGCGATGAGGCCGCTGATCACGCGAGAAGAGTTAGTCTCTGATGTCGACTCAAGCGCCGAATCGATGCTGCCGATAAGGTGTTGACGTTCCCGCCAAATGCGCCGACGCTGCTCCTGCAGGACCTTGGTGGCGATGCCAAGCAACCACGCGTGTACCGATCGATTCGCATCGAAAGCGTCGGCACGATCCAGAGCACGCCGAATGACCTCTTGCAATGCGTCTTCCCCCAAGGCGATTACCTCAACGCGGGTTTCTGCAAGCCCCAGGCGCCAGACAAGGATCTCTACCCCACGCCGCACGGCATCGAACTCGCGCTCGATTGCTGCGCGTAGCGCAACGCCGGGATCTACATCGCCCGTCGTTTTCACCTGCGAACCAAGAGATTGATCCGATCCCACCCGTCGCTCCTAACGTAAGGGTAGATGGCCCTCGTCATCTGACTTTATCCGTCACCAGGGCTATCTTTCTCTGTCATATACTTGATCGCTAGCATCCATTTTGTTACATGCCCACTAATCGGGACCGTCGACCACGCATAAGGGGCGAAGGTTGCATCACTTGGCCCATTACCCGTCTCCGTCCACATGCGGGAGAAGTTCTGCTCGACTCTATTTTTGGCCGTGACCCGTACAGCGCGCAAAGCGGATTAGGAGGCGGATGAATGCGGCCACTATGTGGCTCTCAGGTAACAGTTCGGAGGTACGGGAGACGGAGCACAACGATGCCGATGGAATGAGTATGGCACTGACAGGGCTGTTGGGCAAGATCTGCATGGGTACGGCCATCCTGCAGAATCAGTTGCGCCGAGCGAGGGTGTCTAACGGGCATGGGCATTCGTAGGGGTTTCATTTAAGATTAGGAATCGCGGCCGTCCCGACGACAGAGAGGCGGGGTCGCGAACGTTGTCGTCCCATGACGGCTGAGTGGACGGTCTGGTTGGCGTGTTGGTGTTGTGTAGGAGGACAGGCGACTGGGACTCTTTATCTTCGATATGGATGGCACGCTGATCTCGTCCTATATGGATACGCCGCACAGGCGCTATGCAACCTGGCAGGTGTTGCCGGGGCGGACGGATATGCTGCGCACCTTGCGGGAGCAGGGACACCGCGTTGCTATCGCGACCAACCAGGCGGGCGTGGCCTTTGGCCACGTGACGGAGTCTCAGGTCGCGCGCAAGATCGACGCCGTCCTCGCCGCGCTTAGCCTACCGGCGGACACACCGGTCGCCATGTGCATGGCCCATCCGCATGCCAAAGCCTATCGTTACAGGAACCCGGTCGAGGTGGCGCGCCGTAAACCGAGCGGGGCGATGCTGCGCGAACTGATGGAGACGGTCGGCATCCACGAGGGTGTGGTGTACGTCGGCGACCAACCCGACGATCGACGGGCGGCACGGGACGCGCGCGTCTCCTTCCAGCTGGCCGACGATTTCTTCCTGCCAGCCGTGGCCGGGCCGGACGCTGATCCTGACCCGGAACTGAGTGCAGAGCCTGGTTTAGAGCCCTGATAGCGCACTGATGGCAAGGATGAACAATACGCCCAAGACCAGGCTAAGGCTACCAACAATCAGCAAGACTCTGAACGCGACGGTCTCCCACCGTCGTCGTACGCGCACAGACTCAGCGTGACCAGATGCGCGTCCGATAGGTTCGGTAGGCGATACAAGCGCATCCTCTTGCTGTCTCCTGTCTCGTTGCATCCTGTGCAACACGCCTCGTCGCCGCCACGTCCACAGGCTCAACGCTACCCCTCCGAGCGCCCCAGCCGCGTAGGCGGCGTCGTGCGCCCACAGATCGGCAAGAAAGGCGACCTGTCTGGCTTGTGGGACCGCCGAGGCCAGTGGCTGCGTGAGGGACACGCCGCCGGCTTTGGCGACGATGTAGCCCGTCACGCCGGCGACGAGGGCGACCAGGCCAACGCAGCCCTGGACCACGAGCGTCGGCCGCAGCAGGTCGCGCGCGGAGAGGCGGGGGCGGCGCGTCCCCACGCGGGCGATAAAGGCGACCAGGGCGCCGAGCACGAGGCCGGCCCACCACGTCGCGATGAGGCCCCACTCGAAGGCAATCAGCGTGGGATCGCCAAGGTTAAAGAAATCCGTGTGCCCGATCGTGAAATACTCCACGCAGAGGTGCGCGGTCACCTGGTCCTGGAGGATGCCGTACGTCACGGCAGCTCCCACACCCAGCAGCACGATCTGTATGGCCGCGCCGACGTTGCGGCGCAGACGGGCAAAGCTATTCTCTCCCCCTGAACCCATAGTTGATGCCGTCAAGGTGCGCTCACACTCTCTGCCAGTTGTCGTTCCCACGTGCGGCGCACGACTTCCTGGACGATCGTGGCCCAGGCTGCATACTGCTCGAATAAAGCCGAACCGCCGTAGAAGTCTGTGTACTTCCAGGAGTAACGGTCACCTCTCTTGTTACAGCGCGGCATCCAATCGACACTATTGGCCCAAGCCGCCATGACGCCACCCCATGCGCGCTGCGTCCATGACACGAGCAGCCCCGACGAGAATACGATGAAGTGATTGTTGGTGAAGTCCATGCCTTGGACGATGAAGCCCGTTTCAGAAATGAAGGGGAACAGATGGGCTTGGAGCGCCGCCTGCTCGACATCCGGCGGCGCCAGATCGTAGTGTTCTTGGAACTGCGACCAGGTTGAGACGAGACGTAGAACCTCAGACCATGACGGCGGATGATCGTCCACGGGCAGATATGGACCGCCAGATAGAGCATCATCTAGACTGTAGACGATGTGCATACCATGCTTGACTTCCGCATCCTCTAACAACGCTACCGCATCATCATAAGGCCCTGACCCTTCAACAATGCGGTAGACGGCATCCACAAATGGGATCGTGCGGTCTGGATTGTACGATCGTTTTGGCATGCCTGGCACTGGTATCTTTGCCTCCATTGATCTACACATCTCCGCACGCTTGTGCTCTCCCCGTGCGCCAACGAACCCTGTATGCCCGATGCTTGATGCCGTGCGGGAGATTGAGTGTGTACGTGGAGACAATCCCGATGGCTATCATGACCAGCATCGTGACAACCACAGTATAGTGGGGAAATAGTCCGTGTTATGTTGCGAAGAATGACGGCGGGCCGAGCAGAAGCGGATGCACGGCGAGATAGACACAGCCAAGCAACGCGGTCATCACGAGGAGATATAGTGCCGGCGAACTACTCTTTATCAAGGCGCTGACAGCAGGTCGGCTTCGTCCCATGCGCGGAGGGCCCGGTCGAAGAAGGCGAGCAAGTCATCTTCGCGCGTGAGTGCCTGCACGGCGTGCTCGAGGGCTGGCGAGGCGCTGCTGAAGCGCGCCCGCGTCAGACGCAGGATCGCCTCGCGCAACGCTTCCCCGCGCCCTTCCTCGCGCCCTTGCAAGACCAAATGGTCCGCCCATGTCAATTCTGTGGCTTCCAACGTCGTATCCCCCTGTTGCTCTCATTGTGCTCGCAGCGTGTCGCGCTCGTCGTTGCTCAGCGGTAGGTAGGTGGCGATGAGGTTGACCACCAGGAAGACGCGCGCCTCATCTACAAATCCGGTGTCGATGGCCTCGCGCACGCGCCGCAGGCCGGCCAGATGCACGCCGATCTGCGCCTCGCGCTCCGCCGGCAAGTGCATGACGCTGGCCAGCGCCGCGCCAAGGACGCTGCCCGTCTGCACGTACTCCATGGCCTCCAGCCGCGGCAAGCTAATCTGCAGGTAGCGGAAGACGAGATCGGTACGCCCAAACACCGTTTCGGTGTACTCCTCCAACGCGATACCCTCACGCCCCGGGTAAAGTACGAGGGCGACGGGAATGACGGGCAGATCCTCGCGCTGGCGCAAAAGAGAATAGTACTGCCACATCCGCCAGGGGAAGCGTAACTCGTGTTCGCGTTGGATCTCGACGTGGATCAGAAGCAGGCGCGGCGCACCCGCGACGGTCCGCACCTGGACCACCAGATCGGCCGTGCGACGGTCACCCTGAGGGATGTCGGTGAACGCCTCGGTGTCGCGGAACTCGAGCGTGTCGAGGTCGAGCTCGGCCGCCGTCTCGGGGTCGAACAGGCGCAGGAAGTCGGCGAAGAACGCGCGCAGGAGTTGCTTGAAGATCTGATCGTGTCATCGTCCGTCGCCTTGTTCGCGATAACGGTCGCACAGATGGGAAACGGCCCGGTCGAGTACGGGACCGGGCCGCGTTGCAGTAGCAGGGGTGACAGGGATCGAACCTGCGACATTCGGTTTTGGAGACCGACGCTCTGCCAACTGAGCTACACCCCTAAGTCGGACACCGATTATTATAGCATGCCGCAGATTGCTATGACAGCATGGCCTGGCGGCGTTGGTGCTCGCGCCACATCTCTTGCAGGCGTAGCCGCAGTTGCTCCTGGGCGTGGATGCGCAACTCCCCGCGCATCTCCGGCGGATACTGCGCCACGACGCGCTCGACGTCGGCGGCCATCCGCTCGTAGGCGCGCACGAAGTCGTCCAGCGACGAGACCTGCCTCTGTCCGGTATCTTTGTCCATCCTCTTACGCTCTATCTATATCTATGGCGGCTCGTCGCGCGGCGGAGCGACGCCTGACCGCGCCGTGGTGTCCGGTCGCGCCCGCCCCATGCGCACCGCGTGTCCGTTCATGCCCGCTCACGATGCGCCGCCGGGTCAAGCCTGGAAGAGGATGTGACGTAGCAGGATGAAGACGACGGCCAACAGGAAGAAGAGCAGGGCCACGAGGAGGGCGACCGCGGCAGCGGTCCCGCTGTCGTCGACCTCGTCCCCGCTGTCATCCTCGTCTTCGCGCAACTCGTCCTCGACCAGCACATCCGTGTCGACGCTCATCTCTCCCCCTGCGCCCGCGGCGGTCATACCCTCCGTACCACGCAGTATGCCATATCGTTTCGCTCCGGGGCCACAGGCGCCGGCTATTCTTTGCTCGCTTCTGCAAGCGTGGCAGCGGCGACGGTCTGTCATCGCCGGCGAGCACAGGCGGCTCGTGGCCCGATCATAGCACACAGCCCACGAGATTGCCAGCGCCCGATGAAGCGGACGCTGCCGACGACATGCTACCCTGCTACCATGGATAGCCGAAGATACGTATGAATGTGCAGACGAATACGTACACGAATACGTACACTGTATGCAGAGGCAGGGGAACGCGCACGCTGGCGCCTACGAAGGGGCGAGGAGGGAGAGACGAATGAGTACGACATCGCAAGCGCAGGATTTGGTGATCGTCACGCCGATGGCGACGGCCCAGACGGTGGACCTCGACACGGTGGCTGTCCACCTGCATCCGTGGGACGAGGTGGCCGTGGCGCGCGTCCCGCTCCCGCCGGGCCTGCGTCTGCGCACCCACGCATCGGAAGGGACGGTGCGGGTGTCGCGGCTGATCCCGGCCGGCCACAAGGTGGCGCTGCGGGCGGTGGCGGAGGGCGACACGGTGCGCAAGTACGGGCAGGTGATCGGCTTCGCCAGCGCGCCGATTGCTCCTGGCGACCACGTGCATAGCCATAACCTGGCCGTGGGCAGGCTCAGCCACGATTACGCCGTGGGCGTCGACGCCCACCCGGTCGATCTTGTCCCCCCGGACCAGCGCCGCACGTTCCAGGGCTTCCGCCGCGCCGACGGGCGCACCGGCACGCGTAACTACGTGGCCGTCATCTCCACCGTTAACTGCTCGGCCAGCACCGTGCGCGCCATCGCCGACCGCTTCCGCGGCGACGCGCTGCGCGACTACCCCGCCATCGACGGCGTGCTCGGCCTGACCCACAAGGGCGGCTGCGGCGCGCGCTACGGCTCGGGCGAGGTCGAGCTGCTGCAGCGCACCCTGGCCGGGGTCGCCCGCCACCCCAACGTGGCCGCCTACGTGCTGGTCGGTTTGGGCTGCGAGATCAACCAGATGGCCGACCTGGTGCGCGGCCAGGGGCTGGAAGGGGACAGGGCGCCGCTGCTGGTGATCCAGGACGAGGGCGGGCTTCTGGAGACGGTCGAGAGCGGCGTACGGGCCGTCACGCAGTTGTTGCCCGCGGCGGCGGCCTGTCGTCGCGAACGGACAACGGCGTCGGAGCTGGTGGTGGCGCTGCAATGCGGCGGCTCCGACGGCTGGAGCGGCGTCACGGCCAACCCGGCGCTGGGGCGGGCCGCCGACATGCTGGTGCGTCAGGGCGCGACGGTCGCGCTCGGCGAGACGACCGAGGTGTACGGGGCCGAGCACCTGCTGACGCGCCGCGCCAGTTCGCCGGAGGTCGCGGAGCGCCTGCTGGGGCGCATCCGCTGGTGGGAGGAGTACACGCGCCGCAACGGCTGCGAGATCGACAACAACCCCGCGCCCGGCAACAAGCTGGGCGGCCTGACCACGATCTACGAAAAGAGCCTCGGCGCGGTGGCCAAGAGCGGCTCGACGCCGCTCAACGGCGTCTACGAGTACGCGGAGCGGATCACGGCGCGCGGCTTCGTCCACGTCGATTCGCCCGGCTACGACCCTATCGCGGTCACGGGGCAGGTGGCCTCGGGCTGCACCATGGTGGTCTTCACCACGGGGCGGGGCTCGGTGTTCGGCTGCAAGCCCGCGCCCAGCATCAAGGTGGCGACCAACAGCGCACTTTATCAGAAGATGAGCAACGACATGGACGTCGACGCCGGGCGCGCGCTGGAGGGCGCGACGCTCGACGAGGTCGGCGCGGAGATCTTCGAGCGCGTGCTGGATGTGGCCTCGGGCGAGCGGAGCAAGAGCGAGCGCCACGGCATCGGCGAGGAGGAGTTCAACCCCTGGATCATCGGCGCGACGCTGTGACGTGTGACGTGTGACGTGTGACGTGTGACGTGTGACGAGTATCGCTAGCCACTGATCGTCGGCGTGCCGGCCGTGAGCGGCATCGTAGTCGTGGTCGTGAGGGGCGTGGTGGTCGTCGTGGTGGTCAGCGGTACGGTGGCTGTGGTCGTGATGGTCACGGACGCGGACGGTGTGATGCTGCCTGTCGGCAGCGGCGTTGCCGTGTCCGTCGGGACGGGCGTCGGGGACAGGGTTGGCGTCGGGGTTGCGGTCGGTGGCGCCGTTGGCGTCGCCGTCGGGGTCGGCGTGGGGCAGTCCAGGCCAGCGCACACGATGCTGATGGGCGTGGGCGGCGGCGTCCCCGGCGTTATCGTGGCCGTGGCGGTGAGAGTCGGCGTGGCGGTGGTCGTGGTCGTGACCGTGCTCGTGGGCAGGGACGATGGCGTGAGCGTGCTCGTGAGGGGCGTCGTCGCCGTGACCGTGACGGTACCGGTCGTCGGCGTCGTCGTGACGGCGCTGATACTCGTGCCGGTCGTCGCCTGCGTGGGCGTGATGGCGGTGGTGGGGACGGACGTTGGCGTGATGGTGTTGGTGGGGACGGGCGTCGATGGCACGATGGTCGTCACGGGCATCCCTACCCCTGGCTCGGCGAGGAGAGCCTCGATCACGTCGTAGCCGGTTGCCCGGTCGCGGCTGACCACCAGCACGGATTTGTCCTCGGTCGGATAGAGCTCGACAGGGTCATAGTGCGCGTCGCGCCCCGTATCGTAGCGCCAGATCACCTGTCCGCCCCCATCCAGGCGCTTGGCGTAGATGTGTCCGGCGCTGGTCCCGACGTACAGGACATCGCGGTTGTCGAGCGTGGGCGGACCGGGCACGCCGGATTCGTGGGCGTCCAGGATCAACCACGTTGCCGCGCGCCGCCGCGACAGGGCAATCACGTAGACGCCGCGATCGCTCGACACGCAGCCAAGGGCCGTATGCTCGGGGTCCTTCTTACTGGGATGCGCCAGGGCCACGCCGCCGTTCGTCACCACCAACGTGTGTCCGACCGACCATCTGAACCGCTCGCGCCCCTTGCTATCGACGGCGAAGACCCAGGACCTCCCCGAGGGGGCGGTTCTGCTCACCGCGACCCAGGCCAGCCAGTGGGCGCTGGCATTCGGCCCCTCGACCGCGGCATAGGAGGGGATGCCGGGGGCGAGGTCGCGCGTCCACATCTTCCGCCCCTTCCCATCCAGGGCCCACAACGTGGCCTTGCCGCTGGGTCGCGCCGCCTGGGCCACGACCAGCAGCGTCCCATCGGGGGCAACCGAGATGGGGGTCAACCGGCGCGCCTTGATCGGCGGAGCGTTGAAATCCGCGACCGATTGCCCCGTTTGGTCGAATTCCCTCACCTGATAGCGCGAGCCGGGACCAAGCCGCACCACGCCGTAGAGGGAGAAGGGTTGGAGGTACGACGGCGGCGGAGCGTTGAGATCGGTCTCGTCCTGGTACTTGCTGGCCACGAGGCCATCCTCGGGTACCAGCGCATCGCCGGCCGGCGAGATCGGGGCGGTGAGTTGGTTGGAGTCGGTCGGGCTGAACCTTTCAAAGTCGCCGCGCGGGTTGACGACGTACACATCTTTGTCGGGGCCGGCAAGCACGCTGGGGATCGTGTTGGATGGCGGCCCGTCGACGGAGCCAGGGCAGTCGGGATCGGTCAGCGGCTGGAGGGCATAGCATCCTCCCGACGCGCCGTCTTTCTTCAGCATCACGAGGGCGCCGTCGCCGCGCACATAGTAGGCGTTGCCGTCGCCGTCGATAACCGGCGGGGCGGCGATTGTCTGGCCGGAGCCTGTCTGGCCGGCGCCGAGGTCGACGCGCCAACGCACGGAGGAAAGAGTGTCCAACGGCGTGGCCCGCGAATGCCCGCTGCGCGCGTTGTCGTAACCGGGGACGGCCCAGGCCGGCGGCGAGGGCGATTGCGGAGCGACAAGGATAGGCTGCCTGGCCAGCGAGACCGCGCCGATAGCCCCTGCCACGAGCAACACGATCAGCGCCGCGCTCGACGGCGTGAATCGCCCGCCTCGCTCCCCCCCCACAACCCCGTCCATCCGCGCCACGTCTCTGTCGCCGCCTCTCTACGCAATCAGCCGTTAGCCGTTGGCCATCAGGCAGCAGTGTACCGCGTCCGACCGTTGCCTGGGTGGTCAGGGGCCGGTTGGGGATAGGGGGCGCGGCCTGCGACTGAAGTCGCATGGCAGGATACGGACACTAAAGTGTCTCTCAGTCCGATACTGTCGACACTGCGGTTAAAACCGCATGGCAAGATACGGACACTGACGCGTCTCCGAGTAACAACGCCTCGTACGACTTTAGTCGCCGGTCCCTGCCATGCGACTTTAGTCCATAGGAGTGGGCAGGTTGTGGCACAATGTCGCGGAAGGCGTGGCCAAAGGGCGAAAAATGTGGCCAATGCGGTCGTTTTCGGCACCGATACGGTCCATTTATGCCCTTTCGCCCAGTCAAGTCCTTTTGAGTGTGTAATTGGGGATAAGGGGTCCTCGTCGTCGCCGTGGTGTGGGTATGTGGGCAACTCCGCAGAGTTGTCCATCATATCCACGCCCCCTACGGCGCGCTAGCTGGCG
>JAABUZ0100008417.1_pt1 | contig 12129 bp, 13 predicted proteins | sample 5562091 | NCBI WGS metagenome assembly JAABUZ01 (sample SAMN12813069, study PRJNA571459) | rock metagenome | isolation source: Antarctica rocks | place: Antarctica: Victoria Land, Linnaeus Terrace sud | collected 2015-12-21
AGGCCCGCGCCGCCCGCTCGTTCATGTCGCGGACTCGGGCGTGCCGTCTTCGGCGCGCCGGCCGCCAAGCGGCGCTGAGCGCGCGGCGGCCCGGGCTCACGGCCGCGGCCCGCGCCGCCCGCTCGTTCAGATCGCGAACTCAGCGTGCCAGCTCCGGCGTGCCCGCCGCCAAGCGGCGCTGAGCGCGGGGCAGCTCAGGCTGAGGGCCGAGCCCCGCGCCGCCCGTTCGTTCGGGTCGCGAGCACGGCGCGCCAGAGAGGCGCCTGCGGAGCGTGAGCCATGAGGTGTTTGGTGGCGCGGGGTCGGAGGTGGGGCGAGGGTGGCGCCGTCCGCGTGGGATGGCTGCGCAGGCCGGGCAGCGGTTCGGTCATGGCCTCCGGCATAGCGGGCAGCAAGTGGTGAAGCAGGGGGTGCGGGGTGGGTGGCACTGACCCAAGGGGGGGTACATGGCTGCGCTGTGCTGGAGTTGCGCATGCGGCATGTGTGTACGATGGTTTTGCGCTTTCAGGTATCGATGCGGCGCCGGGGGTGGCTGGGTTGTAGATTATGAGGTCTGACACACTAGGCTGTCATGCAAGCCGCAGCCCTGGCAAGGGCCTTGCATGCCGTCGGCGTGCACAGGGAGCACAGGCTTCCAGGATCTGCATGCCAGGCAAGTTGCAGAAGCCATCGTGTGCGCTGTTCGGTGGTGCTGTGTTGGGCTGCTGCGTATGCCTGGCGGCCACAGTGCGCAACCAGGAACGCTGCTGGTGTGCGTGCTGCAGGGGCTGCACCACGGCAGAGCATCCCATGACGGCTACAAATCTTGAAACAGCAAGATAAACACCGCAGCCTACACTGAAGTGTGCTCAAGCCTGAGTCACTTTGTGAGCCTGCATGAACACACACCGTGTAAGACTGCAGACTATGTGCTTGCACCTGACCTGGGCCCTAAAAGGGGCACAAAGCCAACTTGGCAGCAGCAGCAAGTCACTGGAAATTGGATTTGACAGCTGCTGGTAAAGAGTTCGTGATGTGTGTGCTGATACAAGGGCTGCCGTACGCTTTGGATACTCTGCGCACAGACGCTCTCACCGCCAGCTTGCAGCAGGAGGTGCGCTTTAGTTTTTGCTCACACAGGGGTCACCGCGCAGCTGTGACAAATGAAGCACACACGCTACGCAGGTGCTTCGGTTGCACCGCGCGTGCTTTCCAGAGGAAGAAGACAGCGACGACAGAGAGTGCGGATTTGATGCGCGCTTTGCGCGGCTGGCGTTCCTGCACGACCTCGCAGACTGCACCTGGGTGCTTTTGTGGCGCACGGACCACCGGTGTGGCCGGCGCTGCCGGCACTGTGCGCCTGTCACGCTGCCTGCGTCTGAAAGCTGCACTTGCATCAGAAAGCTGAAGCTTGCTGCCGTGCGCAGTGTACGGGCCCTGGTCGGGCTTGTGACGGCCGTGGACTATGGCGACTGCCTGTACTGTTTCAACTTTGCGGTCGCGCCGAAGCTGCGCGGCCGTGGCCTGGGCCGCCGCCTGCAGCACGAGTGCCAGCGCATCGCCCTTGGTCGCGGCTTTCGGCGCGTGGCGGGCACCGTCGACACGTCAAGCCCGCGCCTGGTCGGCTACTACCTTGCGCTTGGTGGCAGGCTGGTGCCCACAGGTGCGCCGTGTCGAGCGCGGTCAGGGAATACGCTGGTTGTAATAGGCAGCGTTTCATCAAACCTCCTTGCCGCCGGGCATCGCGTGAACCGCCAGTGCTGGCGCAGGCATCAGCAGCGACGGCCGGGCGCTGCCGAGCGTGCGCGTGGAGCGGGCGTTTGACGAGCAGGAGGTTGCAGAGTGCATTGCAGAGGCAGATGCCGCTATCGTGCGAAAGCACTGCTTAGCCAGGCAAGCAAGCATGCTCTGTGCTGCATCGCTGGCACTCCTTGCTGGTGTCACTGTGCTGTGGAGACGCGGCAGCGCGGCGCACAGACGTAGAGCAGCTGCACAACCGCAGAGGACCGCGGCGGGACGGTAGCACCTCGGCCCATGGACCATCTTTGATGGATTGATTGATGGCTCACCTCGCAACTCACCACTAAAGCCTGAACAGGGATTAAGGAAAGCATTGAGTAATCAGCTATGCGATCAAGGCAACAGCTTTCAGGCGGTCAGAGGCGCCTGGGCGCAGTGCCGCTGTCTGGGCTGGTGGAAGCATCGTGAGCCAGGCTCTCCAGTGTGATGTAGTATGTTGGAACGAGCAGCAAGGTAGCCTCGTGCGCTTGGGAGCGCCCGACTGCAATGGGGCGCCCCTGCCTGGCCGTGAGCTTGGCGCTGCTTGCAGCGCTGCTATCAGGTGACTCTGGCCTGCTCAGGTGCCTGTTGTCAGGGGTGCCCCACCGATGCGGCATGCGTCATTGCTGGGCGATTTGTGCTTGCGCCTCGCCTTGCAGCACCTGCATTATGCAGCACACCGCTTGCTGTCACAACCGTTCCATGCGCAGGCACGCACGCTGCGCCGGCTGTCCAGGTGCCAGCCAGCAGCATCTTCCGGCCCACCTTCAACTTCACAGGTGTCAGCCCGGCTGCTCTAGGTCGTAGCTGCAAGGCTAGTGCCTGAGTGCGCGCACAAGAGCACGGCGAGTCTGAGCATCGTGCCATCTCAAGCGAGTGCGCCATAAGCGGTGCTGTCATGCGGAAACCACCCAGAGTCATCCTAGCAGCGGACGGGGCCTGTTCACGCTTTGCGAGGGTGTTGTGTCCGCGCCGCGCGTGGCCGAGCAGTTGGCTGCCCTGCCGCAGGCGTGGCCGGCGCGCCGCCCGTGGCAGCACCCGCAGCGCCGCCAGGGGGCACCACGGCCCAGGCCGCAGCTCCACCGCCCGCCACGCCCGCCAGCCCCACGCCCGCCCCTGCAGCTCCCGCGCCGGCGCCCGCAGCGGCCACCCCCGCGCCGGCGCCGGCGCCAGCGGCTGCCGTGGCAGCTGCAGGCGCAACCAACGCGGGAGGTGCGTCCCGCTGTCTCTACCACGCGTTTCGGCACTTGCGCAGGGCCACGAGCAGGCCTGCACCAGCAAACCAGTGCTGCCATCATGGGAATGCCATTACTAGCACAGCTGTGGGCAGACCCGCGTGAAAAGCTGCGCTTCAGGTGGGTGAGACTGCCGGGCCGCTGCAGGTGAGTATATGCAGTTCCGCTTGGTGGGCTTCCCTGTAGACAACCCATGCGACGGTGCAGCCTCAGCACCGGCCGCTCAGGCCCACAAGCGAGCAGGGCTGAGAAGCGGGCGCAGGGGGTCTGTGCTGTATCGCTCGCGGGGCGCACGCTGACGCGTGGCCCCGCGCGCAGCGACGCCGCCGCCCAGCGGCGCCCAGGGCGCGGGGCTCGCAATGGGCGCCATCGTCGGTGCGGCCGAGCTCAGGATGGCACTGCAGAGCGCCTGTACCGCGTGCAGGGGTTTCTCATGAAAACGCCCTGCAGTTAGTTCCTGAGGATCGCCGCTGCACCTGCTCACGGCTTGGCCCTGTCCCTGGTGTACTTTAGCAGTGCCTGCCGTGATGCCATGGTGGGAGGGCAGCACCTGTGAGGAGGCAAGCACGCCAGCCCTGTCTTTGTGCACCTGCGTCCTCCTTTCAATGAGCCTCTGTACAGAGCGGCTGCAGCAGTACGCCGCCGTTGGCCTGGAGCGCGGTGTGCAGGCAGGCCTGTGTGCATTCCTGGACAGGTGCCTGCTCGCGCAGGCATTGCCGTCGGGTGCGGCGCCGTGCTGCTGGCGCTCCTGGCGGGCGCAGTGTGCTTCGCGCGCCGGCGCGGCGCCAAGCGCAGGGCGGCCGGCGACGCCGAGAAGCTGGGCCCCGAGGGCGCGCCAGAGCCTGTGAAGCCCATGCCAGGGTCCCAGCCAGGGTCCCTGCCCTTGTCTTCGGCGCACGCGCCCAGCAGCGACCGCGGCGGCAACGGCGGCGGTGCCGCGGCGGGCGTCGGCGGCATGCGGCCCTGGGCAGGGTCGGGTACCCTGTACAGCAGCGCCAGCGGCATCGGCGCCGGCGCGCTGAGCGCCAACGCGGCGCTCGCGGGCGGCGCGGACGGTCTGGGGCCGCACACGGAGCCCGCACGGCTGTCCGCCCTGTTTGCGGGGCGCGAGTCGCCGTTTGACCAGGAGCAGGCGCGCCCGCGGGCCTGTGCCCTCATTGCCCCGGGGGGTGTGCGGCGCAGCATGAGCTACGGCGAGTGGGGAGGAGATGGGTCAGCACGCTGACGCGACGTGAAATAGATGCTTCTCATCTTGGCAGGGAGGCATCTTCCGCGCTCACCAGCTGGTGGTCCCTGTCTGGGCTTGCGAGCGAGGGCCTCGGGTGCGGGGCCACGGGTGCCCGCTCCTGCGGGGTTCAGGGCCGGAGCGCGTGCGCGCAGAGCACGCGGAGCGAGGCGGCCCCGGCATCGCAGCCGAGCCCGCGGCCGGCGGGCTTGTTCGAGGGGCGCGAGTCGCCCTTCGACCAGGAGCAGGCGCGGTCCGCGGGCCTGTCTCCTGATTGCCAGGGGAGATGCGCCGTGGCATGAGGCTGCGGCCAATGTGGAGGAGATGTGACATGGCGTTGTGGAGGAGGAGTCATAGACTGCGCTGCGATAGAGCAGATGGTTTACGTCTTATAAGGGACGTACTTCCCTGCTGAGTAGCTTGTACCCTGTCACCGGGCTTGCGGGCGAGAGCTTCGGTGCTGCGCCATGGGTAGTTGGCCTGCATTCACTAAGGAGAGCGCGTGCGCGCAGAGCGTGAGGAGCGAGGCACCCACGGGGCCGCAGCCCAGCCGCGGCTGTCCGCCCTGTTCGCGGGACGCGAGTCGCCGTTTGATCGGCAGGCGCGCCCGCAGCGGCACGCGCAGGGCGGCTGGGCGTCAGGCAAGGTTGTGTGCTGGCCGCAGAGTGAAGGCCGCAGCAGCTGCGCGGCGCATACCTGATGGGGTGCCGATCGCCCCCTGCTCGGCAGGCGCACTGCTCGCGCCCATGCGCGCGCCACATGTCCCTGCGAACCTGTTTAGTGACGCAGCAACACAGCCAGCGAATGTCTGGTTTTTCATCACAATCAGGATGCAGTGAAGACGCTCTCACCCCTTCTGCTGTGTGAGCCACCTCGTGGGTCATGCGGCAGGCGAGCGAGCAGTGGGCGTCGCAGCGCAGCGACCCCGGCGCGCAGCGCGAGCCGCGGCGCAGCGGCTCCAGCGATCTGCAGCGGCTCAGCGACGCGCGCCGGCGCTCGCTGGTCAACCCGCCGTCCCAGCGCCCGCAGGGCTTTGGCTACGGGGGCGCCAGCCAGGCATGCGCGGCCCGCCCCCACACCGCCTGCGTCCCCGTATGCGCGCCTCCGCATGCGCGCCTCATCCTCGCCAAGCCCACTCATCGCCCTCGGCCGCGCCGAGCTCGCCCAGCGGCATTGTGCGCGCACCGGCGCGCATTCGCGTCAGCAGAGCATGGAAGTGTGAGACCAAAAAGGGTCTTCTCAAACAGATCCGTGGGTCACACTAAGAACTGAAGCCCGCGTGCGCGCAGGCGGGCAGCATGTCTCCGCCGACGCCCGCGGCGGCGCCCGCGGCGGCGGCCGCGGCGGTTGTCGGGGGTAGCCTGGCAGGGCAGGGCGCGCAGGGCGCGCCGCACTCCGGCGGCGCCGAGCGCGGGGCGAGCGCTGCGGCCGCGTCCGCGTACGAGCGCCCCGAGACGATGCAGGCCGCGCAGGCGCGCTCCGCATCCTCTCCAGAGAGCCATGTGTGCTTTGGCTGGTCGGCACCGGGCACGCCCGCGCATGGCTGAACGGCAGCACATTGTACCGGAGGTATACCCCCTCGTAGTAGATGACAGGAAAGGCCGATGCTGCATGGCTACAGTTACATGGTAGTACCCCGACATGGCATCCAAAGTGGTGAGGCAGTCGCCACCGACCAGCAACTGCTGCACATCCCTTAGCTGCTTATAAGAGAAGGGGAGCCATGCCAGTTAGAGCTTGAGGGTAACGGGCAATGTAGATCAGCCCGCTACCTCAACCTCTGGCTGGCACGGCTCCTCTTCTCTTACGAGCAGCTGGAGGATGTGCAGCAGAACCTGGTGTGCAGGGACTGCCTCAACACCTTTGACGCCACGTCGGGCTACTGTGTCACCGTGACCGTGCAGCATCGGCCCTTTCCTGGGCATTTCGTGCAAGGGGATATGCTTCCAGTACAATGTGCTGCCGTTTGGCCTGGCACAGGCGTGCCGCACCTTCACCGTGGTCATCAGGCGCATGGTACAGCCGCTGCGCGCCGCTGGGGGGCTGCTCACATTGCACCCAGACGACCTGTTCCTAGCCCAGCGGTCTCGGGGCCGCGCGCTTTTCCACACGTTGAGTGCGGTCAAGCTGCATGGGGCACTGGGCTGGCACCTGGCCAGTGCCAGGTGCCGCATGTGGCCCACCCAGGAGGTTCAGCTCCTGGGGCCCGCTCGGTGAACACGCAGGCCCTCCAGTCCTAAACAACAACCACGACATGCAATGCACGCTGCGACAGACGGTCTCGGCTGCTTCCTCCGTTTTCAAGCTCTGCTGCACTAAGGATGCTGACCAGAAGGGGCGGGCCAGACTGCATCCTAGGTGGCGTCCCGCCCTATTTACCATTTTACTGCACAAAACCGGGCGGGGCAGAGCGGACCGCGCGCAAGCCCTGGGCTCGGCCCGGGTGCGCAGGGCGCGCGGCGCGAGGCGGAGCGCGCCGAGGCGGAGGCCAGCATTCTGGCGGGCGGCCTGGACGAGCAGCATGCCGCCGTGCTGGAGGCGGCCGACGTGCGCCGGCGCGCGCCCGCGGCCGGCGCCATGGAGCCGCTGGCCATGCCGGACGGCACCACCATGCTCGTCAAGCACGGCTCCGGCGGCCGCGTGCAGGCGCGCGCCGCGGGCGCCGCCCCGGCCGGGGCGCCCCAAAGTCGCCCGGCATTTTGGCAGCTGCTGCTGGGGGAGATCCTGTGGGGCACTGCAGCTCGGATGGCTCGGGAGGGAGTATCTGCCGGAATGCCAGCTGCGCGCGCTGCTCGACGCGCATGTGCCGAGGGTGGCGGGTAGCCCTTCGGCTAGCCCGCGACAGCCTCCAGCCGCCTGCTTTCTGGCGGGAGAATGCTGACGGCTGCACCATGTCTCGCAGGTCACGCACGCGCCGGGCAGCACGGGCAGGCCGCTTGGGCCAGACACGCCTGGTGCGGCCCGCCACTGAACGGTCCCTGGCAGAGACCGCTCAAAGCCAAACCCCGTCCTTGCTCTGCTCCGGGTATGATAGGAGCGTGCTCACAGCCTGTGAATGTGTTTGACAAGAGTACCCTGCCTCATGCCACGAAGGGTGCAGTGCTCTGGCAAAGGACATGTCCAGCAGCAGCATCACCGCACCAGCTCCTGTGTCCCTGCAGTTTGTGCATACTGCCTGCTCTGCCGGGGTGTTCACATGGAGGGGCGCGCGCCGGTGCGCGCAGAGGTGTTGTCGGCGGGCAGGGGCGCCGCGCCGGGCAGCCACCGGTCGGGCGCGCACGCGTCCAGCCGCAGCGACGCCTCCGGCAGCAGCAGCCTGGCGCGCTCGGGGTCGGTGCAGAGCGGCGCGCTGCCGGCGCTGCCCTGGAGCGACTGGGAGATCGACCCGCGCGACATCCACATCTGCAAGCGCGACGACGGCTCCGACTGGAAGCTCGGCACCGGCGCGTACGGCACGGTGCGGCTCGCGGCCGGGTGTGTGCCAGGATAGGGTCAAATTAGGTTATGGAGGTCGGGCGGCTGGGCATCGGCGCGTGCGGCGCGGTGCGGCCTGCGGCCAGGCGCATGCGCAAACCCATGATGCGAGCAAGCTTGCGCCTTGCTGCTCCCCGTGCTGCCCATGGGCGGCTCCTGGTGGGCCCTGGACTGAGAAAGCCAAGGACTGTAGCTGTGGGCGTTCTGACGTGCACGCCGCGGGTGTCTGCGCCTGTGCGCTGCATACATCGCGCAGGACAGCGGCGGGTCCCCTGGCGGTGCGACCGCGCCTGAGGCGCGCGCGCGCGCAGGTGTACAAGGCGCACGGCAAAACAGAGGCGGCTCCCCAGACGCGGCCGCGCTGAGGTGGCCGCGCGCGCGCGCAGGTGTACAAGGCGCTGCTGGACGGCGTGCAGGAGGTGGCGGTCAAGGTGTTCTTCGACGTGCACAGCGCGCGCGAGGAGGCCGACATCCTGCGCGAGGTCGCCATCCTCAAGGGCTGCCGCGACCGCAACGTCGTCCAATTCTACGGCGCCTGCCACGAGGCGCGCCGCTGGCCGGCCTATGCCTCATTGGGTCAGGGTAGGGTAGGGTAGCCCCCACCCGCGCACCATCACAGCACACCGAGGCTGTATGTCAGTGCCGGGGAAGATGATTCGTGTCTTGGGCATATGCCGCGGGCTGCACGCATGCGGCGGTGCAGCTCCGAGCGCCCACTCTTTCGCACCGCTCCTGTCGCTCAGGCTCGTGTGGGTGGCGCAGCCGGAGAACGGCTGCATCATGATCATCACCGAGTTCATGGAGCATGGTGCGCGCCCCTGCTGCACCGCCGCGGTTCGTCTAGCCATGCAGCAAGTCCAATACTTGCAGGGCCAGTCTGCCACACCGCTCGGTTGCGGCTGGGCGGCTGCGCCTCTTCCCGGAGGGCTGTCTGCCGTGCCGGCAGACCGGCAAGTGCTGCCTCGCAGCATTACATCGTGTTACCTATTGGTCCTGCGAGCACTGAACACCAGGCGGTGTGCAGAGTAGACACCGACCCGCACCTGTGGCAGGTGGCTGTATATAGTCACTACTCCCAGCTCAATGTCACCGTATGCAATATCAGCACTTCCTACGTGGCTGGATGCCGGGCGCCTGTCCGGGCGTCCGGCTGCAGCAGCATGCCGGGGCAGATCGGCCCGCTGCGCTCCCCGGGCCGCTGAGCCGCGCGGCGCCGCGCAGGCGACCTGTGGCACGCGCTGCAGAGCTTCCGCAAGTCGGGCGCGCTGTCCTGGTACAAGAAGTGCGCGGCCCGGCCTGCCTGGCCCACCTGTAGATCTTGCTGCATGACATGACAGCTGTGGTGCATCCAGGAGCTTTGCACCCAGCCTAAGGCAGTAGTCGTTCACACATGTTGTTGATGTCCGCTGCCCTGTCACGCGGGGCAGGACTTGGCAGGCGGCAACATGTGCCCGCATGTGCCCGCACTTGCCCGTATGCTCCTGCGTGTGCAGGGTGCAGCGTGAGCAGGCGCCCGTCACGCTGGGGCTGGCCGCGTGCGCAGCAGCGCGCGGGGAGATCGCTGCGGGGTGCAGGCTGCGCTGCGCCTTTCTGCGCCGGACGCACATGAGCACTCAACCCCACACGTGCGGCGGCGGTCAACCTGGTGGTGTGCAACCCTAACCCATTACAGTAACCTGAGCCACGGCCGGCGCACCAGGGGCCGGCGGATTGCGCTGGAGATCGCGCGCGGGCTGCACCACCTGCACCACAAGCGCATCATCCACTTCGACCTCAAGTCCGCCAACGTGCTGCTCACGCGTGACGGCACGGCCAAGATCGCCGTGCGCGCGCGGGGCCTGTGCCTGCCCTTGTAGCACGCCCTGCCGGCGAGCGCGCCGTGCTGCCTGACCGCACTGATCATAGTGCTCTGCAGCAGATTCCCTTGGGGGTGATGCGGTGTGCATTTTCCCAGGAGAGCCGGCTGTGCTGGACCTTGCTGTTTGACGGAGGCCTGTGCATAACGCTGCTTCAACAATGTGTCGCGCCTGCAAGTCGACAGCGTGGAGCGGACATGGGGTTTTTCGCTTCTGCAACCACACTCTTTGCGCGCCTGGTAGTTGCCACAACTATGCCAAATTGCAAATGGTACGGTGCGCTGCAGGACGTGGGCTTCGCCAACATCCTGTCCAAAACACATCTGTCCAACAACAACGCATTCACGTTTGCCTGGGCCGCCCCGGAGGCGCGTGCCCGTTATTCCTGGCGCCGCCTTGCCTGCCCGGGGCGCTTGCTTGCGCCCTGTGCCCTGGCCTGCATGCATAGGCCGACAGGACCCTGCCTTCAGGCGTGTATCATTTTGTGGCGGCGCACACAGACCCCGAGGACACCGAGCATCAGGTTTCCCTGCTTGAGCCCTGGCGCTGATGAGGCCCTGGCCGCGCAGGTCCTGATGGGCACGTCCTGCACTGAGAAGGCAGACATCTACTCGTGCGCGCCTCTTGGACTTGCGCTGAGAGCGCTCAGGCCGGGCCGCGGCGCGTGCAAAGGGCTTGCAGGCCATGACCTGGACCATGACCCTGGAGGCAGCTCAGGGTTCAGGCACAAGGTCATGAAAGGACTTAGCGCACGAGCAGTGGCACCTACTGAGGGTGTGACCTGGCGGGCGAGAGTGACCCTGACCATGCCCGCAGACTGGGCGTGACGCTGTGGGAGATCTGCACCGGCGAGCAGCCCAAGCGCGGGCAGCTGCGCGCGTGCAGGCGCGGCTCCTTGACTCAGCATCGTGCGGGTTGCAGGCACAGCGCATACCTAGGACTGTTGCGTTTGTTTGTTGCACGACAACTGCATGCCTGCGCAGGAGCTCGACTGTGGCACATCGTGCATGGGCTCTCTTTCAGCTTTCCAAACAACGCACAATGCTGCTTAATCATTACAGTTTGGGCTCGACTGGCGCAGTTGCTGAGCGTGACAAAGAGCGGCGGGCTGGGGGTGATTGCTGCGCTGACGGCCGCGCAGGGTGCCGGAGGAGTGCCCCCCGGCGGTGGAGCGCCTGATGCAGCGCTGCCTGGAGTACGACCCCGCCGAGCGCCCCACCGCTAAGGAGGTCGTTGAGGCGCTGAGGCGCGCCCTGGCCGCACGCTGTTCGGAATACATTATAGACCTGTTGAGCAGGACCAGGACACTGTGATATGGCGGATTCACTCGTGCGTGTTCTTGTATAAGAAATAGTGTGTGCATGACCGGCCACAACAGGATGGCGGCCAGACCATGTGCAAGTGAGCAAGCGCCCCCAATCTGCTGCCTGAGATCAGTCCTGTATGCCCAGGCTGCGCCACTCTTTGCAGCACTGGGCATGGCTTGCATGCCCAGTGCCATGCAAGCCATGCCCGCTCGAGCCCATGCAGCGGCGGCGAGCCCTGATCGCGCGCGCGCAGCCCGCTGCTGAGCGACCCGGCGCCGCCGGGCGCGGGATACCTGCCGGCGAGCGACGCCGACGAGCGCCGCTTCAGCGTCGGCTCGCGCTCGCAGGAGACGCCGCCCGGGCTGCGCTGACTCAGCGCGCCGGGGCGCCACCCGGGGCGCGGTCCACCCTCCAGTGCTCCGCGAGGAGAGCCCGCTTGGGCGGCGCGGGGTCCGCAGGCCCCTTCCCTGTGAACGCCGCCGCGGGGGGAGCTGCCACTGGCCTGACCCCTGAGGCATGCAAGGGTGTGTGCCTGCATGGGGGCACAGAGCTACGGGCCGGGCCGCTCCGGGAGCAGCGGCTGCCAGCCCTGTCATCCACATCGCGCTTGACACGGCAAGGCTGAAGCCTGCGGGCGCGGTCAGGCCTCGTGCTCGCGCACAGAGAGGGCGCCTGACGGCCCAGGTCTGTTTTCTGCTGCAGGGCTCGTTTTTACATGTCGGTCCGCTCCCCTGGTCTGGGAGTTTGGGGTGTAAACCAGGCTAGGTCCTGCACTTGCGGCGCCGCTTCAGTGTTTGCTTTCTGCTCAGCAAGCTTGAAAAGCACTTGCCCCCCTCCCCGCTGCTTCCAGGGGTCCTGCCAGGGGCGTCAGAATACTGTCAGGGCATTCCAGGGTTTGCGCTTCTGCCCAGCTGTGGGGCAAGTCTCTTGGGAACCAGTCGCCTATTCTATCTGGACATATGATGGGGTGCGCGGCGTACACGCATGGGCCACATGCTTTCGCCGAGCTGTGAGGCAAAGCTGATGGAGCAGCCGGGCGGTCAACCAACCGCCCATACTGTTTGCACATATAGTTTCGGCGCGCGGCATACATGGACTGGCTAAATGGTTTATGCTCAGCTGCGAGGGGCGTCAGTGTGAGGGATGGTGCACGGGCTGCGCTGCTCTGCAGCCTGGCCTCAGCACCTGTCACATGGGGCCTGGCATGAGCTGTCGAGGCTATGTTTCCAGCTGTGCATGCAGCGGCGTGGCAGAGGCGAGTGGGAGCCACTGGC
>JAABUZ0100008418.1_pt1 | contig 12129 bp, 8 predicted proteins | sample 5562091 | NCBI WGS metagenome assembly JAABUZ01 (sample SAMN12813069, study PRJNA571459) | rock metagenome | isolation source: Antarctica rocks | place: Antarctica: Victoria Land, Linnaeus Terrace sud | collected 2015-12-21
CTTCATCGGTACCATCTACCTTCCTGGTTCTGATCTGCTCGCGTTCGTCACAGGCTCTAGCATACCACATTCGCTATCACCTTTGGTGGAAATGCACTAGGTCTCATTCGCATGTCGTTGGATAGTGCGCACTCGTTTATCGGCATAAATTCACTACTACAGCACAAGGATATACCCGACGAAGTGCTAATCACGACAATAGCTCACGAACTAGTTCACTACACACATGGCTTTGGTTCACCTTTACCTCGGTTGTATGAGCACCCTCATGCTAATAGAGTAGTTGATATTGAACTTGAGCAACGCGGACTTGGCAATGCTTTATTGCAAAGCAACAAATGGATAGATGCTCATTGGTACGACTTCTACGCCATACAGCGTGAGAGCAAAAGTACAGCAGAGACAAAACATTCTGTACGACAACAACAAAAAGCAGGCTGAGTGGATCGGATAGTAAATACAAGCCTATTGCCCTCAATTTAATGCTAAAATGACTTGCAGGGCATGTCAGGGAGTATGACAGGATATTTATGGCCTCCTCTACTCCCTAACCTCCTTCCACCTATCGACATGCCCTACAAGCCTCTTCGTAAATTCTTTGAGAGCAACACCCTATGTTAGTGCTTTCACCCCGACTTGTATAGGCCAATGTTGAGTGCAAACCTTGAACGGTTACATCTTCAATGCTTAATACACACATTTACGAATGAGTTTTCCACATTGTTCAAAGCAATATATCGCCACGCTATATTTTTTCCACATTTTTATCCACAAGTTATCCACTTATCCACATCTTTATGCTTATGACAGTTTAACTGTTACATCCCTTCTGTTTTTCCACAAAAGATGTGGAAAACTTATCCACATTTTCAGGGAGATATATCATGCAGATATAATTTTTCCACATTTTTATCCACAAGTTATCCACTTATCCACAAAAAGGAGTTTTTGTCAGTAGTTTTCCACAATTGGAGTGGATAAGTTTTCCACATTTTCAGGGAAATATATCACCATGATGTATTTTATCCACATTTTCGGTGGATAAGTTTTCCACATTTTTTAGAATAGTGGATAAAAATGGGGTTACTTTTATGGAGTTTATCCTACTAACTATCGGGCATCGTGAGCAAAAAGTGGATAAACTACCTAAATATGTGGACAACTGCTTAGAATTGTGGAAAAGTCCACTTATATTCCTTCATCTTTTTGTTATCCACATTTCCTGTGGATAACTTATCCACAGTTAGAAGCTCAGGTGGATAAGTTATTAAAAGTTTCCACAATAGATGTGAACAACTTATCCACATAAAATGTAAGTGGTGGATAAGAGTACAAATTGTCCACACACAGTGTGGATAACTTATCCACAATTCTCTTGAGGTAAAAAAGTAGTGGATAACTTATCCCCATTTTGGGGCAAAGTTATCCACTACTATCCCTACTTTATCCACTGATTTTTTTATCTATTGCTGCCGTGGATAAGTTGTCCACATATCTTGAAATGGCCTGAGCGGCTAATCAAAGGTATTACTAAAAAAGAGAGGAGAATTTTTAAGCCAGAGTTATCCACTTTTCCACATCCCCTACTACTACGACGATTCTTATATATCTTTATATAATTAAGAATCATAGTATATAGGAGGTGTGGAAAAGTGGATAACTTTTAAGGATTGCCTTTTTTAGGTTTTGCCATCACCTTCTTGCTTATTATCAAGGAGTACAACTACATAATTTTATTTTGGCTTTTTAGCCACGTCATACTAATACTAAGCAAACCTATATGTCCTAGACTCTTATCAGTAAACAGGTATGGAGCGTACAATAGTAATTGTTTTTGATTACATGACACATCTTTTTTAGTTACAGTACGAGTTTCAGCCTTGTGAAACGTTTATATAGTGTGAGATAGAAAGCAAAATTTGTGGTAGCTGAACTCACATCGCTATTGTCGAGGAGTGATAATGCCTTCTTCCATCATTGAAACTATCAAAGCAAAAATTGACATAGCGGAAGAGATTGGTCTGGTTGTTCATCTGCAAAAGTCGGGAAAGGCACTTAAAGGATTATGTCCTTTCCACAATGAACGCACTCCTTCGTTTTATGTCAATCGAGAGACACAGACCTTCCATTGCTTTGGCTGTAACGAAAGCGGTGATGTTTTTTCTTTTGTGCAGAAGCAACAGGGACTAGAGTTTCGTGACACGTTGCATTATCTCGCGGAAAAAACGGGTGTCACCGTCGAGGACACCGCTGGACGCAACCCAGAGGAGGAGCGTGAACGTAGCGCGGTCAAAGAGCGGCTAAGAAAGCTCAATGAGGATGCACTCTTATGGTTTCATCAGGCATTGTTACGTTCCAAAGAGGCTACAGAGGCTCGTGCGTATGTGCAGAGCCGTGGTATATCATCTGAAACAGTACTCGCGTTTAGCCTGGGTTACGCGCCCGAATCGTGGGACGGTCTTTCGCGCTATCTTCTGACCCAGGGCTACACGGAACGCGAACTTGTTATGGGTGGCCTCGCGCGAGAGCGGGAAGGAACAATTGCCGCCGAGGGTGGAAATGGCATTTATGACTACTTCAGAAACCGTTTAATCTTTCCAATTCGTGATATACGTGGTCGAGTAATCGGTTTTGGTGGTCGTGCGTTAGGCGACGGAAAACCAAAATATCTTAATTCACCACAAACACCTCTATTCGAGAAAAATACAGTTCTTTATGCAATAGATATGGCTCGTGATGCAATAAAACAAGCTGGGCAAGTTGTTATAGTAGAAGGATACGTTGATGCAGTTATCGCGCATCAATATGGAACGAGCCAGACGGTAGCATGTATTGGGAGCTCCATCACAGAAAAGCATATTCAACAGCTCAAGAAGCTCACAAAGCAGGTCACATTAGCTCTTGATCCTGATGCAGCTGGAAGCGCTGCGACTGAGCATGGTATTCAGGAAGCGCTTAAAGGCTTTGATAAGATGGTTGTGCCAGTACCACTGGCAGGAAACACAACAGCATATCGTGGTAAAAATGGTCAATCGTCGCGCGGCATGATTATGCTTGAAGAACAGGTTGATGCGGAGATCAATGTACTCCAACTTCCGTTAGGTGAAGACCCTGACGAAGTGATCAGGCGTGACTTTTCGCTATGGCTTTACGCGGTATCGCATCCATTGCCACTTATTGACTACTACTTCTTGGTAAAAATAGAAGACCTCAACCTGCGTGAACCACATGGGAAGACAGAGGCGGCAAAACGCTTGCTTCCTATAATCGGTATGATGAGTGATCGCATCAAACGTGATGCGTATATGCGGAAACTGGCGACGATGATTAGCATTGATGAGCGTGTCCTACACGAAGAGTTACAGCGAGTCTTACGGAGCCAAAAGACGCAAGGGGTAACGGCTGTTTTTACAGACCCGAAGGGGCAGAAGCAAGTTGGAGTTGGAAAGCCAGAAATTGGTGAACCGGAGTGGTTGAACGAGGAAAACAGCGGAAAACATGGTGGACAGGGAGAAGAGGCCCATACACAAAGTACTACTGTTACCAATTCTAAGGTTTCATACGTTAGTATTGACAAGAGTAAGGCTGATAAGTTACAATGGGAGGACTACCTGATTGGGCTACTCTTGCAAAATCCTGGTTTGAGTCCATACGTTTGTGGTATAATACATGACGGTGACTTTGCTGGGACAGACACGCGAGAGTTGTACCACATTCTGAACTCTTTGTATCAACGTGGTTCTTCCCCCTCATATCAATCCTTAGAGCAACTTGTGCCTGTAGAACTGCACACGGCAGTTGCCAGAGTGCAGCAGTCCGTTGAGTCGAGGTCCCCGTTAGATGGGGTGGGACAGGTGAAGGCAGCCGTCCAATGCGCTACACGGCTCAAACGAACGCGCTTGCTACAACTGAATATGGAGTTACAGTATCTATTGCGAGAGGCAGTCGACTCCAGTGATAAGGCGGGAGTACAGCAGCTTCAGCAACGGCTGATAGAAGTACATCAGCAAGTACGAACAATCGACTCTGCGACACACTTGCAAGGGTAAATTTATAACGTTAGTCAACGAATGCAATCATTTTTCCAAGTTCGGAATCGGAAGGCAGGAATTTTTCCTTTTATTATGCTTTACATAAAGCCTGTCTTCTGAAGGGGGATGCCAGAATGGTGAATCGGGAACAAGATGTGATGGATCGCGTAGAGGAAGAGCGTGAAAGTGGGATTGTGCTGGGAGGCTTGGGAGACACGAGGCCTCTACGAGATGTGTTTTTATTAGATCGTTTTGATGAGTCTATGTTAAATGATACAGAAAATGTTTTTGGTGTTGATGCCGTAGGTCATCATACTCAAGCCGCTAGTGGAGGTCTTGCGACACCCATTGAAGAGCATGAGCCTTTTGACCTATTTAAGCTACAGGACGAAGAGCCTATGGACACCCTGGACCCAACGAAAGAGCCACCAGCAGACTGGGAACCGGGACCCGAAGATGTCGAGGTAATCGCGGATGCAGAAGTTATGGTAGATCCTAAATGGGAAGAGCTACAAGATGGCTTCGGAATCGTAGTTGCCGACTTGGAAAGCAGCCTCGACGATCCCGTACGTATGTACTTGCGTGAGATTGGGCGTGTTCCTCTGCTTACTGCAGAGGAAGAGGTACGCCTCGCACAACGTATGGAGCGCGGCAAACTAGAGCGAGCAAAGGCGGAACAGAATAAGACTACCCGCCGCTATATTGAAGATGGTGAAGAGGCCCAGCGTCGCTTGACCGAAGCAAATTTGCGCCTTGTTGTTAGTGTCGCGAAGAAATATATTGGGCGCGGCATGAGCCTGTTGGATTTGATCCAAGAGGGTAATATCGGCTTGATTCGTGCTGTCGAGAAATTCGACTATACCAAAGGGTACAAGTTCAGCACCTACGCTACGTGGTGGATTCGACAGGCTATCACCCGCGCTATCGCGGACCAGGCGCGTACCATCCGTATTCCAGTGCATATGGTAGAGACGATCAATCGTTTAATTCGTATTAGTCGCCGCTTGCTGCAAGACCTGGGGCGTGAGCCAACGTCTGAGGAAATTGCGGAGCAGATGGAGATTAGTGCAGAGAAAGTACGTGAGATTATCAAGGTTAGCCAGGAGCCGGTTAGCCTCGAAACACCCATTGGTGAAGAGGATGACAGCCATCTCGGTGACTTCATTGAAGATCACACCGCTTTAGCACCTGCTGAAGCTGCTAGTCATCAGTTGCTCAAAGAGCAGGTCGAGGATGTCCTGGAGAGCCTGACTGAACGTGAGCGTAAAGTGCTACAATTGCGTTTTGGACTCGACGATGGCCGTAGCCGAACGTTAGAAGAGGTTGGAAAAGAGTTTCACGTTACACGTGAGCGCATCCGCCAGATTGAAGCTAAGGCATTACGTAAATTGCGTCATCCGAGCCGTAGCCGTAAATTGAAAGACTACTTGGATTAATAAAAAGTAAAACAAAAAGGGCAGGAGAGATTCTCTCCTGCCCTTTTTGTTTTACTTTTTATCACTATTATGACCCACTCGCTATACTAAGAAAGAGACAAGATACCTGTAGCTGGTGAGGGAGTATTTATAGTATGCAAGTTAAACATTATACAATACCTTCGGCACGTTCAAAAACACAAATTAAACGCAATATATTGAATACGCTGGAAAAACATGAGAATTCCGACGACACCTGGCTGAACGATATGCATTCTGGTTCTATGATGGCAGAAACACAGACACAGGAACATACTGTTTGTTATGAAGATTTACCAACTATGCCATTGGCTATGCTTAAACCTGCTTTTGTGAAGCAAGAGTCAGCTGTCATACCCGAAAAAATGTTACCTGACGACGATAAAACTATTAAATTCACTAAACCAAAAAAAGCTACGAGTGATAATCCGCTTGATGCTCTTCTCCGCGACGAAACCATCTCCACGATAACTGCGCTTGCCCCACAGCGCATTTATATCGAGCGAGACGGTGTGATACAACCAACAGCAGTATGTTTTTCCGACGAACAGCATATGCTGCGTGTTATCGAACATCTTCTCCACACTGCCGGTCAGTCCATGCCTACACACAGCCCTCTAAGCGATGTGCGACTACCCGATGGCTCTTTTCTTACCGTTGCGTTGCCGCCGAGTGCGCCAAATGGTCCAGCATTGATACTGCGTAAACATACAAAAAACATACATACGCTGAATGATTTAGTGAAGCAAGGCTCCATGAGTCAAGCTATGGCAGATGTGTTGCAAGTATGCGTACAGGCAAGACTCAATATTATCGTTTGTGGCCGTGTTGGTTCAGGGAGAACAACGCTGTTAAATGCACTTTGCTCAGCGATTCCCACTCATGAACAGATCGTTACTATCGAAGATGTAGTTGAGTTACGTCTGAGCCAGCCACAGGTCGTTACACTCCAGGCACACTCTACTACCACTGACAGAACTGAACACATCGCTGCAGGCGATTTGGTGACATATGCAGAACGGATGCATGCTAATCGGCTTGTTGTTGGTGAGTGTCGTAGCAATGAGGCTACAGCGTTGCTACAAGCCATGTACAACGGTCTTGATGGAGTAATGACTACAATGTTTGCTCATGACGTGAGAGACTGTCTAGCACGCTTTGAGACGCTTTGTCTGTTAGGGAATAGAGATCATTCTTCAGCGATACCGAAGCTAATAAAAACACAAATCGCGCAATCAATCAATGTGGTGGTGTCAATCTCGCCAGACCATAAAGTTACAAATATTGCTGAAGTTCAGCCGATAGATGAAGGCTTTCTAAAGATTCAAAGCCTCTTTCACTATCAGGATGGTAGCAAATTTGCAGCAAAGAATACAAAAGGTTCCTTTGAGGCAAGTGGTTTTTATCCTACATTCATGGAACGATGCAAAGCAATGGCCATAAGCGCTCCTCACGATGTATTTACCGTATAAGCTATTCTTTAAAAATCATCTTGTAAAGAAGTGCTTGACGAGAATATTACTCCCTTGAGCACTTCTTTACATACTTTCCTCCTACACTACGACGTTACGCACTATTCCAACAAAATCTGCCTTGATACTTGCGCCTCCAACGAGTGCTCCATCTATATCAGGATGAGCCATAAATTCGTTAATGTTTTCTGAGGTGACACTTCCGCCGTATAAAATGTGTAACGCGTTAGCAACTTCCTCGTTATACATTGTGCGGTAAAGCTGTCTTATAGCTTGCGCAACGTTGCCTGCACCCTCCGCCGTTGCCGCCTTACCACTACCAATAGCCCAGATCGGCTCGTATGCCACAACAATGTCTTGCAGTCGTTCTACAGGGAAGTTACAGAGGCAGTTCTGGACCTGTTCGCGAATAACCTGCTCGGTCTGTCCCGCCTCGTGCTGCTCCTGGTTTTCACCTATACAGATAATCGGGCGTAAGCCATGCTGAAGAGCGGCCTTCGCCTTTTTATTGACCACCTCATTTGTTTCGCCAAAATACATGCGACGTTCGGAATGACCTAGAATAACGGCACTACACAGTTCATGTATCATTGCCGGTGAGATTTCGCCCGTAAAGGCACCTTTCTCCTCAAAATACATGTTCTGCGCGCCCAACTCGATGTAGTTTTGTTGTGAGGCTGGAAGCGTATCAAGAACTGTTCGTACCGCTTCAAGTGAGATCGTAGGTGGACAGAGAATACACAATGTTTGTGTACTGCCACTGCCATAAAGCACCTGCCCAATTTCCGGCAAAATCTCTTTCACAAAATGTTTTGCCTCCGTAGGGCCAAAATTCATCTTCCAGTTGCCCGCGATGATCGCAGTACGAGCACGTGTCATTCCTATTCCTCCCTATATTAAATGTGACAGTGAATTTGATATCATACTAAGAGTAAAAAACGCGGGTAGGGATGAAGGAGCATGACAGAGGCAAGCCCTGTCACTACGATATACGAACTGGTGCGGTTGCGCCACGTAGTGGCTGCCAGTATAGTAGTGGCAGGGCTTGCCCCTGTCATGCCTACCAATCCACTCTACAAGTATTAATAGGCGTGTCCCTATAAAGCTTCACGCTTCACCTCCATACCTGCTCAACACATTATTCTTTGTTTTGCAGCGCTGCAACTCCCGGGAGTGTACGGCCTTCGAGAAACTCTAATGATGCCCCCCCTCCAGTCGAAACATGTGTCATTTTATCGGCTGCACCTGCATGTTCAACGGCGGCAGCAGAGTCACCACCACCGATAATAGTCGTGGCACCCTCTTTTGTGCGTTCCACCAGTATTTGTATCATGCTATCCGTGCCTTCCGCAAATGCTGGCATCTCTGCTACACCAAGCGTACCATTCCAAATAATGGTATTAGCATCCGCCAAGGCTTCACGGAAATTGGCAATTGTCGCAGGACCTATATCCAGAATACGCCAGCCCTGTTTAGGTACTTGATAGCATGTCACGGTCTTGTGGGTGGCATCAGGCGCGAAACGGTCTGCAATAACAACATCCGATGGTAGATGGAACTTGACATTATGCTGATGAGCTTTTGAGATCATTTCACGTGCAACATCTAGCTTGCTTTCTTCGAACAAGGACTCACCGATTTCGTAGTTTTCAGCGGCGAGAAAGGTATTTGCCATACCTCCACCGATTAAGAGTACATCGGCAAGCTCAATGAGTCGCTCCATAACCGCGATCTTATCTGAAACCTTCGCGCCACCTATGATAGCTGCAAAGGGACGTTGAGGATTCTCCAATGTTGAACCCAGGAAGTTCAACTCTTTTTCCATTAAGAAACCAGAGACCCCTGGTAAAATATGTGCGACTCCTTCGGTTGATGCATGCGCTCGATGAGCTGTGCCGAAAGCATCGTTGACATAGAGATCACCGAGCTTTGCAAGCTGTTGGGCGAATGTAGCATCGTTTTTCTCTTCTTCCTTATGGAAGCGGAGATTTTCCAAAAGCAGCACTTGCCCCGCTTGCAGTGAATTTACCTGCGCCTCAACCTCTGGTCCTACGCAATCGTTTGCCGTTTGTACGGGTCTATGCAACAACTCGCTCAAGCGATGCGCGATTGGTGTCATACGCAGTTGCTCGACAACACTCCCATTGGGTCTACCAAGATGCGACATGAGCACCACTGAAGCCCCACCATCAAGCAATGCATTGATGGTGGGAAGGGCAGCCACTATACGTGTATCATCAGTGATATGTTGTTCCGCGTCCAAGGGAACATTGAAGTCGACACGCACTAATGCACGTTTCCCTTTAACGTCGATATCACGCAGTGTCTTCTTGTTCATTAGAAACCCTTTTGTCCGACGAAGTTTGCGAGGTCAGCAACGCGGCTAGAGTAGCCCCACTCGTTGTCGTACCAGGCAATTATCTTGACCATATTGTTGCCAAGTACCATTGTTGAGAGTCCATCAACAATAGATGAATGTGAATCGCCACGATAATCGGTCGAGACAAGTGGCTCTTCGTTAATATCAAGAATACCTTTAAGTGGACCAGAGGCAGCCTCTTTGAACGCGGCATTCACGTCGTCGCGTGTTGTCTCCTTGCGTACTGTTGCCACGAAGTCGACCACTGAAACCGTCACGCTTGGTACACGTAATGACATACCGTCAAACTTTCCCTTGAGTTCTGGAATAACAAGGGAAAGAGCACGGGCAGCGCCTGTAGATGTTGGAATGATGTTTGCTCCGGCAGTACGTGCGCGACGTAGGTCACTGTGTACCTGATCGAGGATGCGTTGATCATTGGTATAGGAGTGAATGGTGTTCATCAGAGCATATTCGATGCCAAAGGTATCATTGAGTACCTTAGCGGTAGGGGCGAGACAATTTGTAGTGCAGGAAGCGTTAGATATAATATTGTGTTTGGTGGGATCGTAAACGTTATCATTGACGCCGAGCACAATTGTCAGGTCTTCGCCTTTAGCAGGTGCCGAAATGATAACCTTTTTCGCACCACCGCGTAGGTGCGCTGCAGCTTTTTCAGCATCTGTGAAAAAACCGGTTGACTCAATTACGAGTTGTACACCAAGGTCACCCCAGGGAATTTGTGCGGGATCACGTTGTGAAATGACTTTGATACTGTGACCATTGACAATGAGTGCCTCTGGCGTTGCCTCGACCTCACCTGGAAAACGTCCATAGGTGGAGTCGTATTTTAGAAGATGAGCGTTTGTCTTTGTATCAGTAAGATCGTTAATGGCGACAATCTCGATATCGCGTGGGTAACGTTCGAGCATTGCTTTCATCGACTGACGCCCGATACGTCCAAACCCATTAATGCCTACGCGAATGGTCATGATTCTTTCTCCTATTATGCTAACTATGATCGTTTGTTGAGAAGGATAGAACGTTTCACGTGAAACGTTCTATCCTTCACTTGAGACACTATAAGCGTACCATGTGGTTATACAACTAGCAAGATTAAGGTATGGGAATGACACCTATCGAGAAGCGGATATAGTCATCACTATATCCAAAACCTGAACCAGGAACACCAGCTATACCCGTCTTCTCGAACAGCGAAAATGCATCTTCTCCTGTCTGCAAACGACTCCAATTGTAGACGGTTGCGTCATCGTCGAGATAGACATTTCTGAAAAGATGCTGCTCTTTGTCGATACGGCGTAACTGCTCAATAAAGCGTTGACGACGTAACCGATAAAAGGCTCGTAGTTTTTCAGCAAGCCATGGACGTGAATCCATAAGACGCAGGTATGCCATAAAACGTAACTGCCATTCTCCTGGTAGCGAGGCCATTGTATTTGTCCAGCATGGGGCAAGTGTTGGCATAAGGGCGGGATTCCCAACAGTTACCCATCCAAAGCGTTCCCCGGTAAGACTGTATGTCTTCGAGAAACTACTGACAAAAATTGTGTGCCGTAACACGTCTGGTAGTGCAAATGTTCCCATACGCGCGCGATCTTCTGCTGGATTGCCTGTACCAATATAAGCAAGGTCAGCGAGTATATAAACCTCTCGCCCGGCATCATGATATGTTTTTAAGACAGCGTGCAGGGCATTCAGTTCGTCTGCGGTGTACGCAAACGCTGTCGGATTGTTTGTAATCGTGAGATATATGACTCGAATATCCTCATGTTCACGAAGCTGTGTATTGAGTTCTGTTCCCGTTAACTTGAAATGGTTTTCCTCTAACGTCTTAAAGGAGTGGAGACGATAATTATATGAGCGAGCCTGCCATTCTGGAACACCAAACCCTGGCTCTGGAAAGAGTATTCCAGTATGTCCGTTGTCGCTTTTCTGGTACAGAACATGCAAACTCCGCAACACTTTGTCGATGCCATCCATTGCTCCCAGGCTCGCGGCAATATGTTCTTTGCTCACTAATAGTCCCCATTGCTGCATCTCTTGTGCCAGGCGTTCGCGGAGAAGAGGATTGCCAATGCCGTAGATGTCATACATGCGTGGATCAATGTATTGTGTCAGCAGAAGCCGCTCACATTCCATCATCTGTTCACGTAACCAGAGATAGCTAGCTCCCGTTGCTGTATAACCGTGCAACTGTTCGCCGGGTAGAGCAACGCCTATTTCGTCTGCAAGGCAACGATAATCCCTCGGACCACCTGTCTTTCCGTCACATTCAGTAATGAGGCGAAGGTTGATGTCGCCGATGGTACGATTCACTATTTCGGACTCAATAATGGCATCAGGAATATTATGCGTACGACATGCTTGCTCAAGTTCTGCCACGATCCGCGCCATGACACGGATTGGTCCTGGTCCCTCCTGAATGTGTGGACGATAGCGGACAAGTATATCGTGGCGTAGTTGTTGTAGTAATGTGCGATACTCTGAGTAGGTAGAAGTGGAAGAGGAATGTGTCGCTAGAGAATCCTCGTGGGTAATCACTGTGTCTGCTCCCTTCGTATACGCGCATCATGGCGTACCTCTATACGACAGGATCGTCGTTGATCTGCCGCTATTGCAAGTGTAGCACATGCGAGGGAGTGCAGCAAGCAACGATGTTTCACGTGCAGGGCGATTTAAAAGTCCCAAAAGAGAAACCCAAGAGTCATTTCTTGCTAGAATGAGCAAAACACTGATCAACTCAGGAAGCGAGGAATGACTCTGAATGAACTATACGACGTTTGACCAAGCCA
>JAABUZ0100008420.1_pt1 | contig 12128 bp, 12 predicted proteins | sample 5562091 | NCBI WGS metagenome assembly JAABUZ01 (sample SAMN12813069, study PRJNA571459) | rock metagenome | isolation source: Antarctica rocks | place: Antarctica: Victoria Land, Linnaeus Terrace sud | collected 2015-12-21
CGGCGCGGGCGCGGACGTCACTTTGGCCACGCTCAGGGTGGCGATGTCGCCCAGGGTCTGGGGGGTGAACACGGTGCCCGCCGAGACCATCGTCGGGTCCGTGTCGGCGGCGCACTCCTGCTCCGGCACGGCGATGGAGAGCAGCTTGAGCTCGCGGGCATGACGACGACCCGAGGTGACCGGGGCCCAGGCCGCTACCAGGTCAGCGCCCAGTTCGTGTCCGTCGAGCAGGGCAATGGTCGCCCCGAGGCGGACTCCGAGCACGGTCAGGCGCTCAGCGCCGAATGCTCGTAACTCGTCGGCCCCGCGACGGGCACTGTCACGCCACACCGCCAGGCGGTCGGGCTTCCACTGATCACCGGCCGAGTCCCCCGTTCCCTCATAGTCCATCCGCAGGACGAGATGCCCGGCCGCCGCCAGCCGTTGGGCCAGGACCCGCAAGCTGTGATGGCTGCTCCAGTACTCATAGCCGACTGGCGCCAGGATGAGCACACCGCTGGCCGCCGGTCCCCCGGAGGGGCGACTCAGCCAGCCCAGCAGCGGGCGGTCAGGCGCACCGAACCAGTGCCCGCTCACGGTCTCTGGGCGGACAAACCGGCGTCCGCGCCTCGCTTCGAAGTCCAGGCCCGCGAGCGGACGGTCATTGCCCATAACTGAGGATAGAAGTTTGGGCCCGGGCCACGCAACCCTTTACGAGCCGCACACGAGCACAGATGCCCCTGGGCCCGTCAGCGGCGAGGGCGCCGACGGTGGGCACGCCGGGTGCCCACGCGCGCGCACGTCCGATAGACCCGGGTCTGTCGCAGCGTGCGCCCGCCGGCGGGTGCGCTCGACGATCCTCACCACGTAGCCGCCCGCTGTGCAGCCCACGCAGGTCGATCGCGTAACGCAGTAGCCGCCGTGAACCGCGGCCCGCACGTCCCTGCATCGACTCCACCTCTCTCCCTCACCGGTGCCCCGTCACGCTCACACTATTGCCGGTGGGGTCGGCTCGGCGCCACCAACCGACGCCCGGAGTCGCGCCGCCCTAGGGTGTGGGAATGAGCCCCTCACCCTCCCTCATCTTTCACGCCCTTCCTCCCTCCCATCCCTGTCTGACCGTCGACGCGGCACTGCGCGTCAAAGGGCTGGCCTTCGAGCGCGTCGACCTCACCCCCGGAGCCCACAACGCCGAGATGGAGCGCATCTACGGCCCGGGCCACCGCACGGTTCCGGGCCTACTCATCGACGATGAGCCGGTGCACGGCTCATCGGCGATTCTCTCCCGCCTGGAGGAGCTGGTTCCCGAGCCCTCCCTGTATCCCTCCGAGCGAGCCGAGGCCGTCCGCGAGGCCGAGCGCTGGGGGGAGGAGGAGCTTCAGGACCTGGGACGTCGGCTGCCCTGGGGGGCGATGTACTTTCGTCCCGAGGCGCTGGGGACCTTCGGAGGCGGCGGAGCCCTGGACCCGGCCGGCGTGGACTTCGCGATCACCTACGTCCGGCGCTCGTGGAGCTATCACCACATCAGCGCCGAGCGCCTGGCGCAGGATCTCACCGGGCTGGGCGCCAAGCTCGACCACGTCGACGAGCTCGTCGGTGACGGCGTGATCGGAGGCGAGCAGCCCACCGCCGCCGACCTGCAGATCGGCGCCACCCTGCGGGTGCTGCTGTGCGTGGGCGATCTGCTCCCGCTGATGCGCGGACGCGCCGCGCAGACGCTGGCGCGACGCTGGTTCCCCGACTACCCGGGTGAGATCCCCGCGGGGGCATTTCCCGCGGGGTGGGTGACGGCGCCGGGCGGCTGACCGCTCACGGCGGCGCGCTAGGAGAGCACGGCGAACACGGCCCGGCCGCGCACCACCTCGCGGTCGCCGACACGCAGCGAGCAGTCGGCAAAGGCCAGGCGACGCCCGAGTTGCTCGAGGTCGCAGTGGGCCTCAAGCCAGTCGCCCACCTCGACCGCGCCCAGGAAGTCGGTGGTGAGGCTGACGGTGACCGGGATCCCGTCGCCGTCGAGGGCACCCCGGATGGTGCGCCCCAGAGCGAAGTCAACGAGGGTGGCCATCAGCCCGCCGTGGACGGCACCGGCGGCGTTGCGGTGATCTTCGCCCACCCGCAGACCGATGACGGAAACGCCCCCCTCCTCACGGACATACACGGGACCCACCAGGTTGATGAACGACCCGCTTTGGCTCACCGGGGCAAAGCCGGTGGGCGGGCCCGGGGTCACCCCGGGTCGCCGCCCGGCGGGTCTCCCGGGCCGCGCCGGCGGATCAGCTTGAGCCCTTGCGCGCAGCCTTGACCTCGCTGGCCGTCTGGGCCAGACGCTGGGCCTCATCGCGGGCGGTCAGGGCGTCGTCGCGCTGCTCCAGGGCCTGGGCCTCCTGGTCGAGCTGCTGGAGGCGTGCCCGCTTGGAGCGCTCGTCGAGCGCCTCCTCGGTGCGGGCGGCCGCCTGCCGGCTGGCGCTCTGGCGGCGCTTACCCACCTGGCTGGCCTGGCGCGTACGCTGGCGGCGCTGGTCCTCGGCGCGACGCTTGCGCTCCGTCGTGCGCTGCGCGGCCTGCTGGCGCTGGCGGGCGGCGGCGGACTTCGTCTCGTGTAGCTGCTCGTCGGCCTGCTGGGTGTGAGCCTGAGCCTGGGCCCGCAGCTCCTGGGCGCGCTGGCGCTCGTCGGCGGCGGCCAAGCGCCGCTCGGCGTCACGGCGCAGCACATCGTCGCCCAGCGCCGTGCCGGCCATCGCCCGGACGGTGGCGTCGGCGCGATCGAGTACGACCTTGGCCGGTGAGGCGGAGTCGCCACGGCCCACGAGGCTGAGGGAGGCGTCCAGCGGCCAGCGCAGCACCCGCAGAGAGGTGGTCACGACGGCTCGGGGAATGGTGCGCAAGAACATCACTTCTCCTCGGGGTCGATGACGGCGGCCCGGGCCTCGGCCTGGCGGGCCTGTTGCTCCAGACGGGCGGCCTCCTGAGCCTGGATGGCGCGCTGGGCCTCGGCCCGGCGCTCCTGAGCCTGGACGGTGGCATCCTGGGACTTGCGCTCGAGGTCGGCGGCGGCCTTCTGGCGCTGGGCGTCGCTCTGGGCGCGGCCCTCGGCGGCAACTCGGTCGCGCTCGATGGCCGCCTCTCGGTCGGACTCGTCGAGCTCGGCACGCAGGCGCTCGCGCTCAAGCTGGTTCTCCTGCTGAGAGGCGTCCACCTGGGCCTGGGCCTCTGACTGCTGGGCCTGGGCCGCCTCGCGGCGGGCGTCTGACTCGGCATCGGTCTGGGCCTGCTGGAGGCGACCCTCGCGGGCCAGGTCCTCGTTGCCCACGGCCGACCCGGCCATCTCCTTGGCTCTGCCGGCGAGCTTGCCGATCAGGCCTCCGGCGGTCTGCTCGGGAACGTCTGGGTTGGTCATGGATCTCCTCTGAGCTCGAGCGGCAATCCGCCCATCCGAGCGATTGCCCGGTGCTGGTGGTGGTCCCTCCCCCGACCACTACTACCCGCAGACCGCCAGAGGATTACAGCTGCTTGATGAAGGGCACCGCCGCGGTGACCGCCTGGGGAAGGGTCACCGGCTTGTCGAAGGTCATCGGCGCAGGCGGGTCGCCGGCGGCAAAGCGCACGGCGCTGGCGTGGCGGCCCTCAACCTGGACGATCGTGCCGGCAATGCTCAGCAGGTCGGGGGAGTGAAGCAGCGGCGCGGCCCCGTTGTAGGCGCTCACGCCGTTGTCCTCCAGGGTCACCGCCAGCTTGAGGAACTGCTGCTCGTCGCGCATGTCGAAGTGAAAGGTGAGGCCGCTCTCGTCGCGGGTCCTGCCGCCCTGCTTCTGGACGATGGCCAGCAGAGCCTGAACGTGCTCGCGCTCGTGGGATCCGATGAGCTCGGCCAGCGCCCTGACCTCGGGACGGAGCTTGAGCGCGCGCGACTGGCGGTAGAAGTCGGCCTCCAGGAACTCAAGCGTCAGAGCCAGGCGCAGGATGTCGGCGTCACTGTCGGTGCCCGGCAACGAGCCCGAGCTCTGGGCCAGGGCGCGACCGACGAACGGCCCCACCGCCGCGGCCCCGCTCACACTGGCAGCGACAAAGGCCCCGCGCAGGATGAACGCGGCCCGGGTATGACCCGCCACGTGAATCGTCGGAGCCGGGGACCTCCCCCTCCACCTCATGCCCATCACCAACCTCCCTCTCCAGTCGCCCGTACGCCACCGGTCAGCCTACCGGGAGCCGGCAGCCCGTGAGCCGGTTGGGTCACTAGCCCTCGGATCATGGCGCGCACCACCATCGATGCCCTGCTGCGCCAGGCTCGGGCGCGACTGCACCGCGTGGGGCCGACGCAGGCCCGCCACGCGATGGATCGGGGAGCGATGCTCATCGACATCCGCACCGAGAGCCAGCGCGCAGCCGACGGATGGGTGCCCGGGGCGGTGGTGGTCGCCCGCAATGTGCTCGAGTGGCGCCTGGACCCCGACTGCCCTCACCGGCTGGCCGGGGCCCCCGCCCTCGAAGATCTGGTGATCGTCATGTGCGACGCGGGCTATCAGTCCAGCCTGGCCGCCGGCACCCTCCAGGATCTCGGCTTCTCGCGTGCCACCGATCTGGACGGCGGCTTTCAGGCCTGGAGGGCCGCGGGCCTGCCCGTCGCGGGCTGAAGCGCTCCGCGCCCGCGCCGCGCCCTTACCGGCGGGAGGTCTCGGGCAGGACGGCGCTGGCGGCCCGACGAACTGGGGACCAGGCCATCTCCCGGTGCCCCCTTGCGGGGCCCCTCCCCAAAACCGGGTTAGCGCTCAGGAACGTCGTGTTAGGAATTGCAGGGATCGGGCCAGGATCGCGCGCTCAAGCCCGGATCGACCCGATAGATGCTCCATGATGGCGCTCGTGACCTGCTTGACCGACGCCCGTGCGTCGGCGCCCGCCCTCCCGCAGCTCGGAGTGCGACCCGGAGTGTCAGAGTCCGGAGCCGATGTGGCTCTGACCAAGACGCTTTCCGTCGCCGCCGCGCCGGAGGCCGAGACGCCGATCTTCTGTGACCACACCGGTCGTCGCGGCCGCCTGGTGCGCGCGGCGGGGGCCCTGAGCATGGCCCTGGGTGCCGCCTGGGTCAGTGTGCTCCTGGCCGGCAGCCTCGGCGGCGGGGCCCTGCCCGCCCTCGACGGCGGCGCAGGCGCACTGGCCCGGACCGGCGCGCGCCCAGCGGCGATCACCGCGAGCCCGAGCACGCGTCCCCGTGAGGTGGCCCAGGTGGGGCCTCGCCTTGACCGCACCCTGCGTGGGTGGCCGGCGCTCGAGGCGGTTACCGCCAGCCTGAGCGCCCCCCGGCCCGACACCGACTAACTGAGGTCTGCCGACCCTCGGGGTGCCGGTCGGCACCCCAGACTGGTTGTATCTGCCTTCAGAGGCGGGATCATCTCCTGCCCCAACGGCAGAGCATCTGCGGGAGCGCTGCACCATGGACGAGGACTACGAGCTTCAGACCCACGAGGTCGAGGACGCCCACTGGTGGTATCGAGGACGCCGATGCGTGCTCAACGGCGTGCTGGAAACCTTGGCGCTCGCTCCCATGAGCCGCATCCTCGACGCGGGATGCGGCTCAGGGCGCAACATGCTCGAGCTCAGCCGATTCGGCCAGGTCATCGGCCTCGAGCTCGCACCGACCAGCGTGGAGGCTGCCCGCCGCCGGGAAGTGGGACAGGTGGTGGCGGGGTCGCTGGCCTCCCAGCCTTTCCCCGACGATCACTTCGACCTGGCCGCCAGCCTCGACGTCCTCGAGCACCTCGACGACGACCGGGGCGCGCTGGGCGAGCTGCGCCGGGTGGTGCGCCCGGGCGGTCTGCTGCTGGTGACCGTCCCCGCCTATGGATGGCTGTGGAGCAGCCACGACGAGGTCAACCACCACCGGCGCCGCTACACCCTCGACTCCCTGCTCGGCGCGGCGCGAGGCGAGGGCTGGGAGCCGGTGCGCACCACCCACTTCAACTCTGTGCTGCTGCCCGCCGCCATGGCCCACCGCGGCCTGGAGCGCGTCCGCCGGCCTCGTCCCCCGGCGCATTCAGACCTCGAGCGCACCCCGGCGTGGCTCAACGGGCTGCTCGAGCGCCCGCTGCGCGCCGAGGCCTGGCTCATCCGCCGGGGACGGCGCATTCCGGTGGGCCTGTCGCTGCTGGCCGTGCTGCGCTAGGTATGGGGGGCGGGGGCCCGGCGCCGAGAAGGGCCAGGCCCGGCAAGAGGGGGCGTCACCCCAGCCGGTAGAGCAGTCCGTTCTCACCCGGGGCGACCTGGGCGCTGACGTCGGTGGCGTGGGCCTGGACCCACTGCACCGAAGCAGCGCAAGCAGGGAGCGTGCGATTGCGGGGGATCGGGCAGCGCCCGCGCATGAGCACGTAGGCGACCTCTCCCGCGCCGGCACGGCGGCGTAGCTCGTCGGTGCCGACCAACGGACGACCCTCGGTGGTGGTGAGCAGCAGCACGGGACGCACGTCACGTTTGATCACGGGGGCCACCAAGGTCGGGGCGCTGACGGCGACCTCATAGTGAGCGGTGCCCTGATGGGCACGGAGGAAGCGCGACAGTCGCGTCACCAGTCCGGGGCGCAGGGGTGCCGACAGGGCCTGGTCGCCGTTGTGGCGCTCGATCAGCCTGACGTCGCTGGTCAGGGGGACGACGAGGATGGCCGACAGGACGAGGATGCCGGCCAGCACGGAGGCGAGCCCCGCCGCCGGTGAGCCCCGACCCCCGGGGGACGCCTCGGCGCGCCGGGCGAGCACGACGTTGGCCAGGATCGAGAGGACCGCCACCAGGGCCAGGGCCACCGCCAGGCGCCGCCCCTCATCCAGAATCGGTCCGCTGCCCGTGGCCGCCACCGCCTCGATCATCACGAGCGCCAGAGAGCCGATGATGGCGCTCGCACCGACCCCGGTTCGGACCCGGCGCATGAGAGCGATGAGGCCCACCCCCAGAGATGCCGCCACCGCGGGGGTGAACGCCTCCAGGTAGCGCTGATGCAGACGCCCCACCGCGCTGAAGAGCAAGACCCCGGTGAGCAGCCATACGATCAGAGCGATGAGCCCGGCCCGGGCGATCACGGCCTCCCGGTTGCGGTCGGGGTTGCGGTCGGGGTCCCGGTCGAGGTCCGGGTCCGGGTCTGGGTCTGGGTCTGGGTCGGGGTCGGGGGGAGGGACTCCTGTCTCCGCACGCGATCGGCTGAGGATCAGCGCCAGGGCGCCGAAGGCCAACGCGCCCAGCAACTCGACTCCCACCAGACCTGCGTAGTCGACGCTTGACCTGACAAACAGGCGCAGCGGTCCAGCCGGGCTGCGGGGGCGCGGGACACGGCTATGGGGTTGGGCGCGCGAGGGGGTCGCCGCGATGAGGGAGGCGACGGCGGGCTGGGCGCCGAAGCGGTCGGGGTGGGGGGCCTTGAGGATCCGGTCGGTGCCGTTGAACACAAAGACCGCGTTCCACACCGTGCCGTCGGAGGATCCGATCGGGTAGGGACGGGCCTGAGCAGGAGTCAGCGACACGGCCACCATCCACGTCGCGGCGGTGGCGACGAAGGCGCCACCGGCGATGAGCAGGGACGCAAGTCGCGGGGATGGGCGACGCGGCCGGGTCTTGACCGGGACGTGGTCGGGGGCGTGGTCGGGGGCATGGTCGGGGGCGCGGGCGTGGTCGGGGGCGCGGGCGTCCACGATCAGGTCGTGGGTGAGCCACGCCAGCACGACCAGGGCAGGTGCCGCCACCAGGGCCTCGAAGAGCTTGACATTGAAGTCCAGTCCGAGGACCACCGCGGCGGCGATCAGCCAGGACCGACGTCCTCTCTGTGCCGCGGCCACGACCAGCCACGCGGCGAGCACGAGGAGCGCCATCATCAGGGAATCCATGGTGTCGCTGCGCGAAGTGAGCACCGAGACAGGCAGCACGGCCAGGGCCAGCGCGCTGGCGAGCCCGGCGACGGGGCCCGCCAGACGGCGCACCAGGTCATAGAGCAGGGCCACCGCCAGCGTGGCCGCCACCGCCGCGGGGAGCTTGAGGGTCACCGAGCTGAAGCCCAGCAGCTTGACGGTGAAAACCTGGAGCCACAGATCGAGAGGAGGCTTGTCGATGGACGCGCTGGCGGATGGATCGAAGGCGCCGTAGAAGAAGTTGTGTGCCGACAACGACATGCTGCGGACCGCGGCGTCATAAAACGCGTTGTCAGGGACTTGATTGAGCCTGTACAGCCGCAGGAGCCCGGCCAGGGAGGTGGTGGCCGCCACCCAGAGCAGCCAATGCGGACCCGTTCCCCGGTCGCGCGCGGCGGCCGGGGGCGCGCCCGGGCGAGTCGTCATCGTCCGCCGACGTGCTGGGGTCCAGGTAAGGGCGCCCCCAGGTCCGGTGGCTCGCCGATCACGCCGGCAAACGTCCACAGTCGGTTGGCCAGGAAGCCGGCGGTGACGGCCACCGCGATGGCAATGAGCTGACCGAGCACGTTGTTGAGCCCGACGACGTCGACGAGCAGGTACACCAGGGCCGTACTGCCCGCCAGGGCCACCCCCTGGACGAGGAAGTAACGCACGGCGATGCGGCGGCTGGACCCGGCGTTGAACGTCCAGCTGCGGTTGAGCAGGTAGCCGTTGACCGCTCCCACCGCGTAGGCGACGGCATAGGCGGCGATGTGCCACAGCCCGAGGACATCGCCGAGCAGGATGATGAGCACGCTGATGAGCGTGTTGGCCGCACCTACGACGCCGTACTTGAGGAACTGGCGCAGAACGGGAGCCTGCAGGTGGCGAAAGAGGGGCGCGGGCATTGCGTTCAGGGCAGAGGATGAAGCATCGGAGACGCCGGCCCGCTCCTGCAGGCGCGGGCCCGCACTCCCATCAGGCACAATCAGGGCGATGAACAGCACTTTCGTACCCGAGCGGACACTTGAGCTGCTCAGCGTCTGCGCTCCGGTCTTCAACGAGGTTGAGCTCGTCGAGACGTTCTACAAGCGCACGTCGGCGGCGCTGGCGGGGCTGACCTATGAGTTGATCGTCGTCAACGACGGCTCCGACGACGGCACCGGGGAGATCCTCGACCGCCTGGCTCGCTCCGACGAGCGCCTGCGCGTCATCCACCTGTCCCGCAACTTCGGCCATCAGGCGGCGTTGACCGCCGGCCTGGAGCACGCTCGAGGCGACGCCGTGGCCATGCTCGACGCCGACCTCCAGGATCCGCCCGAAACCGTCCCCGAGATGCTGGCGCTGTGGCAGGACGGCTCTGACGTGGTCTATGCCGTGCGCCGTCAGCGTGAGGGCGAGACCCGCTTCAAGCTGGTCACCGCCTCGTGGTTCTACCGCCTGTTCGACAAGCTCGCCCAGGTCGACCTCGAGCCCAATTCGGGCGACTTTCGCCTGCTGGACCGGCGCGCGCTGGATGCACTGTTGTCACTGGGTGAGCGCAGCCGCTTCCTGCGGGGAATGACGGTGTGGATCGGGTTCACCCAGACAGCCATCGAGTACGACCGCGATGCCCGCTATGCGGGAGAGACCAAGTACTCCCTGCGCAAGATGCTGCGCTTCTCGCTGGACGCCATCGCCTCCTTCTCCCACCTGCCCCTGCAGCTGGCCACCTACATCGGGTTTCTCATCTCAGGCCTGGCCTTTCTGGCCATCCCGGTGGTGGTGGGCCTGCGCCTGGCGGGGTCCTATCTCCCAGGCTTCGGTTCGATCACCATCGCCATCCTCATGCTCGGGGGCATACAGCTCATCGCCATCGGGGTCATCGGCGAATACGTGGGGCGAATCTATGAAGAGGTCAAGCACCGACCCCTGTACCTGGTCGCCGAGGAGCGCAACGAGCCGCTCAGCGATCCTCGTCGCGCCGCGGGGGCCCTACGCGCTCCCGAGCGAATCCTCTGACTGCGCCCCGATCTCACTCCCACCGTCGGGGGCTTGCGCTGCGCGTACTGGTGGTGTTGGTGATGATGGGGTGCTCGATCTCCGCGGCGCCAGCGTCGTCTTCCGCGGCACGAGCGGCGTCCTGTCCGGGCGCCCCCGTCTGTCCGTATTCAAGCGTGACCGTGCTGGGCCAACGCGCCGAGGGGGTGCTGCGCTTTCCCGAGGCCATCGCCGTGGCGCCCGACGGAGACGTGTACGTCGCCGATCAGTACAGCTTCGTCGTCCAGCGTTTCAACGCCAGCGGCGCCTTTGTCTCCGAGTGGGGTTTGGCCGGCAGCGGAGCAGGCGAGTTCGGCGGCATCGGTGGCCTCGCGGCGGATGGCGCGGGCAATGTCTACGTCGTCGACAGTGCCCACGCGCGGATCGAGAAGTTCGACGCCGAAGGACGCTTCCTGACGCAGTGGGGGTCGCGCGGGTCGAGCCCGGGGCAATTCACCTTCGGTTCCGGGGGCGCCAACGCCGGTGAGCCAGCGGGAGGAGCCGTCGCCGTGTACGCCGACCACGTCTACGTGGCCGACACGGGCAACAACCGCATCGAGCGCTTCGCGCTGGACGGTTCGGGGGTGGCGACATGGGGCTCCGCCGGCAGCGCCCCCGGGCAGTTCTCTCACCCCAAGGGGGTGGCCGCCACCGCGACGGGGGTGTTCGTGGCCGACGACGACAATCAACGCATTCAGCAGTTCAGTCCCGAAGGGGCCTTCCAGGGCCAGACGGGATCGCTGGGGGGCGGGCCGAATCAATTCAGGTTTCCCTACGGCGTGGCCGGGGACGGCGCGGGAAACGTCTACGTGGCCGACAACAACAATCACCGGGTGGTCAAGCTCGGTCCCGGGCTTCGGTACGAGGGCGCTTTCGGAAGCTACGGAACGAGCCCGGGTCAGCTTGAGTACCCACGGGCGCTGACCACCGACTCCGCCGGCAACGTGTACGTGGCCGACACCGCCAACAACCGCGTCCAGGTGTTCTCACCCACGGGCGCCCTGCTGCGCTTCTGGGGCATATCGGGCCGAGCCCCGGGCAACTTCATCGGTCCCGCCGGACTGGCCCACGATTCCAGCGCAGACACCCTGGTGGCCGACCGCCTCGACGACAGAGTGCAGGTCTTCGATCCCCAGGGCGTCCTGACGCGGATCATCGGGCGCGGGGGCAGCAACCCCGGTCAGCTGCGCGGGCCCACCGGCGAGGCAGTCGACTCCGCCGGCAACGTGCTGGTCGCCGACGCCCAGAACAACCGGGTTCAGAGGTTTGACGGACTGGGAAACTACATGGCGCTGCTGGGCTCTAAGGGGACAGGGCCCGGCGGCGAGGGGACAGGACCCGGTGAGTTCCGTGGACCCTCGGCCGTGGTGGTAGGACCGACCGGAGACGTCTACGTCGCCGACACCGGCAACAACCGTGTGCAGAGGCTGTCGCCCAGCGGAGGCGTCGTCGGGGTATGGGGGGGTGCCACGACCGCAGAGTCCAACCCATTCTCGGCCCCGGCCGCGGTGGCCCTCGACGCGGCGGGCAACGCCTACGTGGCTGACACCGGCCACGACGAGATCCGCAAGCTGTCACCGGACGGCACGCTGCTCACTACGTGGGGAGGGCGCGGCGGGCGCGATGGTCGCTTTCGTGCTCCTGTCGCGGTGGCCGTGGCCCCGGGCGGCGACGTCTATGTGCTCGATCGCGACAACAACCGCGTCGAGGTCTTCGATCCGGGGGGACGCTACCGCTTCAAGTGGGGGACGCGGGGGACCGGCGGCGGTGAGTTCTCAGACCCGACCGGGCTCTCGATCGACTGTGACGGGCGCATCTACGTGTCAGACACCGACAACAACCGAATCGAGCGCTTCCAGCCCAACTCCGCGGCGCCCGCAGTATGCGTGGCACCGGCGCCGGTGCTCTCAGCCACGTCCGCGGCGGTGAGAGCGCCCCGGGTGAGCGTGACGCTGGTCCACCACGCCGGCGTGCTCGCGCGGCGTGGGGCGGCGCTGCTCGTGGTCAGCGATGAGCCATGCCGGGTGACCATCAGCGCCACTCTGACGCTGCCTCACCGGCGGGTGCGCGTGACTTTGGTGACCGTGCACAGCTCCCTGGTGGGAGGGACACCGACGGTCCTGCGTCTGCGCCTGCACGCAGGCGGCGTCAGACGGCTGCGTCTGGCCCTGGGCCATCGCCGCCGGGTGCTGGTGAGCCTGGCGCTCCGCGCCCGGGCGACTGCAGGGCCTCTGGCGCGGGTGCATCTGCGTCTACGAGCGCGGCGCTGAG
>JAABUZ0100008423.1_pt1 | contig 12126 bp, 10 predicted proteins | sample 5562091 | NCBI WGS metagenome assembly JAABUZ01 (sample SAMN12813069, study PRJNA571459) | rock metagenome | isolation source: Antarctica rocks | place: Antarctica: Victoria Land, Linnaeus Terrace sud | collected 2015-12-21
TTTTGTCTTGCTCACTAGTCAGAAATACCCTTAAACGAGCGCCCATATCTTAGTCACCTCCGTCCATGTGTACTCCGTATTTATTTATCTTTACATACTTTGGTTCTTTCACGCCGACCTACTTATTCAAGCTATTTATACCAGCTTGTAGTGAAGTTTCATTCTGATGTAGCTGATCGAGCAAGATGCGGGCAAGATGGTTACGGAGTTTGTCTACATAAGATCCGTATTTGGAGCGATAAGCATTGAAATTTGGTAAGTTACTCTTTGTAAACTGATCTTCTATTCCGGCAGCATAGAGTTGCGTCTCGAAGTTAGAAAGCAACACAAAGCAATCGTATTCGGTCATAGGCATGTCAGAGTTCCTCAACTTAATTTGACTTTGTTTATAGTTACCTATTCAGTGGAAACTTCAATTCTTACGGAAGTCCTAAATAAATCTTTACAAAACAAAGGCGGAGAGCAGACGGCGGACGGCAGAAGGATGACAAGAGAAAACATGCACGGGGTGGGTTTAAAGCCCACTGCCCCTCGGGATGCCCGCATCCATTGTTGATCGCTGTCGCGTTGAATAATCCGTGGTGCATCATGAATGGCCCGAGTTAAGGCGTGGGCCTACTTTGGATAACTTTTTTGTAATCCTCTGCCTCCTGCCTCCTGCCTTCTGAAAGGCGTTCCGGAGAATCACTTCTAATATCTATCGGAACAGAAAACTGGGTTAAGACTGTTCTATCTAGGAAAGGCAACGCTCAGTAACAAGAAATCCGCGTTTGGGTAGTGATCTGGCAATAGCTGCGATATCTGCCTTCGGCCGTTCGCCCCACCCACAAAAACTACCTCCACCCAGCTGTCGTTGGTAATTAATCCAGCTTCAAAGCATTCACCGGCACTTCATCCCAAGAATTGACCGTCCGCAACTGAGCAACCCAACCAGATGACTTTTGCACATCGGTCAAATTATGCTCAAACGACTCATGGCAATCGTTCGCCTGAGCCTGATCGCAGCAGGCAATACAAGCATGAATCATGCCAGACGGATCAATTTGCTCGTTTATCCAGATGGTCACGGCACATCTCCCTAAACTTTAACTTGACCATAAGTTTATATTTGATAGCTTACAACGCGAATGATGCCAAATGGGTGAGTGATTCGCCCGTGACGCGGCAAATCCGCCAGTCTTCTAGAACTGAGGCTCCGATGCGGCGATAGAATGTGATCGCTGGTTCGTTCCAATCCAAGACACTCCACTCCAATCGCCCACAACCGCGTTCAACAGCCAGTTGGGCAAGGTGAGTCAGGATAGCTTTACCAATGCCCAAACGCCGATATTCCGGCAGGACAAATATATCCTCTAGATAAATTCCTGGCTGAGTTAGAAACGTTGAATAGTTAGTAAAAAACAGGGCAAACCCAACAGATTGCCCTGCATAATCTCCCAGGATTGCCTCTGCGTATGGCCGACTACCAAATAGATGCTCCTTCAGCGCGTCAGCATTGCCTGTGACCGCGTGAGATAACTTTTCATACTCTGCAAGTGCCTGAATCAAGCGAAACAGCACTGGCACATCGGCTGGGGTGGCGGAACGCAGAATCAATTCAGAAGACATAAATCATCTAGCTCAAAACAGCCAGCCCTTTAGACGTTTGGCTATGTGGGGACGTCGCAGTTTCCGCATCGCTTTGCTTTGAATTTGCCGGACGCGCTCGCGGGAAAGATTAAACAAGCAGCCCACCTCTTCTAGGGTACAGGGTTTGCTGGTGGTAAGACCGTAACGCAGAGAAATGACATCTTTTTCCCGTGGAGTCAGGACATCACTCAACACTTCCCAAAGATCCTGGCGCATCATGGTTTCGCTCATCTGCTGTTCGGGAGATTGACCATCCTCATCTTCCAGCAAATCCATCAGTTCCGTGTCTTCTTCTTTGCCGACGCGGTGATTAAGCGACAGTGCTTTGCGTCGCAACTGTTGCAACGAGCGTAATTGTTCGGGTGTAATGTCTAAGGCAAGTGCCAGTTCAGCTTCGGAGGGATTGCGACTCAGTTTTTGCTTGAGTTCCCGCTGGGCTTTTTTTAGTTTGTTCAGCTTTTCCACGACATGGATCGGCAACCGGATCGTCCGAGCATCATTAGCGATCGCCCGTGTAATTGCCTGTCTAATCCACCAATAGGCGTAAGTAGAAAACTTATAGCCTTTATCCGGATCAAACTTTTCTGTCGCTCGATTCAGTCCCATTGCTCCTTCCTGAATTAAATCCAGGAATGGCACTCCCCGATTCAGATACCGTTTAGCGATTGAAACCACCAATCGTAGGTTCGACCGGATCATCTTGCGTTTTGCCACCCTACCTTGATAGAGGCGATGTTCCAGCTGACGTTCCGTTAGCCCTACCGCATCTGTCAATTCTGCCGGAGTGAGCCGACGATTTAGTTCAGTCTGCAACCGTTTTTGGAGTTCTTCAACTTCGACTAGGAAGCGGACACGACGCGCTAACTCTACCTCCTCGTCGGCTTTCAGTAGCGGATAACGCGCCATTTCTTTAAAAAATGCTCCTACGGCGTCATCTGACCCCATTTTGCTATATCCCGAAGGCCGCGCTGCCGCCATGTCGTCCCCGTCGTCGCGCTCCTCTGACTCGAAATGCTCTGCTGAGTCAGGTGAGAGTTCTTCTGCTGCCGCTTCTAAACTCTCGAGCGATGGTTCTTCTAAATCAGCCGCCTTGTAACGACTCGTTTCTGTTGTCTGGTGCAGGGTGTCGATTACGTTTAATTCAGCAAGATTCATGGTCACGTCTACTTCAGGGCTAGGTAAGTTGACTTTTTGGGAAAGAAGATTTCTATATACATAACCACTGACCTACAGTGAACTGGAGCGGTAATTTCTCCCAAAGCTGCTGTACGTCAAGTCAATGCCAATATTTTTTCTCTGCTATTTTTAGTAGCTTTCTCAAGTCAATTCCTATCGGTGTGCCAGTTAAAACTTGATTAATTATCTAATTAATCATGATTTGTTAACTGGCAAATATCATTAAAATTTATTATATGCTTTTCATGCTGCTTGATGTTTGGTAAACTGATTGATAACTATTTTTTTTCAAATATCTTTGCCTTGAGAACAGAATCTCATATAATTAAAGCCTTTACTCTCTACCAATGGGGTGAACCTAGGACTATTCCCCCTGTGGTAGTGAGTGAGCATGCTTCAAGTAGCGAGGGACACATCATCCGGCGATTGATTGATTCCTAAAGAAAAGCACTTTTATTCTCGGATTAACAAAGATGGCGAACATCCTGCTCGTTAAAACTAACTAGTATAAAATATTAACCCTAAGAGAGATTTGCCAGCTTACCCTCAAACCTCTGACTGTTGTCTGAGTACAGTATGTATATTCCTAGTCTAGATATGTCTTCTTTGATAGTGGCTGAGCCTGGGGCATCCTACCAGTCAGGCTCGGCTCCAAATCGATGGATTGAAGTACTGGTAGACTGTCAGTGGGCGCAGGGAATATATACGTATCGGTTGCCAGCCTCGTATGAAGTGCAACCAGGCGATATTTTGAGTGTGCCGTTTGGTTCGCAACAGCTGGGAGGACTCGCCATTCGTCTGGTTGACCAACCCCCACCCGAACTAGACCCAGAAAACATTCGGGATGTGGAAGAGGTGGTGAGCGTTGGTTTTTTTCCAGCTGCTTACTGGGATCTGCTGAATCGAGTAGCCGAGTATTACTATACGCCACTGATTCAGGTAGTCCGGGTAGCATTGCCGCCGGGGTTACTGGGGCGATCGCAACGTCGCATTCGCTTGAAAGGAGAAATTCCCACCGATGCCGTCGCATTTCTTAGTCCAAATGCTCGTCAAATCCTGGAACTCCTCCAAGCTCAAACATCTGGTGACTACAGCTTCATCTACCTCCAGCGTCAAGTTAGAGGAGCCAATCGGGGATTACGAGAATTGTTGCGACGTGGCTGGGTTGAAAGCTATCTGGAACCTCCTAGACTGACTCGACCGAAGCTCCAAAAAGCGGTGACATTGGTGGGGAGTGGTTTCGAGCGTGACGTGACGACTCGCCAACGAGAAATATTGGAAGTGCTGCGGCGGCGTGGCGGCGATGTGTGGCTGACTGAGTTGTTACAGATTTGCAACACGAGTTCCTCGATGCTGAAGGCACTGGAACAAAAGGGCTACATCGTGATCCAGCAACGAGAGATGTTGCGGACAGATAATGGACCGTTGTTGGCGGCTGATCAACCCAAGTCCTTAACTGCTGCCCAGTCCCAGGCGGTGGCAACGATTACCCAGTTAAGTGGATTTGCGAATGTGCTGTTGCATGGGGTAACAGGTTCTGGGAAGACAGAGGTGTATTTGCAAGTGATCGCACCGCTGATCGAACAAGGGCAATCCGCCCTGGTTCTAGTCCCTGAAATTGGCCTGACACCCCAGCTGACCGACCGTTTCCGCGCCCGGTTTGGTAACAAGGTTTGTGTATATCACAGCGCCCTGTCTGATGGCGAACGCTACGACACGTGGCGGCAAATGCTCACCGGGGAGCCACAGGTGGTGATCGGCACCCGCTCTGCTGTCTTCGCCCCCTTACCTCATCTGGGACTAATTGTCTTAGATGAGGAACACGACGGTAGCTTCAAGCAAGACCAACCGATACCTACCTACCACGCCCGTACCGTTGCCCAATGGAGAGCAGAGCTAGAAAACTGTCCCCTAGTCTTAGGTTCCGCCACCCCATCGTTGGAAACTTGGGTGAGTGTGAGGGGGAGAGGGGGAGATACTCATTACCTTTCCCTACCAGAGCGCATCCAATCCCGCCCCCTGCCCCCGGTAGAAGTGGTGGATATGCGGCGGGAGTTGCAGCACGGGAATCGCTCGATTTTTAGCCGCTCGCTTCAGGACGCCTTGCAACAGATGCAGGAACGGGAGCAACAGGGGATTTTATTTATCCACCGCCGGGGACACAGTACGTTTGTTTCTTGCCGCAGTTGTGGTTATGTGATTGAGTGTCCTAACTGTGATGTCTCTTTGGCGTATCATCATACTGAGGAAGCCGCGCCTGAGCTGCTGCGTTGTCATTACTGTAACTATGGGCGATCGCACCCCCGCAATTGCCCAGAATGTAGTTCTCCTTACTTGAAATTCTTCGGCAGTGGTACCCAGAGAGTCGCACAGGAATTGGCGCGGCAGTACCCGGCGCTGCGGTTTATCCGGTTTGATAGCGATACTACCCGCACCAAGGGGTCGCACCGAACGTTGCTAACCAGGTTTGTCAATAAGGAAGCTGACCTGTTGGTAGGAACTCAAATGCTTACCAAAGGGCTGGATCTTCCCCAAGTGACACTGGTGGGCGTTGTAGCAGCTGATGGATTGCTAAACTTAGCTGACTATCGAGCCAGTGAGCGGGCGTTTCAAACACTGACTCAAGTGGCTGGTCGCGCCGGTCGTGGGGATGATCCTGGGCGGGTGATTGTGCAAACTTACTCCCCAGAGCATCCAGTGATTCAGGCGGTGCAGCAGCATGAGTATGAATCTTTCACTGAAGCAGAATTACAACAACGCGCAGCGCTGAACTATCCCCCCTATGGTCGGCTGATTCTCTTACGAATGAGCAGTACTGACCCAGATGCAGTCCAGAATACTGCCCAGATGCTGGCAGCGCTGTTACGTCCTGACTCTGATTCAGACGACGCTGCGGTGTCCACATACGAAATACTGGGGCCAGCCCCGGCTAGTATCTTACGGGTGTCCAACCGTTACCGCTGGCAGATGTTGCTCAAGTTTGCCCACGGAGTACTGCCGGAGTTGCCAGATTGGAACCACGTGCGATCGCTCTGTCCAACGTCTGTCAGTCTCACTATCGATGTTGACCCGTTGAATCTAATGTGATGAAACAAAAGAGTGGGGAATAATCTAAATGACTCAAGCAGTACCCACGACACTAACCTTTAAGACCTTTGAGGAATTTTTGGAGTGGTATCCAGACGGTAGAGGGCACTATGAACTGATTGATGGAGTCGTCGTCGAGATGAATCCGACCGGAGACCACGAGGAGGTTGCCGCGTTTCTCAACCGGAAGCTGAATGTTGAAATTGACCGCCTGAACTTGCCCTACTTCATTCCAAGGACATACCTGGTTAAGCCTGCCAACTCGATATCTGGTTATCAGCCCGATGTTCTGGTGCTGGATCGAAGTGTCCTCGAAGCAGAACCATTGTGGAAGAAGTCCTCAACTATTACCCTCGGTTCATCTGTAAAAATTGCCGTTGAAGTTGTCAGCACTAACTGGAGAGATGACTATGGGCGGAAGCTTACAGACTACGAATTAATGGGCATCCCAGAGTATTGGATTGTCGATTATCGAGCCTTGGGAGCTAGACGCTACATTGGCTCACCCAAACAGCCTACCCTCTCAATTTATACCTTGGTTGAAGGGGAATATCAGGTTCAACAATTTAGGAGTTCAGATCAACTCAAGTCTGCTATCTTCTCAGAATTGAATCTAACGGTGGAGCAAATTTTTCAAGCTGGTGTACAAGGATAAGTTGGGAGCAATTTCAGGTAGGGGTTGGCTGGCCTAGAGTGACGCTCCTTGGGGCAGCATCGGCTGGTTGGCTTAAGGAGGCGTCAGTCGGAGTTGCTAGATGCGCGATTAAATGTTATGAAGCATTTGATCAGATTGTTAACCATTTGTGACTCAAAAGCAGAAGCCCTCTCGAACTCTGGCTGGGATTGCTGGGATTGTTGCTAGTGCAACCTTAATCAGTAAAATCTTCGGCCTAGCGCGCACTCAAGCGATGGCGGCGGCCTTTGGTGTGGGTGATGTCGTTAATGCCTACAACTATGCCTACGTGATCCCTGGCTTTTTTTGGGTGCTGCTGGGCGGTATCAATGGGCCATTCCACACCGCCATCGTCAGCGTTATCGCTAAGCGGAACCAGGAAGAAGCAGCCCCCTTAGTAGAAACCATCACAACGCTAGTCGGTGGGGTGCTATTACTGGTAACCATTTGCCTGATCATCTTTGCCGACTTGTTCATTCATCTGGTGGGTCCAGGCTTAAATCAGACAACCCATGCGATCGCCATCCAACAACTACGGATTATGGCACCAATGGCAGTCTTAGCCGGACTTATCGGCATTGGCTTTGGCACCCTCAACGCCGCAAATCAATACTGGTTGCTATCCCTCAGTCCTGTGTTTTCCAGTATTACGGTCATTGGGGGACTGGGCATCTTAGCCATGCTACTGGGAAGCCAGATCACCACTTCCCACTATGCCCAGTTGGGCGGACTAGTTTTGGGCGGGGGAACGCTGGTCGGAGCCATCCTGCAATGGTTGGTGCAGCTGGTTGCCCAGTCTCGCGCTGGCATGGGTCAGTTCCGCCTGCGGTTTGATTTTAATCAGCCTGGGGTGCAGGAAGGCATCAAAATCATGGTTCCCGCGACATTTTCTTCGGGCATGATGCAGATTAATCTTTACACCGATTACTTTTTCGCTTCCTCTATTACCGGTGCTGCCGCTGCCTTTAGCTATGCCAACTTTATCGTGCAGACTCCCTTGGGAATTATTTCCAATGTGATTTTGCTGCCCCTATTGCCGATGCTTTCCCGGCTTGCTGACCCAGCAGATTGGGCTAATCTTAAAGTGCGGATTCGTCAGGGATTACTCCTCACGGCTCTGACAATGCTGCCGCTGGGTGCCTTGATAGTGGCGTTGGCAGTTCCAATCGTGCGAATCGTTTATGAGCGCTACGCCTTTAATCGGGCGGCGTCACAGTTGGTAGCATCCGTGCTGGTAGCCTACGGCGTCGGAATGTTCGTCTACTTAGGGCGTGATGTACTGGTGCGGGTGTTTTATGCCTTGGGTGATGGCAACACACCGTTTCGCGTCAGTGTGCTGAATATCTTTCTTAACGCCCTGCTAGATTACATTCTCGTTAAACCGTTTGGCGCTCCCGGTTTAATTCTGGCAACAGCGGGAGTGAATTTGATCTCGATGATCATGTTGTTATGGTTGCTGGATCGCAAGCTCAACGGGTTGCCCTGGCAAGAGTGGAGTTGGCCCCTCTTGGGTTTGATCAGTGGCAGCTTTGTGGCTGGTTTAGCTAGCTGGGGTACTCTCTGGGGCTGTCAGCAAATTGGGGGAAGCGAGGGATTGCTGGTTCTGCTGCTGCAACTATGCCTATCTGGTCTAGTCGGCATCGGCGTCTTTGCTCTGTTTGCTATGCGGCTTAATTTACCAGAGGTGGAGATTTTTGTCTCGCGTTTACGCCGACGCTAAGAAAAAGGAAGCGATAGAAAGTGAGCAGAGCAAAATCTCTCAAAATTAGTCCTGTAGGCTGGATGGTTGGTATCGCCATCCTAGTATTTTTTGCCTGTAGCAGTTTCCGACATGCCTTGTTTCAATCCGGCGCTCTTGACCTGGGCTTTTTTGACAATGCGCTTTACTTAATTAGCCAGGGACAGCGACCTTTTATTGCTTTCAGTAGTATTCACATCCTTGGCGATCATGCTGCCTATCTTCTTTATCCCCTGGCTTTACTTTACAAAATTGTCCCAGATGTTCACTGGTTGTTCGCGGTGCAAGCCGTTACCTTGGCTTTGGGGGCTTTGCCGACATTTTATCTTGCTAAGGAGGCGGGTTTAAAGAAAGCACAGGCAGTAGCCATGGCAGCGGTTTACTTGCTATACCCGCTATTATTTAATGTTAATCTGTTTGATTTTCATACAGAAGTCATAGCTTTACCAGCAATTTTGGCTGCCGTTTTAGCAGCAAGGCTGGGTCGAATCAGATGGTTTTGTTTATGCATAATTGTGATTTTAGGGTGTAAAGCAGTCTTATCCCTGACAGTGGCAGCCATGGGTATCTGGCTACTTGTATTTGAAAAACGGCGCTTATACGGTGCAATCGCCCTAGGTGCTGGTGTAGCTTGGTTCTTAATTGCTACTCAAGTGATTCTTCCCACTTTTGGTGTTAACCAGCCTTCAGCAATCGCACGTTACAGGCATCTGGGCAATTCACTGCCAGAGATTATCAAAAGTTTACTACTTCACCCAGGAATAGTCTTCAGTCAAATTTTCACTAAAGTTAACTTTGGCTATCTGGTGCTGCTGGTATCTCCAGTTATTTGGGGATTATCCCCTCAGTACTTAACGCCTCTAGTGGGTGCAATTCCAACGTTATTTTTAAATCTAATTACTGATTATCATCGTCAAAAAGATTTGATCCACCAGTATTCTTTACCAATCCTGCCTTTTTTGTTATTGGCGGTGATTGCCAACCTAGCAACTGGTGGTGGATGGTTCCGCAGCCGTCGCTTAATCATCCTGTGGGCATTAGTCGCTTTTTTGGCATTGGGCAAGTATAGTTACTTGTGGTCGAAATATCTGAGTTCACTCGACACCTGGCAGGCTAATCAAGAAGCTATTGAGCATATTCGCACTCAGTCAGGGGTTTTGACAACAGATGCCATTGCCCCTCATCTAACCCACCGCCCAGTAGTCAAGCTAGTTACTAAGGATTTAGAGTCGATTGACTTCAGCCAAGTGAAGTATATTCTACTTAATGTTCGTAATCCTGGCGCAGAGGCTCCTCATAAATCTGTCATTCGCTTATTCTATCAACTTAAGCAAAAACAAGATTTTCACCTTACCTATGAACGGGATGATGTTTTTTTATTTGAAAAATGATGTGTAAAACGTTGCGTTCCGTAGCTTAGGCATGCAAGCCTAGCGCCATTCACGACAACTTACTCTGATATTTTGACAAAATGTCCATCAAGTCGGCTTGGGATTGCGTAGGCAGCAAATCGGCTAAAGGAACTTCTCGCTTACCGCCCCCAAGTTTGACGGGGATCGATTGAAGGATTTGCAGAACTCGGTCTTCGTCTAGGGAATTGGAGGTCAGCATAGGATACACTTGTTCAGCGACGACAGTATGTAAGTGGGCATTGGATAGATAAAGATGCCACTTGGCAACGTCGATGTAGACGCTCTCGCCAATTTCAGCAGCGATCCCTTCAATGACTTCTGTGGTATTAGGCTTAGCCATGAAAATTCATCCTAAACGGTTGGGCCAAAATAATATGTATTTACAAGCATCGCCCAATTCACTATTCTGACTCCACTGCCACAAGTGCCAATCGTTGGGCGTCTTTAGTCCATCTTTAGGTAGATTTGGGTGGGGTGCCTTGAGGTGTGTTCTCAGAATAGTCTGCGATCGCAGATATATAAATCAGATGAGCCAGTAACACCACTACCCAGCTAGCGGTGACCCAAGGCAACCAATCCCAGGTAGCAGACTGTATGTTGTGGAAAAACCATAAACCAGAATTGCACAAGGCAGCAAAAGCCACATGGACGGCAAAATTCATCCTATCATCCAAGCGCCGGTAGGCCGGATCTTTGCGGTCTGGTTTACGAGGCCAACGAGGAGGCATAAATAGCTATTACAGAGGTTAATAGAGTTTGTTTCTGACTCATTTTAACCTAATCAATCTACTAAGAGCTGGTTAAGCTTCCTAGCACTAGGAACCGAGTTTGAAGGCTTCAATAAACAGGCTGTAGGTCAGGCCAATTTTGAGCGTGTTCAACACTTCTAACCAGAGCGATCGCTTCGCCTGCCGGTTACGACTGTAAAAAATTCGGCTGACTACCTCCGTCAACAGGACTAAAATCCCAGCTGCCGTAACGTCCCACGCAGCTGTTTGTCCAGCTGTGGTAGAAATTGCCGTTCCCAGAAAAAAGCCGAACAATAGACTAATCACCAGCAGAGACAGCCGCCGCCAGGGATTGAGAAACCATCCTCCCAGCCGCCCAGTGACGACATCGACGAGCCTATTGAGACGGGTATTTTGCACCGGGAGAAGGGAGTGGCAATGGTTTGATTTTATCACTGCCTGATGGAAATCTGAAGCTGAAAAAAGGAGACATTCTGGTGGCCTTTGCCCAGGATGGCTCCCGCCTCTACTGGGGGCCGTATGTTGTGGGCGAAACGGCTAACCCCGTCTGGAATCGGCAAACAGGTGAATGGCAGCTAATTTTGAACATCAACCGCCGCTAACCCCGGCCTCGCTTGCAGGCCGGGGTTAGCGGCGGACAGGGTCTATTGGGTTAGGTAGAAGACGGATGTATTCCCTCAAGATATGCGCCATCGATACCTTCTTCAGGTGAGCGTAAGCTTGTAGTTTCTCATAATCCTCACAGTCAAGGCGAATTTTCAAGGTTTTATCTTTGACCATAGAGGCACAAGTAGGGTACAATATTTCCATGATTGTAACCCGACGCGCTACATTTAGGTTGTATCCGACCGCCACCCAAGAACAGACACTTTATGGGTGGCGTCGTTTGCACTGCTATTTGTACAACGCGGCGGTTGCTAACCGAAGAACCCAGTACGAAAAGTTTGGTCAAACAGTAGATTACTTCCAGCAGCAAAATTCAATGCCAGCTTTTAAGGAAGTTTGGCCTGAATACAAAGAGTTGGGTTCGCATGCATTACAAGCCACTTTAAAGCGAGTGGATTTTGCCTATCAGCGTTTTTTTAAGGGAATAGGAGGGTATCCCAAGTTCAAAAGTATCCGCCATTATGGTGGATGGAGTTATCCAGATAAAGCAGGGTGGAAAGCTCACACCATCGGCGATAACGGAAATCTTGAGTTGTCCAATCTAGGGCAAATTCAGCTTAGGGGTAAGGCTAAAGTATGGGGAACTCCGACTACTTGCACGATAGTGTATCGGCATGGCAATTGGTATGCCTCGATCACTATAAATTGTGAACCGGAATCTAAGAAATTAGGAACTGGTTCAATTGGCATTGATTTAGGGACAAAGGTAGCTGCTGCAATATGGGATGGCGAAAAAGGTTCATTTATCGAGAATCCTAGATGGTTGGAGCAGACACTGCCCAAAATCAAACAAGCTGCTCGTGATCAGCGCCGAAAGCGAGCGCCAAACCGTCAGAAACGGATAAAAGCTTCTAGAAGATACAAAACAGCTCAGAATCAGGTAACCAAGCTTTATCGCCAAGCATCATTCCAACGTCTGAACTGGATTCATCACCAAGCGGCACATATAACTAGCTGTAACAGCATGGTCGCCACGGAAAAGCTAGAAGTGAAGAA
>JAABUZ0100008425.1_pt1 | contig 12124 bp, 17 predicted proteins | sample 5562091 | NCBI WGS metagenome assembly JAABUZ01 (sample SAMN12813069, study PRJNA571459) | rock metagenome | isolation source: Antarctica rocks | place: Antarctica: Victoria Land, Linnaeus Terrace sud | collected 2015-12-21
TGCTCCGCCGTGGCTACCGGCCGTATGAGGTCCCCATCAGCTACAAGGCGCGGAGCCGCGAGCAGGGCAAGAAACTGACCTGGAAGGACGGCGTCGAGGCCCTGTGGATCCTGACCCGCGTCCGGCTGGCACGAGGATCTGCTTGCCGTAGATCGTGAGGCGGTGGGATTGAGTCGGCTTCGGCGGCTTGGAGCACACCAGCTGGGGCTCGGCTGGCTCTTGGTCCGCTGTGGCATCGGAGCTGGTAGGGCGGACGAGTCGGCCTGTACGCCGGGTTCCGACCGAGCCGTCTTGTACAGCAGCTGGCTCAGACGTACGTTCGGAGGATGACTGCGGAGTCACTGGCCGTGTCGGAAGCCCGGCAGCAGTTGGCCGCCATCATCGACCGTGCTCGCGCAGAGCACTCTCCGGTCTACCTCGCTCGCCGAGGCCGGCGCGTCGCGGCAGTCATCGACGCAGACGACCTGGACGTCCTGCTCGCGCTAGCCGAAGACATGTCCGACATCCGGGCGGCCGCCGCGGCACGGGCGGAGATGGCGGAGATCGAGCAGACCCCGATCCCCTGGGAGCAGGTCAAGGCCGATCTTGGCCTGACGTGATCTACCGGATCACCCTTGCCCCGGCTGCTGAGCGGCAGCTTCGCAAGTTCGACCCTCCTGTGCGGCGACGGCTCCAGGCGGCGCTCGAGCTGCTCGCTGACAACCCACGGCCACCGGCGGCCACACAACTCGTCGGCGGGTCTGGCGAGTGGCGCGTGCGCACCGGCGACTACCGCATCGTCTACGACATCGAGGACGACCGACTCGTCATCCTCGTCCTGCGTATGGCGCACCGGCGAGAGGTCTACCGGGCCCGGTAGCAGTGCCGCCCCACAAGATCGCTGGGGCCGCGCTGGGGCCGCGGCTGGGTCGGAAACCAGTGGACACCCACGGACACCCACGGACACCCACGGACACCAGTGGACAACAAACCCGCAGCTCAGGCGCATGATCGGCCGGAAACGAGCAGGTCAGTGACACCCCTGTATCTCTCTCGCACGGAGGAGGCCAGGCGTTCGAGTCCCCTCACCTCCACACCGATTTGCGCAAGTCAGAGGCTTGCAGAGCGCTCACCAGCACCGCCCGAGACGGCCGGGCCGCCATGGGGCAGCGGTGGGGCTGCGAGAGGATCGGTCACCGGCTCGACTTGAGCCTGATCACGGGTGCCGACGGCTCCGGCACCGCTGCTGCGATCACCGCTTCGAGCCGGGTCCGCAGGGTGTCATCCGCCTCCGGGTACAGGTGGCCGTACCAGTCCAGGGTGAAGCTCACCGACGTATGCCCCGAACAGCTGGTGCCGTGCTGTGAGACGCCCAGCTGCCATCCTCCGCACGGGAGAGCGACAACGAGAGGCCCGCCTCCCGTGAGACCGGCCCGTTCAGCGGGAGCCTCCCGGGCGGAGCACCCGTTCGTAGATCACCGCCGAAGTCAGGTTGGCCACCGTGTCGTAAAGCGACCGGGCCGGGGCGTTGAACGCCTGCGTCTGCCAGTAGAGCAGTCCGGCACCTCTGACGGACGCCTCCGTCGACACCGCGTCGACGAGGGCCCGCCCGACCCCGGCACCTCGGGCCTCCCGGGCGACTGCGAGGTCCTCGAGGTAGCAGGACGGGCTCACCGACCAGGTCGACGCGTGCATGACGGCATGGGCCAGACCGACCACCCTGTCGTCGGGGTCCGCGGCCACCAGCCCAAAGATCCCTTCAGTGCCCGAGCACGCCCGTTGGAAGGTCCCCTCCGTCGCCTCCGGGGGGACCGTCGCCCGGTAGAAGTCCAGGTAGGTGTCCCACAGCGCTTGCCACTGCGGGCGGTCGCTGTCCCGGAGGGGCCGGACGGCGATGCTCGGTCGGCTGGTCATGGATGCGATTCGACCACGTCCTCGGCAGCTGCTCGTTGGGGCTGTGCGGGGCGTTCGCGTCCTACCTACCGTCGACACTGGCGCTGGCGGCCCTCGTCGTGGTGCTCCGCCGACCCTCAGCCGACGGTCGGCTCGACCCGACCGTGGGTAGGCCCTCGCTGGCGGAGGCACAGCCCGCGGACTGATGAGGGGGGTACTCGGGAGTCAGCCGGACGATGCCCGGCGGCGCGTCTTCGGTGGCAGCGAGCGGGCGTGCTCGTAGGACCGACGGACCCAGCCCTCCTGGTCCGGCAGGTGCGCCGGCAGGACGTAGAAGCCACCCATCGCGCGGCGCGGCATCGGCTCGAACCGGCCGCCGCCCGCGGCGAGCAGCTCGGCGGCATCGTCGTCGCCCAACCGGAGGAACAGCCCCGTCGCGTGCACCCCGAAGAACATGTGGCCGCCGACCAGACGGCTGGGGCAGCCGAACACCAGCTTGTGGTCGGAGTCGGCGACGACCTCGACGAGATCGTCGTAGCGGGCGACGAGCCCCCGCGCCGCAGCAGCCATCGGCCACCCACCTGCCCTTCGTCGACGGCATCGTCGCACCGTCCGACGCCGGTGTCAGCGCACGTGCTCGCGCAGCCACTCGTTCCAGGTCTGCAACCGCCGCCAGGTCGCCTGCACCTCGTCGAGCAGGCGGGGGGTGTGCATCCACTCCTGCAGCGGCTCGTGCCGGACGAGGGCGAGGTTGCGCAGCCGGAGCAGGTCGATGCGGGGATGGCCTTTTGGCCACCCGCGCGGCGCGGTCCGCAGCGGGTCGCCGTCGAGGTTCAGGCCCTCCCCCGCGAGCGTCTGCGTGATTCGGTCGAACGACGCCGCCACCCGAGGCTCGTCTACGGCCGTGCGAAACGACGACAGGGTGGCCGTGTCCGGCTGGTAGAAGCCGCCGGCGACCAGGAGCCCGTCGAGACCGAGCTGCAGGTACAGCAGCCCGCGCTCGGACTCGGTGGTCACAAGGCTGGTCTGCAGCTTGTAGGGCTGCTTGTCGCGGCTGAAGCGCACGTCCCGGTAGGGGCGGAAGACCTTCAGCGGGCCGAACTCCCCGCTGAGCGCGTCGACGAGCTCCTGCGTGGGCGTGGCGACGTAGCGGTCGAACTCGCTGCGGTGCGCCGTCCAGTACGCCTTGCTGTTGTCCGCGGCGAGCCCGGTCCAGAACTCCAGCGCCTCCTCGGGGATGCCGGTGAAGCCGGCGGTCACGACTTCGGGCCGGCGATGACGACCCGGTTGCCGTCCGGGTCGGCCAGCTGCAGGATGCGGAAGCGCGTCACGTCGAGCGGGCCGTCGTAGCCGATGCCGAGGCCGTCGAGCTCGCGGGCCACCGGCTCGACGTCACCGGCGTCCAGGACGATCGTCGAGTGGCCCGCGCGATCCGGCTCGACGAACACCTGGATGCCGAAGGTGTCGGCGAGGTACCACTCGACGAGCCCGTCCATCGGACGGGTGTCGGGCTCGCGGCCGAGCAGTCGGGTGTACCAGTCGACGGCGGCGGTCAGGTCGGTCACCGTCATCTGGGCGAGGATGCGGGTCGGCTTCATACCTGGTCGCTACCAGCATCGCCGCGCCAGGTCCACCCCAGCCGCTGCCGGCCACCCCGGCCACGGTGTCCCCAGCTTCCGCTCAACGTGCAGCGGCGGCGTACACCCCGCCGATGCCCCATGTCAGCACAGTGCCGCGGGCGGTCAGCCCGGACTGGCTCAGCGTCCCCGGCGCGGGTGGCAGTGCGGACACGGGCGGGCAGACGGTCGCGCCGCAGCCTCCCAGGCGGTACGCCCTCAGGGTGCTGGTTTGGTCGAGCGTCCATACGAGGTCACCCGCGATCCAGGACTGCAGCATGTCGCTATCGCTCGTCTCCTGCCAGAGCAACCGACCGGTGACGAGTGAGTAGGCCTGCACGCCCGAAAACGTCCACGCCAGCACCGTGTCTGCCTGAGCCGCCATCGGCGAGTACTGCCGGCTGGGGGTCTGGACTGCCCCGGTCCAACTGCAGAGAGGGTGGCCGCAGCCGGTGGTCGAGTACCACGCAAAAGCGCCGGAGTTGGCATTGTTGTCCAGTCCGTTCGCCCCACCGACGATCATGCGGGTACCGCTGACGACGTCGCCGGTGGGAAGAAACGCAGGCTGTTCGTCATAGCGCCACAGCCGGGCACCCGTCGCCGCGTCGAGGACGACCCCGGCCGTGAAATAGCGGGCTGAGGCGTAAGAGCCGCCGCCGCCCGTCATCGGGGACGTCCACAGCGCGCGTCCCGTCGGGTCAAGCGCCGTCGTCATCCCCTCCGGACGGTCGAGATAGAGCCGGTCCCCGCCGAAGGTGAGGCCGAGACCGCCGGGCCGTCGAGGCTGCACCCACCGCGGGAGCCCCGTCACCTGGTTGACCGCCGCCAGCACGGTTCCGTAGGCCGACGTCTGAGAGCCGTACTGGAACGAACCGACGTAGACGGTGCTCCCCGCCCCATCCGCGACGACCTGGTGCGCGACGCCGACCGCGAGCGGGTAGGTCCACCGGACCCGGCCCGTGTCGAGGACCCGGTCGACGAGGACGGCATGGTCGACGTCGACCTGCTCGGTCGTGAAGACCTGGTCACCGTCGACCACCGCGGAGTCCACGAGGCGCTGGGCGGACCAGGTCCGGTGCAGCGTCGCCACGGTCCGCGCCGTCAGCACTGTCTCGCCGGGGTTGCTGGACGAGTGCCCGGCGTCCCCGAGCGCCTGCGTCCACGCCGAGACCGGCAACGGGCTACAGCCCTGCACCGCCATCGCGAGCCCGACCAGCAACAGTCCTGCCGACACGCGGATGCGAACCATGACCCCCCAGTCCGCTCGGCGCCCACCCGGGACAGCCAGCACGAGAAGGATGCGCCCTTTTAGCTGCCCGCGCATCGCCCGTTCGGGTAGCCCGTAGGACCCGGGCGGTCCAGCTGATCCCGGAGCCTGGTCGATCACCTGGGCAGGCAGCGTGCGACCGCAGACCAAGATTTTGTCGACAGTGCCGTGCAGCAGGTCCACCCGCTGGCGACGCAGCAGTCATAACAGCACCCGGCCCAGAGCCGGGTCGGTCCAGGTCCCGAGCCCAGCTGACCAGTCGGCTTTCCTGAGCGGCTCCCTGGGGTCCGAAGGCCGGCCGGGCGTACCCGCCATGCACGCGAGCGATCCCGGCCGGCTCAGCGGCGAGATGTCTTGCGGGACCTTCGCCATCCACCACCTTCCGTGTGCTAGTTCACCGACCGCAGCGCCTACGGAACCTTTGACATCCTGGGCACGACCCACGGCGATGACCTGGCGAGGTCCCTGCGCGAGGCGGTCGAGCACAGGAAGCGAGCCGCCAGTTGGCGGCGGCTCCGCGGCGCCGTTGACCCCGTTCTAGACGCGTGCAGCACGAGCCGCCGTGTGCCAGGGTGACGACATGTCTGAGATGTGGAACGGCGTTGCTCCGGGCTGGGATCAGCAGGCCGACCTTGTCGACCGTCAGACCGCGGTCGCGACGGAGGCAATGCTCGAGGCCGCCGCTGTCGGTCCCGGATGCACTGTTCTCGATGTTGCCTGTGGCCCCGGCGGAGCGGAATTGCGGCCGCCGGGCGGGTCGGCGAGACAGGCCGGGTCGTGCTCGCCGATATCGCTTTCGCAATGGTGGAGATCGCCGACAGGCGCAGCGCCGGGCTGCCGCACGTCACCAGCGTGGTGAGTGACCAGATGGCGCTCGACGCGGCCGATGCCAGTTTCGATGCGGTCATCTGCCGGCACGGGTTGATGTTCGTGGCAGACCCAGCCACCGCAGTCCGGGAGGCGGTCCGGGTGCTTCGGCCCGCCGGCCGCTACGCCACGCTCACCTGGGATGCGCGAGCGTCGAACCCGTGGCTCGGCCTGGCCCTCGACGCCGTCGGAGAACAGTTCGGGATGACTGTCCCGCCGCCGGGGGTTCCCGGCCCGTTCTCCCTTGACGACCAGGTCGTCCTGGCCGACACCTTGAATGCCGGCGGTTCGGCCGAGGTGCAGGTTCAACGGGTGCCTACCCCCATGGCCGCGTCATCGGTGTCGGCCTGGTGGGACCAGGTTCAGCAGCTAGCCGGCCCCGTCGCCCTCATGCTCGCCGGCCTCGAGCCCGACGTCCGCGAAGCAATCCGCCAACGCGCCCTCGCACATGGCGAGCGAGTTGCACGCTCCGCACAGGATAGCATCTACTTCGACGGCTCCGCCCTGCTGGGTTCTGGGCGACGCCCCTGAGCATTCAGCCGTCCCCGTCCCCCCGCGGGGCATCGGATTACGCCCAGTTGGACTTTGTGAGCGAACGGACACCCTCCAGGGGCGGCCACGTGTCGGCGTTGACGTGGAGGCAGGGCGGAAGCGTCGCCAGAGCGTATTCTTTACTCATGACCGAGCCGGTAAAGAACAGGCGGCGGCGCGGTACCACTGCCGTCAGCAGCAAGCACCAGGTGACGATCCCCTCCGAGGCGATGAGCACGGCTGGGCTGCGTCCCGGTGATCGGCTTCGAGCCCGTGCGGAAGGCGCTGGACGCGTCGTGCTCGAGCGAGAAGTCGAGGCCCCGGAGACCTTCATCGGCGCGCTCACCGGCGTCTACGAGGGCTTCGATCTCGACTCTGTCCGCGACGAATGGGCTTAACTGTTCTGGACGCGGGCGTGGTGATAGCCGGCCTTGACGCCGACGATGCTCACCACGTGGCAGCTGCGGCTGCACTCGATGCGGCACGCGGTCGCGGAGATTCCTTTGTCTTGCCAGCGTCCGCGTACGCGGAGATGCTGGTCCGACCTGCCGCCCAGGGGGCCGAGACTGTCGAACGCGCCGACGGGGCACTCGACAGCCTGGCCATTTCGGTCGCAGTTGCCAACCGTTCGATTGCACGAGCTGCCGCCGGGTTGCGCGCCCGGTATCCGAGGTTGCGGCTCCCGGATGCTCTTGTGATCGCAACCGCCCTCGAACTTGATGCTGACCACCTACTGACGACCGACCAGTACTGGAAGGCTCTCCCGCGCCTTGGGCTGCGGGGCCAACTCACCGTGGTCGGCTAGCGCCGCTGCTCGATCGATCACGGTCGAGGAGTCAGCGATGCCGCCGCAGCTGCTGCTGGTCGAGGTCGTCGAGCACGTCGTCTGATGTTCGGCCGCCGCAGTCGAAATTGCAGTCATCCTCATGCGGGAACGGGGCAAACGCACCGTTTGTACCGGCCGTCGCCCCATCCACAGCCAGGATGACTGCAGTTCGGACCACAACCACGAGGTGCGGTGCCGAACCAGGACGCAGAACGGCGACACTGGCAGCGTGGAGCTGCTGATCGCCCGGAACCCCGACCCCGACAGCGCCCTGCCCTACCTCCTGCGCCTGCCACTCGGCGAGGGCCTGGTCTTTCGGACCAAGGGCACCTGGCCACGCAAGAGCGCCCTCTACTGCCACCCGGTGCCGGCGACGGAGTGGCCGCAGGAACCCGAGCTCCTCGAGCGCATCCCGCTGCGGGCCTGCACCAGACGTGGCGGGGCGATCGACGTGGTGGCCGACCGGGGCCGCGAGCACCGCTCCCAGATCGTGTTCACGACCGCACGAGGACGGCCCGTCGTCTTCTGGCAGTCCCCACGCACCCGCAAACAGGCACGTCCAGACGTACGCCTGCCGACAGCGCGAGCCTCCGGCGTGGTCGAGCTGGAGATCGTCGTCGACGCCCACGAGCGCTACCCCTACGGCTTTCCGAGCCAGCAGGCGCGCACCGTGCGGCGGGCGTTGCCCTGCGGGGACTACGCCGTTAGCACCGGCGGACGGCTAATTGCTGCCGTCGAGCGCAAGTCCCTGCCCGATCTCATCTCCAGCCTGACCGGCGGACGGCTGCGGTACGCCCTGGGCGAGCTCGCCAGCCTGCCCCGCGCCGCGGTCGTCGTGGAGGACAGGTACTCGCAGGTCTTCGCGCAGGAGCGGGTCCGGCCCTCGCTCGTCGCCGACGGTCTCGCCGAGCTGCAGGTGCGCTGGCCGACCATCCCGATCGTCTTCTGCGAGACCCGCAAGCTGGCCGAGGAGTGGACCTACCGCTACCTCGCCGCGGCCAGCACCTGGGCCGAGGACGAGGTGTACGCGGGCCCACGGGTCGGGGTTGACGAGTATGCGCTGGGGGCCGCGCCGGCGACGCCGCCTCAGCCTGCTCCAGCCACTGCCGACGTCCGTGCCTGGGCGCGCTCGACGGGTCTCGAGGTGCCCGACCGGGGCCGGCTCCGCCCGGAGATCCATCAGGCGTGGCGCGAGGCTCATCCCGGCTGACCCACCCGAACCACGCCGAGGTCGCACGCCACATCCCTGCGCTGGTCCCGTAGGCCGAGGCCGTCGAACGGGCGGCAATCCGGCACCAGGAGCAGGCGAGGGTCCTCCGTTCGAGCGACCTCCCCGCAGAACGCGCTCGGTAGCGTCACCCGAGGCGTGGCCGCGTCCCCGCCGGCTGACGGGAGGGCGAGATGAGGCGAGCGAGGTCCCTTGCGGCCGCCGTGCTGTTTGCCGCAGCCCTCCCCGCCGTACCGGCCCTGGCCGCCCCAGCCCCAGCCCCAGCCCCAAGTACCGACGCCCGGCAGTGCGTGACCACGCCGGATGCGACCACCGCCACGCCCTGGTTGCAGCAACGCCTGCAGCCCGAGCGCGCCTGGCCGCTGACGCGCGGCCGTGGCGTCACCGTCGCTGTGATCGACAGTGGCGTCGACGGCTCGCGGCCCCCGCTGCGCGGGCGGGTCGTGGCGGGGCCGGACGAGCTCGGCCCCCCCCGGCGGTCCGTCCGACACCGACTGCAGCGGGCACGGCACTCTCGTCGCCGGCCTCATTGCCGCCGCGCCCCAGCCGGGCACCCCCTTCCACGGCGTCGCGCCGGACGTCACAGTGCTGTCCATCCGGCAGAGCGAGCGCATCCCCAACCAGAGGCAGGGGCCGCGGCGACACGGACGGGATGCAGCGGTGAACTCAGCCTTGCCTGGTGAGGGAGCACGGGCCGTTGCCGCCGCTTCTCCCGCCCAGCCGCGGCAGCCGCTACCGGCGGCGCATCCAGATCCCGGTGCGTCGGCCAGGAGGGTGGCTGCCGTCGCGGCCGGGGTCGGGCGCGGTCCTGGCGGCCGGCACGCCGCGCGGCCCCTGCCCACCGTCCGGCGCCCCCGCCGGGCCAGGCACGGGCGGCCTTCGACGGCAGCGGCAACGGCAGCGGCGACGGGGTGCTCGCTCGGCGCTGAGGCCGCGCGCCCAGCTGTGCCCCTACCGACCCTCCGGGCCCTGCTCGGGCAGAGTGAGGGCGTCAGGTCGCTGCAGCGGCCGAGAGCAGCGGGGAGCGTCGTGCGCAAGTACGTGATCATTGGTCCGCAGGGCAGCGGCAAGGGGACGCAGGCCAAGCGGATGACCGAGGACCTCGACATCGTCCACATCAGCGTCGGCGACATCCTGCGCTGGAACGTCTCGCACTACACCCAGCTGGGCGCGCAGGTGCGGCGGCTGATGGCCCGGGGCGAGCTCGTCGGCGACGACCTCGTGCAGTCCGTCATCGCGAGCCGGATGAGCCGGCACGACTGGAACCATGGCTTCGTCGTCGACGGCTTTCCCCGCAACGGCGCCCAGGCCGAGTTCTTCCTCGAGAGCTACGACCTCGACGGCGTGATCAACCTCGACATGCCTGACGATGAGCTCAAGCGCCGGGTGCTCGCCCGCCGGCTGTGCTCCCAGTGCGGCCTGGACTACAACCTCATCGACAGCCGCCCACGCCGCGAGAACCGCTGCGATGCCTGCGGCGGCAAGCTGGTGACGCGTGAGGACGACACCCCTGAAGCGCTCGATGCCCGGCTGAAGGAGTACCGCGAGAAGACCCAGCCGGTGATCGACATCTTCTCGCGCAAGGAGTTCGTGGTCACCGTCGACGCTCGCGCCGGCATCGACGAGGTGCAGGGCGACATCCGCCGGAAGCTCGGGCTGCCACTGCGGGATGCCGACAACGCCGAGGCCGCCACTGACGGCACTGACTCCACGGACGGCACCAACGGCACCGAAGCCCCGGGCCGCACCCGCGGCACGGCGCACACCTCGGACGACGACGACGACGGCTCCGACGACTGAGCCCGGCGACTGAACCCCGGCGACTGAATCGGCCGGCCGGCCAGTCCGGCCAGGCGGCGCCGACCGGTCCGCTCTTTGAGGCGCCGGCGCCAGCGCCAGCAGCGGGTGTCGCCGCCGCGGCACGTGACAGGGCAGGGCCCGCGACCAGCCCGGGGTGGTGAGCAGTACTTCCTCGACCCAGAGGCGCTGGGCGAACTGCCCGGTAGCAGCGATCCGGCCGTCAGTGTTGACGCGCAGTGGCTGCTCGACAACCACTACCTCGAAGAGCTGCCGGTTGCGGGCACTGCGGGCGCACCGTGACGGTCGAGGAGATGGCCCGCCGGCTTGACGCCGCGGGTGTCGACCGCGCGTTCTGGTTCGTCTGGGGGGATGGCCACCAGCACGTCGAGGAATGGTCGCAGTTCGTGGCGTCCGGTCCGCAGGGCTGGCAGTTCGGCGACTGGAGCCGAGCAACGGTGACATTGCGCCTTGACGGAGTCACCGAGGATGAGGCGTGCCGCACGATGCTGCGCAGCTTCAACGTCGCGGCTGACTGACAAGAGCCGTCAGGAGCATTGTGGACGTCGCCGAGCTGAAGGCAGCACTGGAACGGGCCGGGGTGTGCCCGCGCGACTACCTCCTGCCCGGGTCTGAGGCGGGGGGCGCGTCCGCCCGTCAAGGTGCCTGGTTCCTGCAGTACTCCGAGCAGGGCTGGCTCGTCGGCGGCGAGGAGCGAGGGTCACGCTTTCTCTCGGCCTCGTTCCCAGACGAGGATGCCGCCTGCCGCTACCTGCTCGACCGCCTCACCCGCCCCGACCCGTACTCGGTCGGCTACACCCTCGCCGAGCTCGAAGAGCGGCGCGCGTTCACGCAGTCCTCGCTCGAGTCGCTGCGGCCGGCGCTGCAGGACGGGCCACAGCCGGTCATGCTCCCGCGGGGACAGTACGTGGAGCGCTTCGGTGCCGATGGCGGCCGCTTCCTGTACCCGGCTGGTACACCCCTGGAACAGCTATCACTCCCGCCCGACACCCTGGAGCCGTCGCTGCCCGCGCTCGGCCTGCGCATCTTCGAGGTCGCAGCCGACCTGCCGACAGTCGGCGGCGTCATCGGCCCCTGGTTCGGCCAGCCGGGCGGCGGGGTCATGTACCGGCTGGAGTCGACCGGCAGTGACATCGCGCAGCTCGTCGATCAGGGCGTGCTGGCCCCCATCTCGGTCACAGACAGCTCGGTCACGGACGGCCGATGAGCCGGCGAAAGAGCCGCTCCTGGTGCGGCTGGACGCGGACGAACGCCGGCCCGCGGTAGCCGACGAGGGCGCACATCAGCAGCAGGCCGACCACGAAGCCGGCGAGTCGGTGACCGAGCGCCGCACCGATCAGGCCGGGGATGGCGATGCACGCCACGGCCTGGAGCAGGACGAGCAGCCCGAAGATGATGGTGCCGGCGACCACGCGCGGCACCCCCGGTCCCGTGGGCTCGCTCATGATCACTGTACCCACGGCGTTCCACGACCACCGCCCCAGCCCGACCACTCCGCCAGCGACAAGGAGCGACCTCGATGACAGAGCCACCGCGTGAGAACCAGCCCCTGGGTGCTGGCGGCCCCCCGGGCGACCCGGCCGGTGAGCCAGGAATCGACGGTCGCCAGCGCAACGCCGTCATGCGCGTCCAGCTCGAGGAGCTGATGGCCGACGCGGAGCGCCAGCAGGGCCAGCTGCAAGCCTTGAGCGAGCAGGTGCGGCAGGTCTCGGCCACCGTCAGCTCGCGTGACGATGCAGTGACCGTGACCGCCGGACCTCAGGGCAGCATCAGCGACCTGCGGTTCTCCGCCTACGCCACCCGTCAGCACGCGGCGGACCGGCTGGCCGAGCTCACCCTCGAGACGATCCGCACGGCCCAGGAGCAGGTGGCGCAACAGGTCGCCGAGATCGTCCAGCCGTTGATGCCCGCCGGGGTAGATGCCGAGGCGCTGACCTCCGGGCAGGCGTTCGATGTCGGGTCGCTGCTGCCACCGGGCTTCGGCGAGCCCCCGCCCGCCCGCTAGATCCAGCTGGGGAACCACATGCGGGCATACCACGCGCTGTACGAGATCGTCTGCCCGGTCCAGATCGGGTAGAAGTACGCGAACGCGACGAGCA
>JAABUZ0100008426.1_pt1 | contig 12124 bp, 10 predicted proteins | sample 5562091 | NCBI WGS metagenome assembly JAABUZ01 (sample SAMN12813069, study PRJNA571459) | rock metagenome | isolation source: Antarctica rocks | place: Antarctica: Victoria Land, Linnaeus Terrace sud | collected 2015-12-21
CCTAGAGGCGCATCGGGTGCAGACGGGCATCAGCGGCTACGCCGCCAAAGCTGGCCTCATCCGTGAGGCCATTCGGTTGTATTTGCAGAAGCCGACCATACTTTTGGAGGCAACTGCGTAAGTCCTAGGTTTGTTAGAAACTATAGGAGTTACGCAGTTGAACGAAAAATGAGACTGCGTAACTCCTAAGATGTTATGGCTTGTCGGGTATCCATGCCCATGTGCGGACTGCCTCCAAACCGCCAGAACGCTTGACGTTGCCGAGGGCGAAAGAAGGTTGGCCGCTTGCGTCAACAACCAGCCCCGCCGTATCAAACTGGTAGGCGGCGTAAGGCGCAATAATCTGATGCAGCACGTCCGTTGCGCTCACCATGAACTTGCCTCCGAGGCCGGTGCCGACCCAATACTGAGACTGCTGATCGAGGGGCATTCCCGTTATAGTGGTAGCCCAATAACTGTCAAAGCGTGGGACGCTAGGTGCGGCGACGTAGTTGGGTACTCCATACGGGGTAGCGACGGCTGTTTTGTTGTTAATTTTTTGTTGGTCAGCAATGTCTTGTAGAAAGCTAGATTCATCCGTGGGAACGTCTTTGGTCCACTTCGGCTCCTTGGGGTCATACAAGCCAGCCGTGAAGCCGGTCGAGACCATTAGGCCAGTGAGGCCAAGACCTAGCGGGCCAGACGCGGCATCGGCACCTATAACCAGCGGGAATACCGCCGCCCCTGTCGTCAGAAGCCCACCCACACTTCTCACGCCGGGGCCGTAGTCTATATAGTCTAGCTGCTTGGGGATCGCTGTTTGTATGGTCGCTCCGGCTGGGTACGAGGTTGGCTGCCCATCAGCAACGGCGTTTGGATAGAGCAGCGGGTCAATCTCATAGGCGGGGCCGTTCGTGTGCCAGCCATCTACCGGGTCGTGGAACGTGAGGTAATAGGTGGTTGCGGCCTGTGCGCCATCCAAGATAGACAGATTGTTCTGCCAGGGAAAGTGCTGACTGACGGACTCAGAGACTTTGTAGGTGATAGGTTTTGTCACGGGAGGAGAGGGACGGGTAAGGTTAGGATCTGGATTCCCGAGTGCATCCCAGCCTGTCCCACTACCGTCTGGTGCAGACCACTTGCCATAGAGTTCCCAGTCAGCAGTTTCGTTTGGCAGCCAAGACCAAGTGACCGCAGGCGCATTTTGGGTTCGCGCCAATGCTGTCTCTCCATCTGTGTTTTCCACATCACTGGTATAAAGCGGATCGTTGGGATCGCCGGTATACCACCACCAATTACCGGCAGTGTCGCCGGAATAATTCCAAGTCGTCGGCCAAAGAGGCCATGTTCCCTTGAAGTTGGGCTGAAAGGTTTGCCAGTTGAGAAAGTTGTCTATTCCGGGTCCTCCGAATGGTCCCGGATCGTTGTATTCGGCCCAGTAAGAATACGTCGTATCCCCATGCCCCGTCCCATCGGGGTCAACCCATTCCCCGTAGACCTGTCCGTTTAGGGCGGCGATTTTTTTGACTTGCCGCGCCCCGTCCCGTTGCAGTGTCACCGCCCGGCTGTCATGCTTGGCCCCCCCGTTGAGCGTGGCGGTGGCGCTGGCCTCTCCGACGAAGTTTGCCCCGTTCAGGCTGTTGGCGGCTTGAGCCTGGGCGGACCCGGATAGGTTGATCGTGTAGATGCCCTTGCCGCCCACCGTCTGCACCCCCACCGTCACCAGATGCAGGCCGCCCGCCGGTGCCGTGCCATTCACCCCATATGACCCATAGCTGTACGGGTACGGGGGGGCCGGGGCGATCACCTGGGCGAGTTCGCCGTAGCCGTCCTGCACCTGCGCCTGGGCGGATATGCCGGCCGTGGGGTCCGGGCCGGAGGCGAAGGGCTGGCGCTGGTAGCTGGCGCTGTACGAGGCGGACAGCTGGGTTTGCAGCAGGAAACTCGCCGTGGGCGGCGGGGGCGGCGGCGGCCCGGAGGGGGGGTTATCACAGTCGTAGCCGGGCCTCCACAGGAAGTAGGCGTGGAGGGAGACCTGGACCTGGCCGCTTGCGCCGCTCGTGACGGACACGTCGGGGCCGTCACTGGAGAGCAGGCCGTTGCGGGAGGAGACCCAGAGGCCGGGGATGGAACTGTCAGCCAGCGGGTCATAGGGGAAGGGGTCGGGGACGGAGGGCGAGTTGGGGTTGAAGCTGTAGAGGTAGCGGCCATACTGAGCATAGGGGATGGACTGGCCGCCGGCGGGCCTGCCGGTGAGGGTGCCGGCCATGACCTCGAGGCCTTTGCCGTCCGTCATGGCGGGCGGGACGGGGGTGCCGTCGGCGTAGCAGGGGACGTAGCCGGGATACCACTGGCCCTGGGCGCGGGCCGGGCGGCCTGGGCAGAGGAGGGCGGCGAGGGAGAGAGCGACGAGGGCGGCGAGAAGGCGCGGCGTTTTCGGTGGCGTTTTCATGGGCTGGCTCCTGAGCGTCGAACATGAGTCAAGCCGGAACGCCCCGCCGTTGCAGGCGAGTACAACGCGACAACTCCATGATAGCACGGATGATGCCGGGAGCATGTTAAGCCAGCATTAAGTTTCCATTAAGTTTTGGTTAAGAAACCCAAGCTGTGTGCGGGCGGGGCAGGACCCTACAGGCTCGTCCGGGGGGTGGGGGAGGCTGACGAGGCGCTCGCCAGGGTGGTGTGGGCCATGCGGTGGGCGAGGCGGGCGGCGCGGGCGTCGGGCAGGGCGGCGAGGACTTTGCCGGCCTTTTTCTCGTCCAGGTCGGCCAGGGCGCGGACGACGTCGGGGTCGGGCTGGCGGGCGAACAGGCGGGCCAGGTCGTCGGGCGACATGGCGGCGTAGATGGCGTCGAGCTTCGCGCTGCCGTCCTGGGGGGCCGATTGGGTCAGGGCGGCGGGCGCGGGGGCTGCTTGCTTCTGTGCCTCGAAGTCGGCGCGGTCTTTGTCGAGCTGTGCGCGGTCGGCGGCCAGTTGTTTGCGCTGGGCGTTCAGGGCGGACTGGGCGGGGCTGACGCCCCCAGCAGGGGGGGGCGCGGCGGCGACGGCTTTTTTGGGCTTCGCCAGGTGCAGCGCCTTCAGGGCTTGGGCCAGCGCGGGCGATTTATCAGCCATCTTCTGGGTGGGGATGACGCCGAAAAAGGCCAGGCCATAGGCGATGCCCAGGATGGCGAGGAGGCCCAAGAGGCCGAACACGGCTTTCACGGCGGCTTACCCCTTCTCCATCGCCGCGCGGACGCGGTGGATGTAGTTGCGCGTCTCGTTAAACGGTGGGACGCCGCCGTACTTGTGGACGTTGCCCGGCCCGGCGTTGTAGCCGGCCAGGGCGAGGTCGAGGTTGCCGTGGTACTGGGCGAGGAGGCCCGCGAGCTGCTGGGTGCCCGCTTTGATGTTCTGTTCGGGGTCGAAGGCGTCCGAGATGCCGGCCTCTTTGACGTTGTCGGGCATGAGCTGCATCAGCCCCATCGCGCCTGCGGGCGAGACGCAGTGCGTGTCGCCGTCCGACTCGGTTTTGATGACGGCCCGGACCAGGGACGGGGCCAGCCCATACTGTGCGGCATACTTCTCGATCAGCGACCCGTAGCCCGCCGAAATCTCGGTGTGAGGCGTCGGGACGACATTGGCCGCGCCGGGCGAAATGGGCAAGGGGGATAGTGGCCCGAGCGAGCCGGGCAGCGGCCCGAGCGACGCGGGCGGGGCCGTCACCGAACTGCCCTGGGGCATCTGCGTCGGGCCGCCGATGACGGCAGCGGGCGAGGGGGCCGACATAGGAGCGGCCTGTGCCGTCTTGAGCGCGCCGGCGAACGTCTGCGCGGGCGCTTCGCCGGGCATTGCCGAGGTGGGCGGCGGGGCGGCGGGGGCCAGGGAGTTGATGCGGTCCTGGATCTCGCCGATCCGGGCGGTGATGCTGCTGATCTCGTCGGTCATGGTCTGTGTGTTCCTATTGGGCGCGCTGCTGGAAGCTGAAGCGGTTTCCGGCCAGCTCATCCATGATGCCCTGCTCGACGTGCAGGACGTGGGCCGCGTGGGTCGCCCGGTGCTTGTCGCGGACGCTCGACAGCGCCTGACGGTCGCGCGCGGTGCCGATCAGGTGCAGCTTGTTGGCCTCGCACGTCGTCGCAATGTCGCGCACGTGGGCCTCCTGCTCGCCGATGCTCCGGGTGATGATCTGCATGTACTCCTGGTACATCTGGGTTTCCGAGGCGTCGAACGCGCCCTCGCGGCGGTGGCAGAGTTCGTCCAAAATCGCCTGGCGCACCTCGCGCATCTCGCCCAAGAGCTTTTCGGCCCGGCCCAGCATCGCCTGTGCCTCGGCGAAGGTCTGCTGCGCCAATGTCTCGCGCCGCTCGCGCTGCTCCAAAACGGCCTGGAGGCGGAACTTAAAGTGTTTCATCCGCGAAAAGTCCTTCTAATGCGGCAACGGTGGCCTCCATGCCCGACTGCTCGTGAACGCCCTGTTTCAGAAACGCCCGCGCCGGCTCGATCAGCCGCCGGGCGTCGTCGATGCGCGGGTTGCTGCCCTCGACGTAGGCCCCGATGTTGATGAGGTCCTCGGCCTCCTTGAAGGTCGCCAAAGTCTCGCGCAGGCGCGTCGCCGCCGTGCGCTGCTCGGACGTGGTGATCTGGGACATGACGCGCGAGACGCTGCGGCCTACCTCGATGGCCGGGTAGTGCCCGCGCGCCGCCAAATCCCGCGACAGCCAGATGTGGCCGTCCAATATGCCCCGGACGGTGTCCGCGATCGGCTCGTTCTCGTCGTCGCCCTCGACCAGGACGGTGTACAGGGCCGTCACCGTGCCTCGGTCGCTCGTGCCGGACCGCTCCAGGATTTTAGGCAGCAGGGCGAACACGCTGGGCGGGTAGCCGCGCGTCGCGGGCGGCTCGCCCACGGCTAGGCCCACCTCGCGCTGGGACATCGCCAGCCGCGTCACCGAGTCCATCATCAAGAGGACGTCCCGGCCCTGGTCGCGGAAGTATTCGGCGATGGCCGTGGCGACCAGCGGGGCCTTGAGCCGGACCAGGGGCGGCTTGTCCGAGGTTGCGATGACGAGAATTGACCGGCGCAGGCCTTCCTCCCCCAGGTCGTTTTCGATGAACTCGCGCACCTCGCGGCCCCGCTCGCCGACCAGGCAGATGACGTTGACGTCGGCGGTCGTGTTGCGGGCGATCATGCCCAGAATGGTGCTCTTGCCGACGCCCGACCCGGCGAAGATGCCCATGCGCTGGCCCTTGCCCACGGTGAGCAGGCCGTCAATGGCCCGGATGCCCAGGCTCACGGGTTCGGTGATGCGCCGCCGCGTCATGGCGTCCGGCGGCGCGGCCTGGATCGGGTACTGCCTCGCCCCCGGCCCGTGCAGCCTGCCCTTGCCGTCGGCGGGTCCCCCCAGGCCGTCCAGGACGCGCCCCAATAAAAAGTCCCCGACCGTCACCTGCTGCATGTCCCCCGTGGCGACCACTTCCGCGCCGGGCTTGATGCCGGCCATCTCGCCCAGCGGCATCAGCAGCACGCGGTTAGACTTGAAGCCGACCACCTCGGCCTTGATGGTCGGGGCGTTGCGCCCGCCGTGTCGGATCTCGCAGATCTCGCCGATCTGCGCCGCCGGCCCGATGCTCTCGATGATCAGCCCGATGACCTGCGTGACCAGGCCGTTCGCCCGCACCGTGTCCAGGCGGCTGACTTGGGCACGGTATTTGGCGAGGTCGATGAGGGGAAGGCAGGCCCCCCCCGTCCCCGATTCCGGGGGAGCCTCACTAATCATCCTCCGCCACCCCCAGGGCGCGCGCCACTTCCCCGAGCTGCGTCTCGATCTTGGCGTCGATCGTGCCCGCGTTGGTCTCGATCACGCAGCCGCCGGTCCCGACGCGCCGGTCGTCGATGACTTCTAAATGCCGCAGTCCGTCCACCGTCTCCATCAGGTCCTGGCGGGCCTCTTTGACCGCGGGGGCGTCGGCGAGCGAGACGCGGACGCGGACGTTGTCCTTGTCGGTGATGCGCCGCAGGGCGTTGGCGATGACCGCGCGGACAACCTCGGGGTTCTGCGTGACTTCGGTCTTGACGACCTGGCGGGCGATGTCGAATGAGAGCGCGACCATCTCGGCCTCCTGCCTCTGCCACAAGGCTTCGCGGGCCGCGCCGATTAACGCGACGACCTGGGCCATCTCCTCCCGCAGGGCGATCACGCGCGCCTCCCACACCCCGCGCATTTCGGCCCCGACCGTGTCCTGTGCCTCGACGCGGCCCTGATGAAACCCCTCCTGCCAGGCGGCCTCGCGCAGGGTGGCGGCCTGGGCCAAGGCGTCGCCTACGGTCTCGGCGGCTTCGGTCCGCGCGCGGGCGAGCGCGTCTTCGGCCTCGCGCCGGAGCGCGTCGGGGTCTGGGGGCGGGGGCGCGGCCTGTAAGCCGTCCGTCGTCCGGGCGGCGTGGGCTATCTCGGTCAGCGGCTCCAGCGTGTCCAGCCAGGGTGTCGAGAAGGCCATTTAGGCGATCATCTCCTCGCCGCCGCCGCGCGCGACGATGATCTCGCCGGCGTCTTCGAGCTTGCGGATGACGCTGACGATGCGCTGCTGGCTTTCCTCCACCGACTTCAGCCGGACCGGCCCCATGAACTCCATCTCTTCCTTCATCATGGCCGCTGCCCGCTCGGACATGTTCTTGAAGATGCGCGCCTGCGTCCCCTCGCCGACGCCCTTGAGCGCGACGGCCAGCTCTTTGGTGTCCACTTCTTTGAGGACCAGCTGGATCGCCCGGTCGTCCAGCAGGATGATGTCCTCGAAGACGAACATGTTCTTCTTGACCTCTTCGGCGATCTCCGGGTTGCTCTCGGACAGCGACTCGATGATGGTCTTCTCGGTCGAGCGGTCCACGTAATTCAGCACCTCGACCAGGGCCTTGACGCCGCCGGCGTGGGTGAAGTCCGTCGAGACGACCGAGGACAGCTTCCTCTGCAAGACGCTCTCGACCTCGCGGATGACCTCGGGGGGCGTCTTGTCCAGTGTCGCCAGGCGGCGGGCGACGTCGGCGCGCAGGTCCTGGGGCAGGCCGGATAAAATCGCGGCGGACTGGGCGGGTTGCAAGTAGGCGATGATCAGCGCGATGGTCTGGGGGTGCTCGCTCTGGATGAACGCGGTGATCTGGGAGGCGTCGGCTTTTTTCAGGAAGTCGAACGGCATGACCTGCATGGCCTGCATGACGCGGCCCACGATCAGGGCGGCCTTTTCCTCGCCGAAGGCGGTCAGCAGCATGTCGCGGGCGGCGTCCATGCCGCCCTCGGCGATGAACTCCTGGGCCACGCACAGCTCGTGGAACTCCTCGATGACGGTCTCGCGCAGGGACGAGGGGACCCGCCCCATGCGGGCGACCTCGACGCTCAGGGCCTCGATCTCGTCCTGCGTCAGGTGCTGGAAGACCTGGCTTGCCGTGTCGGGGCCGAGGGCGACCAGCAGGATGGCGGCCTTTTTGCGGTTGGTGAGCGGCTGCGGGCGGAGTGCCATTGGTGTTGCTTTCTGGGAAAGCCCGGCACTTCCAGTGCCGGGTATCGCTATGGCGTCCTACGCCACCTTCGCGTCGTCGGCCATCCAGCCCTTGAGCAGCAGCGAGACGCTCTCGGGGTGGTTGGTGATCATGGAACGGATGCCCTCCATCTTCAGGTCCTGGTTCTCCTCGATGGACGGGGCGCGTGAGCGGCGGCGGGGGCGGCCCTCGGCCTCGGGCATCTCGGCGAGGACATCCTCGACGGTCAGCGGGCGCTCCTCCATCATGCGCTCCATGCCGCGCCTGGACCCGGTCCCGTTCAAGATGGCGTCCATCTCCAGGTCGGGCATCTGCCCCGTCTGCGGTTCCAGCAGGCCGATGTTGGCCCCGCCGCCGGCCAGCGCGAGCTGCGGCTCCCGCGCCGTCATCGGGCGGCGGCCCGTCCGGGTCAGGAGAATCAGCAGCACGACCGCGACGGCGCAGACGGCCAGGGCGCGGGCGACGTTGCCCCACAGGGCCTGCGCGGCGACGGCGGCCATCTGGGTGGCCTGGGCCTTCTGGGCGGTATTGTCGAACGCGATCTGCTGGATGGAAACGGAGCGGGAAGCGTCGCCCGCCGTCGCGCCGATGGCGGCGCTGACGAAGTCTTTGATCTTGGGCAGGTTCTCGGCGGGGACACTGGTGTCCACCAAAGCGGCGACGGTCATCTTCTTGACGCCGCCCTGCGCGACCAGCGTTTTGGTGACCGTCGTGTCGTTCTCGTAGGTCGTCTCGGTGTTGGTGTTGCCGTATTTGCCGCCGCCGCCCGCCGCGCCGCCGGTCTGGTAGGAGGGGACGTTGAGGTTGCTGCCGGTCCCGGCGATGCCGCCGACGGGGGCCTGTCCGGTCCCGGAGTAGTTTTCCTCTTTGTCGCGGACCGAAACCGGCAGGCCGGTCTTCAGGCCAGCGGCGGGCGTGTGCTGGATGGCGTCGCGCGAGGTCTGGTCGAAGTCGAGTTCGGCGTTGACGGTGATGATGGCCTTGTGCGGCCCGATCCAGCCGTCCAGCAGGGTCTGGACCTCCTGGCGCTTGGTCTCGCTGAACTTCGCGTTCTCGGTACCGGGCGCGCCGTCCGAGGCGGTCCCGCCTGCGCCGTTGTCCTTCCACAGGGGGACGCCGGTCTGGTCGGTCAGGGTGACGTTCTGCGCGGCCAATCCCGACACGGCGTGGGCGACCAGGTTGACGATGCCCTTGACCTGGAGGCCGCTCAGGCTCTCGCCGCTCTTGAGGGTGAGGATGACGCTGGCTGAGGAGGGCTTGTCGTCGCTGTAGGGGGAGGTGTCGCCGGGCGTGATCGAGACGGCGGCGGACTGGATGGGGTCGAGCTTCATCAGCTTGCGGGCCAGCTCGCCCTCGTTGGCGGCGTTGATGCGCTCCTTCTCGACCTCGGACGTCGTGCCCATGCCGATCTTGTCTAGGGTCTCGATGCCGGCGATGTCGGTGTTTTTGGACAGGGTGCCCGCCGCCTCGACCGCCATCGTCGCGTTGCTCTCGTCCTTGGAGGGGACGCTGACCGTGCCGTCTTTGTCGTCGAAGTGCATGGGGATGGACTTCTCACGCAGCACGGCCTCGATGGCCGAGGCGTCCTTGCCGCTGACCCCGTGGTAGATCGGCTGGAAGTCCGGTGCGGCGGCCAAGGAGGCGGCCACGGCCAGCCCGACCAGCAGCAGCAGGACAAGCCCCGTCGCCATCGCCCGCGTGGCGGGCGTCGCGGCCGACCACCACGCGCGCAGCGCGTCCAGCGAATTCGTGAGTGCAGCCAACGCCGATCCTCCCGCGTGAGACGCCCCTAAACCCTACATGCTGACGCGCATGACCTCTTGGTAGGCGTCCACGGCCTTGTTGCGGATCTGCGTCGTGAGCTGCAAGGCGAGTGTCGCCTGCTCGCCGGCGATCATGACACTGTGGACGTCGCTGGTCTTGCCCCGCGCGAAGTCCTGCGCCTTCTGCGCGGCGGTGTTCTGGAGGCCGTTGACCTGCCCGAAGGCGTTTTCCAGCATCTGCGCGAACGAGGGGGCGTTGTCGGGGGAGGCCGCGGCGGGGGCCTGGCTGAACAGGCTACCCAGCGCGGAGGCCGGGCCGTTGGTGGAAGAAACCGCAGAAATCGGCAGGGAGAAGACGCTCATGGATGGCTCCTTGACATGGCTTCCAGGCCGGCCCTTGAGGGCCGCGTCCTGGGTTGACGGTGGGATTGTTCCACAGAGCTTCGAGCGATTCACCTGATTCTTTTGCCGGGCGGTCTCGCGCAAAATAACCTCCGAAAATTTCTTTGGAATGGCTTGCATTATACGCCCGCCTGCCGTATAATGGCTTTGACAGTTGAAGACAAGGCAGTACCGCTTGTCGGCGTTGACAAGGAAGAACCATGTCCATCTCGACTCTCAGCGCTTTGTTGCCCGCCTCCGGTCTTGGAAACAAGATCACTCCTCATCCTCGTTTTGCCATCAAGCCATTCCTTGCGCTTGGGACAATCTTCACACTCATGCTCCTCGGCTCCTCGCTACAGGCGAGGACGGCTATTGTTTCTGACCCCGGCGGGGGTGGCGGCGTGGGCGGCAATGCGGCCTCCAGCCCCGGCCCGAGCTATTCCTGGGTGGGTGATGTGGACAGCACCAGCACCGCCACGGGCAACAAGCTGACCACGGTGCCGACCATTGGCTGGACCGTCCGGGGCGGCTTGAAGGTAGACCTCACACTTTATCACAACAGCGAGGCCACTTTTGTAGCCGGATCACGAGGGGCCAAATGGTCGCTGTTTTACGACGCAGCCATGAAAGCGGATGCCTCCGGCAACGTCGAAGTCGCGTGGGGAAACGGCCTCGTCTACACGTTTGGCAACAACGGCAACGGGACTTATCTTGACCCGCCCGGTATCCATGACCGCCTGATCGTAAACGGCAGCCCCGCTTCCAGCTATGACATCGTGATGAAGGACCAGGTGAAATACCACTTCGCGCCTTACGGCAGCGGGGGCATTTTCTACCTGACCACCATCGCCGACGAGAACGGGAACTCCATCACCGTCAACCGCGCTTCTAACGGCGGGACGCTCGGCGTCAGCGACTCGACCGGGCGATCCGCTACGTTCGGCTTCACCGGCAGCTACTACACGTCCATCACCGACCCGCTGAACCATGTCGTCAGCTTCGGCTTCGACGGCTCCGGCAATATGTCTACGGTGACGTACCCGATCCTGAACGGCGCGAGCTACGGCATCACCTTGGGGTATGACGCGAACCACAACGTCACCAGCTACAAGGACCAGCGCGGCAACACGGAGACCTTCTTCTATAACAGCGCGGACAATTCCCTTGCCTGGGCGCAGACGGCGGCGGGGAACCAGACGAACTTCTACTACGGCTACGACAGCCTGCATGGGGTAGCCAATGCCAACGCGACGAGCATCTCGGACCCCAACTCGCACTACACGGTGCATTACTACGTTAACGGCAGGCTCGACCATGTTTACGACCCGCTGGGCAATGCCGAGTACCACACTTATGACGGCGACAATAACGTTACTCAGATGCAGGACCGGCGCGGCTACCTCTGGAAGTCCACCTATGACGGCATGGGCAACGTCCTGACGGCCACGCCGCCCGGCGGCAGCCCCACCACGACGACCTATAACGGCCACAATCGCCCGCTCACGGTCAGCCTGCCCTCGGGCCGCAACATCGCCTACGCTTATGATGCCCTCGACTCACGGTCAGCCTGCCCTCGGGCCGCAACATCGCCTACGCTTATGATGCCCTCGACAACCTGACGCGGGTGCAGGAGAAGGACGCCTACGGCAACGTCGAGGCCACCACCACCTGTGCCATCGGCGGCTACGGCCTGGTCAGCAGCAAGACTGACACCAACAGTCACTACGTCCAGTACACCTATGACGGCAACGGCTACCTCGCCACCGTGCTGACACAACTGGGCAACCAGACGACACGGGCCTATGACGCCCTCGGCTTCTGCACCAGCCGCCGGGATGCCATGGGCCGCACGACCGCCTACACCCCCGACGCCTGGGAGCGGCTGGTTCAGACGGTCTACCCCGACCTTACCACCAACACCTACGGGTACGACCCCAACGGCAACCTGACCAGTTTTGACAACTACACCGGGGCCTGGACGCGGGACTACGATGTTGATAATCGCCTCTTAGGCGAGAACTACGGCGGCAACACCCGCATCGTCGGGCACAGCTACGACGCGCCGGGCCAGCGCGGCCTGCTGTCCACGACGACCGACGCCGACGGGCGCGTCATCACCTACGCCTACAGCGCCCGTAACGAGCTGGCCTCGGTGTCCGAGGCGGCGGGCACGACCACCTACGCCTACGACGCCGATGGCAACCAGAGCCACCTGTACCTGCCGAACGGGGTCCGCACCGACCAGTACTACAACGCCGATGGCACCCTGGACAGCTACTACGACTGGGACGGCGGGAGCAACATCTACCAGTCCTATGGCTACGCCTACAACCCCGACCACCAGATCAGCAGCTTCAACGAGGGCCAGAGTGCAAACGTCCACGCCACCGCCAACCCGACGCAGACCGGCTACGGCTACGACTGGCAGGGCCACCTGACGAGCGAGGTCCGCACGGGCGGTGCCCCCAACAGCCAGAGCTACGGCTAT
>JAABUZ0100008429.1_pt1 | contig 12120 bp, 11 predicted proteins | sample 5562091 | NCBI WGS metagenome assembly JAABUZ01 (sample SAMN12813069, study PRJNA571459) | rock metagenome | isolation source: Antarctica rocks | place: Antarctica: Victoria Land, Linnaeus Terrace sud | collected 2015-12-21
CATGGGGACCATTTGATCCATCATTACATCTTGGCAAATCGGCCAATTTCGAACAGGTCTTCGAGAAAATTAATGAGAAGGACATTCTTCTTTGTGTGGGTTCCCCGTGCAGTGGGAAATCTACATTTTGTCGCCGAATTGCCGAGCCCCTAAGGTATGTCCGTATTAATCAAGACACGCTCAAGAGCCGCGAGCGATGCTTACAAGTGGCAGATAAGCACCTTCACAAGGGGGATAGTGTAATTGTCGATAATACAAATCCAGACAAAGCTGTCCGCCGGGAATGGATTTCTCTTGCGCGTCAACACAAGGTACAAATACGATGTCTTCATTTTAATGCCAGCAGTGAACTGGCACGACACAACAATGCAGTACGAGCCTTTTCTGGTACGAGCACAGAGCATCGTGAGTTATTACCTGGAGTCGCCTTTACGAGTTTTGCCGGACGATTTCAGACTCCGGTGGTAGAAGAGGGCTTCCAGGACTTGACCACAATCCAATTCAAATGTGATTTAGAGCAGTCAACTGTGTGGAGTAGATGGTGGGCGGAATAGAATAATAGGTCGTACGCAGAATGCTAGCGTAACATCAAATCTGCCGATGCTTGAAGTGCATGCACCCGGCGAACTTCTTACATTCAAATTTCTAGTTTCCATGGCAACCGGGACATTTGAGCACATAACCCACAAGCATCTAATCTGACAGACAGTATGGCGGATACACTAAAGTTCATCAACGCCACGCTGAATGATATCAGCGAACAGTTTCACCGACTGCCTGGCTCTGCTATGGTTCTCCGCTACATCAGGTCTTCGCACCAAGACGATCCAATCCGCAGCGCCTTGGAGTTATCACTTTTCCTCTTTGCTGTGAGATACCTTTTGACGCCAAAGGTGCGACAGGACAAGTCGTATGTAAAGCTCACCGAGGAAGAAGTCGATGAGCTCATCGAAGACTGGCAGCCAGAACCTCTAGTCGCGCCGCTCACAGAAGGGGAGGCGTATGAGATCGAGAAGCTCCCTGTCATTCAAGGTCTTCAAGGATCAAAAGTGAAGATAAATGGACGCACAATCATGCACATGGCATCTTATAACTTTTTGAATCTTCAAGGCATGGATCAGCTCAAGGAGCAAGCAATCCAGACTCTGCGTACTTATGGTGTCGGAGCCTGTAGTCCTCCCGGATTTTATGGAACGCAGGATGTGCATATGCAGATTGAGTCCGATTTGCTAAATTTTCTAGGCATGGAGGCGTGTATTGTCTATGCCCAGGCATATACCACGAATCTATCTGTTATCCCTGCCTTTGCCAAGCGTGGGGACATCATCGTGGCGTAAGTGTGTGTGCAAAGAAATCGCTAATCTTGAGGGATAAGGGCGTAAGTTTTGCAATACAAAAAGGACTGCAGATATCACGCTCTACGATTAGATGGTACGAACACAACTCCATCTCAGATCTTGAGCGTGTTCTCCAGGAGACTATGAGCGAAAATGCAGGGAGAGCATTAACGCGTCGCTTTATCGTGACAGAAGGGCTTTTTGAGAATACTGGCGACATTGTTGACTTGCAAAAAATTGTTTGCATTACTTATACTACTATCTAACATAAGATTGAGCTTAAAAAGCAATACAAATACCGTCTCATTCTTGACGAAACATGGTCTTTTGGTGTGCTTGGTGCATCAGGACGGGGTGTGACCGAGCTTGCAAGAGTGGATTCCCGAGAAGTCGACATGCTGATTGGTTCCTTGGCGACATCGCTGGGCTCTGGTGGTGGTTTTTGCGCTGGATCGAACGAGGTTGTTGAGCATCAGCGGATTTCTGGTGCAGGCTACGTCTTTAGCGCCGCAATGCCGGCCATACTGGCCACAACCGCTTCCGAGTCATTGAAAATCATCCAAAAAAATCCTTCTGTATTTGCACAGCTCAAAGAAAATACGAAAATGTTTCGTGCACTCACTGACAAGTCAGAATATGTCTTTTCGCCATCTGCACAGGATTCTCCTATCATTCATCTTTGTCTGTGGCCAGAGTATATCAAGGATGGTAAGGAAGGAGATCGGATGCTGCAGGATGTCGTTGATGAATGCCTGGCCAATGGTGTACTCGTGACGCGTTCCCGACATATTGCTGGTCAGGAGAGATGGAAGTTTTACTCAAGTATCAAGGTATGTGTGACGACTGGCTTCACCAAGCGCGAATTGGAGAAAGCCGGGATGGTGGTCCGCAGTGCAATAAGCAAGGTTGTCAAACTCCGAAAATGATTACATTGATATGCTCCAGTACATTGCAAAGGTGGTTAGAAATGCAACGAGAGTGCGAGGAAATAATAAAGAGGTTGCCTGACCGAGGAGAATGGTTGATCTTTGGGTGGGGCAGAAGTGCACCACAAAGTCATTACTCGAGGGGACTGTGAAGGTGGAGGTCTTGTCGTCAAACGGCCAAGTGTACGCGTCCGGGCAGTGATGTTTAGCTGTTCGCGCGCTTCCATGCACTCTGCAACTCTGCGGCGAATCGTAAGAGCCTGTGCAGCAGAAAACGCTCATCTGGGAGTACGCACAAAATGACCAGCAGGCTTCGTAGTTGCCATCTGCGTCGTACCTTTTGAGACCTGGGGGACAGCCAAAGTCATCGAGGTGGGAATTGCAGACAGGTGTCACATTGGCTTGGACCGCATGTATGGATATACCAACATTGAACCCATCGACAAGACTCATGTCGAAGAAGGTTTGATTTGCGTATCCATTCATGTTCCATTCGCCCAACGAGCATGGCGGCTGGTTGCTTCCAGGACAAGCCATATCCGGGCCACAGTTACAAACCTGACATGCAGCCATTGTAGAGTTGAAGACACATCCCTGGCGTGCAAACATCCTTCCATCCCAATCATTCGTGACATTGACCACCTGCTGTTCTTGCGGATGGAGCTCGAATCCACCACTGCTTGCTGAGCCCGCCTGCGAGAACAAGCCCGGCCAGATCACGTCTCTGCAATTGTTGACTACCGTGATGGAGCGGTTGGCAGACGCCGTGCTGCCTAGGCCGAGTGTGGTCAGCCAAAACATGCGAATTGGGAGTCTTGTGGAGCGTCCCAACCCCGCATTTAATCCGCCGGGGACAAAGAACGAAACAAAGCCGAGATAATTACTATGTACCAGCGGATCCATTTCTGCAGCGCATCCATGTAAGGCTGCTTGGACTATTCTAGCGTCTTGAGATTCTGTTGAAGATGCTGCCGGATGGATGCAAAAGGGTCCCGTCTGAAATCCTCCTGCGCCAGCACCTTTCGAAACCTATCCATCTCCTGCGCAACCACTCGCCCTCGTCTTTTTGCGTTGGAGGTGCTGCTGGCAAGGTACTTGGCTCTGTCCGTCGTGTCCCTCTCTGCCCCATCCTCCTGCGACGGCAGCGTGGACTCGAGGTCCTTGAGATTGGCCGTCAGCGAATTGGCCTCTTTGCGATTCCGTCGCTTCTTTGCTGTCTTGCTAATCTTCTTGCTCTTTTCAATTCCTGGGATGAGTCCTTCTCGCTTCCTCACGTACGTGATATGAGATGGTCATGCTTGAGCACTCGCTTTTCCTTCTTGCTTGTCACTCTGGCATGCCCAGAGCCATTCCCTCCATGGACCCCCTGCCTCCCTGTGGTAGCCTCGGAGCGCCGGCTCGTGTCGCGGTGGATGCTGGCCCGTGGCAGGGTGCGTGGGGCCATGACTGCGTGCGCGATATTGCGGCTCTCGATACGTGCACGCTTGCAGGAGGAAGTGGCGGTCACAAGGTGGTCATGAATATTGCGCGCAAAAGAGCCTGCCGGTCCGGCTGCTCACGGCGAGGGGAACATGGAGTGCATCAGCGAGGAGAAGTGGATGCAGTATCACTGGTATACGTATGCGGACAACCTGATCATGTACCGCCCCGGCGAGGACGCAGTGATCACACCGGGCAACAGCCAGAGTAAGGTGCCCATCATCCGCATCAGTCCAGCATGGAATTGTGCGGCGGCGTCGTGTGAAGGGGAGGAGGGCGCGGCAGGCCCGGGCAATCACCGCTTGCATCCCTACTGGCGGCCGGCCCAGGGCGCAGCACAGAGGGAGCAGCAGCAGCAACAGCAGCAGCAGCGCGTGGAGCTGGATGTGTGGTGGGACTCCTACCTGCTCTTCCACCTGAGCATCGCTGGAGGGACTGACGACTGACTGTACGTAATATGGATCATCCCTCGTGTCACATGCGTCGCACCGGACAGGGCGGAGTGGCCTGGCGTGGCGTGGCTCATCGCTCCCAGCCATCCCGAATCTGGGACCCAACAAACCCCAAACCACACACGCCAAACCCCAAACAGCCTCCATCCCCTCCTCTACGCAAAGACAGACTGCACACAAGATGGCCTACACGCTCTCGAGGAATCCCGCCAACTTGGCCGAGCTGGCGCTGCGAGCCCTCATGATCTTCATCGCCATCATCGTGCTCGGCCTCTCGGCTGCACAGGTCGCAGACCACAACCTGGCCGCGCGGGTGATTGTCTTGCTGGCAGGGAGCATCCTTGCCCTGCTCATCCTGTGCCTGACGACGCTGTGGAACTTTTGGGCGTTTGCAGCCTTTACGCTGATCATGATCTTTGACGCCGTCCTCGTGGCTGTCTGGCTCGTCCTCTTCGTCATCAACGTCATCACATTCAGCACGCTCTCGACCCAGAACAGAGCGGCGTGTGTCTTCTCAGGCATGAATATGTTTTTCGCATTCTTTGCACTCATTGCAGACTGGTTTGTGGGCAGGCGCAGGGTCGACTCGGCTTCGTACGTCTGAGAAAGGGGGGAGACGACTTGCATATATATCTATCAAACAAATACCTAATTGAATTCTGAACTTGCTGCTTTGTCGCCCTACTTTCTCTCATTCAGACCTGCGGAGGGTCGTACACGATCTTGCGGTTCTTGAGGGGAGCCCATTTGAAGCGCTTCACCCACACACTCAGCGCAAACAGCGTGCTGGCAATAAAGATCACCTTCATGCCCATTTTCTTCCTCTCGTCCATCTCCGGCTCTGCCGTCCAGTTGAGGAACTGCACTACGTCCTTGGCCATTTGTGATGCGGTCGCCGGCGTCTTGTCGTCATACTCTACAAGCCCATCGTACAGCACGCGTGCCATCCCCAACTGTCCGTTGGGGAAGTAGGGGTTGTAGTTCAGGCCCTCTTGAACCTCGACGCCCGGCGGTGGATCGTCTGGGTAGCCGGTCAGCAGAGAAAAGACATAGTCGCACCCTCCGTGGCGAGCTTTGATCATGAGCGAAAGATCCGGAGGGAGCGCCCCTTGGTTTGCTGCACGTGCCGCCTCTTCATTGGAATAGGGTGCGGGGAGGTAGTCGCTCAACTTACCCGGCCGCTTCTCAATCTCCCCCTGATCATTGGGTTCGCTGTCGTACTCCACCTGCTCAGCCATCGCCTTCACCTCCTCCACGGTATGAGTTGTCCCCACCAGATTTCGGTAGGCGATAAAGTTGAGGGAGTGGCACGCGGAGCATACCTCGGAGTAGACCTGGTACCCTCGTCTCAGGGACTGGTGGTCAAAGGTAGAGAAGTGCCCGGTATGGTCCCACGGCCACTTGATTGGATGCATGCCTTCCTCTGCAGGCGTCATGGCGTGTATCGGACTGCCGTAGAGGTGAATGTACCATGCCCCAATCAGACCCGATGCAAGGGTAGCTGCGACTGCATTTCTCGTTATTCTTCCCGGGGCTGCTTGCGTTGAGGAAGCGATGCCTCGTACCACGCAGCGGGCCCCGACACGCGGTGTTGCAGCCCTGGCGCCAAGATTGGCCCGCAAAACACTTGAAAGCATGGGCGTGCGCTCCTCCTGTGGGTTTGCAGTGGGATGGGGATCGTTGTCAAGATTTTGAATTCGACTTTTGCCGATACAAGTGTCACCGAGGCTCACCTGCGAAGGAATGAAAGAACGAATGAGCATTTATTAAAAGTTATGTTTCAAAGGAAAGCCGCGCGCCACAGCTCGACGTTCTAGAGTGGAAGTCACTGCATCAACAATCTCGCTGATGGCTTCGTCAATGATGGGCTTACCGACGGCACATGAGTTCAACCATAATAAGAAGGTAAGTGCTCTTATTGTTGTGGAAAGCTGGAGGAAAAGCACCCCCCTTGGACCACCGAGTGCCGGCCGTAGGAGAGAGTCAGGTTGACAGTATTTGTGACATTTGCTACATTCAGAGGAGCCTCCGTGCTAATTTGACCGTGACAAGGAGAGTATCCGTAGAGGTTCGAGACAGAATGGATGATCAGAATGAGGAGGAACGAAGAGAGTTATGCTGATTTAAAGTCTCGCAGACGCCAACATCGTGCGAGCTGCATTGGATGTGGCAGATGTAGGGTAGCGTACATAGGAAGACACGACCCATTACCACGGTGTAGGCAGTTACAGCACCACAAGTCTCGGTGAGATAGATACTCCATGAACTCCTTACTATCTACGACTACCCATCTAAAGCCATGTTCTTCTTTATCTGCTGAATGGCAAGCCCAGGGTTGAGATTCTTTGGGCAGGTCTTTGCGCAGTTCATGATCGTGTGACATCGGTAGAGCGACATATTGTTTTGCAGTTGCTCCTTCCGCTCCCAGCCCTTTTCGTCACGCGAGTCATTCATCCATCGGAAGGCTTGCAATAGCACGGCCGGTCCAAGGTATTCCTCTTGATTCCACCAGTACGAGGGACACGCGGTCGAGCAGCAGGCGCACAGGATCTTCAGGTCAGTGACGTTATCGTTGACGACTTACGCATTCATAGAGCCCGTCGAGTTTGGCACGGTCGGCCTTCGATTGCAGATGCTCGCCCTTCTCCGGCGGCGTAGATTGGAGGAATGGTTTGATGCTTTTGTATTGTTGGTAGAACTGGGTGAGGTCGGGTACGAGGTCCTTCACCACATACATGTGCGGCAGCGGATAGATCTTTGTCTCGCCCTCCATCTTGATCCGGCAGAGACAGGCCAGGGTATTGACGCCGTCGATGTTCATGGCACACGACCCGCAGATCCCCTCCCGACAACTCCTTCGAAAGGTGAGCGTCGCATCCTCCTCGTTCTTGATCTTGACCAGCGCATCCAAGACCATGGGCCCGCACTTTGACATGTCGACGTGGTAGGTGTGCAGCTCGGGTTTCTTCTCCGGCAGGTCGGGGTTCCAGCGGTAGACTTTGAAGGTCTTGTTCTGGGACTCTACGGCCGTGGCAAGAAGCCTGGTGCCAACCGTGGCCTTTGCAAGCAGTCTTCGTGCCAGCATGCTTCGGTGGTGTCTCGAATGGGGGAAATAATAATTTCGTGGGCATCATAGAATTCACGCGCATCCTATTGGCTGGACGAGGGTCAACACAGCCAGACGCCCACAAAATCAGGCAAAGACTGCGCCGCCGCCATGGCTCAGTAACCGCGGCTTTGAGGCTGGTCAGGTCGATGTCAGGTGGTGATTGGGAGGGCGTCTCCCGCTGGCTATTTGCAAATATTCTATGACATCCGTCCATCCTCCATCCTTCATCCTTCCCTCCTTCCATCTTCCATCCTTCCTGGTCACATCTCCGATCAGACCATCCATCGCGTCCATCCATCGGCTGAGGAACAAAGAATTGTTGTCCCCACGTGACTGGTCTTCTCTGAAAACCTCTGCCCCTCCCCACTTCACAACCAACATCGCCAATTTCCCACGCCTTTTTCCACGCCTTCGTCTCGGGCATTGCTGCGCGCGTGCAACGGCGTCTAGTCTGTATCGCCAGCCTAAACAGTGATCTGGTCTAAGTTCGGATCCTTCGACAAAAAAATCCACAACAACCATCTGCTCTAATCCACCACTCACTCGCCTCAATCAATGGAAGGACGTGGTGGGTATCGTGGACGCGGCGATCGTGGCGGCGATCGTGGCGGCTTTGGTGATCGCGGAGGCGTCCGCGGTGACTTTCGAGGGCGCGGCGACCGTGGCGATTTTGGCGGTCGCGGAGGCCGTGGTGACCGTGGCGACTTTCGCGGACGTGGTGACTTTCGCGGACGTGGTGACCGTGGTGGTCGTGGAGGACGTGGCGGCGGTGGTCCACCACGATACACGGGCCCTATTCTTACTGAAAAACGCCCAGTTGAAGGGCAGGCGCAGATTCGTGCTGGGGCGGGCGCAGAGGTACCCTTCGCCGACCCTATGCAGAGCAAGCCCGAAGGAACCCTTGGACAGATGCACAAGGCGGCCATCAACTATTTCCGCATCAAGTCCATCCCCAACGACATTATTAATGTCTACGATGTCCAATTGGACCCCGGTTCAACTACGCGCATGACGGCCGTCTTGGCAAAGAAACTTTGGCTGGCAGATCCGGTCCAAGAGAAGCTTAAGCCATACTCAAAGTCGCTGCTCTTCAATGGCCGCAATCTGGCTTGGTCATACCAGGATATCCCAGCATTCCGGATTGAATTTGAATTGGGTCTTCGAAAAGGACAACCAGACATGCACACTGTTGCCATTCGCGAAGCCGGCAGGGTCAACATGCAGTCTTTGATTGAATTCTTGGGCAAGCATTACGGCCCATCTGACCACCTAGGACGATCGGCAAAGGACGCAGAATGGGCTCAAACAACAAACATTCTTGACATGATCCTTCGTGACGGTGTCACCAAGAATTTCTTTGCTCGTCGAAGCACGTTCTTTGACAATTCGAAGAAGCAAAGTCTCGATAGTTTCCTCGAGATCTGGCATGGTTTCTACCAGTCTGTGCGACCTGCTTTTTCCAACCTTTGCGTCAACTTTGACAAGGCTGTCGGAGTCTTCTGGATTCCACACCGAACGGTACTCGAAAGTCTGATGGACATGATGAAACTCAATGACGGCGTGCCTGACATTGGAAGATTGATGGCGAATCAACGCAGCCCAAGACTGCGAACCAGCTGGAACAAGATCAAGGGCGTAGAATTTTACTGCAAACATTTGAAAGGCCGCGACGCGAACAAGCAATACAAGCTCTTCAAGATCAAGTCGTTTTCTGGTCGAGGTGCTGATGAAGAGTCTTTTGACCACAACGGCACGCAAGTCACTGTCCAAGATTACTTCAAGTCCCAATATCAGATTGACCTAAAATACCCCAAGCTTCGATGCATTGAAAACGCAAAGGGAAACAAGTTCCCCATCGAAGTTTGCTTCGTTGCTGAGAACCAGCCTTTTAAGACGCTTGTTCATGCCGAGCAAATGAGTAAGATGATTACCATTACTACCAACCGACCACCACTTCGACACCGGGACATCATGGGCCACATCGACAACATCAAGTGGCAGCAAGACCCTATGATGCTCGAGTACGGTATGACTGTGGACAATGACTTCATGGAGATTCCGGCACGTGTTCTCCCATTGCCACGACTTCAATACGGTCGCGACACTCTTGTGCCCGACAAGGGTCAATGGAATTTGCGTGGTCAACGCCTTGTGGACCCTCGGAAACTAAACTCATGGGCCGTTGCAGCATTCGTGTCTCCCCAGGAGGGACCGAGTGTGCAAAACTTTGTTGGTGAATGTGCCAAGAATTGGGGCAATCTTGGTATTGAAGTCACTCGAAAGAATCCCCCGATTCAGCACATCAACCCGAACTCTGACATTCAGCAACCCCTCGAGGCTCTTATTCGTCAAGCCGGAAATCAGTTCAACCAGGCTCCCGAGCTTGTCTTGTTTGTTGTCCAGGGAAAGAACGTTGAGCCATACCGTCGCATCAAGCGAATCCTCGACGGTCGCCTCAATGTCGTCTCTCAAGGTGTTTTGATCAAGCATGTGCAGAAGGCGTCTCCTCAGTACTGTGCCAACGTGGGAATGAAGGTCAATGCTAAGCTCGGAGGTTCTTCTGTCCGTCTGACTGACCAAAACAACCCTGCCCTCAACGCAGGCAGCTACATGGTTATGGGCGCAGATACTGCTCACCCAGCACCTGGAGCTACGGACTCTCCAACTATCGCCGCCGTTACTGCAAGCAACGACAAGCACGCGACTCGCTTCACATCTGTTGTTCGATCACAGGGATCTCGAGTGGAACTAATCGCAGAGTTCCAAATTATGTCTAAAGAACTTTTGCAGCGTTACTATGAACGCAACAATAAATCATACCCACAGAACATCTTTTACTTCCGTGACGGTGTGTCCGAAGGTCAGTATCAGCAGGTTCTGGATGAGGAGGTTAGTGGATTGCGCAAGGCTATCGAGGAGCTTCATTGCAATCCTGCTCCAAAGATTACTGTATCCATCTTTGGTAAGCGCCACAACACTCGAATCTGGCCTCGTGACATGGGAATCGCTCACGAAGCAACCGATGGCAATGTTGTGCCAGGCACAATCATTGAGAATGGAAGTGGATTTGACTTTTACGTTGTGCCGCACAAGGCATTGCAAGGAACGGCGCGCCCAGCTCACGTGGAGGTTATTCTCAACGAGACAAAGATTTCTGTGAATGCCTTCCAGGCCTTTGTTTACAATCTGTGTCACGTATTTGCTCGAAGCACCACGTCGGTGTCACTTGTGCCTCCCGTGTACTACGCACATTTGACTTGCGAGCGAGCCCGAGCTCACGTCAACATTCCCGACGATACGACCTCGACATTGTCTGGCACGTCTGATTTGCCTGTGCAGCCACTCAATCCCGTGGGATCGAAAGTCGGCCAAACGGCGTGGTTCATGTAGGCACAATGCGGCCAGGCATTCATGCTAGCCTTAAATAGTGTGTATGACGTCTAGTCTATAAAAAAAATCTCCTACACTATCGTAGCGCTACGGATCGAGGACGGAGGGGAGGTCCTGGGGTTTCAGACCCTCGTAGAGAATTCTGTAGACTGCAGTATGCAGAGGGAACTGTGAGACTTGTCCCTGCCGCGAGAGGAACTCGTGCAATTCCTTTGCAGTAGTTGTGCCTTGCAGCTTTTGCCCATTGAGCATCTCGCGCTCAATCGTTTCAATGTCCTTGCCCGTGCGCACAAACTCTCGTGCACAGCGGAAGTTGCGCCCACTTGAGCTCGAGGTGATGAGGTCTGCTACGCCCGAGGACTCCTCGGTGAAGGTGGCTGCGCGCGAGGCGGGAAAGAAGAGCGTGCTGAACTTGACCATTTCCAGCAGTCCGACCCGCATTACTGCCGCCTTTGCATTGTCTCCCCATCCAAGCCCCTCCACAAACCCAGCCGCCATCGCCACCACGTTCTTCAGTGCGCCGCTAATCTCTACTCCGGCCACATCCGACACCACACGCACGTGGAAGTACGGCCGATGGAAGAGTTGTCGCATGGTGGCTCCGTCAATTGGCCCTGGATTGGGATCGTTGTATGCAATCGTCGTCTCTGACCACTTCTCCTGAGCCACTTCTGTCGCGATGTTGGCGCCGCTGAGGGCTCCACAGTATATTCCCAATTGCTGTGCAATCACGTTGGAGAACAAATGTATCTTGTTTGGCGAGACTGAGATTCCTTTGATGCAGGATATCGCTCGAGCCATCGGTGAGATGTGTCCCTTCATGTCTTTGCAGATGGAGGATACAAACTGGTGCGGCACGTTGATGACAATGATGCTTGCTCCATCGACTGCCTCGACGATATCATTCGTTGCCCATAGATTCGCAGGCAGCTGCACCCCTGGGAGGTATTTGACGTTCTCATGCCGCTCATTGATCAAGTGGCTGAGTTTCTGACCCTCGATAATTTCTTCATAGACCCACATGCGAACGGTTGGTTCAAAGAGATCTGCATGCCCCCGAGTATTCTCGGCCAAGATTTTCCCGATCGCACTGCCCCAGTTTCCGCTCCCAATAATACTCACCCTGTGTGGCCTGGCAAGGCTGCTTCGGTGTGGAGACATGAGGTGAGCGGCGACGGAGTGGATTCGTTGGGCCGCCGTCGCATTGCCCATGACATCCCCAAGCTCAACGTCTTTCAGGGTCCACCCCATCGGGTGAGCGTCTAAATTCTATACCCCTACACAGTCTAATGCTACTCCGGATAATTACATATGCGAGGCTTCTTCAAAAAGGTCGAGCAGAGTCGCTGCACTCCAGGCCTGCGTTGGACACGAATCCGCGCAGAACTCTCCATCGCGATTCGTCAGTTCGGTCAGACCCGCCCACG
>JAABUZ0100008430.1_pt1 | contig 12118 bp, 13 predicted proteins | sample 5562091 | NCBI WGS metagenome assembly JAABUZ01 (sample SAMN12813069, study PRJNA571459) | rock metagenome | isolation source: Antarctica rocks | place: Antarctica: Victoria Land, Linnaeus Terrace sud | collected 2015-12-21
GCCGTACGACCGGCGACTCATCGGGCAGGTCCAGATCCCCGACCAGGCAACGGTCGAGCGAGCCGTCGCCGCGGCGCACAACTGCCGTGCGGAACTGGCGGCGCTGCCAGCGCACCGCCGCGCCAGCGCCCTAGATGATCGATTCCAAGGGGTCGGACGGCGCGTTGCGCTCACGAGGGCGGTGAAGGGCGCGCAGGATCGGCGTATTTACCCGACGTCGAACCGGAGGTTCTCGTGGACGCCGACCTGGACACCCTTGCCACCGCATTGTATGCCCGTGCCGATGATTTGCTGAAGAGCTACCCGGAACGGGTTCCCTACCGCCCCAAGGTCGGGATCGTCCCGCAGATCAGTGACGCTGAGATCATCACGCTGGCCGTGATGCAAGCGTTGCTGGGACGACCCAACGAGGCCGCTTGGCTGCGCCAGGCCACCGACCATCTACGCCACCGGTTCCCTTGTCTGCCGCAGCAGCCGGGCTACAACAAGCGGCTCCGGAAGCTGGCCGGGACGTTGAACTGGCTGGTCGGGATGCTCGGCCGGGACATCAGCGTGTGGACCGATGATGTGGGTGGTGGACGCTACCCCGGTGGAGTGCGCCCGGTCGCGGGAGACCGTGCGGCGCCCGGAGCTGGCTGGGTGGGCTGAGTATGGCTGCTGCGCAGCCCTTCCCGCTACTTCTGGGGACTTCGGCTGCACCTGGTGGCGACCCTGCACGGCTTGCCGATCGGCTTCGCCCTGACCGGCGCGAAAGCCGACGAACGCCAGGTCCTGCTCGATCTGCTGCACGCCGACCGCACCCTGGCCGACTCCCGGCCAGGGCAGGTCCTGATCGGCGACAAGAACTACTACGGCCGCGACTTCCAAGCCGACCTGCCCAACCAAGGCATCTCGCTGCTGCGCCGGGCCCGCAAAGGCGAACCCGAGCGCCCGGGCGGTAAGTTTTTCAAGCCCCTTGCGGCAGACCGTCGAGTCCATCTACGACGCCCTCAAAGGGCAACTCGACCTGGAACGACACGGCGGGCATGAGTCCATGCCATTGGAATGTCAAGCCCAGCTTGGTCGCCCTGCGGCGGCCTGGGTCTTCTTCTTAATGATGTTCCCCGGGAGCCGCGGGGGCTTTGCGGCGGAGGGGGTGAACCCACCGCCCTCATGGGACGGGGACACGGGGACGTCTGGCAGACGAGGTTGACACGGCCACTTAAGCCTCCGCGACCGCGCACCTCCCACTTGGTCGCACGATCAGTGCGATGTCTCCAGGAGTGTCCAGCACGTTGATGCCGCGGCCGCCAAAGACACGGTCGGTACCAACCACAGGAGCCTGGGCCTGTGTGCTGCAAGGACGGCGCTGACGACGCCCGCGACGACGAGCAGGACGGTCGTGGTGATCGCGGAGTGTGCGGCTTCGTGAACTGCCCAGCGCGACGCATTGTTACCTGTGTCGTCGTCGGCGCCGGCGGCGTACAGCAGCGTTACGACCGCGGTGGTGGCCAGGATTGCCGCACTCGGCCGCAGGGCGGGCGCCCGAAGCGCGGCGCGTGGAGCAGCGACAAGCAGCCCGATCGCTGTCCCGGACAGGGCCAGAGGCAGAACAAGGAAGAGCAGCTTCGCCGTGTTGTGTCCAAGCACATCGTCAAGGTACGGGCAGGCAAACTGAATCTCAGGCGAGTAATCCGGTCCGTGGCCGCACCACCATGCGCTACACCGAGCGCGAATTCCACTCATCGTTGCAGCACGACGGTGTGTGAGGGGACGGTACCGGTTGGTTCGAGAGGGTGAGGTGTGGGCTATCAGGGCGGCTGGGGTCGCCCAGTTCAGGGTCTTGCGGGGCCGGTTGCTGAGCTCGGTGGCGACGGCGGCGAGTCGCTCGGCGGTGTGGACGGCGAGGGCCCCGTTCGGCTCGTCAGCGAGAGTAGGGAATCAGGCCGACGGGCTCGACCAGGTCGTACATGCGACGGGCAACGGGTTCCGGGTGCGACATCTCATTCCCTGCGGGTCTTGGCGGCACCCCCCGTGGCAACCGCTCACAGATACTGCGAACCGCCCGGCCGGGATCCGACACTGCCGTCAGCGCGCGTGAATGGCCGCGACCGACCGCGCGGGCGTTCTACCTCGACCTGCACAGCGGCGGCCGACGACCCGGCCCGCTGGAGCGCTCGGTCTGACGAGTCCCCAGCGCGGTGTCTCCGTGGCTCCGCGCTTGGCTTCCGCAACCTCACCATCCACATCGCCAGATCTCTACTCGAGGCCGGCGGTTTCAGACCACGACTACACCTTCAATCCGGAAGAGCCTTAAGTAGCCCAACGTCGTCGTAGTGCCGCAGCGTGCGGGACGTCACCTTCGACATCCGAGCCACCTCGACGATCGACCACACCACCCCGACCCCGCGCGCTCGGCCCGCAAGCAAGTCCTGCACCTACCCGAGCGGGCCATGGCAGCAAGCCTGGAACCAATTGTTTCAGGCCACCCTCGGCCCAACCAGCCTGAACCCGACTACCCGCCCACAAGGCCCGACCGGAACTGAAGTGGAAAAGCCGGACAGACCGATCGGGCCACACGACCACATCCGACGGCAAGATCAAGAAGCTGAAGGCAGCATGATCAACAGTCGGACGGTGCATCCAGGCTCAGTAGTAGAGGGGTTGAGGTTTGTCAGGTTCGGCCTGGACGACGTCGAGGTCGACGTCTGCAATCAGCGCATCGACAGCCGCCTGCTCGGCACCAAGTCCAGCCCAATGCGGATCAACATCACAGGCCAGACACCACCTGTGGTCGGCTGGCCAGACGAACGCCGGCGGTGCGATAATCCTGCCGGAGCCTAAGTCCTCTGCGAAGGTATCAATTTGGCGAAGGGGGCCCTGAAACATTGCGTATCGCCGATGCGGCAGAACGACCAGCGCGGCTGCGGCCGGCAGCTCAATGTCCGAGTACCCATCCCAAACACAGAAGTAGCAGTCTTGGGGGGTAGCGGTGAACTCAGCAAGTCGGCGCAACGCCAGTTGAACCTGGACGAGGTCGGGTATGTGGTCGTCAGGGAGCACGACGTCTGCTTCGTCTTGGCCCTGGCAACTCGGGTCAGGGATGAACCTGAGGCGAGCCGACGCCTCGAAACCCGACGGTCCGAACATGGTAAGCTGATCAAAGGGGGTAGCTGATTCTACAATCCACCGGGCAGCTGGCGGAGTCGGCCGTTGTGCGTTACGCCCCATCGAAGACCGGCTCCCGCTATGAGTCTAGCTATACCAACATTACTAGCGTTATCAGGATATCATGCCTTTCCGTCAGCAGGCGCCATGCCGCCGCGTCGGCCGAGTGCTCCTGCTCGGTTGCTCGGCACAAGAAGTTACGATTTTCATGGCATGAATCCCGTCGTGTCAACCCGCTCAACGGCGGTCTAGTACACCACGCAAACCACGTCGGCCTGGTTGTACGGCCATTCGGCCGTATCTGATTGACCGTCGACGTCGACGTCGACGTGATTGCGCCACGAGATGTACCCCGAAGATGGGTTACACGTGGCGCGAGCTACGGTGCGCTGGGCGCTCCCGCCGCCCGGCAGGAGCTGCTTCTTAGGCGAGCAGGCCTTCTGGCGCCATGTATTGTCTGTGTACCACTCGTACAGACAGTTGTAGACGTGTGCCGTCGCGCCGGAGCAGCTTCCCCTATCCCACCAACCGTGTCCTGAGACATCACCACTCGAGTAATGCGGATTGTCCTTACCGCTGTACGGTGTGCATGCTCCTGCTAGGATTGTAGGCCGGGTATCGTTGCCGGTCGCCTGCGGCATCCCGCTAGGCTGCGAGAGCGTGCGTCCTTGGCCATCTAGGTAGACGGCACGGCTGCTGGTTCCTATTGGCGCCAGACCGGGAATGGCAGTCGCGTGAGTTGCGAATTGGCCGGGGCTGGCCGGCTTAGCGGATGCGGGAGACGGAGGGACGCACAGAGCGCCTACGAGAACTGCGGCCAAGCCCAGACCTCGCTTGACTATCAATCTCGTCATTAATAACACCTTTTCGTTCGGTTGCCAGAAGAACCTGCCGAGAAAGCTAGTCTCAACCCCACCCTTCGTCAACACTCCGTGGTCTCGCCGCCTTACAAGATGGTGCGCTCCGTCTGATCGGGGCGAATCGGACACCCTCCTTTAAAGGGCAGAGCAGTAGCTCTTCGCCGTAGCAGGCGTGCGCACCGGCGCTGGCGCCAGCTTCGCGGAGCTGTTCCCGGACGCGTGGGCGGCGTGGGTGCCGCTGCTCCACCTCTACCCCGACGGCGTCGGGACCCGACCGGTCTGACGCACCGGCGTCCGTCCGCTCCATGAGCGTGAACGGGCGTCGGTTGCCGCCCCTTCACCGGGCACTTGTGCAGGTCGTGCAGGAACGACTATCACGCTCGCCGAAATGCAGTCGGTGGGGGAGCGGGGTGTTCCCGAGCCACGGTCGGCTATCGGGACGCAGCTTGTTGAATGGCAGTGGGCCCTCGACGCGGTCCTGGTCGCCCGGTTGCGGAATGGGCCTGCCGCGTGGCGGCGCCGTTCGGGCAGCTTCAGGCTCATGCCGACTGTGGATGTACGTCTCGCTCGATATGGCGATGTCGAGGCCGTCTTGAGTCTGTGGAGCACCGCAGCGGAGAACGCCAGCCGTCCGCTGACAGCCGAGCCGCGGTGCTCGCCCTGCTTGAGCGGGACGCGCCGGCCTTGCTCGTCGCCGAGAGCGCCGAAGAGGTAGTTGGCTCGATTATCGCTGGCTGGGACGGCTGGTGCGCCCACCTGTACCGCCTCGCTGTGCGGCCTGACCACCGCCGACAGGGCGTTGGTGTTGCGCTGCTGACGGCCGCGGAGGCTCGCGTGCAGGCCCTTGGCGCTCTCCGCTTCGATGCGATGGTCCTGGACGGCAACGAGATGGGGCACTGGTTCTGGCGCGTTGCGGGCTACCGACGGCAGGACGACTGGGGGCGTTGGGTCAAGACCGCGTGAGCAGAGCACTTGACCGCGCTGCTGTGGGGCGCTCCCGTCCCGCTAGACGTTTCCTGCTGCGGGGTCCCCGGACCGCCCGGCCCGCGCTGGGTGATGCTGTGCGCCGGGTGCACCGGTCGTGCCGCTGCCGGGTGATGTTGGAGGGGTGGTGCGGGTGCGGCAGGTCTGGCCGTGACTCGGCCCGCTTCGGTTGGACCTGGTGACCTAGGCCGTGTTGGGGTTCGTCCGCAGGATAACCCCGGTGCGCTCTTGGCCTGTAGCGCCGGGGACCCAGCACCCGGCCGCCACGGCCGGTCCTCGCTCGGCACCCACTCGCGCAATTTGCGAGACAAGCCGGTCTGCCACCAGCAGACCTGCTAGACCTCGGCCTAGCTTCCTGCGCGCAGAGCTGGTGCACCTGTGTTGGCCTCGGCTCTTGCCACGAGCCCCGGTCGGCTGGCAACGGCGCTCTGCTCCACCTTGCCCACCACCTGGGCGCCGACCTTGCCGACCTTCTTGGACTCCATGTCGTCACCGCCGAGCGATGAACATTACCTGCGCGGCCCGACGGATGCGCTACGTCGGGTACCGGTGAATGACAGGTACCGGATCGTGGTCATCGCTTGGGAAGGGTGGCACAGCCAGCTCGTTGAGAAGGTGGCTTGGGTCCGGTCGTGGGCGACGAGGCTCTCGTACGCCTGCCGCCCCGCTGCCGCCGTCGACCTCTTGGAAGGTCACCACCACACTGTCCCATCGGAACAGCTCCGAGCCGGCCGGCGACGCCTGGCTCGTGATCACAAAGCTTCGGGGCCAGGTCAAGGCGCTGAGGGGCGGCCCGTCGGCGTCAGGGTGGCCAGCGCTAGCTTGGCCTCTCCCGCCAAGCGCTGTCCGGCTGTCACCGTCAGGCCCACAATGCCCGGTACCGTCACTCGTTCGGCCCGTCGGTCAGAGTCCGCCATGGCGCGATGGTCTGGGGTGTGCCGGTGCGCGTCAACGCGCCCGGCCGACCACGTCTTCTGGCGGGGCCTGGAAGCGGACGCAGCGTGAACAACAACCACCCATACACGGCGCAAGGCCGAGCCGCGCCGCTACTCGGACGGCTCGCCCCCGTGGATCCTCCGCGTGGGAGGGCCGGTCTGCATGTGGTCACGTCCGGGTGCCTCCGGGTGCGCGCTGCCCAGCAGCACCCGTGTCATGGCGTTGCGCGTGTCCTGCAACTCGGTCAGGGCAGCGTCGAGCTGATCGGCGGTGACGCTCAGCCCGACGGTCACGTCGTTGGTCGCCGCCGCGCTGAGCACGGCCGCCCGGCGCAGCAACTCCTTCAAAAAGGAAGCGGTCACGCCGCCGGTCCGCTGGAGAAGGTCCTGCAGACGGGAGTCGTCGACAGCCAGGTCGCCGCGGTAGAGCTCGAACAGCTGCCGGCGGGCGGCGGCGTCCGGCAGCGTGAGCTCGACGGCCTGGTCGATGCGACCGGGACGGGCGGCCAGCGCCGGCTCGAGTAGGTCCGCCCGGTTGGTTGTCAGGACGAACACGACGTCGGCGTCCTCGGCTAGGCCGTCCATCTCGTTGAGTAGCTGGAATAGCAGCGGGTGCTGGCCCGGGTGCATCCCGCGGTCCTCGGCGATCAGGTCGACGTCCTCGATGACGACCATCGAGGGCTGCAGGGCCCGAGCGACCGAGCACGCCTCGGCCACCAGATGCAGCGCGTTGCCGGTCAGCTGGATCACGGTGGTGTCGGTCAGGCTGCTGGTCAGGTGCCGCACGGTGTGGGTCTTGCCGACCCCCGGCGGCCCGTACAGCAGCAGCCCGCGCTTGAGGTGCTGCCCGGCGGCCAGCAGCTGCTGCTTGTGCTGGGCGACCTCCACGACCTGCCGGCGCACCGCGGCGAGCGTCTCGGCAGGCAGCACCAGCCCGGTGCTGGTGAGCTCAGCGCGGCGGTGGAACTGCAGCAGCGTCTGGCCGTGCCCGAACACCTCCCCGCCGAACGACAGCACCTGCCCGCGGAACACGTTGTGGGTGACTGCCAGCTCGCGCAGCCGCTTCGTCACCGCACCGGCCTGGTCGGGGTCACTGCTGGCCACCTGGACCGTCACCAGGGGCTGACCGGAACTGGGGTCCGCTTCGCGGACGAGCAGCGCCACCCGGTGCGGGCCGTCGGTCACCAGGTACACGGCGCACTGCACACACGCCAGCACCTGCCCGTCCGGCCCGGTCAACACGTTCACGCGGGCGACGTTGCCCGGGCGCGGACCGTACGGATCCTGCCCCCCGCCGGCGGCAAGCAGCTCAGCCAGCCCGAACTGGCGGTGCTGGAACCCGATCACCCCGACGAGCTCATGGTCCACACCGGGTTCGGCCAGCCACCCGTCCAAGGCCGTCTGCACGTTGACATGCTCATACGGCGGCCAGCTGTCCTCCACCACCGGCAGCCCGGCAGCGTCCGGCCCAAGGTGACCACGGAGCAGGCCCGGCAGCGTCACGACCAGATCCGCGCGGGCAACCCCCAACAGCCCGCGGCTCGCTCGCCGGACCAGCCGCACGGCGTCCGCCAGCTCCAGCCGGCCACCCGCCCCGCCGCCCAGGTCACGTCGCCCCGAACCAGCCGCAGCACCGGTCAGCTGCCCGACCACCCACCCGCCCGAAGCCGACACGACCCGTCCCCTCACAGCGCCGCCGATGCACCTCCCACGCACAGGCTGACCCTACGGGTGAAGGCCAGGGCCGCACGCCGCCGCGCAACGCCATCTGCACCTCTTGTCCTGCCACGAGCGCGGGTCCTGCGCGACCCATTTGAGGAGTCGGTCCACGACGGCTCTGCCACCAAAGGCCACCAGCACTGGATCATCATCAAACGTGGCGTTGGGCTAGCGCCGGTGATGAAGGGCAGCAAGGTCGAGCAGCTGGGCCCAGGGACGTTCCGGATCGAAGACAGGAGCCAACGATGACAAGCGAGATGCTCAACGCCATCCAGCGGCCGCCGAATGCCCTGGCCGAGATCGCGGGCCGGAAATGCCCCGCTGAGGACGCGGTGCTGGCAGGCGCGGGCAGGGTGCTGTTGGTCGGGACCGGCACGAGTCATCACGCTGCGGAGCTCGGCGCGCCGCTGCTGGAGAGCCAGGACGGAAGGGCTGCCGCCGTCTCCGCACAGCAGTTCGTCCGCCGCCGCCCACCGCTGCTCCCGGGCGACGTGATGATCGTGATCACGCACACGGGTCAGACCGCGTACGCCCCGCGGTGCTTGCAGCTGGCGCAGCAGCAGAGCATCCCGGTCATCGCCATCACCGGGCAGGGTGCCGGCCTAGACCAAGCCGTCGAGACGGTTCCGCTGGAGAAGTCCGAGACCTACACAATCAGCTACCTGGCGTCCCTAGCCGTGCTGGAACGCCTTGCCAACGCCGCCGGCGTCCCGGGCATGGGCCACGCGCACCTGCTCGAGGCGGCCGACGCGGTCCGCGACGTCTGCAACGATGCCACGGGTACCGACGTTGTTCCCCCGGCACGCAGTATGGCCATCGTCGGGTCGGGGCTGGCCGAGGTCACGGCGCGCGAGGCAGCGCTGAAGCTGCGGGAGGCGAGCCGCCAGATCGCCGTCGGGTACGACGCAGAGCTGTTCCTGCACGGCTCGGCCGTGCCCTGTGGACCGATACGCTGGTCCTCATCGGCGACGACGGCCAGGAGCACGACGGGTTTCTCAACGCGGTCGGCCGCGCCGCCCGCAGCGGGCACGTGCCCACCCACCGCCTTGTGACCCCGTCGCTAGGGGCGCACCCGGTGCTGGAACAGTTCGCCTTGACCGCGCGGCTTCAGCTGCTTGCCGCGCATGCCGCGGAACGCCGAGGTTACGACCCAGACATCGTCATCACCGGTGGGTGGGGCGCGGACGACATGTGGGGCATCGGCACTCCCGTTGACTAGCCGCGCGTGGGCGCTCCTGCAACTGGTAGCTGCCTCTGTGACCGGGGGGCTCTCGGCCACGGTTACGAAATTTCGGCGCGGACCGGGTTCCGCCGGTCCCGCTACTGCTGATTGAACTCACGGCAGCGGCCCTCGCACTGTGGGCAACGGTCCTACTTTCCGGAGGCCCTCGAAGAGTCAGGGTGCGGGACGCGGCCACCCTCGGTGCGCTGGAGCCGGCCCTTGCGTACCGGCTGATCACACGCGCGCTTGAGCGCACCAGCGGCGCGAACGGATCGATCCTCACCGGGCTCGAGTTGTGCTTCGCAGCCGGCGGTCCGGCTCGGCAGTGCTGTGCAGCGAGTACCGGGAGCACGTCGGGTTGTGACGCGCGGCTCCTCCAGCTGGGCGGTGCCAAAGGGCACCGAAGTGCAGGGCGGCGCTGGCACGATGTGCTGGTGAGCCTGGCTCTGTTGTTCGCTGTCGTGGACCTCATTGTGGGCGGCCACCTCCTCTGGTATCTACCGGCACGAGCCCGGTCAGCTCCTCAAGCCGCCTCATCGCCTGCTCGTGCAACCTGCGGTGCGACTGCCGGCGCCGCGAACGACGGGGGCAGGACCGCGACCCTGTCTCCGGGCAAGGCCCTACTGGGGTGGATCAGCGGCTCCTACATCCGCGCAGCAACCTCGAGAGCGGACGTGCAGCACCAATGGGACCCGCAGACCGTAGGTCGTCCAGCGAGCCGGCTATCGGTCCGCAGCGTCCGATAGCCGAAGCGGGACGTGGCCCCGCTGACGATCGGTTTCCTCGGGCGGACCGCTGCCGTCCTGGCGTGGAATCATCAGGCGGACAGCAGCCGGCGTGGGAAGTCGAGTTCGGCAACAGTGCCGACCGAGACCCGCCCCGAGCGCCGCGATCGCGCTACGTGGAGCTGGTGGTGACGGTGCGCGTCGAGGTCATTGACGAGAGTGCGCTGCGGTCCGCGGCAGCGTCCCACCTCGGCGCAACCTCCCCGATGGCGGAGTCCGTCCTTCCGGAGCTTGCGTCCTGCGCCGGTGTCCTCGTCCGGGCCGCTCGGCTGCTGCAGGACCTGCCGGGCGCCCAGATCAGAGGTTCCGGCACGAGCACCGGCTATTGGGACCCGGCGGTGCCGTAACCGAAGGGAGCGACGCGCTGACCGGTCCTCCTGCAGGCCGATTCCCAGCGGGACGCCAGCGGGCGCAGCGCTCAACCTGTCTTCGGCGGCTACGCGTGCAACCTCGCTCAGGTGCGGGGGCGGAATCACAACTGGTTGTAGCCGTCTCATCCGGGGCGGCTGGCCAGCTGCCAAACCGGTCCCCCTCTGCCCGGATTGGTGGCATGCACCCCGCAGCAAGACCCTGATAAATCTCCCTCGTGGGCCGGCCTCCCCCAATTCATCCAAGGGCAGAGGACTCCAGACCTGTTGATTGGCCGGGGATCTCGGCTTGGTCGAGAGTGTGCGGCTTTACGGCCGATGGCTCGAAAATGCGCCAGCATCCGAATCCGGCGGTGCGCAGCCCACTGCTCGTGGCGCAGAAGCGATGGGCTTCACGCTTCAATTCGCCGGTCCAGCGGCAGCCGTGACCTGGTGAGCAGCCAGGCGCCGGCAGCCGCCACCGCCGGCACGACGAGGGCGATGACCGCCAGGTTGCGCCACGGCACGATCAGGTGGAAGGCCGGCTCCGCGTAGAGGTAGGCCGTCATCGGAACGAACCCGCTGGCCGTGCCAAGCAGGGCGCCCAGGCCGGCCACCACGACCGCCTGCCAGGCGGCCAGTGACCGACGCACCCGCGGCGGCGATCCCACGGCGGCAAGCGTCGCGTGATCGGCTCGGGCGTCGGCCTGCGCCAAGCCGGTAGCGATGCCGGCCGCCCCCAGGGTGATGGCGGCACTGGCCAGCAGGAGGGCGAGCAGCCCAATGCCGTAGCGATCGCGGTAGCCCCGCTCGACGCTGAAGTAGCTGTCCCCGGTGCCGAGCTTTGCCAGCTCCGCCCGCACCCGTTCCTCGGCGTTGTCGTCCGGCGGGGTGCGGTACTGCACAACTACCGCCTGCTCGACCGGTCGCACCCCGACCTTTGTCGCCGCCTGTGGTGAGATGTAGGAGTCCAGGAAGCGGCCGTTGCCGACATCGACGTACGCAGCCGGCACCGCCACCTGCGTCGGGGCAGGCGGCCCTTGAGCCGGGTCACCGTTGACCGCGTAGTCGCTGACGTCGAGAAACCCGTGGCCAGCGAGCACCTGGGCTGACCGGAAGACCACCATCCCGCCGGCCGTCAGCGCCCGCTCGGCCGCGGCCGACCGCACCCCGGTCAGCCGGACGAAGCCCGCGTAGTCGCCCACAACGGGACTGCTGAAACCGCTGCTGATGGTGTTGCTCTCGTCGAAGGTGCAGCGTGGGTCCCCTGCACCGGCGTGGTACTCGCTGGCGGTTGGCGGCCGGCCCGCGAGACGTTGGATCCGCTCGTACGGGCACATGTTGGCCGGCGGAACCCCGGAGGCCACGGACCGGCAGCTAGGGGCGCCGGCATCGCAGGACGTCGACAGCGTCCGCACCGGGTACACGTCGTCCGGTGGGGCGGCCCGGCGGATCGCCGCCAGCTTGGCGGGCGCGTCGTTCAACGGCTGACCGCTGCCGGCTGGCGGCTGGTAGGCGTTCAGGACGAACTGCCCGTAGCCGGCCTGCGGGTGGTACTCCCGCCGGTCCTTGTCGGACAGCGCGCTGACGAACAGCGTCAGCGCGACCGATCCAGCCACGGCGGTGAGGATCGCCGCGACGGCCGGCGCGCTGCGGGCCCGGTGCCGCGAAGCGTCCCGCAGGGCCAGCCGCGGGGCTAGATGGTCGATTCCAAGGGGTCGGTCGGCGTGTCGCGCTCGGGAGGGCGGTGAAGGGTGCCCAGGATCGGCGTGCTTACCCGACGCTGAACAGGAGGTTCGCGTGGACGCCGACCTGGACACCCTTGCGACCGCACTCTATGCCCGTGCCGACGATCTGCTGAAGAGCCATCGGGAGCGGGTTCCCTACCGGCCCGAGGTCGGGATCGCGCCGCAGATCAGCGACGCCGAGATCATCACGCTGGCGGTGATGCAGGCGCTGCTGGGACACACCAGCGAGGCACGCTGGCTGCGGCACGCCGCCGCCCACCTCAAGCACCTGTTCCCCTACCTGCCCCAGCAGGCCGGTTACAACAAGCGGCTCCGCAAGCTGGCCGGGACGTTGAACTGGCTGATCGGGATGCTCGGCCGCGACACCAGCC
>JAABUZ0100008431.1_pt1 | contig 12116 bp, 11 predicted proteins | sample 5562091 | NCBI WGS metagenome assembly JAABUZ01 (sample SAMN12813069, study PRJNA571459) | rock metagenome | isolation source: Antarctica rocks | place: Antarctica: Victoria Land, Linnaeus Terrace sud | collected 2015-12-21
TTGGGCTCGACATCCTGATCCTGAACGTCTCACCATCCGAGACAGCCCGATCGTTGTCCGAGCGAGGCGGGGCGCTTGGATCCGGCCGATCGCTTGGCGAGCGGCCTCCGGCGTGACACCTCCGCGTCTCGCCGACGAGTCTCGCTCGCTCGGATGGAGGGCGTCCAAGGTCATCGCTTTGCTGAGCGAGGCCGGCGTCACGCCAGCGTCGTACCCGACGCTGAACCGTCGCCTGCCTCGGTACGCCACCCCCGAGTGGCGGGAGAAGCTGTCGCGCGCGTGCGCGGCGCGTGCCGTTCTCGGGCCGGCGTCGCTGGTGCTCTATGACGTGAGCACGCTGTACTTCGAGACCGACCGAGGTGACGGGCTCCGCGAGCCCGGGTTCTTCAAGGAACGCCGCCTCGAGCCGCAGGTCACGATCAGGCTGCTGACCGACCAGGCCGGGTTCCCCTTGACGGCGTACCATTTAGCGCGTATAGTCCTCAGATGTCAGCAGAACTCATCAGAGGAGTTAAGGTGACCAAAGTGGCTGTCCTGCACACCAGCTTCGTGTTCGTCACGGTCGAGCCGGTGATCACGGACCTGATCACCGAGCTGCTCCCGGGCGCCGAGATCCTCCACTTCGTCGACTCCGACGTTCTTGCCACCGTGGTCCGCGAGAACGGCATCTCGCCCGCGAGCGAGGCCCGGATGGTGCACCTGGCTCTGGCCGCCGAGGCCGCCGGAGCCGACGCGATCTTCTCGGCGTGCTCCTCTCTCGGGCCGACCCTCGACGCGGCCCAGCGCGCGGTCGGTGTGCCCGTCGTGAAGATCGATGAGGCGATGGCCCGCCAGGCGGCGACGTACGACCGCATCGGGGTTCTCGCCACCGTGCCCACGACCTTAGGCCCGACGTGCGACCTCATCGCCGCCCGCGCCGCCGACCACGACCGCGCCCCGGCGATCACCCAGCGCCTGTGCCCGGGCGCCTTCGACGTCCTCATGGCCGGTGACCGCGAGGCGCACGACGCGATGGTCGTCGAGCAGGCACGCGACCTCGCCCCCGACGTCGACGTCCTCGTGCTCGCGCAGGCGTCGATGCAGCGCCTCGTCGGCCGGCTCTCCGAGGAGACCGGGCTGACCGTGCTCTCCAGCCCCCGCCTAGGGGTTGCCGACCTCGCCGCCGCCGTCACCGAGAAGGTGTCGTGACGGCCGCACGCATCGCGGCGACCGCGATCGCCTGGTCTGACCTCGTCGGGTCGCTGCCGACCCCGTCCGCAGCCGACGACGCCCGCGACGCGCAGCGCTCCTGGCACCTCGCCTCCCGGCGTCACCTCGTCGTCCTCGACGACGACCCCACCGGCAGCCAGGCCGTCCATGACGTCCCGGTCCTCACCAGCTGGTCCGCCGACGACCTCCGGTGGGCCTTCGCGCACCCCGGTCGCGCCTTCTTCGTCCTCACCAACTCGCGCAGCCTGCCGTCGGCCGAGGCCGAGCAGGTACTCACCGAACTTGACCGCGCCGTCGCGCGGGTGGCGGCCCAGGTCGGCACCGAGGCCGTTGTGGTCAGCCGCAGCGACTCCACCCTGCGCGGCCACTTCCCGCTCGAGACCGACGTCCTCGCCCGGGGTGCGGCCGAGCGGAGCTCCCCGCTCGACGCCGTGGTCGTGGTGCCGGCCTACCTCGAGGCCGGTCGGGTGACGGTCGACGACGTGCATTACGCTCGCAGCGGCGACGAGGCCCTCCCGGTCGGCCTCACCGACTACGCCCGCGACGAGGCCTTCGGTTACGCCAGCTCCGACCTGCGCGACTGGGTGGAGGAGAAGACCGGGAGCCGCATCCGCCGCGACGACGTCGTTAGCCTGTCGATCCACGACATCCGCGTCGGGGGTGCCGACACGGTCTTCCAACGCCTCCTGGGGGCCCGTAACGGCGCCGTGGTCGTTGTCAACGCGGTGCTCGACAGCGACCTCGACGTCGTGTGCGCTGCCCTCCGGCGGGCCGAGGACGCCGGCTGGCGCGCGGCCTACCGCACCGGCCCGAGCATGGTCGCCGCGCTGCTCGGACTGCAGCCCAGCGCGCCGCTACGTTACGACGAGATCGTCGACCCGCGGCACTCCGGTGGCCACGGCCTCGTCGTCGTCGGCTCCCACGTGGAGCTGAGCACACGCCAGGTGGAGCGGCTGCTCGCCACCACCGGCACCCGCGCCGTCGAGGTCGACGTCGTCTCGCTCGTCGACCCCGGCCAGCGCGCGGTCGAGGTGCAGCGCTGCCTGGAGGCCTGCCGCGACGCGGCGCTGTACGCAGATGTCGTGCTCCTCACCAGCCGCGAGGTGCTCGTCACCGCGGCCGGCCAGTCGAGCCTGGCCTTGTCACGGCTCGTCGCTTCGGTGCTCGTCACGCTCGTGCGAGAGCTGACCTCGGCCTGGGTACCAGCGTGGGTGGTGGCCAAGGGCGGGATCACCTCGCACGAGGTCGCGACGGGCGGCCTGGGCATTCACCGCGCCATCGTCCTCGGCCAGCTCTTCCCCGGGCTGGTGTCGGTGTGGCGCAGCGAGGCCGAGACCGGGCGGGAAGGCCACCGGCCGCTGCTCGAGGGTCTGCCGTACGTCGTCTTCGCCGGCAACGTGGGCGACACGGACAGCCTGCGCGACAGCGTGCTCACCCTGCGGGGGTCGACCCGTGCGTGACCTCGGACCCCAGAGCCTGTACGACGCCGCATGCGATGGTCGCGCGGTCGGCGCCTTCTCGACTTACACGATGGAGCAGACCCAGGCCATCTGCCTCGCGGCCGAGGACGCGGGCCAGCCGGTGATCATCCAGGCTGGCGCCAGCGCCTTCGCCCACTCACGGCTGGCCGAGCTCGGTCCGCAGGCCCTTCTGGCCGCCGACCTCGCCCGGGTCCGCGTTGGGGTGCACCTCGACCACTCCCGTGACCTGGCCCAGGTGCGGGCCGCCCTCGAGGCGGGCTACACGTCGGTTATGGTGGACGGCTCCCACCTGCCGTTCGAGGACAACGTCGCGATGACCTCGGCCGCGGTCGTGGCCGCCCGGACGCACGGCGCCTGGGTTGAGGGCGAGCTCGGCGCCGTCCCCGGACACGAGGACAGGTCGGTCGTTACCGCGTCGGGGGCCGCGGCCGACCTCACCGATCCCGCCCTGGCCGAGCAGTTCGTCGCTCGCACCGGGGTGCACGCCCTAGCGGTCGCGGTCGGCAACGTCCACGGCACCGCCCACGAGGCGCGGCCCCTCGACCTCGACCTGCTGCGACGCCTGCACGCCGTGGTCGACCGCCCCCTCGTCCTCCACGGTGCCTCGGGCCTGCCCTCCCACGAGCTGCACGCGGCCCGCGCCCTCGGCGTGGCCAAGGTCAACGTGAACACCGAGCTGCGGGCCGCCTTCCTCGGAGCGCTCGAGCGGGGACTCCCGACGGCGCGGCCTGCGGTCGACCTCGCGGTCCTGCTCGGCGCGGCGCGCGACGCCGTCCGCGCAGTGGTCCTCGCCGTGATCCACGAGCTCAGCGACCCGGTGCCCGTCTCCCTCGCGGTGGCCGCCCCCCACACCCTCCCCCGACCCCCCACCCCCTCTGTCCCGCTCCACCCCTCGAAGTAGAAATCAGGAGACGTCATGCGCAGCGTTGCCCTCGGCGGAGCTCTCGCCCTCACCCTCGCCCTCCCCCTGGCTGCGTGCAGCTCAGGAGCTAACAGCCCCGGAACGGGCCCCGTCGCAGAGGGAGGAACCGCGGCAGCCGGTGCTGCCGGAGCCGACTCGGTCTCCGGCGACACATACGTCTTCCTGCCCAAGTCGCTCAACAACCCCTACTGGGTCGACGCCCGCAAGGGCATGGAGGCCGAGGCGGCCAAGCTCGGCGTGAAGGCCCAGTTCCTCGGCCCCGACACCGACGACGCCGGCAAGCAGGTCGCGATCTTCGAGTCGGTACTCTCCAAGAAGCCGGCGGGCATCGCCGTGTCCCCCAACGACCCGGCCAGCGTGACGAGCATCATCGCCAAGGCCCGCGCCGCCGGCATCCCCGTCATCGCGTGGGACGGACCGGTGCCGAACAGCCAGGTCCTCGGCTACATCGGCACCGACAACGTCACCGCCGGCAAGAAGCAGGCCGAGGCCCTCGTGGCCGCGATGGGGGAGACCGGAAAGGTCGCCGTCGTCATCGGCTCGCTGTCGGCCCCCAACCTCAACCAGCGCCTCCAGGGCCTCAAGGAGGGTCTAGCGGCCCACCCGGGCATCCAGATCGTCGCCACGGAGCAGTCCGGTGAGTCAGTGGCCGACGCCCAGGGCAAGGCCGAGACCATCCTCCAGGCCCACCCCGACCTCAACGCCATGGTCGGCATCGGCGGGTCCGACCTGCCCGGCATCGCCGGGGCCCTGAAGTCGGCCGGGTCGTGCGGCAAGATCAAGGCCGTCGGCTTCGACGTCGTGCCCCAGGGCATCCAAGGAATGAAGGACGGCTGCGTCAACGCCCTCATCTCGCAGAAACCGTACGGCATGACCGGCCAGGCGCTGCAGATCCTCGTCGACTTCCGCGCCAAGGCCTCGAAGCTGCAGAGCAACTTCACGGTCGACACCGGGGTCGACGTCGTCACGCCCGCGAACCTCGAGACCTTCATCTCGACCCCCCACTGACTGTGGCGTCGAGCGAGCCGGAAGACCCCGGCCCGGTCAGGGGTGGCTGCCCGCCGCTGGTGCGGATGAGCCGGATCGAGAAGAGCTATCCCGGTGTCAAGGCCCTGCGCGGCGTGGACCTCACGGTCCACGCCGGGCAGGTGATGGGCCTGGTCGGCGAGAACGGCGCCGGCAAGAGCACGCTGCTGAAGATCCTCGCCGGGGCGATCGCACCCGACGCGGGGACGATCGAGGTGGACGGGGCGGCGACGACGCTGCGCAGCCCCCGCGACAGCCAGAAGGCCGGGATCGCCGTCATCTACCAGGAGCTCATGCTGGCCGAGCACCTCAGCGTCGCGGAGAACGTCTTCGCCGGTCGAGAGCCGTCACGACGCGGAAGGGGGATCGACTTCCGGGCCATGAACGCGGCCACCGCGGCCCTCCTGGCCCGACTGGGGGTCAAGGTGGCGCCGACCGAGCGGGTGGGCCGCCTCAACGTCGCCCGACGGCAGATGGTCGAGATCGCCAAGGCGCTGTCGATGCAGGCCCGGCTGATCGTCATGGACGAGCCGACCTCCTCCCTCACCGAGGACGAGGTTGACTCCCTGCTCGGGGTAGTCCGGGCGCTCAGCGCAGAGGGCGTCGGCGTCGTCTACGTCTCGCACCGGATGCGGGAGGTCTTCGACGTCGCCACCGACGTGACCGTCCTGCGCGACGGCGCGCTCGTGACGGCCGCCCCCATCGCGTCCCTCACACCCGACGCCGTCGTCCGCCACATGGTCGGACGCGACCTCGTCGACATGTACGGCCGCCGCGAGCAGCCGCTCGCGGCGGACGCCCCCGAGGTGCTCCGGGTGACGGGCCTGCGCGCCGAACCGCGGGTCATCGACGTGGGCTTCTCGGTGCGCGCCGGGGAGATCGTCGGCATGGCGGGGCTCATCGGGGCGGGACGCACCGAGACCGCCCTCTGCGTCTTCGGCTCCCTGTCGCGCACGGCGGGGGAGCTGCACCTCGACGGACGACAGGTCACCCTCGGCAGTCCCCGGGCGGCGATCGCGGCCGGCGTGGCCTACGTACCAGAGGACCGCAAGGCCCACGGGCTGTTCCTCGGCCTGCCGGTCCGCACCAACATCTCCTCCGCCTGTCTCGACCTCGTGTGCCGGGCCGGAGTGGTCTCCGGTGCCCGCGAGGACGACCTTGCCCGGCGCCTCGTGCGCGACCTCACGGTCAAGACCAGCTCGGTCGAGACCACGGTCGGGACCCTCTCCGGAGGCAACCAACAGAAGGTCGTGCTCGCCCGGTGGCTGGCCCACCTGCCCAAGGTGCTCATCCTCGACGAACCGACCCGCGGGGTTGACGTCGGGGCCAAGGCCGAGATCTACCGCCTCGTGCGTGAGGTCGCCGCCATGGGGGTCGCCATCCTGATGATCTCCTCCGAGCTCCCCGAGGTGCTCGGCCTGAGCGACCGGATCCTCGTCATGCGCGAGGGACGCCTCGTCGGCGAGCTCGACGGGCCCACCGCGAGCGAGGAGCAGGTCATGGCTCTCGCGACCGGGGTCGAGGTCCTCACGTGATCGACCGTGCACGAAATGGAGACGACGATGTCTGACCGCACCACCGCAACCAATGCGAACGCCACCCCCGCCACCGGGGCAGGGGGGACGGGCGCGACGACACCCCGGCCTGCCCCGGGACCGGCCGACCACCGCTCCTGGGGTGGTGACCGGCTGCGCCGGATCCTCGCCGCTCGTGAGGGGGGACTCGCCGGGGTGCTCGTGCTCCTCGTCATCCTCCTGGCCTGGCGCTCCCCGTACTTCCTCACCACCGGCAACCTCGTGGTCGTCGGCCGGCAAGCCGCCCTGTCGCTGCTCATCGCCATCGGGATGACCGTCGTCATCCTCGCCGGCGGAATCGACCTGTCGGTCGGCTCGACCGTGGCCCTCGTGAGCGTGGTGACGGGAGAACTGCTCGTCACCCTGCACCTCAACCCGGTGCTGGGGGTTGTCGTCGCCGTTCTGAGCGGGGTGGCGGTCGGGCTCGTCAACGGCCTGATCGTGGCGATGAGCTCGATCCCGCCCTTCGTCGTGACCCTCGGGATGCTGGCTGTCGCGCGGGGCCTCGCCCTCGGTATCACCCAGGGCCAGACCATCAGCGGCTTCGACCCGTCGTTCCTCGTGCTCGGCCAGGGGTTCCTCGCCGGCGTGCCGATCCCCGTGTGGATCGCGGCGGTCCTCGCGGTGGCGGCCCACGTCCTGCTCACTCGGACCCGCTTCGGTCGCAACGTCTTCTTCATCGGTTCCAACGAGCAGGCCGCCGTCCTGTCGGGCATCCGGGTGCAGCGCACGAAGATCGCGATCTTCGCCATCGCCGCGGGCCTTGCCGGTCTAGAGGCCGTCATCGAAACCGCCCGGCTCAGCGTGGGACAGCCGTCGGCCGGCAATGGCTACGAGCTCGTCGCGATCGGCGCGGTCGTCATCGGCGGCACCAGCCTGTTCGGCGGCGAGGGCAGCATCCTCGGCACCGTGCTCGGCACGCTGCTGCTCGCCCTGATCCAGAACGGCCTCATCCTGCTGGGCATCTCCCCTTACTGGCAGCAGGTCTTCAGTGGCACGATCATCGTCGCAGCAGTGGCCCTCAACATCTGGCGCCAGAAGGGGGGGCAGCGCTCGTGACCCCGGGTCCCGAAACGTACGCTGGGCTCGCTCACTCTTCAGACGTCGGACGACAGGACACCGCCCATGGGCACACGCCCCTCGTTGGCCGAGGGCCTGGCCGACGACATCGTCAACGACGTGCTGGCCGGTCGCTACCCGCCCAACAGCCCGCTGCCGAGCGAGACCGAGCTGGCCGACCGGACCGGGGTGAGCCGGCTGACGGTTCGCGAGGCGGTCAAGGCGCTCGCCGCCAAAGGCGTGGTCCGGGTCGAGCACGGTCGCGGCACCTTCGTCAACCCGACCTCGAGCTGGTCGGTCCTCGACCCGGTTCTGCTCATCGCGCGCTCGTCGCTCGAGGCCGACCGGATGGCGTTGCCGCGCAAGCTGATCGAGGCCAGGCGTCTGGTCGAGGTGGCCGTGGCGCAGCTCGCCGCGGAGCGTCGTACGCCCGAGCAGGTCGACGAGATGGCCAGCAGCCTGCTCGGCATGCGTTCGGCCGCCCGGGTCAAGGACGTCACGGCGTTCGTTCAGGCCGACATCCTCTTCCACCAGCAGGTGATGGACGCCGCCGACAACAGCTTCGTCACCGCGCTATTCGACCCGCTGGCGCGCATCCTGCGCCTCACACGGCACCAGACCTCGTCGCACTCCCCCGTGCGCTCCCACGCCATCGAGCACCACCAACGGATCCTCGATGCGATCCGCACTGGCGACCCGGTCCAGGCCGGCGCCGCCATGCAGGAACACATGGTCCAGACCGAGCGCGACATGGACCACTACGTTAAAGACCCCGCGTCGGCCCTCCTGGCCCTGCGCGCTGGCGACCTCACCGTGCGACCCCGGGTGAGCCGCAGTCCCTGAACATCCCCTGCTTTCGAGGAGCATTCATATGAAGATCGTCGTCACCGGAGCGCACGGCAAGGTCGGCCGCTTCGCCACCGAGGCCCTGTTGGCGCAAGGCCACGACGTGCTGGCCGTCGACCTCACCCGCCCGGGGTTTGAGCGCAAGGAGCCGGGCACGGCCCGCTACCAGATGGCTGACCTCACCGACCTCGGCGAGGCGTTCGAGGTCACCCGGGGGGCCGACGCAGTGGTGCATGCCGCGGCGATCCCCGAGCCCACCGGCAACCCGCCGCAGGTCGTGTTCCGGACCAACCTCATGGCCACCTTCAACATGATCGAGGCGGCCGTGCGCTTCGGCGTCCCGCGCTTCGTCAACATCTCGAGCGAGACCGTGCCGGGCTTCTTCTTCCCCGAGCGCGACTTCCTCCCCGACTACGCGCCGGTCGACGAGCTGCACCCCATCCGCCCCCAGGACCCGTACGCCCTGTCGAAGTCGTTCGGCGAGCAGCTCATGGACGCGGCCGTCGCCCGCTCCGACATCCGGTGCATCTCGATCCGGCCCAGCTGGGTGCAGTTCGAGGGCAACTACGAGCAGAACCTCGGACCGCAGGTCCGGGACCATGCGGTGACCAGCCCGAACCTCTGGAGCTACATCGACGCCTACGACCTCGCCGACGCCATCGCCCTGGCGGCCGAGTCCGACCTGCCCGGCCACGAAGTCTTCTACATCGCCTCACCCGACAACGTGGGCGGCCACAACTTCGCGGCGGTGCTCAAGGAGCACTACGGCGACCAGGTCGAGCTGCGGGCGCTCGAGCGGGTCGACGCGTCCGGCATCTCCTCGCGCAAGGCGATGGACCTGCTCGGTTGGACGCCCAAGCGCTCCTGGCGCGACTACCTCGACGAGTCGGGCCGCGCCCGCATGTAGTCGTAGAGCTCGGTGTCGTCGTGGTCGGCACCCCGGGCTGCGGCCGCCTCGGCGAACAGCCGGGCGGCCGCGGCGGCCACGCCGGTGGTGATGCCCCCACGACGTGACTCGTCGGCCACCAGGCCGAGGTCCTTGACAAACAGGGCGAGGCTGCTGCGCACCTCGGTGCCGGGATCGACCATCCGCCGTCCGCGGTCGTCGAGCATGAACGAGGCGCCTGCGCCGCGTCGTACGGTCTCGAGGGCCCGTGCGGGGTCGAGGCCAAGCGCCTCGGCCAGGGCCAGCGCCTCGGCAGCCGCGGCGATGTGGACCCCGCAGAGCACCTGGTTAACCATCTTCATGGCCTGACCCTGCCCCGGGTCGGGACCCACCTCGACGACGTCACCGAGCGTGTCGAGCAGGGCGCCGGACACGGCGTCCAGCCCCGAGGCCATCACGAGCAGGCTGCCGTCGCGGGCGCGCACGACGCCCCCGCTCACCGGCGCGTCAACAACGCGGGCACCCGGCGGGACACGGCCGGCCAGCTCTTTGACCCAGACCGTCCCCACCGTCGAGAGCACCACGACGCGGGCCCCCGGATCGAGGGCCTCGAGCGCCCCACGACCGACCAGGGCCTCATCGGCCTGCTGGGGGGTGGCCACCATGACGACGAGGACCCGCGCACCCCGGGCAGCGTCCGCCGGGTCGGCGGCGGCGTAGTCGGCACCGGCCGCGTCGAGGCGCTCGCGGTGTGGGTCGTAGGCGCGGACCCGGTAGCCCGCGGCAACGACCCGCTGCACCATCGGTAGGCCCATCGCCCCCAACCCCAGCCAGGCGACCACAGGCAGTGCAGGGTTCTCGTCGGTCACGGGTCGGCATCCCTTCCGTCCGGCCGTCGGTCCGGAGCCGGGATCGGCTGGGCGGCCGCCGCCAGCCTGTCACACCCGGCAGTCGCACCAGATTGTCACCGACGGCGCGATGTTGCTCGGTCGAGGGACGCTGGAATGGGCGGTCACCTTCACGGACAGTCCCACCGAGCGGGCCAAGCAGAGGCTCATCCTCGCGAGATCACCGGCGGCGCCCCACCCCGGTCCGCAGCGATCGCTCGGATCGACCAGGCAGCCTTCAACCCCGCCGAGATCTCCCACCGGTCACCGGCCGTCAACATCCGCCGCACCACAGACCCACCCTCGCCCTCGCTCATCGGAGCCTGCTGACCAGGGCCGTTGCTACGACGCTATGACACCGCCGCCAATGTGATCCCCAAAGGGCTCCTGTTGGAGCGCGACCCGGAGAGCCCCGACGCTTGAGACGATCCCGGCGCCTCGCGTGTCCGTTATGGGGCCAGGGGGAGCATTCCTTGCCTAGGTTCTTCGACTCGGCGGAGTCGAGCGAAGTCCAATAGGTCAGACACTTGCGCGCCTCTTGAATGCCAGTCTCGAACGGACGTCTCACCAAGCAACACGTGGCCTTCAGCGGGACGGAGATGACCCGATGGTGATGATCGCCAGCGTCGAACTCGACGAAGCGCCGGCCGGCGCAAGACCGCCTGAGAGTCTCTAGGCTAGTATGCTAGCCTAGACGGATGGAGGGCAAGCAACAGTTCAACGTGTACCTACCGCCGGATCTCATTCGGCTGGTTAAGCACGCGGCCGTTGACAGCAGCATCTCGCTGTCCCAGCTGGTCGAGGATGCCCTCCGGGCACACCTGAACCCCTCGAAACGTGCGGGAGGCTCCTCATGGGACTGATGCCGATTCGCTACGTCAGCGACATCGATACCGCCGAACGGTTTTACGCAGCCTTGGGCCTGGCCCCCGATCAGCGGTCCCGTAGCGGGGACTGGTCGGAGTTGGAGTCGGCCGGGGGGCTCCTGGCGCTGCACACCGCGACGGCTGCAGCGCCTCAACGGCGGGCCACTGATGTCGAGCTGTGCTTCGTCACCGCCGAGCCGCTTGAGAGCGTCGTCGCGCGCCTGGACCAAGCAGGGTTCGGACACGACGAGATCGCCGACGAGAACTTCGGGCGACTTCTTCGAACCACCGACCCGGACGGACTCGTAATCCAAGTCAACGAACACGATCCCTCGCTGTACACCTGACGTCCTGGTCGCCAGTGCTTACCGCCTCCGTGGCAGCGGCACCAAGCCGACGCAGCCAGCTGATCCACCAGACTGCCGGCATGGCCGAGCAACCGATCCCTACCCCGCCGCGGCCGGCACCCAACGCTGAGCCAGCCGAGTGGCTCACCTCCCGTATTGCGGTGTTGGGGACGAACTGGGTCACCAGCACCGTCGGCACTGGCTGGCCCGCCTACGCGCGGATCTTCCACCCTCTCGGCGACGCCGCGGACGCGCCTCGCTGGGCTGACGTCGCCCGCTGCTCACGGGCAGGCGCTGCACCCGGGCGTCCAGTGGGACACCATCAGCAGGGACCAGCCGAGCGCCGAACCGAACGGCGGCCGCGGCTATCCCGGGGAACCCGAATGGGGTCACCTGCGGCCTCAGCCCCTAGCCGCGCCGTGTCAGATCCTCGCCAAACACACCACGACCGCACAGCGATGCTGGTTCGCCCTATGGGAAGGGTGGGGTTGGATGCACCCCGGTGGCTACGCCCGCCTGACCGCGCGCGAAGCCGGAGACGCCGGCGTTGATTCCGCTCCCCTGCGAAGCAGCGACTACTTCGCCCCTCGACGAAGGGGCCACTATTCGTGACCGCGGGTGGGGCCAGACATCTTGACGAAACCCAGTCGGGTCACCCATGTCCGCACCTGTCCGGCCGCTTTCGTAGCTTCACGAACGCTCGAAGCCCCAGCAGGCCGTTGCCGCTCGACGGGACGCCTGACCGTTGGCAAGAAGAGCAAACGTGATAGACAACACCGCCTTGACGCCCATGATCGTGACCCTCGTGCGCGAGCACCTGTTCCAGACCATCCTGCAGGAGGAACGGTCCTGTTCCTCCTGCGAGTTGATCTCCCTCGTCCACGACCAGGCGGTAGCTGCTCGCGGGTCTCGCCCGTCTCGAGGGCCAGGTCTACGAGATCCTTGACGCGCGGGTCGACGAGCACCGCCGGATAGTCAAGGTGCTTCCCCCGACTACGAGAGCTGGCCCCGCT
>JAABUZ0100008432.1_pt1 | contig 12115 bp, 14 predicted proteins | sample 5562091 | NCBI WGS metagenome assembly JAABUZ01 (sample SAMN12813069, study PRJNA571459) | rock metagenome | isolation source: Antarctica rocks | place: Antarctica: Victoria Land, Linnaeus Terrace sud | collected 2015-12-21
GCAGCCGCGCAGAAGGCAGCAGGGCACCGACCGCCTCAACCCGTCGCCCGGCCACACGGGACAGGCATCGCCTTGCTCGCGCAGCTCCACGCGACAATCCTCAGTGTACGCGACCGATCCTCCCACAAGCAGCGTGTGTGACGGGCGGTGGGTGCACCTCGAAATAGTGGGACGCGGCCTGCGACGGCGGTCGCATGGCAGACCACGGGCACTGCGGCGCCAGGGCGAACGCGTCGGAGCGTCACATCACAGGGCGACACCCGATCGCAGTCGGCGCTTGTCTGCCATGCGACCGCCGTCGCAGGCTCCCTGACGCACGATTCCACTATTTTAAGGTGCACCCACGGGCGGTGAGTGGGGCACGGGCGGCGATAAAGCTCGCAACACACGACGCAGTAGCCCCCGCGTCGAGCGCCGGCCTCGCCGCCCGGCTTGCACAGAGCATAAGCCGAAAAGAGATCGTTCGTCAAGACTTTTTCGATGAGCTGTTTCGATGAGCAATGATGATCATGTGGGAGCAAGGCCGCCGTGTGGACAGCGCGGGGTGAGTGGGTGTAGGGTAAAAACACCATGATGCGGCGCGGTCTGACACTCTGGCACAGAAGCCCCCTCGCGAAAGGCAGGCAGCCCCATGTCCGACTATCCCAACCCGACGCGCACAACTGGAGGATCGAGCGCCGACGATACAACAACGGATGAGATCCTCGCCGTCATCGCAGCCCAGGAGCCGCGCGGCGCCACAAGCGATCAGGTCGCCCGTGCCATCGGGCTTGGCCTCAACGGGGAGGTGGTGCAGAGCCTGTTGGAGGAGTTGGTTGAGCAGGGATTACTCGATCGGCTTGGGATCGGGCAAGGGGCCGTCTACACGCTCAACGCTATGGTGTGACCCCTGCACAGGAACAGCGCGTCTTAGGGCTCCTTCATGTAGGGCGCGACGCCGCCGATGCCCACGCACATCATCACGATGGGCACCGCGATCGCTAGCCACGCGGTGCCCGTCACCGTCCCGACCAGCAGCGCAACAAAGCCGATCCCGAGCAGCACAACGGTGACGGGGACTACAGGAGCGGGGCGGCGTGCGTGCGGCGGCCGTCCCGGCGCGGGGTCGTGATCCGGTCGTGCCATCGCGTGCCCTCCTCTCTGCTGTCTCGCCGTCTACGTCGCGCGACGCTGGCTGTCCAGATACTCCTGTAGCCACGCCCGCGTCGTCAGGCGCACCGTCCGCGGTCCCGCCGCCGTCGTCACCGTCTTGAGGCGACCCGCCCGCACCGCCGTGTACAGGGGGCCTGAGTTCTTCAGGCCGGCCAGTGTGCTGGCCTCCGTCAAGGTCATGTCCGAGCGCGTCAGGTCGTGGGTGGCTGGTGCCGTGAGCCCGTCAAGTAGTTTGACCTGAGTGCCCGCAGGCACGACGGCACCGCTACCGCGAGAGGGAGGGCACCTGATGGAGCGCACCATCGACGCTATCCGCGTGAGTTCCTCCTACTGGATGCGCGACGACCGCTGCCGCAGCGCGGTGGACGCGCATCTGACCCCGGCGGCCGTCGACGCGCCCCTCCCGCGACGGGGCAGGGGCACGTCGACGGCCGCGGCGATCCACGCCCACGTCGCGCATGCGGCGCGCGGACGCCGGGTGATTGACCTACTGGCGCATCGCCGCGCGCAGCACCGTCACCATCTCGCCGCGCGCCAACGCCCCGTCGTGCGCCTCTACCGCGAGCTGGGTACAGGCCTGGAGGTGGTCGTCGATGATTAACAGCGCCGTTTCGCGCGCGGCGGCGGTGATGGCGTTGAGCTGCTGCACGTCGTCCAGACAATAGCGATTCTCCACGATCATCTGCTGCAACCCGCGCGCCTGGCCCTCGATGCGCCGCAGGCGCTGCAACAGCGGCTCCTGCTCCTCCGCCGTGCGCTCGATGCGCACCCGCCCCTCTACCAACGCATACTGCATACGATTAAGTACTCCCCCCTAGTACGTGGCACGGCCCGTGCTCTCTGTGTGGTCGCCCCTCGTTCATCCGGCGCCGGCCTCAGCATAACGCATGGGGCGGCGCGCGGTCGCTAGTCGTACCGGACACGTCCGGGGAGGAAGACAGTATGTTCGTCCGCAACAAGCAGTTGCAGTATCCGGTGCGCGTGGACCAGCCCGACCCGGTCTTCGCTAAACAGGTGCAGGAGTTGATCGGCGGCGTCTACGGCGAGTTCACGGTGATGGCGCAGTACCTGGCGCAGGGCTGGAGCCTGCGCGGGGCTGAGGGCAACCCGAAGCTGACGATGATCAAGGACATGCTGCTGGACACGGCGGCCGAGGAGATCATGCACGTCGAGATGCTCGCGACCATGGTCGGGATGCTCCTCAATGGGGCCTCGCCTGAGCAGCAGGCCGACGGCGCGAACTCCAACCCGGCGGTGGCCGCCGTGATGGGCGGGATGAACCCTCAGCACATGATCGTGTCCGGTTTGGGCGCGATGTACGCGGACAGCAACGGCAACCCCTGGAACGGCTCCTACGTGACCGCCGGTGGGAACGTGGCCGCCGACCTGTACGCCGACGCGATCTACGAGATGCAGGGCCGCTTGCAGACCGCCCGTGTCTATGAGATGACGGCTGACCCCGGCATCCGTGACACGCTCTCCTTCATGCTCGCGCGCGACCTACTGCACCAACAGCAGTTCCTCGCCGCCATCGAGGAGCTCGGCGGGCCGACCGCCGTGCTGCCGATCCCGGCGCAGCGGACGGCGGATACGCTCGGCGAGAACGGCAAGTATGCCTACGCGTTCATGTCGTACGCGCAGAACCCCGCCGACACCACGGCCGGGCAAGGGCGCTGGGCCTCCGGCCCCTCGCTCGACGGCAAGGGCGCGTATTCCTACATCGCCGAGCCCTTCGCCTTGGGCGTGGAGGCGAACCTGCCCCCCGCCCCCGCCAAGGTCTACGGCGGCCTCCCCGGCGACCCCACTGGCCCGATCCAGGCCCCCCGCCAGGTCTCCGGCGGCGACGGTACCGCGTCGCAGGGCGAGGGTATCATCACCAAGATCACCGAGACCATCACCGGCAACTAAGACGGACGTTGCCCCCAAGAATCACGACCGCTCGGTCCCCCCCCGCCATTGCCCGGGATCTCAGCGGCCAGCAGCGACGACGCTGACCACGGTCACCATGTAGGATGAGGCACGCGTACCGTCTAGACGCTCCCTGGTCAGGGGTCAGCGTGGCCGTAGCGTAGAGACAGAGACGCGGAAAACCGCCCCGTCTCAGCCCGCTTTATCACCTCTGTCGCCTGAGAGATCATGTCCCTTGAACGCCCCTGCCCCGCCTACGTATCGTCCTACCCACGGAAAGGAAACTCATGAATACAGCACTGACACGCGGCGCTTTGATGCGGCGCGCTGGGACCGGACTCGCCGCTGCCGCGGCCGGGTCCGCTCTCTTGCCCGCGGCAGCGACTTTTGCCGCAGAGCCGGCGACCACACGGAGCCAGCTCACCGGCCCACTGAGCCTGCAGATGCAGGCGATCGTGGACGCAGCGCAGATGGGACACCCGCTGCCGATCCAGACGCTCTCGCCCGAGAACGCGCGGGCACAGCCGAGCCCGCGCGACGCGGTGGAGGCGGTGCTCGCGCAACAAAATGGCCCGCACATTGTCGAGCCGGTCGGCAACGTGCAGCACATCACCTTCCCCGGACCCGGCGGGGCGATCCTGGCCCGCGTCTATACGCCCGCGGTTCCGGGACCCTACCCCGTGATGGTCTACTTCCACGGTGGTGGCTGGGTTGTCTACAATCTGGACACCTATGACACGTCCTGCCGCGCGCTGTGTAACGCAGCGGGCGCCGTCGTCATCTCCGTCAACTATCGCCAGGCGCCCGCGCATAAGTTCCCCGCCGCGGCCGAGGACGCCTACGCGGCGACGCAGTGGGCCATCGCCAACGCCGCCGCCTTCGGCGGTGTCCCGTCTCGCGTCGCGGTCGTGGGCGAGAGCGCCGGAGGTAATCTCGCCGCCGTGGCCGCCCTGATGTCGCGCGACCGGCGCGGCGCCATGCCCAACTACCAGGGGCTGGTCTACCCCATCACCAACTATGCCTTCAATACGCCGTCGTACCTGCAGAACGCGCACGCGCCGTTTCTGACGCGCGCGGCGATGATGTGGTTCTGGCAGCAGTACCTGCGCACGCCGGCCGACGGGGCCAACCCCTACGCCTCGCCACTGCGCGCCACGAACGTGAGTGGCTTGCCGCCGGCCACCGTCATCAACGCCGAGGACGCCGTGCTCTGGAGCGAGGGCGAAGCCTACGCCACACGGCTGCGTCAGGCGGGCGTGCCCACGACGTGGACGCGCTACAGCGGCGTGACGCATGAGTTCTTCAGCATGTCGGCCGTCCTCCTACAGGCGCGGCTGGCGGTGGCCGAAGTGGCGGCCGCGATCAAAGCAGCCGCCCCGGTCGGCAAAGGCTAACAGGGCGCGATCCGGATAGGAATCTTGGCGCGGCGCGTTCTCAGCGCCGCGTCTACCACCATAAATGCGTGCAAAGGAAGATATCATGTCCAACGAATCGACGGAACCGATCGTGACCAGAACGTTCGCATCGACGCATAGCCGGGTGCAGGCGCTCAAGGGAGCCGCGGCGGCCGCCGCCGGCCTCGGCCTCGCCATGCCGAGCGTTGCCTTCGCCAGTAGCGCGCCCACAGGCGCCGGCGCGGCCATGCCGGAATCGGTCCAGACGGTGTTGAACATCGCTGCCACCGCCGAGGCGTTGGCGGTCACGGCCTTCTACAACGTCCATCAGCAGGTCGTGCGTGGCCTGTTCAACACGGATGGTATCGCCGTGCCGGTCAACATCCTGGTCTCCGTGGTGCGGGCGATCCTGCGCGAGGAGCAGGACCACTACTCTTTCCTGGTCGGCGCCGGCGGCAAACCGCTGTTGACCAGCTTCAGCTTCCCGCCGGCCGTCCTGACCAACGCCGTCGTGGCGTTGCACTTCGTGGAGCAGGCGGAGACGGTGTTTATCGCGGCCTACATGGCGGCCAACCGCGCATTCGCCAGCGCGGGCATGGCGAGTTTGGCGCAGTACGCGTATCAGATCGGCGGAACAGAGGCGGAGCACCGCGCGTTGGCGCGCGCGGCCCTAGGCGACCTGCCGCCGAACAACAAGTCGTTTGAGACGAACCTGTACGGTCATGTGGCCGACGCGGTGACGACACTCACCAATTTGGGCCTGCTCAAGCCCGGCACGCCCTACCCAGGCGCGGCGGCGGTGGATCAACTGCTGGCGACGACTGTGACCAAGGACGTCACCGCCGGCGTCATCCAGCGCCACCCCTAGCTGTCAACGCCAGCGAGATTTGACCCAGCAATCGCCAATTTGGCTTGACCCCCATTAGACCACATGGCAAAGGCCTCGATCCGCATCTACCAGAGATGAGCGCGCACGCCAGGAACGAGCTACTTGAAAAAGATGGGTCAAGCCAAATTGGCGCAAAGAGACTCCGTCATTGACGTTTGCCGAACCCATTAGGTCTGCTAGTGGGACGTGTCGATGGACTCGATGTAGGTGCCAGAAGGCTTGGCGCCCCTTACAAAGCGTGCTTGATTGGCTGGCGGTACATGGGTCTATACAGCCGCAAACGCCAATGACGGAGTCTCGGCGCAAATGGGTCAATTCTACGTCGCCGTGTACACCGCTGGTCATGTCATGAGGATAGTTGAGACTGACCATCTCCCGCCGCAGCGTGCTGTTGGAGCACATGCGCCCGGGCCTCGGCTGTGAGGATATCCTCCTCGCGCACTCGCGTCTCCTCAAGCAGCTCGAGCCGTAGCTCCCTCGCGGTGAGCCATTCCCAACGACTCGCGTTACTCGGATGGGGATGCGGAAGACATCGGCGAGGATGCGAAAATGTTTCATCTCGGCCAGGGTGTTCTCGACGACGATGCGGATGCGGGAGAGCAGGGCGTTGTGCAGCTTCTACTCCGGCGTGAGCGGATGGGCGCGGCTGCCGTTATACGGCAGGGCGACGCTGCGCGCGGGCGCGTCGGTCTGCAGCCCTTGGAAGCCGCTGTCGGCCATGAGTGAGAGGTCCGCAGGGATGTCCTCGGTGACCCCGCACTGGCGCAGCAGGGTCAGGTCGTGGGTCGCCCCCGGCACCGAGGGGCTGACATAGCGCAACCGGCCGTGTTCGTTGACGACGATGAGCGTCTTGCGCGTGTGCGCCTTCTTCTTGCCCGAATAATGGGCCTTCTGCGTCGCATAGTCGCGGGAGCGCTCCACGCGCTGTTCGGTGGCGTCGACGATGGCGACGCCGTCCGCGTCGTCCCCCTCGTCCGTGTCGTCCCCCTCGTCCGTGTCGTCCACCGTGCTCACCAACGCGCGGGCCTCCTCTGGCCAGCCCAGCGTCTCCTGCCCTTGGTCCTGCAAGAGCCGCAGCAACGGCCGCGTGTAGCGCGAGACCCTGCTCTTATCCACGCCAAAGAGGACACCGATCGCGTCGCAGGTCAGGTACAGGCGCAGCCAGATCAGCGTCATCAGCAGGCGCTCCCGCAGGGCGTAGCGCGGCTTGGATCCGCCTCCGGGAGCACGGCGACGGGGCGTCTGAGCGCCCCACTCCTGACGTGCGGCCTCATAGCGCGGACGCAGGTCCGCCAACAGATCCTCGAACTCCTGGACGGTGAGTCCCGTCATCGATGTGAAGGCACCCGGTTTGCGCCCCTGTATTATATGTAAGCGTACTCCCACTCTACGACACCCTTTGTTATTCTGCAACGAGTCTATTGTATATACCACCTTCTGCCCCGCCTTGTCCACGGGGCACTTTGACTTCAGCGCCCACACGTGACGGGCAGGCTGACGCGGCCACGAAGGGCCACCTCAGCGGACAGACTGTCGCACGAACGACGCGAGCAACGCGCAGCACTCGCTCGTGTGGCCAGGCAGCCCGTGCGTGTCACCCCAGAAGATGCGCACCTCGCACCGCGTCCCGGCAGTCCGCAGCGCGGCCACGATGGCGTCGACGTCCTCCACTGTCGCGCCGGTGTCGCGCGCCGTGCAGCAGGAGGAGCGGGGCGACGATCCGGCCAGCCAGGGCCACGGGCGACCGTGCGTCGAGCCACACCGGGGCGTGGTGGGGCGCGTCGCCCCCCAATGGGGGGAGCACCGGGCGTCGAGGTTGCCCCACAGCGATGCGCCGGCCACCCAATAGGTGGGGTAGCGCGCCAGGGCCAGCAGCGCGAGGTAGCCGCCGTAGCTTGGGCCCCTTGACCCGTCAGAGGCTGGTCGCCTGCCGCGCGAACCGGCTGCGGTCGCGTAGGCGCGGGAAGAAGGCCTGGTAGTGGGCGGGGACGTAGTCGACGATGTCCTTGTCCGTCCCGCCCTTGAGGTACTCGCCACAGATCTCGATGGTGATCACCTCCTCGTCGCTCAAGGCCGGCGCGACGCCACCCCGCCGGATGCGCCGGGCCGCCGCGACGGCTTGATAACCTTTGGTGCTAGTGTCACAAGCTGAATTGAGCGATGGAACGATGGGCGTGGCCGTGCGCATCGACGGGGAGGCCGTCCCATTGGACGAGAGTGTTGAACAGGGCGACGGTGAAAGCCAGGCGCATGGTGAAATACCGCCAAGCGCGATGGCTCGCGTGCTTGGCGTGGCAGATCTGCGTGAGCATGGAGAAGGTAGTCTCCACGAGCATGCGGTCGTTCCAGGTGCCGCATGCGCAGACCTTCATAGTGGCGGGATTGCCCTCCTTGCGCCCGAACGTGGTATCGGCGAAGGCGACCATCCGCTCGGCGAAGCAGGTGACAAGCGGGTGGAAGGTGCTGTCGTGGGCGTTGGCGGTGTCCGCGCCCCAGGAGCAGACCAACCCCCACTTGTTGAGGACCACGCCGAGCGTGCCACCGACGATCCAGCGGTGATTGGAGACGCCCTATCCACACGGTAGCACAGGGCGGTGATAAAATCGACAGTGGGCAGGGGGTGCTCCTCTCTTCTGGTGTCTTGACACCATCAGGATCAAGGGCTCCCCTGTCCTTGTCAAGATGCTGCTGGCGAACCCTCTGTCACGAGTTTCGGACGTGTCAAACTGCGTGCTGTCACGCGTGGCAACGACCTGCCGACGAGGTTCCATTGAGGTTCGCCAGCAGCATCTTGTCAACGCGCACCATCGGGTGCTCGTGCGTATCAGCCACTCGTTAACCACCCACGCAACTTTTGTTAGGTGTTAGTAGCAATGACGCAATGAAAACGGCGTTTTCAACTAGCACCAAAGGTTGATAGTGCTCGCAGACCAGGTAGGACACGGCGATGATAAAATGGTCACATGTACGGACGGAGCCCCCATGGATCAACGACAAAGAGTCGCCCATTAGGTTACATAAGGGAGCGGAACAGGGGGAAATGATGGAGAGGTTGGGCAAATTGCCGCGGCGCGATGCGCTCAGGATGGGCAGGGGCGCCCTCGCCGGTTTGCTCGCCCTCGGCGCCACCGGATCTCCACGCGCCGTCGCCGCGGCAGCCGGGCGCGGCGCCGTGCCCTCGCCCGCGGCGCCGACGCCGACGCCCCCGTCCACGGCGGCATACTACTCGGGGGTCTATCGCAACCTGTTCCGCGAGGCCGGCTACACGGAGCAAGATATCCACGATAAGCTGGGGGCGGCGTGGGATCAACTGTTCGACGGCGACCCGAGCACGCAGGCCCTCTATTATCTCGACCCCACGAGCAGCGATAGGGCCTATATCTACGCGGTCGACAGCGATGACGTGCGCACGGAAGGCCAGTCCTACGGCATGATGATCGCCGTGCAACTGGACAAGAAGCGGGAGTTCGACCGCATCTGGGCGTGGACCAAGACCTACATGCAGCACACGGACCCGACCGACCCGTGGTATGGCTACTTCGCCTGGCACTGCAAGCCCGACGGGACCGTGCTCGACCCAGGCAACGCCTCCGACGGCGAGACTTGGCTGATCACGGCGCTCTTCATAGCGTCCGGACGCTGGGGTGACGGCGAGGGCATCTACAATTACCGGGCGGAGGCGCAGGCGATCCTCGACGCGATCCGCAGCAAGGAGGCGACCGCGGCGGCGACCGGCGTCGGCGATATGTTCAACCCCTCGAACGCGCTCGTCCGCTTCGTCGCGGGCACCGGCGCGAACACCTGGACCGATCCGTCCTACGTGGAGCCGGCCTACTACGAGCTCTGGGCGCGCTGGGCCAGCCACGACAACGATTTCTGGTATAGGGCCGCCGCAGCGGGGCGTGCCTTCCTGCACACGACCGTCAACGGCACGACGGGGCTGATGCCCGATTACGCCAACTTCGACGGGACGCCGCGTGGCTCGGGGACCCACAGTACGTACAGCTACGATGCCAGGCGCACCGAGATGAACATCGGCATGGACTACCACTGGTGGGCCAATGATCCCTGGCAGATCACCGAGAATGACCGTCTGCAAACGTTCGTCTCTGGTCAGAGCGTGACGACCTTCGGCTCCGAATACACCCTCGACGGGACCGAGATCAGGCCCTATCACCAGGCGGGCCACGTTGCCATGATCGCCGCCGCAGGCCTCGCCGGCTCGACGACGAGGGTACGGGATTTTGTCGATGAGCTCTGGGCCGCCTCGATCCCGTCGGGCTTCTATCGTTATTACGACGGTTTACTCTACCTGCTGGGTTTGCTGCAGGTCAGCGGGCAGTTCCGCATCTATGCGCTGCGGACGGGCGGCAACCCGGGCGGCCCGGGCGCGACCACGCCGGAATTGGGCAGCGGGGAGCGCTCGCGCCCGAACTCCTCGCCGTCGCCGTGGCCTTCGGCCGTGGACGACGGGCGAATAGTGGGCGAGGTACGGCCGATGCGCGGTCCCCAGTGAACACCTCATCAACCTCTACTCCGACCACGGCATCTACACGATCATCGACCTGCACGCCCTTCCCCGCTACCAGAATCAGCGGGGGTGCTCAATGCGCATATAATGGGCATAGCTGGGCATACTGGCGAACGCCCCGGAGGGTCTAGTGCTTTCTTAAAGTGGTTGTCTTGATGTCTGGGATACTGGGGGGATGAGACATACCCATCCTATCTATGTGCGTCCACTCAGTGAGAGTAAGGAGGAGCGCGCGGTGTTGCGGGATAGCTTGCGCAGCTCCGATGCCTTTGTCCTGCGACGGGCGCAGATCGTCTTGGCGAGCGCAGCCGGGGAGCATGCGACGCAGATCGCGCCGCACGTCGGCTTGACGGGCCAGAGCGTCCGGGACGTGATCCACGCCTTCAATGAGCGCGGGCTGGACGTCCTGGCGCGCCGGTCGCAGGCGTCCCCGGTCGTCGTGAGCTCTTTCGATACGGTGGGGGTGCAGGCGTTGCGGGACCTGCTGCACCAGAGCCCGCGCCTCTATGGCAAGGACGCGAGCCTGTGGACGCTCGAGGTGGCGGCCGACGTAGCCTATGAGCGCGGGTTGACGGCGACACGGGTGAGTGGGGCGACGATCCACAACACGCTCGCGCGCATGGGCGTCCGCTGGCGGCGCGCCAAGGGGAGGATCACCGGCCCGGACCCGGAGTATGCGCGAGAAAAAGCGTCGCGCGACCGCCTGATCGGATGGCCCCGGCCCATCCTGACTGGCTCCTCGGCTTCGAGGACGAGGTCTGGTGGAGCCGCCTGGCCCATCCGGCCCTGCGCGCCTGGGCCGACGACGACCGGCCGCCGCGCCTGGTCGAGCAGGCGGTCACGCGCGACGACCCCGACCCTAAAGCCGTGGCGTGCTACGGCCTGTTGACCCGGGCCTGGGACAGTGCCCGGCAGCGCCGTGAGGATCGGCTTCCTCTCCTGGTGCGCCCAGCAGGCGCAGATCCAGGGCAAGCGCGCCGTCCTGCTCGTCTGGGACAACGCCTCCTGGCACGACTCGCAGATCGTCCGGCGCTGGCTCCGGGCGCACAACCACGCGGTCAAGCGGACCGACGTCCGTTTGCTCGTCTGCTCGTCTGCCCCCTGCCCGTCAAGAGCCCCTGGCTCAATCCTATCGAGCCCAAATGGCCCCATGACAAGCGCAAGGTCCTCGAGCCCGACCGCCTGCTCTCGGCCGCCGATCTCGTCGAGCGCGTCTGCTCGGCCTTTGGCTGCCCCCATGAGCCCCACCTCATTTCGCCCTCGAGAACTTCAAAGAAAGCCGTTTAATCTTGCACTAGCGAGGAGCGCGACGACAATGCGATGGGAAGAGTTGAGCGGGGATCAATTCGCCGAGGCGGTCGAGCGGTGCCAGGGGGTGTGCCTGCTTGCGCTCTCGGTGGTCGAGCGGCACGGGCATCACCTGCCCCTGGGCACCGACATGCTCATCGGCCGTGCGCTCCTGGACCGCGCCGCGGCGCTGGAGCCGGCGGTGCTCTTCCCCGACTACGTGTTCACGCAGATCCCCGAAGTGCGCCACCGCGCGGGCACGATCTGCATCGACGGCGACCTGATGGTGCGCCTGCTCGACAACGTCTGCCGCGAGATCGCGCGCAATGGCCTAAAGAAGGTCGTGCTGGTCAACGTACACGGCGGCAACGCCGGCTTGATATCCTTGTTCAACATGCTCCAGCTGTACGCCCCGCGCGACTACGTCGTCTACCTAGTCCAGCCGCTAAGGCTGTCCTTCAGCGGGATGCTCGACGCGCCCTGGGACCACGAGAGCGACGGGCACGCCGGCCCAGGCGAGACGAGCATGATCCTCGCACTCCGGCCCGACCTCGTCGACATGGGGCGCGTCCCGGCCGACGACGAAGGGGTGGCGCGCGACCGCCTGCGCGCGTTGGGGGAGGCGGGCGTGCAGACCGGGATCTGGTGGTACGCCGACCATCCCACGCACTATCAAGGCGACGCGCGCCCGGCGACGACCGAGACGGGGGAGCGGTGGCTCGACGCCATGGCCCAGGAGATTGCCCGAGCCGTGCGCGCGATCAAGGCGGACACCGAGGCGAAGCGCCTCCAGGACGAGTTCTACGCCGCGTCCGAGGCGCCGGCCACCTAGTGGGTCACGCCGCAAACAACTGGAATTGAAGAGGTCCATGTGAGAGACTGGGGAGAGGAGGGAAGCAGAGACAGGTATGGCACGAGCACAGAAAGAGCCGTTGCGCCCGCTCACGCCAGAGG